>Ga0302132_10000255_pt1 | contig 29233 bp, 22 predicted proteins | sample CB9_321_MG_FD_203113 | JGI IMG/M metagenome (GOLD analysis project Ga0302132, IMG submission 203113) | Marine microbial communities from Western Arctic Ocean, Canada - CB9_32.1 | ecosystem: Environmental > Aquatic > Marine > Oceanic | place: Canada: Western Arctic Ocean | collected 2017-09-19
GTGCTGGCCGCCTCGTCGGCAAAACCGGCGTCGTGGTCACGGACCTCTCCCCGGACCCGGAACGGATGGGAACTGTCCGCATCGGCCGCGAGGAATGGCACGCCGAAACCTCCGAAGGCGACCACCTGCCCGCCGGAACCCCCGTCCGGGTGGTCCTGATCGAGGGCACCCGGGCCGTGGTCCAGCGCACGGACTGAGCGCCCTAGAGTTGATCGACCCAACCACCCAACCACCTGAGGAAACCCTTTCATGGCAGCAGTGATAGTCCTCATCGTCATCGCCTTCGTCCTGTTCGTGTTCGCCGCGGCAGGCATCAAGATCGTCCGGCCATACCAGAAGGGCATCGTCGAACAGTTGGGTCGCTACAAGGCCACCGTCGGACCGGGACTGAAGCTGATCATCCCTGTCATCCAGTCGCTGACCCGCGTCGACATGCGGGAGCAGGTCGTCGACGTGCCGCCGCAGGAGGTCATCACCAAGGACAACGTGACGGTGACCGTCGACGCCGTCATCTACTACGAACCCACCGACCCCCAGCGGCTCATCTACAACGTGGCCAACTTCCTCATGGCCATCACGAAGTTGGCACAGACGAACCTACGCAACGTGATCGGCGATATGAGCCTGGACAACGCCCTCACCTCACGGGACAACGTCAACGTCACCATGCGCCAGGTGCTCGACGACGCCACCGACAAGTGGGGCGTCCGGGTGGTCCGCGTCGAGATCCAGCGGATCGACCCGCCGCTCGATGTGATGAACGCCATGCACGAGCAGATGAAGGCCGAGCGGACGCGGCGTGCCGTGGTTCTGGAAGCCGACGGCACCCGCGAGGCGGCAATCACCCGCGCCGAGGGCAACAAGCAGGCCGTGATCCTGGGCGCCGAGGCGGTCAAGCAAGAGTCGATCCTGGAGGCCGAAGGCAAGGCCGATGCAATCCGGGCCGTGGCCGACGCCGAGCGCTACCGGCAGATGACTGTGGCCGAGGGCGAGGCCGAAGCTGTGCGAAGTGTCTTCGGGGCCATCCACGACGGCAACCCCACGCCTGACCTGCTGGCTGTCAAGTACCTGGAGGCCCTCGGGACCATCGCCGACGGACGGGCCACCAAGATCTTCCTGCCAGCGGATCTGAGCGCCACCCTGGGTTCCTTGGGAGCCATCGCCGAGCTATTCACCGGCGAGGCCCCGGATGCCGGAGCCGGAGCCGGAGCCGGAGGAGAGTCAGAAGCGCCACCGGTACCCGGGGATGACCCGGCGCAGGCTGACTGACCAAGGGCCGACAACCGATCCCAGCTCATCTGACTGATCACAGACCGGACGAGCCGGGCACCTAGCCGACGGGTACCAGTTGGTCCTCGCCGTCCCCGTCCTCGACGAGTTCCCAACCGCACATGGCGGCCAGGAGGACCTGGCCCTCCTCGGGGCCACTGGCGATCAACTCGTCGCCGGCGGCGAGCCGTACCGGCCCACGCGGCCGGTAGACGTAGCCCCCACCCCGTCGGATCGCCAGGACCGTGAACCCCGGCTCGATGTTCAGCTGGAGGTCCTTCAACGTCGAGCCGTCCACGGTGGACCCCACTGCGACCGGAAACCGGACCGCCACCTCATCGGCTTCGCCCAGGGCGATGCCGAGGATCGGGTGGAGTTCCTCGCCCTCCTCGATCAGCCAGACCATGGCACGGGCCTGGTCGCCCAGGTCCTCGGCGGCCTCGGCCAGGTGGAGCAGTCCCCGCAGCGACGACGGGTCCATGCCATCGGCGGCGGCCCGCAGCACCCAGAGCTCCAGGTGGTCACGCATCTCATCAAGCCTCTGCTCCAGGTGGCCCACCTCGGCAGCCAGCCCCCTGTCTCCAAGGACCAGAGCGCTGTAGGCCACGCCCACGGCCGCCTCCGAGAGGTTCTTCATCTCGACCAGCACGTCCACCGCCCGATCCAGGTCGGTGAGGGCCTCGCCGCCGTCGGGGCGGGGCGGTTCCCAGACCGGAGCACCGGCCAGCTCGCGAAGTCGGGTTATGCCATCCGGTGAGCCGTGCAGGAACAGCACGTCGCCGGGCACCAGGACCGTGTCGCCGTCCACGTCGGTGATCCACTGCCGTCCGCGGCGTACAGCCATGACCCGCATGCCGGCCTGGACCGTCAGCTCGAGGGCCGAGAGCGGCCTATGGGCCATGTGGGATCCGTCGCTCACCAGCACACGGTGCGAGACCTCCTCGGCATCCGAGAGGTCGGCGACGAGCTGCTGTGGAATACCGAGACGGTGGGTGACGATCCGTGCGATGTCCACGGCGTCATTGGCCATGCGCTCAATGGCGGACACCACCTGGAGCACCGATGACATTCCCTCGGCCTCCCTCGGGCTACGCGCCGCCATGACGCACACCGCGCGCATGTCGTGGACCAGCTCACTCATCTGCTGCTCCAGCTCGTCGACCTCTTCGGCCATGTCCGGGTCGCCGAAGTAGACCGAGGCGTACGCCAGGTCGACCATCAACTCCGAGGTGTCCTTCGCCTCGGCCAGCATGGCCCGCAGGTTGCGTGGTCTCTCGTCCATCAGGTCCTCGCTAGATGTCGTGGGTGAATGGTATTCCCGACCGTCAGACGGTCGTGGAGGGTTGTGCAATGGCATTCGGGTGGCATGGTCATGCCACCCCAACTGCGACCATGGCCAGGATGAGGGTGAACGCCCCGACGAGGTCGAGGGCCGACATCACCACCGGAATGCCGTAGGTGTCCGGATCCAGGCCGTACCGGTAGGCGGCCATTGTCGTGTAGTACGCCACTACGACAACGAGCACCGTTGCCACCAGACCCGCCATCAGGACCACCGCCATGAGCGAAGCGATCCCGGGCGTGGTCTGGCCCGTAGCCACCGAAGCCAACTGGGCGACCACGGCACAGCAGGCGAACACGGGAAGGACCAGGAGGGCCAGCGACCGGACCTCACGCAGGCTGGACCGTGACGGCAGCGGGGTGGCGTCGTCCAGGCCCAGGTGGAACTGGGTGGAGAGGCGACTCGAGAGGATCCCCCCGAGGGCTCCCGCCGTTCCAAGGAAGGCCGGGAGCAGGATGAGCAGTGCCTCGGCGGCCAGCAGGTCGTCCAGACGTCTCTCGATCGTCACGCCGGCGACCAGGTCGAGCACCCCGGCTACGGCCAGCACCGGCAGCGATTGTCGGACGATGCGCCTGGCGTCAATCAGAGGGGAGCGCCATGCCGTCACCAGGACCACGACGGCTGCCGCCCCCAGGCCTCCGCCCAGCACCTCGGTGAACCCGGAGTGGCCAGCCAGACCGGCTGCAAGGACCAGGGCCGGCACGGTGGCCAGGTCGCCGAGGGTAGATACCAGCGGCGCAAGGACGTTGTCCAGGTCCCAGCCGAAGCGGACCGATCCGGCGGCCAGGGCAAGGGTCACCACTCCGACCAGGATCGAGGCCAGCAGGCCTCCCAGGGTCGACACGACGACGAAGTCGGCCAGGGTCATGGTCGGGGCGACGCCGAACACGATGGCCGTGCCGCTGGCCATGACGCCCAGGGCCGCACTCATCACCACGCTCAGGGCGGCGGCCCCGATCAGGTTCTGCCCGACCACGCCATCGGGTCGGGCCGAGAGCCGGAAGGTTCCGGCATGCACAGCGGTTCCCAGACGACTCCCCATCGCCCCGAATACGTTGCCCCGAAGCGCGATCGCACCCGGAACGAGTAGGAGGAGGCCCGGCAGCTCAGCCAGCGTCCCCTCCGAAGCGGCCAGGACCATGCCACCGGCGGATGCGGCAAGCACCCCGATGGAGAGCGCCACGATCCGCTGGCGCATATCGGCCGAGGGAGCAGCCGTGAGGAGGCGCTGGGCGGAACGCATTGCACCATTGTGCTGGACCACCGGTCCGCCCACGGGATCATTGCCTGCGGCATCCGCGAACGTGTCGTCCACCGCTGCATCCCCGGCCGCTGGCCGGTGTGCCCGGCGGCCTGTACAGGCACTACCCCGCTCAGCGGAAGTCCCGGGAACGTGCCGGTGATCGGACCCAGAGGGGGGCAAGGTGCTCCGCCACCACGTTGACGACTCCCTCGGAGGACTCCACCCGACCCCGTACGAGCAGCGCCGACGACGATGTCGCCACGTGGCGGTAACGGACCCAGCAACCCTTCGAGACCACCACGTTCACCAGCCCTGTCTCGTCCTCCAGGTTCAGGAACGTGACCCCACCGGCGGTGTGCGGGCGCTGCCTGTGGGTGACTACCCCCGCCACCCTCACCCGGGCCCGGTCACGCACCGACCGCAGGTCCACCGCTGTGATCACGCCCTCGGCTGTCAGGCGGTGGCGGATGAACCTGGTGGGATGCCCCTCGGGAGACACCCCGGTGGCCCACAGGTCCGCACGCGCCACCTCCCGGTCGTCCATGGTCGGCAGCGGTGGAGGGCAGGTGCCGGTGACCACACCCGGGAGGCGGTCGGGCCCGGTGGAGGCCAACGCCCCCGCCGCCCACAGGGCCTCTCTCCGATCCACGTCGAATCCGGCGAACGCTCCGGCGGTGGCCAGGGCCTCCATGACCGGGCGACCGGGATCCACCCGCCGCTGGAGGTCCTCGATCGACGCGTACGGCCGGCCGGCGGCGATGGCACCGGCGAGGTCCCCGGTGATGCTCCTGACCGACCCGATGCCCATCCGGATCGCCGGCCCACCATGGCCCCCACCGCCTCTGGAGGGCCCCGGTACTTCCGGGGCGGTGGACATCTGCTCGAGGGTGGCATCGGCGTCAGACCTGTTCAGGTCCGGGGTGCGGACCTCCACGCCGTGCCGACGGGCGTCCTGGACCAGGGTGTGCGGCGAGTAGAAGCCCATTGGCTGGGCATTCAGGAGCCCGGCGCAGAACGCCGCCGGGTGGTGGAACTTCAGCCAGGAACTGGCGTACACGAGGTGTGCGAACGACACGGCGTGGCTCTCCGGGAACCCGTAGTCGGCGAAGGCGGCCAGCTTCTGCCATACCTGTTCGGCGACGTCGGACGGGACCCCCCGCCCCCCCGCCCCGTTCATGAAGCGCTGGTGGAGGGCCTCCATGCGGGCATGGCTGCGCTTGGAGCCCATGGCCTGCCGGAGCCTGTCGGCCTCGCCGGCGGTGAACCCGGCGACGTCCATGGAAAGGCGCATGAGCTGCTCCTGGAACAGCGGGATACCGAGGGTTCCCGCCAGGGCGTCCTCACACAATGGGTGGAGGTAGGTGACCTCCTCCTGCCCGTTCCTGCGCCTGATGTAGGGATGGACCGACCCACCCTGGATCGGTCCGGGCCGGATGAGGGCGATCTCGACCACCAGGTCGTGGAAGCAGCGGGGCCGCAACCGGGGCAGGGTCGCCATCTGGGCCCGGCTCTCGATCTGGAACACCCCGATGGTGTCGGCGGCGCAGATCATGTCGTAGACCCCATCGTCCTGCTCCAGGCGTGACAGGTCGACCCGGATTCCCTCGTGGGCGGCCACCAGGTCCAGGGTGTGGTGCAGGGCGCTGAGCATGCCCAGCCCCAGCAGGTCGAACTTGACCAGCCCCACGGCGGCGCAGTCCTCCTTGTCCCACTGCAGGACGCTGCGGTTCGCCATGCGCCCCCACTCGATCGGGCACACCTCGGCCATTGGCCGGTCGCAGATGACCATGCCGCCGGAGTGGATACCGAGGTGCCTGGGGGCGTCGCACAACTCCCCGGCCAGGGTGGCCACGTCAGCCGGGATCCCGGCCGGGGCCTCCCCGCCACCGCTCGTCAGCGCTGTGGACGGGAGCTGACGCTCCAGGCCCTTGGCGAAGGCGTCCTGGAGGCCGGGGGCGTATCCCAGTGCCCGGGCAGCGTCGCGCACCGCCGAACGGGCCCGGTACGTGATGACGTTGGCCACCTGGGCTGTGTGCCTACGGCCGTAACGGCCGTACACGTACTGGATGACCTCCTCCCGGCGACCGCTCTCGATGTCGAGGTCTATGTCGGGTGGCCCATCGCGCTCCGGGGAGAGGAACCGCTCGAACAGCAGGCCCAGACCCACCGCGTCGGCGTTGGTGATGCCCAGCGCGTAGCAGACGGCCGAGTTGGCCGCCGACCCACGGCCCTGGCAGAGGATCCCCTCCCGTCGGCAGAACTCCACGATGTCCCACACCACGAGGAAGTAGCCGGGGAACCCGAGTCCTGCAATGACATCCAGCTCACGGTCGATCTGGGCCCATGCCCCGGCGACGCGTTCGGAGGTGCGCTCTCCGTAACGGTCTGTGGCCCCATCGGCGGTCAGTCGGCGCAGGAGGGACATCTCGTCCAACCCGTCGGGGCACGGGTAGGGCGGCAGGCCCGGAGTGACCAGGCGGAGGTCGAAGGCACACCTGGCACCCAGGTCGGCCGCCGCCACCACCGCCGACGGCCACCGTGCGAACCGGCGGGCCTGCTCCACCCCGGAACGCAGGTGGGCCGACCCCGTGGGCGGCAGCCAACCGTCCAGTTCCTCCATGGATCGGCGGGCCCTCACCGCCGCCATGGCTGTAGCCAGGCGGCGGCGACCCGGGCGGTGGTAGTGGACGTTGTTGGTGGCCACCAGGTCCAGGCCGGCATCCGCTGCCAGCCGGGCCATGGCCTCGTTGCGCTCGGCATCCAGCGGATATCCGTGGTCCCAGATCTCGACCACCACCCGGTGGCGGCCGAACCGTTCCACCAGGTCGTCCAGGACACGTCGCGCCGCCGCTGGCCCACTGTCCTGGAGGGCCGCCGGGACGGCTCCCTTCCGACACCCGGTGAGGACCGTCCAGTGTGGATCCGTCCCGGCCAGGTCTGTGAGTCGATCCAGGGAGAGTCGGGGGTGGCCCTTGGTGCCCGCCAGCTGGGATTCCGATATGGCGGTGCCCAGCCGGGCGTAGCCGGCCGGGTCGTCGGCCAGCACCAGCAGGTGGGTGGCCGACGGGTCACCGACGGCGCTGCGCGACGTGGATGCGTCCAATGACAGCTCGCTGCCGAAGACCGTCGGCAGGCCGTGTTCCCGGGCCGCCTCGGCGAACCGCACCACCCCGTAGAAGCCGTCGTGGTCGGTGAGCGCAAGGGCGGTGAGCCCCAGGCGCACGGCTTCAGCCACCAGCTCGTCGGGCGACGAGGCCCCATCCAGGAAACTGAAGTTGGAGTGGCAGTGCAGCTCCGCGTAGGGAACCACGCCGTGGGCTACCGCACCTGACAACGGCTCCACGGACCCGGATCGCCCCACCGGAAGCGGTGTCGGTCGAGGGGTCGGATCGAACTGACGGTCGGAGAGGCGGCCCTCCAACTCACGCCACGACATCCGGGAACTGGACCAACCCACCTCTGGACCGTATCGAACATACGTTCGATACTCAACCGGACCGACAGGCCTCCGGTGGATGTCGTCGGGCCCGACTCAGCCCACGAGCCCCCTCACCAGGGCGTCGACCTCGGGACCGCAGTCGCTCAGGTCGCCGTCGGCTATGCATGGCTGACCCAGCAACTGGGCCATCAGCTGGGCCCCGAGGTTCCCGAACATCCCCGCCGTGGTGCTGGGCGGCGGCACCGTGGTGGTCGGCACGGCCACCGTCGTGGTCGGTGGAACCGTGGGCGTCGGCGCCACCGTTGTTGTCGGCGGAACCGTGGTCGTGGGCGCCACCGTCGTTGTCGTGGTGGGCGCTGTCGCCACGGCATCCACCGGGAGGCCGCGGGCCTGGTTCTCGGCGACGTGTGCAGCCCGGGTGGCAGGCCCGTACCAGCCGTCGGCCTCGACGCCAAGGACCTGCTGGAGAACGGCGGCGTCCGTACTGCGCCCCCACGCATACGAGGCGGTCAACACCGCCACCTCGTCCACCGGAGCCACCGTGGTCGTCGTGGTCGTCGGCACTGTCGTGGTTGCAGCCAGCGTGGTGGCCACCGGCGCAACCGAGGTGGTGGTCGAGGCGGTGTCGACCGACGACGTCTGCGAAGCCTCGACTGGCGATGCAACCTCGACGGCCACGGACGCCACCAGGGTGACCGGGGAGGCCGAGACCGGGTACAGGACCGGCCGAACCGACGGTTCGGCCACGCGCGCGGCGAACACCACCACCACTCCGATGACGCCGAGCGTCACCATGGCATTGAGCATCCGACGAATCACGGGCTACAGCCTCGCATCGCGGAGCCTGAATTCCGCGGCACCCGGCGTGGCGTGTGACACCTGCCACGACCGGTGCCGGACAGGGGTGGGCGGACGCCTCCGAATGACGCAGGCTGCCATCATCTCGAGTCAACATTTTGTCAATGTGTCCGGTGGCCAGTGGCTAGCCTTCACTCATGAGCAGACCCAGCGACGCCGGAATCGGCTCCTTCACGGCCCCCACCTTCGACGCATCCACCTTCAATGCCGCCAGCTTCGGATTGTCCACCGAACTCGTCGACGGTGACCGCTACCAGCGCAGCGTCGACAGGTTCAGGGAACGCGGCATCCTCCTGCCCACCTTCACCCAACTGGCTGACCCGTCCAGGATCCCTGACGGCATCCGATCGGCGATGGTGGGCGTCGACCGCAACGCCGCCGATCCCCTGAACCTGTTTCGCGTGCACTGGTACAACGACCTGCACGGCGGCTTTACGGATGTACCGGAACACGTGGTGCTCCCACCGGAGCTGACCGGCGTGCCGGCGCCGATCATCGTGGCGTTCGGCAACCGGTTCCCGATGATCGGCGCCCACAAGGTCCTGGCCGCCTACTCCTGCCTGGTTCCGCGGATCCTCACCGGCGAGTACGACCCGACGTTGCACCGGGCGATCTGGCCATCGACCGGCAACTTCGCCCGGGGTGGTGTTGCCATCTCGCGCCTCATGGGCTGCCGAGGCGTCGCCGTACTCCCGGAGAACATGAGCCGGGAACGCTTCGAGTGGCTGGATGAATGGATCGCCGACCCTGGCGACGTGATCCGCACCACCGGCTCGGAGAGCAACGTCAAGGAGATCTACGACGCCTGCGACGAGTTGGAGAAGGACCCCGGCAACTTCATCCTGAACCAGTTCACCGAGTTCGCCAACTACGTGGGCCACCACGAGGTGACCGGTCGGGCCCTGGAGCACCTCTACGAGCACCACGCAGCTCTGCACCCCGGCCTGCGCCTGGCGGCCTTCGTCGCCGCTTCGGGCTCGTCGGGGACGCTGGCAGCCGGTGAACGCCTCAAGGCCGACCACGGAGCCAGGATCGCCGCGGTCGAAGCCCTGGAGTGCCCGACGATGCTCTACAACGGATTTGGCGAACACAACATCCAGGGAATCGGTGACAAGCACATCCCCCTGATCCACAACGTCACCAACACGGACGTCGTCGTCGGCGTCTCGGACTCGGCCTGTGACGAGCTGGGGATGGCTTTCGACACCTCCGAGGGGCTGGCCCACATCGCCTCGTTGGGTGTGGATAGCGCGGTCATCGACACACTCCGCCACTTCGGCCTTTCCAGCATCTGCAACGTGGTGGCTTCGATCAAGACCGCCAGAGAACTGGACCTGGGGCCCGACGACGCCATTGTCACGGTGGCTACCGACGGGTCCGAGCTGTACGGCAGCGAACGCGAGTCCATGGCCGCCGGCCGTTACGCCTCCGGATTCGGGCCCTCCGAGGCCGCGGCAGCGGTGACCACCCACCTGCTGGGGGCCGACACCTCCCACGTGGAGGTCCTGGACGAGATCGGCAGGAACCGCATCTTCAACCTCGCGTACTACACGTGGGTCGAGCAGCGCGGTATCGACTTCGCCGACTTCGAGGTGCGCCGTGGGCAGGACTTCTGGCGTCATGTCCAGACCATGGCCCCGACATGGGATGCCATGATCGACGAGTTCAACGGCCGTGCCGGCGTACCGGCCGCCGACTGAACGCAACAGCCACCACCAGGACGATGAACGGCGCCCCGCCAAGCGGACCCGACCCGGGGATCGGCTGGCTGGGCAGCCCGCCCGGTGCCGTCTGGCCGGGGTCGGAGGAGCCGCTGGCCGGCGATGCCAACCCGTTCATCACCTTCCGGACCCTGCTCTGGTCGCACCACGCGGCAATGACCGCCGGCTGGTCGGACGACCGGTACGTGGACCTCGTGCGTCGCCTGGACGAGGCCGTCGCCGGCGTGGACGGCCGGGGCTTCCACACCACCCCGTACCGCCAACTGATCGCCCTGGGTGACGCCGTTGGCCAGACGGGCGGCATCTGGGCGAAGGACGAGACCGGCAACGTGTCGGGCAGCCACAAGGCCCGGCACCTGTTCGGCCTGGCCCTCCACCTGGAGGTCGACGGGGTCCCGTCGACAAAACCACTGGCTATCGCGTCGTGTGGCAACGCAGCCCTGGCCGCTGCGACCGTGGCACGTGCCGTCGGACGACCGCTGGTCGTACAGGTTCCGACGTGGGCCGACGATGGCGTGCTGGGACGACTGGACGATCTGGGGGCCGACGTTCGGGTCTGCGAACGACGGGCCGGCGAGGCGGGCGACCCCTGCATCCACCGGTTCCGGGAGATGGTGGCCAACGGAGCCGTCCCGTTCTGCTGCCAGGGCACGGAGAACCTCCTCACGCTCGACGGTGGCCGGACCCTGGGCTTCGAGTTGGCCGCCCAGTGGGCTGCCCATGGCAGCTCACCCACCCGCCTTCTCGTGCAGGTCGGCGGCGGTGCGCTGGCCAGCAGCACCGTGCAGGCCCTGGGCGATGTGGTGACCCGTGGCGGCCCCTCGACGCGACCAGGCCTGGTGGCGGTCCAGCACGAGGGCTGCGCTCCCCTCGTCAGGGCGTTCAACCGGGTGGCGTCAGCCGAAGATTCGATGGCGACGCTGGTCGTGGCGGACGCCTCCTCGGACGATGGCAGCGCCATGTGGCCATGGACGGACCCGGCCTCCGTGGCTACAGGACTACTCGACGACGTCGTCTACGACTGGCGGGCGCTGGTCCACGACATGCTGCTGGGGCCGACCCCGGGCGGCCCGGTCGTAGCCACCGAGGCGGACCTGGTCGACGCCCATGCCCTGGTACTGGCGCATACAGAGGTGTCCGCCGACCCGACAGGAACGGCCGGCCTGGCGGGGCTGCTGGCGGCCCGACGGCACGGCTGCATCGACGCCTCCGAGGAGGTCGTGATCCTCCTCACCGGCGTCGATCGGTCCTGACCCGCAGACTGCGAGCATGCCCTGCCGGGGCAACCGCCGGTCTGGACGCGCCCGAGGATCCACCCGCCCGCTCAGCGTTCCTCGCGCCTGTAGGCAATGCCGAGTGCCGCCGGGGCCGGTGACGGTCGGTTCCGCGACCTGATGGAGATGGCCACCAGCACGCCGACGGTCAGCAGGTACGGCAGCATCGACAGGAGGATGGGCGAGAAGTCCACTCCGAAGGTCTGAAGGCGGGTCTTGAGCGCCAACGTGAGACCGAAGAGGAGCGCCCCGAGGGCCACCCGACCCGGCCGCCATGCTCCGAAGATGACAAGGGCCACGGCGATCCAGCCCCGACCTGCCACCACGCCCTCGGTCCACTGCGGTGTGATGGACAGCGTCAGGTAGGCACCCGACGCTCCGGCCAGGGCCCCTCCCGTCGCGACGGCCGCAAGCCGCAGCCCGGCCACCGAGTGGCCGGCGGCATCAGCGGTCGGCGCCGACTCCCCAGCAGCCCTCACCGCCAGCCCCAGACGGGTCCGTCCCAGTACGAACGAGGCAGCCAGACCGGCCAGCACCGCCATGTAGACCAGCGGTGACTGCTGGAACAGCACCGGGCCGGCCCACGGGATGTCCGACAGCGGGCCCCAGTCCACCGGTACCAGCTCGGCGCCTGCCGGCTGGCCAACCGAACCCTTGCCGATATAGGCGGCGAGCCCGATTCCCAGGATGGTCAGGGAGAGCCCCGAGACCACCTGCTCGGCTCCGAGGACGACCGTGAACAGGCCGTGGAGCAGCCCGATGAGAGCGCCTGCCGCGATGGCGGCGACCAGGGCCACCCACGGGTTTCCCGTCTGGAGCGCCACCACGAATCCGGTGACCGCTCCGATGGCCATCATCCCCTCGACGCCGAGGTTCAGGATCCCGGCCTTCTCCGTGATCATCTCGCCGAGGGCGGCAAGGTACAGGAGGGCACCGAAGGACACGGTGGCCTCCAGCAGGCCGATGAGCGACGCCTCGGTCACGACTCCGCCCCGGTCGATGGCGCCTCGCCGGTGTCACCGGCAACCATCTGGATGCGGTAGCGAGCCAGCACGCCGGCGGCGATGGCGCCGAAGAGGATCAGTGCCTGGAGGATGGTCGAGACCGACGACGACACCCCCATGGTCTGAATGCTCTGGCCGCCGATCTGCACAGCGCCGAACAGCACGGCCACGGCGGCGACACCTGACGGACGCATCAGGGCCAGGGCCGCCACGATGATCCCTGCGAAGCCGAAACCGTTGGAGAGGCCCTCTGTGATCCGGTCTGCATTGCCCGACAATTCAACACCACCGGCGAAGCCGGCCACGCCACCGGAAAGCACCATGACGGTCAGGATCTTGCGTTTCAGGGAGATACCGGCGTAACGGGCCGTGGCTCCGGAGGATCCCGCCACCCGGAGCTCGTATCCCCAGGCCGTGCGGCTGACCGCCAGGCCGAACAGGGCGATGACGATCCCGGCCAGCACCACGCCCAGGTGCGCCCGCTCGAAGAGCGTCGGCAGGCGGCCGTTGTCGGGAAGCATCGGCGCCAACGGAAAGTTGTGCGAATCCGGGTCCTTCCACCGGCCGTGGACGAGCCACTGGACGAGCCGTATTGCCACCTCGTTGAGCATCAGCGTGGTGATGATCTCGTTGACCCCGATCCGGGCACGGGCGATCGCCGGACCCAGGGCCAGAAGGCCACCGCCGACCACCGCAGCCGCCAGCATCGCTGTCACGAGGACCGGTCCAGGCCAACCACCTCCGAGACGCGCCACCCACGCGGCCCCGATCGCCCCTGCCATGATCTGCCCCTCGGCTCCGATGTTCCAGAGCCCCATGGACCCGGCCACCGCCACCGCCAGACCGGCAAGACCCAGGGGCACAGCCCGGTTGAGGGTCACCGACCAGGCCCGCGGATCACCCAGCGAGGCTTCGAACATGCGCCCGTAGACGCGCAGCGGATCGTGGCCTGAACCAACCAGCAGGAACACTCCGACCACGAGGGCCACTAGCAGGCCCACGCCGAAGGCCAGCGGCTGGCCGCCTCGCAGCACCCGATCGCGGGGGGCGAGTACCGGACGCCTCATGCGGATGCCCCACCAGTCGGGACATGACCAACCATGGCCTCGCCTATCTCGCGGCGTCCGGCCACCGCGGGATCGAACTCGGCTACTACCCGGCCCCCGTGCATGACCAGCAGGCGGTCGGTCAGCGTCAGGAGCTCGTCGAGGTCCTCTGAGATCAGCAGGATGGCGACGCCCGCCCCGCGCTCCGCCACCAACAGGTCCTGGATGGCCTTGACCCCCTGCACGTCCAGGCCGCGGGTCGGCTGGGCGGCCACCACCACCCGGGGTCGGTCGCTCAACTCGCGTCCGACCAGGAGGCGCTGCAGGTTGCCGCCCGACAGTCCGGCGATCGGCTGGTCGAGCGGCCCGGTACGCACGCCGAAGCGCTCCACGAGGTCACGGCAGTGGGCGGTCGCCGCTTCGGGATCCAGGAACGGGCCACGCCGATGTGTGGAGTAGGTGCGGAGTATGGCGTTGTCGGTGACGCTGAGACGTGGCGCCAGGCCCACCCCCATCCGGTCCTCGGGTATGTAGCCCAGCCCGGCTCCGAACCGCTGGCGTGGTGTGGCTGCCGTGAGATCCATCCCGTCCAGCTGCACAGTTCCACCGGTCGTCGGACGCAGCCCGGCAATGGCCTGGGCGAGCTCGCGCTGACCGTTGCCTGCCACCCCGGCTATGCCGACGATCTCGCCGGCACGGATCGTCAGGTCGACGCCGTGCAGTGCCTGGAGGCCCCGGTCGTCCAGACACCTCAGGCCGACCACCTCCAGTTTCGGCCCGCCGGCCACCACCGGTGGTGGACGTTCGCTGATCACCGGCGATGAACCCACCATCAACTCGGCCAGGGCTGCGGAGTCGGTCTGGGACACCGGCAGCGAGACTGCGACCGTCTCGCCACCGCGCAGCACCGTGGCCTCGTCGCAGAAGCCGGTCACCTCGTGCAGCTTGTGGCTGATGAAGATCACCGTGCGGTCGTCGTCAGCCATGTGTCGCAGGACGCGGCCCAGCTCCTCGGCCTCCCCCGGGGTGAGCACCGCCGTCGGCTCGTCCAGTATCAGGATGCGGGCGTCGCGCCAGAGTGCCTTCAGGATCTCGACCCGTTGGCGCTCGCCCATCGAGAGCTGCCAGACCGGTCGGTCAGGCTCCGTGGCCAGGCCGAAGCGCTCAGCCAGGTCGGCCACCTCCGACTCCACGGCCTGGCGTCGGATGATGCGCTCTGCTGCGCCCAGCACGACGTTCTCGGCAACGGTGAACGACGGAACCAGCCGGAACTCCTGGTGGACCATTCCCACCCCGACAGCCAGCGCATCGGCTGGCGAGCGGAAGTGGTGGACGACGCCGTCGATCCGGACCTCTCCCTCATCGGGTCGGTAGACGCCCGACAGCACGTTCATGAGCGTCGACTTCCCGGCCCCGTTCTCTCCGAGGACCGCGTGCACCGTGCCGGTCCGGACCAGCAGGTTTGCACCGGCATTTGCCACCACGCCGGGAAAGCGCTTCCAGATACCGCTCAGTTCGACCGCCGGCACCGTCGCCGCCGGGGCATCGTCGGGAGGTGGGTTCATCGGGTCATCCGGTGTCGGGGCCGCAGGCAACCGGACGTGACGGCGCCGGCGGGTCATCCCCGCCGGCGCCGACTACGTCAGGAGTTGAGGATCAGCCGAGTGAACCGACCACCCCTTCGACGAAAACGTCCATGCTGAGCATGGTGCCGTCGTCGAGAACGTCACCGGCCGCCACGTAGAGGCTGCCGTCCTGGGCGTTGATCGGACCCTGGAACGGGTGGAAGGAACCGTCGATGATCTGCTGCCTGCGCTCAGCGACCGCCGCCTTCACGGCTGCGTCGACATCGGAAGCGATGGGTGCCAGGTCGACGACGCCATCGGCCATCGAACCCCAGTAGTAGCCACCCTCATAGGTGCCGTCAATGGCCTGCCCGATGATCTCGGCGTAGCGCGGACCCCAGTTCCAGACCGGAGCGGTCAGGTGTGCCGCCGGCGCATGTGCGCTCATGTCGGAGTTGTAGGCAACCCAGCGGGCTCCTGCCGCTTCGGCCTTCTCGCCGGCCGCAGTGGAGTCCTGGTGCATGGCAATCACGTCGGCACCCTTGTCCAGCAGGGCCTGGGCGGAATCGCCCTCAACCACCGGATCGAACCAGGTGCTTGTCCAGACCACCTCGACCTGGGCATCGGGGTTGGTCTCCAGCACGCCGAGGGTGAAGGCGTTGATGCCTCTGATCACCTCAGGGATCGGGAATGCGGCCACGTACCCGATGAGGTTCGAAGAGGTCGCAGAACCGGCGACCATGCCGGACAGGTAGCGGGGCTCGTACATGCGGCCGAACGAATTGCCGAAGTTGGTCCCGTTGGCCTTGTAGCCCGACACGTGGTCGAACACGACGTCCGGGAACTCCTCGGCCAGGGCCTCCATGTCGTCCATGTAACCGAACGAGGTGCCGAAGATGACGTTGAATCCCTGACCGATGAAGTCACGGGCGTAGTTGCCGAAGTCGGCGGTGCCCTCCGGGACGGTCTCGACGAATGCGGTCTCCACACCGGTCTCGGCTGCGGCCGCCAGACGGCCCTGATTGTGTGAGTACGTCCAGCCGGCATCGCCGACGGGTCCCACATAGATGAATGCCGCCTTGGTCGAATCGCCATCGTCGGATCCGCAGGACGCGGCGACGAGCGAAAGGCCCAGGACGACGGCCAGCAGGCCGAAAAGACTACGTCTCACTTTGTTCTCCCTCCGGCCGAACCGGAACGGACCCCGATGGTCCTGGACACCCGGACACGGCGCGGTTCGCAGCATGCCACATGGGGACGGGGACCGCTCACCCGCTGCCCGCATGCAGGCCGCAGGTCAGGCGACGGTGAGTTGCAGCGAGACCCGGGTGGCACCGTTGGCGATGGCCGCCCGGACCACCGCTTCCACGGTGTCCAGCACCGTCCCGGAGTCCCCCCTGAGAGCTGTACCGAACGGCCCCACCTCGACATTCAGCCCGGCTGATTCGGCCACGGCTATGGCCGCCCGCACGTGCGGGCCGGGCGCACCCTCCACGAAGGGCTCGATGGTGAACTCGGCTGCTATCTCCACATCGCCATCATGACCCATCACCGCAGTCGGTGCGTACGCCGTTCAGGCCTCCCAGAGGCGGCGGGAGCGCTCGGCCAGATCGCGGTGGGCGGCCGCAAGGTCGGTGCCGACCACCTCCCCGTCGGCGACCACGGCCCGGCCCTCGACGAAGAGGTGCCTGACCCTGCGATCCGGGCCCAGCACGAGGGCGGTGAGAGCATCGACCATGTCCCCCAGGTCATCTCCCGGCCAGACGGCCAGGTCGGCCCTCATGCCGACCTCCATCGATCCCACGTCGTCCATGCCCAGGCATCTGGCACCGCCGAGTGTGCCCATCTCGACCACATCGGCCGGCATGAGGGCGTCCGGACGGAGTTCCCGGAGTCGGGCCGTGTAGAGGGCCTGGCGCATCTCGGCGAACAGGCCTCCCACCTCGTTGGAGGCAACGCCGTCCACGCCCAGGCCCACCGGGCAGCCGGCGGCCCTCAGATCGGTGACCCGGCACATGCCGGCCGCCAACCGGGCATTGGAGGAGGGACAGTGGGCCACGCCGGTGCCGGCGGACCCGAGTCGGGCCATCTCGTCGTCGTCTATGTGGATCCCGTGGGCCAGCCACACGTCGTTGCCCACCCAGCCCCACTCGTCGAGCATCTCGACAGGTCGGCGACCAAACCGCTCCAGGCAGTGCTGCTGCTCCTGGACCGTCTCGCAGAGGTGGGTGTGGAGGCGCAGCCCGTGGCGTCGGGCCAGCTCGGCGGACTCCACCATCAGCTCGGGGGTGACCGAGAAGGGACTGCACGGCGCCACGGTGACGTGGACCATCTCGCCGTCGTGGTGGCGGGCGATCACCGACTCCGTGGAGGCCAGGATGGCATCGCGGTCCTCCACCACATGGTCGGGTGGCAGCCCGCCCATGCTCTCCCCCAGGTCCATCGACCCCCGGGAGAGGTGCAGTCGGATGCCGACCTCGCGTGCGGCGTCCACGATGGCGTCGAACACCGTGTCATCGCCACGCGGCACCAGGTAGTGGTGGTCCGATGCCGTTGTACAGCCGGTGGCAGCCAGCTCGCCCAGCCCCACGAGGGCAGCGGCCCGCACGTCGTCGACCGAGAGTCGACCCCAGACCGGGTACAGCTCGACCAGCCATCCGAAGAGATCGCACCCGACGGCCCGGCCCCGGGTCATCCACTGGTACAGGTGGTGGTGGGTGTTGACCAGGCCGGCGGTGACGATGTCGCCGTCGCAGCGGACCACCTCGTCACCCGGCTCGGAGGCAATGGTCCCCACTCCCACGATCCGGCCGTCGGCGATGGCCACGTCACCCGGGTGACGGGCACCACGCAGCACCAGTCGGCGGCTCATGCCCACCGATCCCACAGCACAGGCCTGTTCTTCACGCCGACCAGCCTCGCAGCATCGGTCGGCTCACGGGGTCCAGTCAGCGAACGTGTCGATCATCAGGCGTACGTCGGGGCCCAGTGGGTACAGGATCGGGCAGGTGCAACCATCGGCCATGTACCCGGCCACCTTCTCCCGCACCTCGTCGACCGTGCCCGCCGCGCAGATCATCTGCACGATGTCGTCTGGTACCAACTTCGAGGCGGCCTCGACCTGGTCATGGGTGGCAGGCCAGGTCAGCACCCGGCCGACCGCTTCCAGCAACGACTCCGGCACGCCGGAGGCCTTCATGATGTGCGGCTGCTGTCCCAGGTACTGGGTGACCATCATCCTGGCTCCGTCCAGGGCCTCGGCGCGGGTCTCGGCCACCGAGCAGACCACCAGTTGGGGCCGGTCCAGGTCGTCCAGCGACCGGCCCGCCCGGGCCGCCCCATCGGCCAGGCGGTCCATTGCCCGCCGGTTGTACTCGGGCGACACCAGGTAGTTCAGGACCACGCCGTCGGCGATCTCACCGGTCAGTTCCAGCATCTTGTCGCCGGTAGCGCCGATGTAGATCGGGACGTCCTTGGGTCGGCGCTCCTGGTACACGTAATCCAGCTCGACGCCGTCGAGGTGCACGAACTCGCCGTGGTAGGTCACCGTCTCGTCAGCCAGCAGGGCCCGGCAGGCCTCCACGGTCTCCCGGATGGCCAACAGTGGCCTACGGCGATCAACGCCCACCTTGGATGCCAGCGGCTCCCACCAGGCGCCGATGCCCAGGATGATCCGCCCCGGTGCCAGGTCGTCCAACGTCGAGAATGTGGATGCAAGCCGGGCCGGGTTGCGGGTCCAGCAGTCCACGACACCGGAGCCGACCGTGATCGTCTCGGTGTTGGCGGCAATCGCCGCCATGGGCACGACGGCATCGCGCACGAGGCGCGAATCGGCCTGCCAGACGGCCTCGAAGCCGCGCTCCTCGGCGTACCGGGCGTACTGGATCGCCTCCGGTATCGGATGGGCGTCCTGCAGGTAGATGGCCAGTCGGGTCATCGGTTCCTCACCTTCTGGAAGTCATCGTCAGAGTTCATGCGTCGTCGATCCGGCGGTGCAGGCGCACCGCCTCCTCGGCGGCCCGGGCCCTGATCTCGTCGGGGTCCACCCGGGTGGGGCGTCCGTCGACCAGCACCAACTCACCGTCGACCTCGACCGTGAGCGGCCCCACGCCCGTGGTGAAGGCCAGGCGCCACGGGTCCATGTCCGCGTACGACCAGGTCACCCGGTCGGAACGGGCCTCCGGGAAGAGGTCCCAACCAGTCGCCAGCCACCCCCAGGCCGTCTCCGGTGAGGCGGTCACGTCATTCTCCCGTTGGCGCACGTAGGCCAGTCGGAACTCGTCGAGCATGTCGGCACCGATGCCGTCGGAGCCCAGCGCCACCGGGTTGGCAAACCGGGCGGGGCGGGCGTAGCCGACGGCGTTGTTCATGTTGGACCGCGGGTTGTGGACCATCGTCCCGGCCAGGCCGTGGTCGTCGGGAAGGTGGACACCGTGGACGAGCAGCCAGTCGTCGGCGGCCAGGTCCCGGAGCCGGTGCAGCGCGTCCGCGTCCCCGGGCCCCTCGGCGACGTGCACGTGGACGCCCACGCCCATCTCCGCAGCAAGGCCGGCGGCAGCCTCCAGGGTCCCGTCGGTGCAGGTGAAGGCCGCGTGCACGCCGACCATCCCACGACCCCCGTCGCGCAGGAACCGTTCGTTCTCCGCCAGGCCCTGGAGTGCCCCATCGGCTCCGTGCCGATCGGTGACCCCGTAGGCGCAGTTCACCCGGACCCCCACCTCGGCACAGGCATCGGCAATGACCGTCAGCGAGCCCTCGATCGCCTCCGGTGACTCGTGGTGGTCGATCACCGCCGTGCAACCCCGCTCGAGGGCCTCCAGGGCACCGAGCATCGCCGACCATCGGATCGACTCCAGGTCCAGCGCCCGGTCCAGGCGCCACCACACCATCTCCAGGATCTCGACGAAACCGGACGGGGTACGCGGCGGTGCCGGCATGCCGCGGGCCAGCGCCGAGTAGAGGTGATGGTGCGCACAGACCAGGCCCGGCGTCTGGTTCGAGGCCAGGCCTGATCCGACGTCAGCCGGCATCAGACTCCACGTCCGTCCCAGTCGGCCCAGTTTTCCTGCTGGCCGGGAGCGGCCATCGGCAGGCTGTGACGCCACTCGCCGTCGTGGGCGTGCAGGGCTGCGGCCACGGCCCCGGCCGTCGGCACCAGGCCGATCTCGCCTACGCCCTTGATGCCGTAGGGCGAGTCAGGCTGTGGCGATTCGATAAGGCGCACGTCGACCTCCGGCATGTCCTTGGGGCGGATGATGCCGAGGCTGCGGAGGGTCTCGTTGCGAGGCCGGGCATCGGCGTCGGCCGGGAATCCCTCGGTGAGGGCGTAGCCGAGCCCCATGTGGACCGCCCCTTCGACCTGGCCCTCGCAGAGCATCGGGTTGACGGCCCGGCCCACGTCGTGGGCGGCCACCACCAGGTCCACGTCACCTGTCTCCGGATCCAGGACCACCATCTGGGCGGCGTATCCGAATGTGGAATGGATGATCGGGTTCTCCACCCCATCGCTCATCGAGTTGGTCCAGTCCACCCTGTACTCGCCCTCGTAGTCGACGCCGGTCCGACAACCGTCGGCAATGGCGACCCGGCAGGCATCGGCGACTGAGCCGGCCCCCATGAGCGTCCCGCGGCTGCCGGTGGTCTGGCCGGCTCCCAGTTCTCTGGTGGTGTCAACGATCACGTCGACCAGGTCGGGGTCCACGCCGAGTTCCTCGACGGCCACCTGTACGACCACGGTGTGGATGCCCTGGCCCATCTCGGTCCAGCAGTGCCGGACCTCGATCCGTCCGTCGTGGCGAAAATGCACTACAGCCCTGGCTATCTCCTTGAAACCGTTGCCGAGACCGGAGTTCTTGAGGCCCAGACCCAGGCCGACCGGTAGGCCGCCGGCCACCGCGTCGTCGTAGGCCTCCTTCACGTTGTCCAGGCAGGCCCGGGCGCCGAGGCAGCCATCATCCATGATCTGGCCGGGACCCCAGACGGCACCGGGCGTGATGACGTTGCGGCTCCGGATCTCCCATCCGGATATCCCCACCTTCTCGGCGAGGCGGTCCATGACACCCTCCATGGCGAACTGGGCCTGGTTGGCACCGAAGCCCCGGAATGCCCCGCAGACCGGGTTGTTGGTCCTCACCGCCGTGGCCTCCACGTCGATGGTGGGCAGCATGTAGGGGCCGCTGGCGTGTCCGGCCGCCCGCTCCAGGACCTTCATTCCCACAGACGCGTACGGACCCGAATCGCCGATCATCCGGGCCCAGAGGCCGGTCAGCATCCCTTCGGCGTCGCAGCCCGCCCGGTAGGCCATCCGGATCGGATGGCGCTTGGGGTGCATCAGGAGCGATTCCTCGCGCGACAACGTGCACTTCACGGGCCGCTCCAGCAGCCAGGCTGCCAGAGCCGTGTGGGCCTGGTTGGACATGTCCTCCTTGCCGCCGAAGGCCCCACCATTGGACACCAGCTCGACTGTTACCCGGTCAGTGTCGACGCCGAGCACCGACGCGATCTGGTTGCGGTCGTCCCAGACGCCCTGCCCGCCGGAGTAGACGTACAGTCCACCGTCACCTGTAGGCACGGCGAGGGTGGACTCGGGCTCCACGAAGGCGTGCTCAACGCGCTGGGTCTGGAAGACCTCGTCGACGACGTGGGCCGACCCGACCAGGGCGGCCTCGACGTCGCCGCGGGCGTACGTCGACACCGAAAGCACGTTTCCGTCCAGTTCCCAGACAGCGTCCTCGTCAGCCGTAAGGGCCACCACAGGGTCGCTGTAGACGGTCAGCGGCGCCACCTGGACATCGATCAGCGTCGCCGCCCGACGGGCGGTTTCCCGGTCATCGGCCACGACCACGGCCAGCACGTCTCCCAGGTAGGAGGTCCGACCACCCTCAGGGATCATCACCGGCCAGTCCGTGTGGATGATCCCCACCCGGTGCTTCCCCGGTATGTCGGCGGCCGTGAGCACCCGCTGCACACCGTCGACGGCTTCTGCTGCCGTGGTGTCGATCCGCACCACGTCGGCACGGGCGTGGTCGGCGAGGCGGAGCGCTGCGTGCAGCAGGCCCTCAGGCGACATGTCGTCGATGAAGGGGCGGTCTCCGAGGCTCAGCTCGGTGGCCTCCACCTTCACCACGCTGGTCCCGATGCCGCCGCGGGGCATGGCCACCGGGATCTCGCCCGATGCAAGGGATTCGACTGCATCCAGAATCTTCACGTAGCCGGTGCACCGGCAGAGGTGGGCGCCCAGGTGGCGGGACGCATGGTCACGGGTCAGGGCGGTGCCCTTCTTGTCCACGAGGGCCTTGGCGCGCATGACGATGCCCGGCGTGCAGAAGCCGCACTGCAGGGCGCCATGTGCGGCGAAGGCACTGGCGTAACGTTCCCGCTCAGCGTCAGGCAGGCCCTCCAGGGTCGTGATCGAGCAACCTTCGGCCTTCTCCATCGACGTCTGGCAGGCGATCCTGGCCTTCCCGTCGACCAGCACGGTGCAGCAACCGCACTGACCCGACGGCGCGCAGCCGTCCTTGGGCGAGGTGACGCCCAGTTCGTCGCGCAGGGCGGCCAGCAGGTGGGGGTGGTCAACGGAGGCATCGACCGGCCTCCCGTTCAACTCGAAGCTCGTTATGGCCCTTCCCCCTTCGGCTCAGCGCTGGACTCCACGTTGTCATCAAGGGCCGCACGGACACCGGCAGGAACCTCCGGCCCCCGCTGGGCGGTGATCCGACCGTAGACCTCGGGCCTGCGGTACCTGTGGAAGTCGAACAGCGTCCCGGTGTAGCCGGCGCACAGGTCCAGGTCCACCTCAGCCACGGCCAACTCGTCACCGTCGGTGGTGCACAGTGCGGCGATCTCGCCCGATGGGGCAATGATGGCGCTCTCCCCCAGCAGGGCGCACCCCTCCTCCTCGCCGGCCTTGGCCACGCCGACGACCCACATGCCGTTCTGGTAGGCACCGGACTGCAGGACGAGGTGGTTGTGGAATCCCTGCAGGCGGTCCTGGGCAGGATCCGGGGCGTAGTGGATAGGCGTGTTGTATCCGATGAGGGCCAGCTCGCACCCCTGGAGTCCGAGCACCCTGTAGGTCTCAGGCCAGCGGCGGTCATTGCAGATAGCCATGCCGACAACCCCGCCGAACGCCCCGTGTACTTCGAAGCCGTCGCCCGCCTCGAAGTAGTACCGCTCCAGGTGCTGGAAGGCCCGCCACGGCTCGTGCTCGGAGTGGCCCGGCAGGTGCACCTTGCGGTACCGGCCGACGATCGAACCGTCCCGCTCGACGAGGATCGCCGTGTTGTAGCGGTGGCCGGCCGACGTCAGCTCTGCATAGCCGAGGTGGAACCCCACCCCCAGGCGCCTGGCCTCGTCGAAGAGGGGCCGGGTATCCGGGCCCGGCATCTCGGTCTCGTAGAAGTGGTCGGCGTCGGCCAGGTCGTCCACCCACCACCTGGGAAAGAAGGTGGTGAGGGCCAACTCGGGGAACACCACCAGGTCGCAACCTGCCGCAGCGCCGGAGCGGAGCAGTGCCACGAGCCTCTCCACCACCTCGGGCCGGGCGTCGGCCAGCTGGATCGGACCCATCTGCGCTGCGCCCACCGTCAACACCCGGCTCATGGTGCGCTCTTCGCACCGTCGGTCGAAGCCCCGCCACTCCCGTCCGGAGCGCCGGTCGTCGAGAGGTCCATCGCGTCCAGTGCCAGCATGCTCCCCAGTAGGACGTCGGCGCCGGCCACCAGGTCGTGAGGCTCGGTGTACTCCGCCGGGTTGTGGCTGATGCCGTCGCGACTGGGTACGAAGACCATGCCGGTCGGACATAGTCGGGCCATCATCTGGGCATCGTGTCCGGCACCCGACGGAAGCCGCTTCACGGAGTGGCCCAGCTCGGCGGCGACCGCGGCGACGGTATCGACCACCCGGTCGTCAAACGCCACCGGCTGGAACCTGGCCAGGGTGCGGTCTTCGACGGTCACCCCCTCGGCGGCAGCGACTTCGGCCACGAACCGGGCCAGGTCGGCCTCCGCTTCGGCGAGGAGGGCCTCGTCGGTGTTGCGGAGGTCCACGATCATGGTGGCGCTGCCGGCGACGACGTTGACCAGGTTGGGGTGGAGCTCCAGGCTCCCGACGGTGGCCACCTGACGGCCACCCATCCGAATCGCCAACCGGCGCACGTGGGCGGCGATCGCAGCCGCCACGTAGCCGGCATCGTGGCGAAGGTCCATGGGCGTGGTGCCGGCATGGTTGGACTGGCCGGCGATGGCCAACTCGGTCCACGAGATTCCCTGCACTCCGGTCACGGCCCCGATCGTGATGCCCTCGACCTCCAGCACCGGTCCCTGCTCCACATGGAGCTCCACGAATGCCCGGGGGGCGACGCCGGGGCAAGGTGAGGTTCCCCGGTAGCCAATGCGGTCCAGCTCCCCACCCAGGACCGCCCCGTCGATGCCCACGATGTCCAGGGCCTCCTCCAGACCCATGCCTCCGGCGTATACGAGGCTGCCGAGCATGTCCGGTTGGAACCGGGCGCCCTCCTCGTCGGTAAAGAAGGCGACTGCGAAGGGATGCTCCGTCGTGATCCCGTTCTGCTCGAGGGTCTCGATCACCTCGAGGCCGGCCAGCACCCCGAGGTTGCCGTCGAAGCGGCCACCCGTCCGGACGGTGTCTATGTGGCTCCCGGTCATGACCGGGGGGCCGTCGGTGCGACCGGGCCGCACGCCCACGACGTTGCCGATGCCATCCATGCTGACGTCCAGGTCCAGGTCGGTCATCCAGGCCACGACCAGGTCCCGGCCGTCCCTGTCCTCGTCCGTCAGGGCAAGGCGACAGGAACCGCCCCCGTCGATCGGACCGATGGTGGCCAGGTCGTCGATGCGGCGCAGCAGCCGATCACCGTCGATGTGCAGGTCGCTCACCGGTCGGCTCCCGCCGAGGCGTCGGCCAGGGCAATGTCTGCAGGGCGTACCGGTACACGGGCCAGCTCCAGGCCTGTGGCGTTGCGCAGGGCACCGACCACAGCGGCGGTCGAGGAGATGCAGGGCGGCTCCCCGATTCCCTTGGCCCCGAAGGGTGCCCCCGGTTCAGGCTGTTCTATGAGGGCAGCGATCTCCACCGGTGGCATGTCCAGGGCGGTTGGCACCAGGTAGTCGGTGAACGATGCGTTGCGGATCCGGCCGTTATCGACCAGGACCTCCTCCATGACGGCCAGCCCGACGCCCTGCGCGGCACCGCCCTCCAGTTGCCCGATGGCCTGGACCGGGTTCAGCACCCGTCCCACGTCCTGGGAGGTGGTCAGCTCCACGACCCGCACGAGGCCCAGGTCGGGGTCCACGTCGACTATCGCCCGGTGGGCTGAGACGGCGAACGAGACGTGGGCATCGCCCTGGCCGTCGTCATCGAGCGGCGACGTCGGGGCGTGGCGGTAGACGACGTCGGCCGACAACGGTTCCGCTGTGACTTCGGCCAGGTCCACGGACACACTGCCGGAGAGCGACTCCACCCGACCCTCCACCAGGACCAGATCATCGACCGGTACGTCGTGGGTCACCGCCACGCGGGCCACGACGGCGGCCCGAACTTCCTCGCAGGCCTTCTGCACGGCACCTCCCGACATCCATGACTGGCGGCTGGCCGAGGTGGAGCCGGCCGACCCGATGCCCGTGGTCTCGACCGGAGCGAGGACCACCTCGTCCACCCCCAGCACCTCGCTTGTGATCTGGCCGATCAGGGTCACGAAACCTTGTCCCACCTCGGCGCAGGCACACGTGATCGTCGCCACGCCGTCACGCAAGTCGCACCGGGCGGCCGACGAATCGTCGAAGCCCTCCGAGAACATGAGATTCTTGAACCCGACGGCCAGCGCCTCGCCACGCACCACGTGGTCGGCGTCGGCGGTACGTCCGGCACCGCCCGGCCTGGTCATGGGCTCGTCGGACCTCATGGCTGCCGACGGATGTTCCGCGCACGTCCGGATGACCTCGGCCACAGGGAGCGTGCCGGTCAACACCTGTCCGGTGATCAGGCGGTCACCGGGTGCCAGCGCGTTCTTCAGCCGGAGGTCGATCGGGTCCATATCCAGGGCGGCGGCCAGGCGGTCCATCTGGGCCTCGTGGGCCATGCAGGTCTGGACCGCCCCGAATCCCCGCATAGCCCCGCAAGGTGGGTTGTTGGTACGCACCACCACGCCGTCGATGTCGGCCGACGGAACCCGGTAGGGCCCGGCCGCGAAGCAGGTGGCGTTGGCGATCACCGCACCGCTGGAGGAGGCGTATGCCCCACCGTCGAGGAGCAGTCGGGCTTCCACCCGGACGAGCGTGCCATCGGGCTCGGCGTGATGGCGGTACCACATGCGGGCCGGGTGCCTGTGCACGTGACCGTGGAAGCTCTCGCTTCGCGAGTAGACCATCTTCACCGGCCGGCCGGTGTGCATGGCGAGCATGCAGAGGTGGACGTGCAGGCTGAGGTCCTCCCGGGCACCGAACGCCCCGCCAACGCCGGCCAGGGTCAGCCTGACCAGGTCGGGGTCCATGCCCAGGCAGTCGGCCACCTGGTCGCGGTCCACGTGGAGCCACTGGGTGGCGATGAACAGGTCGACTCCGCCGTCGGCGGCCGGAACGGCCAGCCCGGACTCCGGTCCGAGGAAGGCCTGGTCCTGCATGCCCACCTCGTAGGTGCCCTCCACCGTCACCAGGCCCTCACGATCGGCGGCCAACGGGTCGCCGTGGCGCAGGTGGATACGACGGATGACGTTTCCGTCCGGGTGGATCGGCGTGGCCGTCTCCGCCCGGGACGGGTCCACGAGCGGCTCGGTCACCTCGTACTCGACTTGTATGGCGGCGAGTGCCAGACGAACGGTGTCGGGATGGTCAGCGGCCACGATGGCCACCGGTTCGCCCTCGTAGCGCACCACATCGCCGGCCAGCACCGGCTGGTCGAGGTGCTCCAGGCCGAAGGTGGCCATCCCGGGCACGTCGGAATGCGTCAGGACGGCGTGCACGCCGGTCACGGCCACCGCCGGTCCCACGTCAATCGACAAGATCCGGGCCGAAGGGTGGGGCGACCGCAGGGTGCCGCCCCAGAGCATCCGGTCGTGCCGGAGGTCGCTGGAGAAGGCGAAGGCACCGGTCACCTTGGGGATCGCGTCGGGGCGCTGGACGCTCTCCCCGATCCCGGAGGGGCGGGTCCGCCCACGAGTCGGCGTGGCCTGAACCTCGCTCATGAGCGGGCCTCCCGCCGCATGGCGGCCGCCCGGTCCACGGCTTCCAGGATCCGGCCGTAGCCGGTGCACCGGCACAGGTTGCCGCTGATGGCCTCGCGCACGGTCAGGTCATCAGGATCCGGCTCCTCACACAACAGGGCATCCACGGCCATGAGCAGCCCCGGGGTGCAGAAGCCGCACTGGACTGCGCCGGCCTCCACGAATGCCCGTTGCACGTCGGCCAACGGTCCGACCTCGCCATCGGCATCCGACAGACCCTCCACGGTGACGACATCGCGGTCGGCGGCCGCAGCAGCAAGCACCAGGCAGCTGCAGACCAGATCGCCGTCAAGGCGGACCGAGCAGGACCCGCACTCCCCCTCCTCGCAGGCGTTCTTGGATCCAGGGAGGCCCAGGCGTTCCCGTAGGACGAACAGGAGGCTCTCACCGGCATGACTGTCGACCACCTCCACAGGCCGGCCGTTGACGGTGAGGCGGTACGGATCAGTTCTCACGCCGCCTCCTCTCCGACCATGCCGAAGGCCCGGACCAGGGCGCGTCGTGCCATCACCCCGACGACGTGCCTGCGGTAGGCGGCCGTTCCCCGGTGGTCGTCGATGGGGCGGGTGGCATCGGCCACCATCTGGCCGAACCGATCCACATCGCCGGCCGTGGGCGGTCGTCCGCCCTCCCAGTCAATACGGCCGCCGATCATCGCCTCGGCCTCGGTGGCCCGCAACGGAACCGGGGCCACGGATCCCAGGCCGACCCGGACCGTTCGTCCAGGAGGGTCGACCACGAGGGCGAGGGAGGCCACCGAGATGACCATGGCATTGCGGGGCCCGACCTTCATGAACTCCTGGGGGCCGTGCAGAACCGGGACCCTCACGGCGACGATCAGCTCACCGGCTGACAGGGCGTTGGCCTTGACGCCTACGACGAACTCATCGAGGGGAAGATGCCTTCCGCCGTTCGAGGAGCTGAGTTCGACCACGGCATCCAGGGCGACGAGCACCGGCAGCATGTCACCGGCCGGCGACGCCGTGGCCAGGTTTCCGCCGATGGTGCCGGTGGCCCGGATCTGCGGTGAACCGACCGTACGGGCGGCCTGGCCAAGGGCCGGTGCGAGGGCGCCGAACCCGGGATCGGCCATCTCCGCATAGGTCATCCCGGCGCCGATTCGCAGGACGTCCCCCTCGCGGGTCCACCCCCGAAGCTCAGGGACCCGGTCGATCGCCACCACGTTGCCGATGCTGAGGTCCCCCCGGTTCACCTGGACCATGAGATCCGTGCCCCCGGCCAGGACGGTCGCTGTCGGATCAGCGGCCAGGGCCGCACAGGCATCGTCCAGCGTGAGCGCGATGGTCATCGTCACCCCGCAATGCTCCCGCCCGACAGCTCCCGCGTCAACATTTTGTCAACCTTATTACCTTGGCTAGGGTTCTGGCGTGAACCGGCCCGTGCATCCCCTGGTGGAGGCGATCCAGCCGATAGCCGATGCCCTCGGCTGCACCATCCTGGCCCTCGGAGAACTGACCGAGTCCGACCTACCACTGGAATGGGAGGGGGAGGTGGTCGGTGGCCTCAGGCGACCCGACCTGCACTGTGCCTTGGACACGCTGCTGACAGCGGCCGAGCACGAGGTCGGGCTCCCGTGCGTCGAGATGGACCGGTCCCAGAAGCAGGGAACGGTTGCGCTGCTGAACGACTGGGGGGCGTTCACGCTCCGGAAGTCCGTCGAGGACGTAGCCGAGGCCCTCGGGGTGAGCCGCTTCACCGTCTACAACTACCTGGAGCGTGCCGAAGCCGGCGATTAGGCACCCCGATCCGGGCTGCCATTGCTGCCACCGCTACGGTCCAGCACCATGGACGACGCCACCCAGCCCGATAACCGACAGGCCACCCACGACGATGACCTGGCCCGGGTCGACGCCGTCGGGCTGGCCTCCATGATCCGCGCCGGAGACCTATCGGCGGTTGAGGCCGTGCAGGCCACGATCGACCGCATACAGCGCCTCGACGGAGACCTGAACGCTGTCATCCACCGCCAGTTCGAACAGGCACTGGAGCTGGCAGCCTCCGACGACCTCCCTGCGGGGCCGTTCCAAGGCGTGCCGATGCTCATAAAGGACCTTTGGGCCGAGGAGGCCGGCCAGCCCCACCACGGCGGGATGCAGGCTCTCAAGGACGTCGGGTTCACCGCCGACTCCGACTCAAACCTCGTCATCCGCTACAAACAGGCGGGCTTCATCAACGTGGGTCGCACCAACACGCCGGAGCTGGGCCTCGTCGCC
>Ga0302132_10000258_pt1 | contig 28988 bp, 21 predicted proteins | sample CB9_321_MG_FD_203113 | JGI IMG/M metagenome (GOLD analysis project Ga0302132, IMG submission 203113) | Marine microbial communities from Western Arctic Ocean, Canada - CB9_32.1 | ecosystem: Environmental > Aquatic > Marine > Oceanic | place: Canada: Western Arctic Ocean | collected 2017-09-19
TGGAGCAAAATTTGCCGGTGTCGCCGATGCTCAGAAATGGCTTTATAGCTGGATCAAGCAACCAACAAAATACCACGCTCGAACCGTAATGCCTGATCTGTTTATCGATGTTGAAATCACCACGCATGAAGATGGTACCGAAACCAAAGTGGACCCAGCTTTGGATATCGCTGCATTCCTTTTGTCGGATGTCGGGGCTTGGACGGTTGGTGAAAATACACTAACCGTTGCTAAATTGAAAGCAAGTGAAACCTTGCAAGCAAATCTATCTGAGTTGGTTCAAAAAAATCTTGAGGATTCGTTCTACCGACAAGTTGCAGCGAAGTACGCCGAAAGCGGAATTCCTGCAAATGCCTCGGGTGTTAAAGTGGCTGAGCGATTGTTACAACACGACGGTGACGCGACGGGGTTAGATCCCGAGACGAAGTTGCGATACATCGGTCGTAAAGCACTTGCTAAGTACGGGTGCTACGGTTGCCATGATATCCCTGGGTTTGAAGATGCCAAACCAATTGGCGCTGGCTTGGCCGACTGGGGTCGAAAAGATCCATCTAAACTAGCATTTGAACACATAGCTCAATACCTAGACGGGCACGATGATCATGCGAGCCATGATGATGACGGTCACGCTGAGCATGAGCATGGTGAAGTTGAAGCAGAGCGAGATATCAAGCCAAGTCGCTATGACGCAGACATGCCTGATTTTTACCATGAACAAATGCACGCTCATAATCGCACAGGATTTATTTACCAGAAGTTACGTGAGCCGCGTAGTTACGATTACCACAAAGCAGCTGGTAAAAAATATAGCGAACGCTTGCGTATGCCTCAGTTCCCACTGAGTACCGCAGACCGCGAGTCTATTATTACATTCGTGTTGGGGCTCGTCAATGAACCGCCGCGTGAAAAGTATTTATACAAACCGAGTGTCCGCACCAAAGCACTGATCGACGGCAAGCAAGTGCTCGATAAGTTCAATTGTGCAGGCTGTCATGTACTAGAGCCTGAAAAATGGAAATTGACACTGTCTGAAACTGAGTTGGAGAACGTACTAGCACAACATGTTGAAATTCCCAAGGAATACCCATTATTGCGGCCAGATGTGTCCGCTCAGGAATTGGCGGAATCCATGCAGCAGGACGCGCGTGGCAATATTACGGCGACGTTCAAAGGCATGCCTGCTGTCGGAAATCAAGGACTAGCATCCGCAAATGACGCTGAATTCGGTGATCCGATCGAGGATTATTTGCAGGATCGCTTCCGCCTCAACGGTGTCGGTGAGTTGCAGTTCCAGTTGTGGGATTATGGAGTGTTAAACGGTGGAGTTGCTGCAGCGGGATCGAACTTATCACGGATTGCCCCAACGGCTGTTTCTCAACGTACATCCGCCCACGGTGGTGTCTTAGCTAGATACTTGTTGCCTATTGTTACTAATCAAGAACGCCTCGTAAATCCGGAAGCCAAGGGCGCTGAAAGTTGGGCCTGGGTGCCACCACCACTTGTCGGCCAAGGTTCTAAGGTGCAGAACCAATGGTTCCATGACTTCTTACTAGAACCGTATCGGATTCGACCAGCGGTCGTTTTGCGGATGCCTAAGTTTAATATGTCCAGTGTTGAAGCGACCAAGATCGTCAATTATTTCGCTGCTCGGGACAATGCAAATTACCCTTATGAATTTGATCCGCGGGTTAACGGTGATCATTTGGCTGAGGTGGCCGCGGCCTACCAAGCTGAGAACGGTGCTAATAGCGACCGTTTGGCAGATGCGATGCAGATCGTCGTCAGTCAAGACTATTGCATCAAGTGTCACTCCATGGGCGATTTTGAGCCGGAAGGTTCGGTTCGAGGAAGGGCACCGAACTTAGGTATGGTGCACAAGCGTCTACGCGCGGGATATGTCCAACGCTGGATCGCTCGACCTAGTAGCATTTTGCCTTACACCGCTATGCCGCAAAATGTGCCTTATGACGAAGCCAAGCCGCATTTAGGAGCTGAACAAACACAGAAATTGTTCCACGGTACGAGTCCCGAAACAGTTGACGCTTTGGTCGATTTATTGATGAATTTTGACGGCTACGCGAAATCACGTGCTTCTGTTGCTGGATTAGTTGCCGAGGCTAAAGCGGCCAAGGAAGCAGCACTAAAAGAAGCGGAAGCGGCCAAAGAAGCGGAAATACCTAAAGAAACGGAAGCAGTACCAGAAAAACTACCTGTAATCGAGGCAAAACAAACCGAAGTACTCTAGCAAGCGTACTATTAATAGAGCGTTGTTTAATGCCAACGATACTTTAACAAACAAAAATCAATCAATTCACGAAAGTGAGAATTTCAACTCGGGATGAGTTGTTGACACAACCTCGACTGAATTCTAACGATTAGAAATTCAGTGGGAAAAGGGAGAATGAAGATGAGAGCAACAAGAATAAGTGTTCTAGCGACTGTGGTTTTAATAATCGGTTCGGTCTTGGGGTCCAATAGCTTATCAGCTCAAGGTTGGGGAAACATCAAGGTACGTTTCGTATATGGCGGAAGCTACCAAGGGGCGCCTAAGATCCAAGTTAACAAAGACGCTGCGTTTTGCGGTAAGTTTGGATTGGTTGATGAGACATTGGTAGTAAATCCTGAAAATAAGGGCATCGCCAACGTCATCGTGTATTACCGTGATCGCGTACCTGCAAAAATTCATCCGTCGTATAACGAATTGATCGACAAGCCGATTCGCATTGATAATTCAAAATGTCGGTTTGAACCGCACGTGACGGCGATTTGGCACAAACGTAAAATTGCTCTGAAAAATAGTGATACGGTGGGACACAATGTGAAAGTTGATACGTTCTTTAATAAAGGCATCAACCCGATCCTCCCGAGCGGCGCAACACTTTTTCATTCGTTCACCATGGAAGAACGGTTGCCGTCAAAGATTAGTTGCAGCATCCACGCCTGGATGTCTGGATGGATGGTTGTTCGTGACAATCCGTATATCGGTGTCAGCAACAAAGACGGTGCTGTTGAGATCAAAAATGTTCCAGCGGGTGAATTTGAATTCCAGTTTTGGCAAGAAAAAGCGGGTTACATTCAACAGGTAACGCGGGATGGCACTGCCGTGGAATGGCCCCGTGGTCGAGTTAAAATTAAAATTGTAGACGGCAAGACGACGGACTTGGGTGACGTAGTGATCGGCGCAGATAAGTTTAAGTAAGAGTGAAAAGACGAATACAAAGATCGGTGATGAACAGTATGACCATCAAAATAACAACTAGATACGCCACAGCCTTATCGCTGCTATTGCTGGCGCTGGCAGTCGGTTGCACGCGAAGTGTACCCGATAGAATCAGTGGTGGTTCGGCGGGCGATGTCGGTGCAGTGGTCGATGCATTCGTTGCAGATGCTGCTGGAGCAAGTGCTGCACAAATACCTGAACCTACTGGGTTCGGAACAATTACCGGGACGATAACTGTTACGGGGCCCGCCGTGGCAACAGACAAGTTCGTTGATTTCAATGTCAACAAAGACACTAATATTTGTAGTAAAGAACCCAATAGACGCGTCGTCGTCAATAACCGCGGATTGCAATGGGGCTTGCTTTACTATGACGGTCCATTTGCCTCGGGCGATGCTAAATGGGAGCACGCTGATTACCTGGCAGCTGCTGGTGCGAATCTAGTTGGCGATCTGGCTTTCGATCAAAAGGAATGTATATTCTTATCGCGTATTTACGCGATGCGAACTAATCAAGTGTTAGAAATCAAGAACAGTGATACGGTGGGCCACAATGCAAATCTAGCTGGTCTAACATCCGCTAACATGCAAATTGGTCCAAATTCATCGGTATCTTACACACCTGCCTATCAAGAAAACAAACCGTTTACCGTCGACTGTAAAGCACATCCGTGGATGTCATCGTACATCATCGTGCGAGATGCTCCGTTCTTTGCAGTAACGGGTGAAGATGGTTCTTTCCAAATAAGTAATGTTCCCACCGGCGTGGCTTTGCCATTTAAGTTTTGGCATGAAGTCTTACCGTCCGGTGCATTTGAAGTAACGATTAACGGGGCTGGTGTGAAATTGAGTCGCGGCAAGTTCGACTTACCTCCCCTAGAACCGGACGAACAGCGCGAGTTAAACATTGAGATTAATGCAGAATTATTTAATAGCGCACTTTAAAGGTAAACCTGCGAAACAACAGCGGCCAAACAAAACATGATTCTTGCGCAAATGTTTGAATGCATGCGGAATCAAATGCGAACACAGAAAGAATGATTGGATACAGAGAAATGAAACAGTTTCACAACAACCGACACCAAGGAGTACGGATTGCATCCATTGCTGTCTTGGTATGTTCGGTTTTGTTGACCGCCTGTAGTGATCCCGCTTACTTTCAGTTTAACGAAGCTTATGTGCAAGCCACTCAGTGGAAACCGGATGTCGCTAAGTCGCAAATGCGTAAAGAAAGTGATGTGGAACTTAATGAATCGCAAAAAGAGAACATCAGCACGATCTTAGAAGGTACTTTTGGAACTCCGGACAATCCGCGGCTTCCAGGTGGCGTCGGCCTAGGTGATTTCCTGAGTCTGAGCAAGTTACAACAAGCTGCGGGACCCGTGGAACGAGATGAAGAGCATATTCCGCGAGGGTTGTATCGCCAGCACTGCGCACATTGCCACGGTGTCACGGGTGACGGACAGGGCCCAACGGCATCATTTCTTAATCCTTATCCACGAGATTATCGACTGGGTCAATTTAAGTTCAAGATGACCGATGCGGGTGGTGTTTTTAAAAAGCCATCGAAAGAAGATCTAAGAACGACTCTGCTAGAAGGTATTCCCGGTACGGCGATGCCAAGTTTCCGAGTTCTCGCGGGTACGGACCTCAACCAGATGATCGACTATGTCATTTACTTGGCTATTCGTGGTGAAGTCGAGCGAAGCTTGATCGATGCGACTTTGGAACTCACATCGAGAGACGAACATCCACTGCTAGTTGATTTTAACAACGGCGATCTTAGCGAAGTTAAGCAGTTGATCGGCAGTGTTGTTATTCAATGGGTCGGACCTGACAAGACCGGTAACGCTCAACGGACAATCGCCACAGCACCAGATAATTGGAATTCACCAGAGAGCGTGAAGATTGGCCGTACTTTGTTCTTTCAGGGTAAGGCTAACTGTTTTAGTTGTCATGGTCAGACGGCCATCGGTGACGGCCAAAAGAACTTGTACGACAATTGGACGTTGGAATTGCTTGGTCTCGATCCCAGTTCCAGTAATGCCGCAGCGGACGCGGAAGATATTAGTCTAGAAAGCCAACTGTATTTCTACAATGAACATTTAGCGGGTATCGGGGCTTTAAAACCTCGAGTAATCTCGCCACGTAATTTGCGCTTAGGGAACTTTCGCGGTGGCCGACGGCCGATCGATATCTACCAACGCATCACATCTGGAATTCAAGGCACACCGATGCCGGGTAACACAAAGTTAACAGAAGCCGAAACTTGGGGTTTAGTGGCCTATGTATTGAGTTTGCCGTATGAGGCATCGAGTCGACCACAATCAGCCCCGACATTTCAACGCGATCGTAATTAGTATCGAGTTATCGTAAAACATTTTAAGCAATTCAACGTAATTTATTTTTTGGGAGAAACAAGGTGGGACGTTTTTGGAGCCTACTATTCCTGTCAGTACCAATTCTTGGTGTCGCGGCGTTCGTATTTGCCGTAATACCTGGTGGCATTTTTGCTAACCATTGGTTACCTGAGGATATTAGCCAACACGGGGCGGTTATCGATAAGCTGTTCATGTTTATCATGTACTTGACGGGAGTCGTGTTCATCGTGACATCGTTCTTGTTGTTCTGGTTCATGTGGAAATATGATGCCGACAGGAATACAGAACCGGTCAAGTATGTGCATGGATCGCATACATTGGAAATCATTTGGTCGATCATACCGGCGGCAACGTTACTATTCATTGCGATCTTTCAGATGGACGCGTGGGCAGATGCTCGTATGAAGTACCCAACTGACAAAGAGACTGGTGTGAAAAAACCACCATTGCTTTTAGTCACGGGGCGTCAATTTGAATGGCGAATGCAATACGCCGGTAAAGATGAAATCATCGGAACACCGGATGATATTCACCTTGTGAACGACCTCCGCATTCCGGTAAACGAAGAAATCGTTATTCAGATCCAGACACAAGATGTGTTGCACAGTTTCTTTTTGCCAAATATGCGTATCAAACAGGATGTTGTGCCAGGCATGAAACAGCACATTTGGTTTGAAGCGAAAAAGACCGGAATCTATGACATCGTCTGTGCTGAACTGTGTGGGTGGGGGCATTACAAAATGCGAGGTCGCTTGATTGTGCAGTCTGAGGACGATTTCAAAGAATGGATGGCGAGCGCCATAGCCGAACAAAACAAAACTTCTCTTAATGTTAATGAGTAGTAACAGCAGGATATTAGACAAACGATGAATACAGCCACGGTAGATGACGGTCATGAACACGCAGGGGCAATGTCTCTGAAATTGTTTCTTTCGACCTATGTGTTTTCTAAAGACCACAAGATGATTGGCATGCAGTTTCTGTTCACGACACTGCTATGGTTTTTTGTTGGCGGTTTGTTAGCGATGGGAATTCGTTGGCAGTTAGCATTTCCTTGGACCGACATGCCGATTATTGGTGGTCGTTTGTTTTCAGCTGAAGGCGGTCAGATTTCGCCCGAATTCTACACAACATTGTTTACCATGCATGCAACGGTGATGGTCTTTTTCGTCATCATTCCAATCTTAGCTGGGGCGTTCGGTAACTTCTTGATTCCGTTGATGATTGGCGCGGATGACATGGCGTTCCCGACTCTTAATATGCTCAGTTATTGGTTCATGTGGCCTGCTTTTATCTGCATTGGTATTAGTTTTCTCACGCCACCCTACGGAGCCGGCGGGGGGTGGACTTCCTATCCTCCCTTGTCCTCGGTGATAACGGCGGCGCCGGGAAGTGAAATGGCGCAAACATGGTGGTTGACTGGCGTTACGCTAGTCGGAATCGCATCGATGCTGGGGTCCGTAAACTACCTGACTACAATCATTCAAATGCGTGCTCCAGGATTGACCATGTTCCGGTTGCCGATGACGATTTGGAGCATGTTTATCACAGCTGTCTTACAGGCTTTCGCTTTGCCGGTATTAACCGCAGGTGGTGTCATGCAACTGCTCGATCGGCTCATAGGAACAGGATTTTTTATTCCCGAAGGGCTGGTTGTTAATAACTCCGAAATGCTTTCCGGTGGTGGACAGCCATTGCTGTGGCAGCACTTGTTTTGGTTCTATTCCCATCCAGCGGTCTATATCATGATTTTGCCAGCGATGGGTATGGTCTCAGACATACTTTCCTGTTTTGCCCGCAAACCAATCTTCGGCTATAAGCCAATGGTCTATGCAATTTCTGGGATTGCGGGGCTAGGATTTATCGTCTGGGGGCATCATATGTTTGTATCCGGCATGAATCCGATGTTGGGTATGACCTTCATGGTTTCGACGATGATGATTGCCCTGCCATCTGCTGTAAAAGTCTTTAATTGGCTAGGTACAATTTGGGGAGGGAAGATTCAGTTTACCACTCCCATGTTATTTTCATTGTCATTCGTCTCGATGTTTATCATTGGTGGGTTGTCCGGAATTTTCATGGCGGCGACACCAGTTGATATTTTCATACACGACACCTACTACATCGTGGCACACTTCCATTATGTGTTGTTCTGTGGCACAGCAATGGCCGTATTTGGAGCAATCTATTTCTGGTTTCCCAAAATGTTTGGCCGCAGTATGAACGAAACCGCTGGTAAGTGGCACTTCTTTTTGACTTTCGTATTCATGAATGGCACGTTTTACTTGATGCACATTTTAGGCGCGGTTGGATTCCCACGACGTTTGGCTGATCCGTATCATTACGAAACATTCAAACAATTGTTGCCGATGAATCGATTTATCACCTACTGTGCGTTTAGCATGTTTATTGCCCAAGCAATTTTTGCAATTAACTTCTTCTATAGCATATTCAAGGGACCACGCGTCGGGCGGAATCCTTGGCGTGCTAATGGATTGGAGTGGTTTTGTCCGAGTCCGCCAGTGGCCCATGGCAACTTTGATAAACAGCCAATCGTCTATCGTGGACCTTACGAATATGGATCACCGGAAGTGGATGAAGATTATTATCCACAGACGCAACCACCACCGGAGAGTGTTTCCGAGGGTGATGATACAGAAAGTGGCGGCGATCATTAATTGACGAACAAAAGAACAAAAGAACAAACGTACGAACATACAAACGAACGAGTTAAAAAATTACACCAGGACTGGTTGTGTCATAGTTACCAATACGGCACTGCTAAAAGGTAAGTGAGAAAGCATGATGAGTTTGTCCGCCACAAATGGGCGAATGAATCGATGGTCGCGACGACTAGCTTTGCTACTTACTGTCCTAACCTTTCCTCTTATCTGGGTGGGTGGTCTTGTGACCACGACAGATGCGGGGATGGCTGTTCCAGATTGGCCGAATACCTATGGATACAATATGTTTTTGTATCCTTGGGAAAGCTGGTTGCTAGGACCTTGGGACCTGTTCATTGAACACGGTCACCGGTTGCTAGGAGCATTAGTTGGAATGGTTACGATCGCATTGATGGTTGTCGTCCTTAAAACGGACGCACGGTCGTGGATGCGAAAGTTAGTTATTGTGGCACTGGTTGCCGTGATCGCTCAAGGAATCTTGGGTGGAGTCCGAGTACGACTTAACGACGTTACTCTGGCAATGATTCACGGATGTACGGGGCCAGCCTTTTTGGTTTTAACGACGATTATTGCCGTGATGTTTTCTACATTTTGGCAGAATCCCGTTTCGCCAGAATTGAGCGCTGCTGAGGCAGACAATAAAAACGAACAAAACGAAGATAGTGAAGTTATTGAGGACGACAAACAACATTTTAATGCTTCACTGCGGTTAGCAAGGTTGACGACGATTTTGGTTTATTGCCAGTTAATTCTGGGAGCTAGCATTCGTCATATTCCTGTAACCACAGCGCCACAGACATATTCCATGCTAGTGATTTTTCATATTGGCATGGCACTGGCTGTGACGGGACACATAGTGATGCTGTGTTTGGCAATTAGATGCACCAAGAACTTGCCCAAGAGTATACGCTCAGGGGCAAAACAGATGGGAATTCTAATTTTCGTGCAGCTATTGATGGGAATTGGAACTTGGGTTTTGAAATTTGGATGGCCTGCCGGGCTGGGTAATAACAAGTACCTAGCAGACCATCTGGTTGTGACCCAAGGATGGTTTCAATCTCATGTTGTCACGGGACACGTTGCGATGGGGTCCGTCATTCTTGTAATGGCGGCCGTGTTGACGACGAGACTGTTACGCTTGCAATTTGTAAGACAAAAATTAGAAGCTACTGTAGTTATTGAGAAAAGTTAATTTATAAATAGTATGCTCGACATCCAATAGGGTGTTGAGTCCGACAGAGTTTACGGGGAATTGTTTGATGAGTAGCAGCGTTATGCCACTGAACGAAACACAAGCTGGCATGCTTGCGCGGTTGGCGGACTATGTTGAGCTAACCAAGCCGCGGATCACAGTGATGGTCGTGGTTTCGGTTGCCATAACGGCCTTCGTTGCAAGTTGGGGACAACCTGAGCCACTAGTCGTGTTGCATGCTCTCGTGGGGACGCTGCTGACTGCGTCGAGCGCCAGTGGTATGAATCAATGGATGGAACGTGAGCTTGATGCGCGGATGCCCCGCACGCAAAACCGACCACTCCCTGCAAATCGTCTTTCCGGACAGTGGGTGATGTCTCTGGTTATTTTGACGCTCGTGATCGGAGTCGCATACTTGATCTGGTTCGTTAATCCATTGACTGCTCTATTTTCGGTTTTAACTTGGCTCGTCTATGTTGTTGCTTATACACCACTCAAAACACGCACTCCATTGAATACTGCCGTCGGAGCTATCGCTGGGGCACTGCCAATCCTGATGGGCTGGGCGGCAGTCCAGGGGAGTTGGAGTGATCCTCGTTGGTTAGCATTATTTGCCGTCGTGTTCTTTTGGCAGTTCCCACATTTTATGGCAATTGCTTGGATTTATCGTGGCCAATACAAACAAGCCGGTATGAAAATGTGGCCGGTGGTTGATCCCAGCGGGCGTCGAGCTGGTGTCGAAGCAGTCGTTGGTGCATTGATATTGTTGCCGATTAGTTTTGTTCCGTTATGGTTCGTGCCCGACAGTCATACTCAATTATTATTAGTATTCGTGATGGGGATGATCCAATTGAGTTTTGCCATCCGGTTTTGTTTTAGCAGAAATGAACGTTCAGCTCGTCAGTTGTTGCGGATGAGCTTGATCTATTTACCGATTTACCTACTAACCTTGGTTACGCTTCCGATAGGCTCGTTTGCCTGGTAGTGAAAACCTTTTTCATACCCCTTTGAAATCTTAATTAGTTGAAACAAGAAATGAGTGAACACGAACAACATCAAGACGATGGTCATCATGGTCATGTGGATTTGGTCTACCAAGAAGCATTGCCGATCAATAACGGCAAAGTAATCCTCTGGCTGTTTCTATCAACTGAAATCATGTTTTTTGCAGCCTTGATCGGTACTTATATCGTGCTGCGTTTTGGTGCTCCTGCCGGTACTTGGCCACGACCGCATGATGTACACGTTGACGAACTGCTAGGAACCATCAATACGTTCATCCTTATTCTCTCTAGCTTTACGGTTGTCCTTACTTTTGAAGCAGCTAAGAAGAATCTAGCTGCTAAGGCCAAGATGTATTTGACAGTCACCTTCCTTTGTGGCTGTGCGTTCTTGGGAATTAAAATGTATGAGTATTCGAGTAAATTTGCTCATGGAATTCACCCACAACCTGGTGGTCGCAGTCTGTTGCACGAACAGGCTGATGTTTACTATCTCTCACGGCTCAAAGATCAAATAGCTGAGTATTCCAAGGGAGCGGTGTTGCCGTTGGCGGGGTCTAAAGCCGAGGACTCAGCGACTGAACAAGCTGAAAATGTCCCTGACGATAAGAACGTGAACATTGTAAATGAATCGACTATGAAAGCAGAGACTCAAGCGATGCTCGAAGAATTCCTGCATGGTTCGCTACAGTGGGCGGAATATGTCATTGGACGAGTGCCCAATACACAAAGTGCCGCTAACGTTGCTGGACTCAATCACCGTGATGTACTGATTTCCGTTTCTCAAGATGTATATGCGTTGCCTCGATACACTGCCTACATAAAGCATTTACACGAAAGTGAAACGGAATATATTTCGCGTCGTATCGCTGAAGTTAAAGTGGAACAGAGCCAGCTAGAACAAGCCGATGGCGAAACAGCGACCTCGTTAGATTTTGAAATGAAATTACTGGAAGCTCGGCAAGCATATTGGAGTCGCCAACATTTGACGACTCACGAGGAAGAGCACGCTCATCCCGGCGGAGGGATCAATCTTAAGTTGCATGAGCAACAGCACGCCGGTTTGATTCTCGCAATGCATATCCCCAGTGGTAATATGTGGTCGAGCACCTATTTTTTACTGACAGGATTTCACGCCATTCACGTGATTGTCGGTTTAATTGCCTTTGGATTCCCGCTGGCTTGGACCCTTGATGAAAAACGCGCCAACTACATTGAGAACACCGGATTGTATTGGCACTTTGTTGACCTTGTTTGGATTTTCCTATTCCCCCTGTTTTATCTGTTCTAAGTGTGCTGTACCGTAGTTACGGAAAATGCACTTTGCATTGAACGATTCATTATTAGACGTTAACGTTTGAAAGAGACAAAAAGATGTCCGATCACGAACAACAACCCGAAAACCATGATGACCATGGTGATCATGAACATGACCATGGTCGAATCTACATCCAAGTTTTTATTGGATTGCTAATATGTACGGGCATTTCCGCAGGAATTGGCTGGATGATTTCCGAGGGAATGTTTGAAGGTAAGGAGCTACTCGGATGGGGAATCATGCTGTCCGTTTCCAGCGTCAAAGCGTTGTTAGTCATTTCGTTCTTTATGCACTTGAAGTGGGAAAAAGGAATGTGGAAATGGGTTCTTACGATTCCGGCTTCCATAATGAGCTTGTTTCTAATGGTGATGTTGGTGCCTGATGTTGGACGACGAACTCATTACTATACTGATGAACGTTTGGATCGAGCGGCATATGAAATTGTCGAACCGGCAGTCCCAGTAACAGGATTAAAAGATTCCACGCCCGCCGATGATCATTTCGAATCGGCGACGCACTAGCACTTGACATGACATTCCCGTTTTCCCCGTCTGCTTTTTGAACCGATAACCCAGAGCGTGGCCACGATGCAATCTGCCGCGATAAAAATTGAGCACCTCTCCTTTCACTATGGTGAACGATGTGCGCTCGACGATGTATCATGGGATGTGACCGACGGTGAGCTATTTGCCTTACTCGGGCCCAACGGTAGCGGTAAGACGACTCTGTTCCGTTTGCTATCGACTCTGATTCCAATGCAACATCTGAATTCGTCAGCAGGTGGTTCGATTCGAGTGTTTGGCACGTGCGTTGAATCGGATTTGAGCAGCGTACGCCATCAAATGGGTGTGGTTTTTCAATCCCCCTCGGTTGATGGGAAGTTAACCGTATTCGAAAATCTTCGATTGCAGGCGGCGTTATACGGTTTGACAGGGAAAATTGCGGGTGAGCGTATTGTTGAAGTGTCCGAACAGTTGGGCATCTCAGAACGCCAACATGACATTGTGGACAAGCTCTCTGGTGGATTACGGCGACGTTTGGAATTGGCCAAGAGTTTATTGCATCGGCCTCAATTGTTGATTATGGACGAACCGACAACCGGCTTGGATCCCGCTGCTCGGATTGACTTGTGGAACGTGCTGCGACAATTGCAACAGGATAACGGCATGACGATTTTTATGACAACTCATCTCTTAGAGGAAGCGGAGCGGGCGGACCGAGTAGCGATTCTCAATGAAGGTCAGTTGGTGGCATTGGATCAACCAGACGTCCTGCGGCAGCAACTCGGCGGAGATGTGGTTTCCATTACATGTGCAGACCCCGAATCGTTATCCAAGTTGTTAGCCGCGGAGTTTGACGTGCAACCACGTTTAGTGGATGGTCAATTGCGGTTGGAGCATGGTTCGGAAGTAGCAAGTGTTCCAGCGTCCTCAAACGTTGCATTAGTACAGCGGATTATGGATCAGTTCGGTGATCAGATTCAAACGATTACGGTAGGCCGTCCGAGTTTAGAAGACGTGTTCATCTCGAAGACGGGGCATCAATTTTTTCAGAACGGCGAACTTGCGCCGCTGGGGGAATAGAATTATGTCAGCTCCCGACGTACCCGCTCCTCGTATGACTGCAGTTGTATACCATCTATGTTGGCGTGAATTAGCAAGGTTTTTTCGTCAACGCAATCGCGTTATTGGTTCTATCGGTACTCCGCTGGTGATGTGGATTATTTTTGGCTTAGGCTTAGATCGTAGCTTTTCAGCAGGGACTAGTTCCGCTGCTGATGCTGGGTTCTTACATTATTACTTCCCAGGTTCGTTGGTATTGATTTTGATGTTCACCGCTATCTTTACTTCGATTTCGATCATCGAAGACCGCCGTGAGGGGTTTCTCCAATCCGTATTGGTTTCACCAGTTCCCCGCAGCAGTATGGTTTTGGGCAAGGTTTTAGGTGGAGCGATCATCGCCTTGATTCAAGCATTATTGTTTTTGTCAGTTGCTTTGTTTCTCGACGTGTCATGGTCGCCGGGGCGGTTCCTAGCATTGGTGGTTTTGTTGTTTGCAGCGGCGCTGATGATGACAAGCTTGGGATTTGTGTTTGCTTGGCGGATGGAGTCCACTCAGGGATTCCATGCTATTATGAACTTAGTATTGATGCCCATGTGGTTAATGTCCGGGTCGTTTTTTCCAGTGCCGGCTTTGGCGGGTTCAAGCGTTGCTCAAATGGCCGTGCATTGGTGCATGCGGATAAACCCGTTGACGTATGTTGTGGCTTTGGTGCGGGAGCTATTATATGCACAACCTTTGGGTAAGGAGTACTGGACCGCGTCGACGAACACAAATACGATTGTTGTGGTGGTGGGGTTAATACTGTTTTTTACAATGGCGGTCTGGATAAGTCGCACTCGGGTTAGTGGAGATATGAGATGAATAAACCAGCGATTTTCTTTGTGGCAGTCATGTTGTTGTTTGCCGGTGTGTTGGTGCTATTTAAAGTGGGACACTGGATGGACGCCGCTGATCCCAACCATCAATCTGAAGAAAATGAAATTGCTGATTTTGTGCCCGCGATAAAACCTGCAGATTATGAACTGGGAGAAGGTGAGCTGTGGATTACCGATTTTCAGCTAGTGGATCAAGCTGGTGGTGGGTTTGAATCCAAGGCCTGGCGTGACAAAGTGTGGGTCGCGAGTTTCTTCTTCGCTTCGTGTCCGTCCACTTGTGTTCAACAAAACCAAGAAATGCAATCGTTGCATAAAGTTTGGGCTCGTAAGGGCGTCAAGTTTATTAGTATCAGTTGTGATGCCGATAATGACACTCCCGCTGTTTTGAATTCCTACGCCAAGCAATTTACATCAGACAATGAGAATTGGAAGTTTTTGACGGGTAACTCGCAATATATTAATCGCATCGGTTCGGATAAATTTCTATTGTCGGTCGGGCCACGCACTCATGCCGAATCATTTTGTGCAGTCGATAAATGGGGAAATGTACGTGGGGCGTTTAATTGGCATGATGTGGAAGCGATGAAAGATTTGAACAAACTGTTAGTTATTTTATCGCTCGAGGAAGCGGAACCAGATGACGTGGTGGCGGACCGTGAGCGGTTGGAAGAGCAGATAGCAGCATTTGTAAAACAACAAAGCGACGCAGCGGAACCTTCGGTGGACGAATAAATTCAGATTTACAAGCAGAGCATATAATGGATTTACCAGCGATCAATGCGTCGCTTAACGCACTCGCCACTGTCTTATTGATCGTTGGATTTGTGTTGATAAAACGCAAATGCGAAACCGCGCACAAATGGACGATGATTTGTTGTTTTGCTGTTTCAACTACGTTTTTGGTTTGCTATTTGATTTATCACTATCAAATAGGTGGCGGTACAAAGTTTCCTGAATCGCATCCATCGTGGCTGCGATACACGTATTTTACGATTCTTATTAGCCACATTATTTTGGCAGTTTATGTACCCGTTGGAGCGCTCATTACGATTTACCATGGGCTCAAGGATCATCGTGCAATGCACTTGAAGTGGGCCAAACGGACATTTCCAATTTGGTTGTATGTATCGGTAACCGGCGTTGTGATTTATTGGATGTTGTATCAGATGTCGTGAACCACCTATTAATACAAATGCCACGAATCGAGACGGTCGATGTGGACTATGGATAGATGGTTGATTAGACTGAGAGTGTTAACTAGGGACAAATAATGATGTCAAATTCTAAAAATCCAATGATTCGTTTCGCTCGGCAATGGGTGTTGTGCGCGATTGTGATCATCGTTGCTGCTCAGGTGGCGACTGCTTGTCCAACGTGTAAAGAAAGTTTGAGTGCTAACGACCCTCAGATGATGCGTGGTTATTTCTGGAGCATCATGTTTATGATGGCTATGCCGTTTAGCATTTTTACCGCCATGAGTACATACTTCTATTTATTGATTCGCAAAGCGCGAAATCTTAAAGACAAACAGAGCAACGATTCTACGGAATAATTCCGCGATATCTATTCTTGTTTGTTATCTTTACGCTCACGTCATGCATTTTGAACCAGCTACGGAATATTTCCCCAATTCCACATTGGCAACGCTTCAGACGTAGGCTCCGCCAAATAACGGTTTTAATTTGCATCAGATTCAAGACTTCGCTAGTGGCAGTATTGGATGACATTGCATACTATTGAGGATAGTCCGTTGACGGTTTTCCCCCAATCCCGTTCCCTTTGAACATCAATAAAACAGTAGAATCAATATGCGGTTAATTGGAAAATGGATGCAGCTAGCCGCCTTGGGTATTTTGCCGATTGCGATTGGACTGCAACTCATTTTTGACGATCCTCAAGCCAATACGAGCGAGTTAGAACGCCCTGGGCAGGATGTGTTTGGATTTGGCGTGGATGGCCTCCTGATATCGATGATTTTTGGAGTCTGCTTATTTATACTAGGGCGATTTGTGGAGGGATTTAGGCGTGAATAGCCCTTTAATAAAATCGCTGATTGTACTGAGTACTGTATTAGCCTTTTTATCTGCACGGTGTGCTGTTGCTCAAAACCGAGAGGGGATGACGATTGCAGCGAATCCGGTCGGATTGGCAGACCGCCATGTACCGCTGTTGGACCATGAGGATTTGCAATTAATCACAGCGGCGAATGGTTTGCTGGCCCAACAGGATCATCTGGCGGCACTAGATCGGATGGATCGCTTGCGGTTACGAGCAGCGGGAAAACTGGTACCAGTCGCTACGTTGCAATTGCCGCCCGGATATCGGCGGTTTGTGAGTATTGACAGTTTTTCACACGCATGGCATGCTCGATTCGCTCGACACAATCAGGCAATCTGGAATGCATATCAAAGGCGGCTGGATCGTTTCGCTGATCAGATGACGGCGGCAACGCCGTTATTGGGACCAACGGATGTGCACCGACTATTGATGCGTTGGCCCTTAAGCGGCCGCACTTTTCAGTGGCGTGTAATGCTAGGGGATACAGCGTTTCAAACCGGACAACCACTGGCCGCGCGTATGTATTGGCAAGCTGCCCTAAGAAGCGTTCCGCAAGTTAACACCGACTTGGAATATGCTGGCGCGGTTGGTTTTCTGCAACGCCCTGTAACGCGATCCGAACAACAAGCTCTGCAAGTTCGCATGTTTACCAACAACGTTTCTTCCAATATGCCCGCAGCTGCTCGAGCAACATTAGCGACAATTCGGTCAGCCAGTGCCCAAGGTCCAGCCGCCGATAAAAAACGAGCCGATTTTCAATTCGGGGGGAGGGCAGGCGAGATCGCAGAAGTTTTGCAAGATTTTTACGATCAGCATTTCCCACAACACGACACTCGAGCCGTGACATCTCCGGTTGAAACATTTCAACGCACTCCTCAATGGACTCAACGAATAGATCTACCGGACAACCCACGCCTTGATGTCGCCGTGCAGCGAGATCGTGAGCATTTATACTTCAATACATGCGATCAGATCATTGCGGTGGATATGGAGACAGGATTACCGGCGTGGGGAACGGGTCGGCAAGGGTACGTCATTTACGAGAATGGTGATGCTGACAATGACAGTGATTGGTATGACGAAGCGATTCCGTATTGGGGTAGGACTCGGGCAACGGTGGAACTTAGCGGAAATTTGTTACTGGCTCGGGTCGGAGATCCGACGACGACACATCACCAATCGTTGGGGTCAGCATTTCGCTCCAGTGGAGCTATTGTGGCGCTGGACTTGTCCGCGCAAGGGAGATTGCTAAGTGGGTATCCAATTTACGCCAACGGAGCGAAAGAAAATCGTTTGGGAAATTGGACGTTTGTCAGCTCACCAAAAATTGTAGGCGATTTGTTTTATGTATTAATGCGTGAAACGACCGTTGTGCAATGTCGCAATTATCTGGTTTGTTACTCGTTGCAGTCTGGCCGCGAAAAATGGCGGACCTATTTAGGAGGGGCGCGAGCCGTTGGTCATCAAAAAGTTTCGACGCTTGAAGCAAGCCAGTTGGTGATTGCCGGCGACCGTATCGTAACTTGTTGTAACACTGGGGAAGTCGCTTGTGTTTCACTCGCCGGTCAGTTGTTGTGGCTCAATCACTATGCTCAGAATACCGTCATCGTAGACGATACCGATGTTACTGATTTAGAACAGGCCAAGCCTCGGCATACGAGTTTAGTCGTAGATGCAGATAGTCTTGGCGTAACAATTGCAGCAGCGGATAACGCGGCAATTTTTCAGTTAGATTTGTTTTCTGGCGCATTTCGGTGGATTACACATGAATCTCAATTCCTGCATTCCTCTTTAATTTCAAGTCAACGGGAACTACCCGGTGCCTGTCTGCTGTTAGGTAATGGACTTTTTTATTACGACAGCGATGGGCGATTTCAGTCGGCGTTGAATTCAGGCCTCAGCACTGCCTCTGGTGAAGTCGAATCTGTTTATACGCTGGCAGATGACGGCACGAATATTTATGTTGTGACCGGCAATACCGTGATGATTATGCAAAGAGGATTAACTGAATTGGAATCTGGCCAATTTAGGTTAGAATTAATATCAGCAGCGACATTTCCCTTGGAGATTATAGAATTATTGAGTGGACAACAGTGTCAAATAACATTCAGCGATGATTATGTCACATTGTTTGCTGGCAAGACCTTGCTAAGTTTATCGCGAACCAAGCGAATACACGCCGCGGATGGCAACTAAAATCAGAGCTACATAACAACTTCCTAAGACGACCTATATCATGACAGTGAACGAGCTCGAGCAATCAGTCGCCCAGATCCGTGAATCGTGTGATGCGATTCGCACTGCGGTGTCACGTAAAATCGTGGGGCAATCAAAAGTAATCGATCAAATGCTCGTGGCGCTATTGTCCGAGGGCCATTGTTTATTAGTTGGCGTACCAGGGCTAGCTAAAACACTGATGGTGCAATCGTTATCTTCTGCACTGTCGTTGACCTTCAGTCGTATTCAGTTTACGCCGGACTTGATGCCGGCGGATATAACCGGAACGGAAATCATCCAAGATGACCTAAGTACGGGTCATCGAGAATTAGAGTTCATGGCAGGGCCGTTGTTCGCGAACATCGTTTTAGCGGACGAAATCAACCGCACACCTCCTAAGACGCAAGCTGCTTTGCTCGAAGCAATGCAAGAGCGACAAGTCACGGTGGGTGGTCACACGCATACGTTGTCCGCCCCGTTTTTTGTGCTAGCGACACAGAACCCTATCGAACAAGAAGGTACGTATCCGCTGCCGGAAGCGCAGTTGGATCGATTTATGTTTCAGTTGCAGGTTGATTATCCTAATGCAGAAGAAGAATTGTTGATGGTACAGCGAACGACCGGTACGGAGCACCAAGAGATTGATGCGGTGTTCGGTGTGGAAGAACTTGCTGCAGCCACCGCTTTTGTTCGATCATTACCAGTTGCCGACCATATCGCTCAATTTGCCATTGGCTTGGCGCGGATGACACGGGGAGAGAACAACGTGCCTGAAAGTATTCAACGCCATGTGAGTTGGGGTGCGGGTCCACGTGCGAGTCAGTATTTAGTGTTAGGTGCTAAGGCTCATGCATTGATGAATGGGCGAGTGACCGTTGATTTTGACGATGTTATCGCAGTCGCTCATTGTGTCCTGCGGCATCGTATTAGATTGAATTATGCAGCCCAAGCTGAAGGTGTGTCGACAGATCAAATTATTGATCAATTAATTGAGCAGGGAATCTCGCAAGCGAGTCAGGTGAGCCACAGTGAGCAAGTTGCTGAAATCTTTAAGTCCGACAACTCTCGCAGCTCTTGATGGACTCACGTTGCGTGCGCGGCATATCATCGAGGGATTTGTCGCTGGGTCGCATCGCAGTCATTTTCAAGGGTCGAGCGTAGAGTTCTCGGAGTATCGTGAGTATGTGCAAGGCGATGAAATTCGTCATGTGGATTGGAAGGTGTATGGTCGTACCGATAAGTTGTTCGTCAAGCGATATGTGGACGAGACAAATTTGCATGCCTGTTTGGTGTTAGATCAAAGTGCCAGCATGTCTTATTGTTCGGGAAATGCGCCACTAGAAAAACTGGAATACGCAAAGTGTGTCCTCGCAGCACTGGCTTGGCTAATGTTGCGTAAAGGTGATTCGGTCGGCGTTGCGCAGGTCGACACGAAAATACAACAGTGGCTCCCAGCGGCTAGTCATATTCGACATTGGGACCGCATCTTGGAAGTTTTCGAGAATCCTCACGAGGATATTGAGTCGTCTCTGCCAAATCGAAAGAAGCGACAGAAACGACAGAAGCGAGGTGGACCACTGGCGGGAACCGATTTAGGCTCGGTTTTGAGTGATGTCGCCGGTCGGCTGCCACAAAGATCGGTTGTCGTTGTGGCCAGCGATTTTTTAGACGATTTGGAACCATTGCTCGCAGCAGTCGAGCAGTTGCGATTGTCGGGTCACGACGTGGTGTTGTTCCAAGTGCTTGACCGAGATGAGGTCACGTTTCCGTTCACTGGTAACGTAAAATTCGAAGATTTGGAGTTAGCGACAACCACTGAATTGGAAACGAACTCGGTTCGGCAAGAATATCTAGAGTTGTTTGAGCAGGCGCAAGAGGAATTGACTAGCCGCTCTCGCAATCTGGGTGCTGGATTTCAATGTGTTGTATCCGACGAAGATTTTGGACAGGCTTTGCACGGATTCTTGACGAGCTATGCTGCTCAGCGGAGGACCGTATAGTCGATGTTTGCAGTGAACTTCACATCTCCGGAACGTCTTTGGTGGGCCTTGGTGCTGGTGATACCCTTGGCGATTCATCTGTGGCGCCGACGTTACCAGCGCGTGGTCGCGTGGTCGGCCATGCGATTTTTGCAAGCGGCACAACAACAAGTCCAACAGCGTGTGCGTTTGCGTCGCTTGTGGTTGTTGTTACTACGAGTCGCGATGCTCGGCCTTTTGATATTTGCAATTGCAGACCCATCGACAGATTACTCGCAATTTTCACAATACCTACGCGGTTCCACAGGTACGCATCACGTGTTGCTACTCGATACAAGTTATTCCATGGGCGCGGTTGGCGAATCGGCGTCGGCTTTTGAGTTAGCTCGTCAAAAGGCGATAAAGTATGTGCAACAGTTACCGCAGGGCGACGTCATTTCCATTGTGACAATTAGTTCGCGCGATCGCCCGTTGATAGAACAACCAGTGTTTGATCGTCAAGAAATCATTGCTGAGTTAGCCGCGTTAAAATTAACCAATCGTAGTGGTGAGGCACTCAATGCCATTACCCTCGCTGCTGAGTTAGCAGAACGTTCTCGCGCTGCCATGCAAGATATCGTTATGACTCGCTATGCAATCTTTTCTGATTTCCAACGTGATTCATGGCACGGTGTAACACCTGAAAAGGTATCACGTATCATCGGGGCGAGCGGCAAAATCGAATATTTCGACTGCCGACAACCTTATCTACACAATCTTGCGGTCGAGGACTTAGACGTTGAGTATCCAGCGGGTCCATTTGGAAACCAAGTAGCGTTACGCGCTCAGATTAAAAACTATTCGCCGACAAAATCACAATCCGTAACGGTAACATGGTCGATTGAAGGTCGCGTTGTGCAGCGGGAGCAAGTCGCACTGGCACCCAGCGAGCTAGTCACTGTTCGGCTCGATGACCAAAACTTGAAGCTAGGTCAACAACAAGCCAAAGTACAGATTGCATCAATCCCTGCAGCGCAGTCGGATTCACTGTTATCCGACAATACCAGATGGGTCGTATTTTCGACGGCCGCTAAGTTTCAAGTGCTGACGGTTACGGGACGATATCGATCGGAAGAATTACTGGTAACCGCGCTTGTCCCCACTGCTAGTACTCGGTGGCCAGTTCAAATAACAACAATCAATGAAGGGGAATTAATCGACCAAGGACTTACTCAATACGACATGATTGCATTGTGTAACGTCAAACAAATCAGCGCGGCAGAACTTGACCAGTTACATGCTTATGTGACTGCCGGTGGCACACTCTTTCTATGTCCTGGGGATCGCATCGATATCGATAATTATAATCGGTCATTTGCGCCGTCGTCGAAATTTAGATTACCTCTGCAGTGGCAGCAGGTTGTAGAAGACTCCGACGTGCAGATACAACTCGATAAGACATCGCATGCAATCACTAAATTGTTTGCCGATAATCCGGCCAATGGTATTGAAGCGACACCAATTTCGACATACATCAAATGCGTTGCATCAGAAACGGACTCAGTGCAGCCCATTTTAGTACTGAACAACGGGGACCCTTTGTATTTGTTAGGTGCAGTTGGCAGTGGGCATGTTTTCATTCTGACAACTTCGATTGATCCGAGTCAGAAGACGGGCAAGTGGAGTGATCTTGGAAGTTGGCCTAGTTTTTTGCCGTTAGTCCACGAGTCCTTAGCACATGTTGCTCGGCTTGGAGGTCATAACCAGAATCATACAACAGGCTCTACATTGTTTGAGCAAATCGATCTATCTCGCTCACTGGATGATTTGCAAATCCAAGTTCGGACTCCCAGTGGACAGCAAAAGCCCATTTCAGTGGTACATCCGCGCGACAGTCAGCAATCTGAGAGTCAACCGTTGGTGTGGTCGTTTTCCGAAACGGAAGCTCTGGGTGTGTATTCTATTATGACGTTTGTCGACGGCGTGCCAGTGGCGTCGAATTCTCATGCAATAAACCTTGATGGTCAAGACAGTCATGATTTATCGATTCCGGCGGAAGATCTATTTAACGCGGAATCCCTAATATCGGATCACAGTTTTACAGTCAATGAAATGCCCTCTGATGATCGATACGATTGGTTTGCAGCGTTGTTATCGCTTGTGTTGGCCTTAGGTGTCGTGGAACTCTGGGTTTACCGAAACCGTGTCCCTCTCGAACCCGATTCAGGGGGACAACGATGATAGTTGATACACGCACGATAGTTGCACTCAATTCGACCGTTGCCGATCTCGTACTGTTTGGCCAAGACCTTGCGGTTACGGTTAATCAGCAGGCATCCCGCTTCCCGTTATTACTTACATGTGCGGTCACAGGGTTGCTGCTAGGTATTTGGATTCTATACAGGACAACGGGCTTAACTCGGTTTCGGCGTCATGTATTGTCGACTTTGCGTATTGCAATATTCGTAATCTTATTACTGATGATGATGGGCTGGACTCAACAGGAGCATGCAACACAAAAACCGGATTTGTTGATATTGATTGACCGCAGTGAAAGTATGCAGCTAGAAGACCAATATTCCGTGGCCGAGTTAGGTCGTTTCATAAGCGGGCGAACCACTCAATCAGAATGGTCGCTACCGCGCTGGAAATTACTGACGGCATGGCTAGGTAACCTGCGTCTTGACAGCGCAAATCATCGCTGGCACGAAGACGATAGCGAGCTAAACAAACCGTTGGCTCGACTAAGTGAAGATTATCGGATTTCGGTATATCACATAGGTTCAAATCTACGTTTGGCAGGCAAAGGTGTCAGTGCACAGGCGGATCTTTCTGAGGCTCAAGATTTTGATCAAACTGAGAGTCGCATTGGTGATGCGATCCGCCAAGCGGTCACACAGCATCGTGGTCGTTCTGTTGCAGCGGTGATTGTCTTGACGGATGGAATTAATACGAATGGCTCTTCACTGCAAGATGCGAGCGATTGGATTGCTAAGAAGTCAATTCCCTTGTTGATTGGAGGGATTGGGTCGCTGCAGCAAACGCCGGATATTGCTTTGGAAAACCCGCTCGCACCGACAGTGGCTCATTTAGGCGAGCAGCTTTTCTTAGAAGTCGACCTAAATCTGTTGGGAGAATTAGCGACGGCTAGCAAGCCGCTTGAAGTCCAGATTATTGCCTCATTAGGCAACAATGCGGACCCATTTATGCAGATCATTGAGTCGGTCAGCAATGATGCTCCTAGCAAGCGACTACGGATTCCATTTGTACCGAGTCAGGTTGGGCGGGCACAGATACGTGTAGCAATTTCCGAGACAAGCGAAGAGTCCAACACCGAGAACAACTCGGTTGAATTTGAAATAAATGTTACCGATGATGCGACGAGGATATTGCTTGTTGAAAATATGCCTCGATTCGAATATCGAGCATTGCTAGATTTATTAGGCCGCTCGATCGAGCCGGATCAAACGGGTAATCGGTTTTCCGTTGATACGGTATTATTTTCGTCCGATGCCCGACTCGTGGCAATGGATGAACGTGTTTTGGCATCACTACCAACTCGACGAGAACAGCTATTTCAATATGATGTCATCGTCATTGGTGATGTGGAAAGTCGTATGCTGAGCGGTCAGTTTCAGCAGTTGCTAATTGAGTTTGTGGAGCAGAGGGGAGGTGGGATTGTCTTTATAGCTGGCCCGCTGGGCATGCCGACAACGTTTGCTGGGCAGCCACTTGAAAAACTGTTTCCTGTGGCAGCCGATCAATTCCAAGAGGCTGATGATCTGGGTCAAGCCAATAAGATAATTTTGAATTCATTGGGAGAACGGTTTGCGCATCTGCAGCTTGGGACAGAAGTTACGGATAACGTTTCGGCGTGGCAAACGCTCGCCGTTCCGTATTGGTCTGTTACAAGTGACTTACAGCGTCCGGGGGTTCACATATTGTCGACATTAGGGACTACGAATGATGAAGTTGGACCTTTGATTACACAGCAGTTTGTTGGAGCGGGAAAAGTTGTTTTTCATTGGTTCGACGCAACGTGGCGATGGAATGAATCTGTGGAACCCGCTGCGAAAGGTCAAAAGCCTTTCGACCAATACTGGGAACAGACCATGCGTTACATGAGTCGTCAAACTGCGCCGACTGACGGTAGTGGTTTGATTGAGATTGTGGTCCATGGTGAGACATTTGTCGTTGGCGAGCCCGTGCCGGTGACGGTTCGTTTTTTGGATGATCGCACAGCCCCAGATGACGACCATGCGGTGATGGTGGTTGTCGAACATACCAATGGACGTCGTCAGTTTTTGCGTCTGGCGCGATTGGGAGCTGATCGAGGAAGATTTGCTGCAACAATGCAGGGTTTAGAACTAGGAACCTATCACCTGCAACTTGTTGAACCCGTGGTGCCGCAAGATGGCGGTAAGAATGCTGCAGTTGCGAGTTTCACTGTGGTTGCCCCTCAAGGTGAATTGGTGCGGCGAATGCTGAGTGACGTTGAAAAACGACAGATTATTGACCCAGAACACGGGCGGTATTTTAACGTTAGTGATCTTCATGAATTGGTAGCAAACGTGCCGCGGGGAACTCCAGTGCGAGTCCGCAGCAAGGTTGCTAAACCGATTTGGAATGCGAATTGGATAGTCGGGATATTGATAAGTCTGTTGGCAATTGATTGGACCTTGCGGCGACGGTGGTATAATTAATGTCATGACTGAACCCATACCAAATAGGGAGCACGCTAGTCCTGAGTCTGCTGTTAGTTGGCCGCAGGATTCGGTGGTGCGACAGTTGATTGACCAAGTTGCTAACCGTTGCCGCTGGTATGTGCGGTGTCGTGCTGCGCTATATTCGGCAATGCTGATGTTAGCCTGTTTCTTGGGTATGGTGACACTCGATTGGATCATACAACACCGCTTGTCACAAATCGCTTGGCTGCAATTTGCTTGTTTGTTGGCTATGTTGATTTTGGTATGTCGCCGTTGGGCAGTGCCTGCTTGGAAGTTCAATCTGACTGATTTTCAGGTGGCTCGCAGAATTGAACAATCCCATGCAGAATTGGGTCAACGACTGTCTGTGCTGTGTGACTTGCGAAACTCCGTACAGCAGGGGGAACGACGTTTAGAATTCATGGCGGTGATGGAATCCCAACTTGAAGCGGAACTTGTTAAATTTCAGATTGGCGAATGTTTTCGCGTTCGCGTTCTGCGTAGGCCGTTACTATTGACTTGCTTATTGCTGCTAACTCTATTTTCATTCGCAATTGGATTCCAATCGACATTTGCGCTCGCTTCGCAGCGGACTTTGTCTCCGTGGACGTTTAAGCATTGGCCACGTCGCCATGAGTTGACAGTAGTCGACCATCGAGAAAAAGTCTCAATGGGGGCCGATTATCAGATCAAGATAGGATCACAAAACTGGCTCTTTCCACGAGAAGTATTTGTTGATGTCCGTTGGGATGGGGATGCGGAGTATTCAACATTAAGGGTCAACTCGAATTCTAACGTGCATGAACTGGTGTTGCCTCAGGTGCAACAATCGTTTGCATATCGTATTCACGGCGGTGATTACGAAGCGGATCAATGGCGAGACGTTACCATTGTTTCACCGCCGGTTGTCATGCTGTCTAAGGTGATAATATATCCGCCTGTGTATACCGAGTTAGAAAGTTATGAATCCGATGCTGCGGCGCGTGTGCTGCACGGCAGCCAACTGCAATTCCAGGCAACTATTGACCGACCGCTACGGCAAGCGACGCTGTTGATTCTGGGAGAAGACGAAGAGAAACGTATTCTTTTGGCGCAGCAACCACTGGCAGAGGCAATAGAGCTAAGTTTGTCCGAACCCATTTCAATTTTATCTAGTGGCACATTAGATCTTGAATTAATCGATGAAGATGGTGTCGTTTCAAGGAATCTGGTTGATATTGATTTAAATGTCATCGAGGACTACGAACCGAGCGTGAATATACTAAGCCCGCATGCAGAGACATTACTTACGGCCGCTGGGCGACTGCCGCTGGTGATGGTGGCAACGGATGATTTGCAGATTACTCAAGCATGGTTACAGTATTGTGTTGCTGAGCAGTGGGACGATGACAAAATCCAAATGTTGGAAATCCCCATTGCGTCATTTACGGTGGGTGCAAGAAATGAGTACACGTCATTGCGAGCGTTTGTCCAGCAGCTTCCCGATCGGTTGCGAGTTGAAATGGGAATCGACGTCGGACGTTTAGGAGAGGTGGCTAGTGGTACAACCCTGCAACTACGGGTGCAGGTTGCCGATCGATTTGGCAACAACATTAACAGCGATGTGGTGCCATTAACGGTTCTATCACTTGTTCAGTTCCGCGGAAAAATTCGACAAGAACTTCAACTCGTCGCTAAACAGCTTGCGGACCTCAAGAAGTTGTTGCAGTTGTCGGCAATGCAGACCAGATCCTTAAGAGACCGATTAGTAGAGACAACGGATCAAACGATTCTTTTGGAAGCGCGAGATCTTAGCAGCGGTTTGTTATTGCAACATCGCAGCACAGCCAGTTTGCTGGATTCAGGCCCTCAGTCTATTCTCGGCAGGCTCCAGCTGATTAGAAAATCGTTTGAAGGTGAAACACTGCTACCTACGTTAGTTCAGGCTTTTGAACAATTCAATCAAATCGCAACTGAACTTGACCAACAATTGTTGCCGCAAGTGCAATCAAAAATCAGGGAACTGACGTTGTTGTTAAAAGTGGATGCCATTGACGTGCGTGCAGGACAGCTAAGTACCGATACCAATCGTTTAAACATGGTGCAACATACCGATGACATTGTTCTACTGCTCGAAGCTGCCATTGCGAAGCTGGAAATACTGATGCAGGAGCAAGTGCATAGTCAACGAGTCGCAGAGTTTGCTGACTTTTGGACTGAAATGATGATTGTTCAAAAAGAATTGCTAATTCGCACTCGGGCACTACAGTTCAGCGGGCAAGCCGATCCGAGTGAGAGGCGAGTGCAGGTAATGGCTCAGGCGAGAACTGAGTCTGCCGGACTGCAGGGTGACCTTGCTGACCGAATTGCACAATATGTTTTTCAATTATCAAACTCCGATGATGATTTTGCGAATCAATCCGCCGCTGAATTTCAGTTCTTGCGAAAATTGCAGGACTCTTCGATCGTGGGTGATATGAGAAACGCCGCAAGGTTGTTGATGAAGAATGACGTCGCCTTGGCCATCGAGCAGCAGCAGCGAGTGACCATTCTGATGCAAGAGATATTGTCCACGGTAGCAACGGATGAAATACAACTTGGCCACAATCAGATGCGGGCCGTACAGTTGTTGGATTCTTTGAAAACGATCTATAAACAACAACTGGGTATTGCTGCTGACTTGCAAGATATGGGTTTGATGCTTGTTGAGCGACAAGCGATCGCGGCTAGGCAAGATCTGGTCACGAAAATGATTGTTGAGTTGCTAGGGTTGGAGTGGACACCTCCCGTGGTAGATTTATCAATGAGATCGGTGGCGTCGCATTTGCAAAATGCCCAACAGACGTGGTTTGAAGATACACGAGCTTGCCAAGGCCACATCGCTAGTGCTCTATCGTTGTTGCGGACAATCATTGATGCAGCAGGAACGCACCGCGATGCAGCAGCGGATCCGCAACAGCAGTCAAATGTAGTTCGTCATCAAACGGAAGCGGTTGATCTTGTTTTGATTCTCGCGGTGCAAGAAGATATAAATATGCAAGTCAGGTCGTTGATCAATATGCCAGAAGTGCGTGCTGGTTATGTGCGGCAACTCAAAGAACTTGAGGATCGGCAACGAGAATTGTCGCTGATTGTTTCCCAAATAAGAAAGTCTCGTAGTCAGCAGAACGATTATGAAAACAAAACGAATGACCTTAAGCCAAAGAAGGGAATTCAGTAAGTGATGTTATTTCTAACAACGAACCGTTCTTCTTGGTGGCGATTGCTGATTGTCATTTGTGTGGTCAACCTTTGTAATAAGAGCTTTGGTAAAGAACCTACGATTGTTTTGTCGCCGCAAGTGAAACAGTCTCTTTTTGGTCCTGTGCGGGGGAACTCTGACAATTCGGGAAACACTGTGATATCACTTCCACGTCCAAACACGGGTGCAGTCGCCAACACAACGGTACCCCCTGGCGAAGATATTGGGATGGGCGATGTGAGCGGTGCGTTGTTGCAGATCGAGTTGCAGATGAAAATGGCTACGAGAAATTTACGCAAGCTTAAAATGGATTCGGAAAAATCCAAAGGCGAAATTCAGAAATTGCAAATGGATATCATTCGGCAGTTAACAACAGTGATTGATCGGGAACAAGCGGGTCCTCAATCTGTGTTTTCCGAAACGCCAACGGCAGGTGCGAGTGGTCAAGAAGCAGGTGTTGGCAGCGCATCTGATAATACTATAGTGGACGATGGTACTGCGACTGTAGGTACGCAAAATCTAACACCACAGGAACTCGCACAGCGACAATTGTTACTGTGGAATCACTTGCCGCCGCGAGTCCGCACGCAATTACG
>Ga0302132_10000261_pt1 | contig 28840 bp, 28 predicted proteins | sample CB9_321_MG_FD_203113 | JGI IMG/M metagenome (GOLD analysis project Ga0302132, IMG submission 203113) | Marine microbial communities from Western Arctic Ocean, Canada - CB9_32.1 | ecosystem: Environmental > Aquatic > Marine > Oceanic | place: Canada: Western Arctic Ocean | collected 2017-09-19
ATCTTTGCTGAATCTATATCGCCTGCCAGAGCCTGTTCATAGTAAGTATGGAAAAGTGATTCGTATCTCAGATTCAGCAGCGCCCTTAGGTTCGCTGCCTCCTCAATATGTTTCCGAGCAAGGTCCTCTAGTACCTTTTTGACATCCCCGTGCGCTGTAGCAACTCCAACACCGAGCTCCCTTGCTATCGCTCGGTCTGAATAGCCTTTAACTTTCAAATCAAGAGCTTTAAATCGCCTAAGCTCGATTTGAACTCGCTTAGACTTTTGTTTCTGTGTAGTGGGCCTGGTCATAAATGTTCAGAAATATATGTGTTCATCGCACTCCCTCATTTCTCTCGTCGGTCTGTTACAACCGCCCCGGATTTCTTGGCGCTGTGTATCAGCCTGAGCGTGTTCTCTGATTCGTCTGGACTCCCTTTTCCAAAGAGGACTGTCAGCTCATTCTCAGAGTAAGGAACGAACCCGGGGGGTATCTCCATCTTAGAATCAACGTCATCCCTGTGGAGGGCAACAAAGTCCTCAAGTACTTTAGACCACAGCAGAACATAGCCCTCCAAGGCGACACGCTGGACAATCTCATGGAACTCCCGAGAATCATCTGGGTCATCGAAGTGATACTGAAACCGCCGTTGAGAGATAATGTTTCTTACGTCACTCCTGAATTCCCTCAGGGAATCAATCATCTCTTGAGGAAGAGGTCCTCCTGGCCGCCGCATTTGGACATCTCCGTTGGATAAACTGAATTCAGCACCGAGGTTCTCCGCCCGGGCAATAAGTTCTGCAGGCCGGGTCACAGAGTTTCCTCCCACACCTCTTCATTACTACCCCCGTCATCGGTAACATCGGTAACAATTGCAGGTTTCACGCCTGAGTTGGGCGTTATTGTCCCCGCTCCCATCGGTAACAGAACGGCATTTTTATCGTTGCCAGATGAGTTGCCGGTAACATGAATTCGGGGTGATTCAGGCACTAATCCCATTTTGTTACCGATGTTACCGTTAGAATCGGGGATATAGCGGGACCAGGCATCCAGGAAGTCCGCCCTCACATATCCCTTTACCGTCTTGTTAGCTGGGGGCATTCTGTGCACGGCAGGCTTGATTTCAAACTTCCTGAGCAACTGGGCAAGCTTCCGGGCGTCAATTGGCTTACCGTTCAGATCACCCCACGGAGATTCCTCTATTCCCCCTAAACGTTCAGCGAGTTTAACGCTCGAAATACGATCACACCCCTCCTCTTCGAAGATGGAACGTATGTCTCGAAGCAATAACTCCCCAGAAGAATCGAGTTCGGTCGATCCTGTAGAAAGCTGGATTGCTGCGGCACGCGCCCTGGATTGCCAGTAATAGCCTGCCTCGTCAGATATTTGGAGAAGAATCTCCCAGATGTCCTGCTGCCTGTCGTCCAGTTCTTCCGGTAGAGAGATATCATCCTCAGTACAGTTAGTGGATTGTGACCATAAATGGAGGGCTTCTCTTATCCGGGCCGAGTCCTCAACGTAATTGGATCTCCGGAATCTATGTACCCGGTCTCCCGTCCGTTTTCGCTTCATGCTTATCGGGATACTTCGGTCCGCCACTGTATCAGGCAGTTTCCCGATTCCGGCTATCGCCTTCGGACAGTAGATCGAGAAATCTTTATAACTTAGAGTTGATCCCTGGCCTACGCAAACCGTGACTTTACCGCTGGCCCTGAATCCACCATTCAATATTCCACGCAGTGTTTCCGAATATTCACTGCCGCTCTTGAAAGATGCATCCGATTCATCCAGGAGCATGGTCGGTTTCGTTTCTTCGACCTTTCTGCATAGAGCGGCGGCAGATGTTCTGTCGGTGAACCAGGGTTTGTGAACAATCGTTTCCAGTATCTCGAGAAGTCTCGTCTTCCCCGAACGTTTTTCAGGGCTGTATATATTCAGATACGGTGTTGTATAGGCGTCGTGGAATACATAGGTGTGGGCGACCCAGAGTGAGATCGCATGTAGCTGAACAGGTTCGAGAACGAGAAATCGTAAAATATACCTGCCGATATTCTCAAGTATTGTCGCCAGGTCGGGCTCGACAAGAGCTTCCTCAAGTATTCTCCCAACCGATTCCTTACTCATTGTTTCACCTCCAGAAGCTCATCGTTGAAATCTTTCCCAAGAGGCGGGGTTGCAATGAATACCTTTCGCCCCTGTGACCTCCATAACTCTCTTGCCTTTCTAGCAGCTTCAAGGCCCGTCCCCCCATCGTCGTTGTCGGCTGCGATTACCACCTTCTTTGCGAGGGGCAACTCAGGCAGCACAAGCCGTTCAAATAGTGATGCACTCAAGGCAGCCCAGGTGGGAAGGCCGGTAGCCTGATGCACAGAAAGGGAAGTCTCAATTCCTTCACCGATTACAAGTGTCTCCCCTGGTGGTGCCAGACACACCGCACATCCGCCGATCTTGCCAAGCATCATCCGGTTAGGCGTCACATCTGCCTTTCCAATACCGGAGTCCGAAAGGAACGTCCTGTGGATACCGGTGACAGCTCGGGAGGGCCAGAAACTAACGGCCGCTACCATGCCGGGATAGTTCTGGCCGGACGAATGGTAGAGAGACGGTGCGAATCTCAAGGCCGGCGGAACCGGCGCGTCGATTCCACGACTTCTCAGATAAGACTCGACTAAGCTTCCCTCGGCTGAAACGGTACCACGCCAGATACGTAGCGAAAGCTCCGCCCTGTCATCATCTTTTATCGATTCTGTTTGCGGCGGAGAGGGTTTATATGCTGTTGATTCACCATGGATAACACCGCAATGGCACCTCCCGCAGAGAAGGTGGTGGTATCCCGAAGTTCCAGAGTTCAGTGTGAGGGCTCCTCGATATTCTTCTCGAGTACATACACACCACTGCCTGTCGCCGGACGTAATTCCGTAGCACCTTTCCTTTTTGCCTTTGCGCATCTCTTGATAACCCCCACAGATGGAACAGGGAAAGGAAGTAGTGTGGCGGATACCATCGAAGCTCATTTATCGGCATTCCTCTTAATCTCAGCAAGGATTCGCTGCCAGAGGAGGTCCCACGCTTGTGTTCGAGACCCCCTTCTCCAGTCGGCATTCACTTCGACTTTGTTGCGAATCCTACTTTTCTTAGATGCCACCCAAATCTCCATCATTGTTGAATTGAGACTCGCTGCGAGAGTGGAGAAGAGAGTCGACCACCTCCGATGAAACTCTGCGTTCACCTGAAGGGAGTCTGACAAATGGAATCAGATCTTTCGAAAGCCAACGTTGGACCGTGACACGGTGGACGCCTATTCTTTCCGCGAATTCAGATACTCGAAGTAAATGCATACAGGAATCATCATCCATAGTCTTAATGCTGAGAAGGACACCACCAATGCCCGCCTGTAAGTTGCCGACCAGAGGACAGATCTAGTTGATGAAACTCTCTGTGGTTGAACGACCATTTCGACGTGAGCGAGCGGTGTTTCGATTTGCAAGTTTCAGCTGGGCAGCTTCTGCGAATTTACGGCATGCTCTCCGATGAGACCGGAAACTGTCGTCGTGAGCTGTAGGCCAAAGAGCGTCGTAAGTGGAACTGGGGTTCAGAATAAGCGCAGCCACCCAATTGGCATGTTCCATGTATCGATTTGCTAGATTGCGAGTCGGCGCTGTCGTCCAGCCATTATTGAGTTGGAAATCTCTAACCGAGTCGACCTGAGCGGTTATCTGCTTAGACAGTTCTCGGGATTCGTTTTTCGTGTAGGTCCTTCCGATTCTCTTCTCGCATTCAGCTTGGATCACTCTGGGGGAAATAGCCGAATCGTCCCACCAGTCAATCACAGCACAGGATGCATCGATGCTCTCCTCAAGAAGTGCCATGTCAGACCGACTGAGCCTCTCGTGTACCTCGAATGAGCCATAACTGCTCTCGATAACCTTCTTGGTGACTACCTCCTGCAACCATGCGGAATCCCGCCGAAAGTCAGCTTCCGTCCTGCCCGGCAGTTTTACAACAACGACATTGCGGCTGATACCGCGGAAACTACCCCTCATATATATGCTCAGGGGCCGCTTACTGCCAATGGTTCCCCTCTTAAAGTGGCTATCGATTATCGAAGGCGCCGCCCACCAGGCATTGAGACCCCAGCGGGAACAGAATGCCTCAATATCACCCAGGTATCTCGTTATGTATGAGTGATTACTGTATCTATGCCTCCTGCCTGGGTTTGCATCCCAGAAGGGTTGATTTTGCCACAATGTTAGGGTGCGGGTGGCCTCATTCAAGGTCGATTTTGCCCTATCGTTGACGTGCCGGCCGTCGGCTATCAATTCCCTGCCGACTTCATTGATGACCGTTGCGGCGATACCTGAGCGTTCGGCGATCTCACCCTCTATCTCCGGTGTTGTATGAGGACGTGGATACGCGACCCGGGTCGAGACTGTCAGACTTTTAAGGGAGTCAGCCAGATGTCGAAGATCTGAAGAATGTCCGTTCCAGGAAGACGTACGATAGCTGGTGAGAACCCTTACGAGACGGTGCCAGCGAAAGAATGTGCCATCTAACTCAGAACGAAACTGGGAGCCCTGCGGAGACTTATGAGAAAAAAGAGCCTCCCAGAGAAGGCTCGCGAAATCAAGCTCACGCCCTTCAGCGTGCTCTATGGGGTATCGTCGTCCACCTTTGCCCATCTCACCACCTGTGATTCTCCCGCATTCAAAAAGATCTTATAAGGCGGCACTAAGCTCAAACGGGATTCCAATAACGTCCTTCCGTTTATCACCATTGAACGAACACCGGCATCAGTTAGGTTAGCACTGCCAAGATTGTCACTGCAGAGAGGTTTCGGCAAGCTTGCTGAAGACCCCTGGCCAGGCGGAGGCATCCCCACCGCCCTTCTTCCGGTACACCACGACCCCGTCCCCGTCGAACACGATCTTGGTCGACTCTTGAATTACCCATAGATCGACCAGCATCTTTTCGATGGGCTCAGCAACTGGCCAAGTATATCCCCTCTCTTTCCGAGTACGCTCCAGGTCGTCAAGGCTCTCCGCTGGGTCCTGTCCCACAGCATAAAATGCCACGTGATCGGCAAACTCCGGGTAAATGTCCATCAGGCGCCGCAACTCGGCACGACATGTCCCTCACCAGGTTGCGAAAAAGTAGAGGAACACCGGCTTGCCCTCAGTCACCAGATCTTCCGAAGTAAGAGTGCTCCCATCGGTGAGACGCATGCTGAACTCCGGGAGCCTCTCGCCGACCTTGGTTCCAGTCTTGATATTTGATAATCGTGACTCTGACACTGAACCTGAAGTTGCACCAGATGCTTCTGGCTCCGGAGGCTGATTATTACATGCCAAACCGAGGATGAAGACGCCCAACGATAGAATGACGAATATATTTCCAACTGGTAGAGTCAATGTCCGTTTGCTCCCTTCGATTCATTTTAGCACTTTAGGCCCTGGTCTGAGCCTGTTTGCCATGTAGCGTTCCATCGCGCTCGGCCTGACGAGCCAGTCCCTGCCAAACTGGTCGCCCTGCAGCGACTTATCAGAAAAGAGGGCCTCCCAGAGAAGGCTCGCGAAATCAAGCTCACGCCCTTCAGCGTGTTCGATGGGATAACGGTGTCCTCCTCTTCCCATGACATTCAGACGCTAGAGAACTTAACCTTGCGGGAAGGTGTGATTATGAACGGAATCGAGAACAAAAACCCCGAATTCTTACTCACCACTGAACAAACATCGGCATTACGACGTGAGTATAGCCTTCTTTGCTTGTGGCCCTAACCACTCCAGGGCTTGAAGCTGAAGTCATCTCAAAAGCAACTTCACCTTCGCCAAGAACATCCAAGACTTCAGCCAAATATTTACTGTTAAACGCGATCCTGGATTCTTCATCCACATCGCCTTCGACAACACCATCTATTTCCCCCTGGTTATCCCCAACTTCTTCGGCTCTGGAGGATATGGAAAGTCTTCCCTCGTCTTCATCATTCATAATTTGGATCCTGAGTATTCCGCTACCGTCACGAGCAAATATAGAAGAAGTTTTTACAGCACGTGAAAAATCGGAATTTTGAACGATCACCCGATTTTTATATTCTGCGGGAATAAGGGATCTGAAGTTTGGAAAGGAGCCTGGCATAAGTTGAGAAACAATCTCAACGTTGCCGATATTGAATAAAGCATGAGTCCCGGCTGGGGTGACTGTAAACTCAACAGCCGTATCATCTGTACCAATAAGTCGACCAACTTCTTGGAGGGCCTTGGCAGGTATTATAAATTCCATGGCTTCAGAGATCGGTTCTAATAACTTCCCCTCATATACAGCCAATCTAAATCCGTCAGCAGCCGCAAAGGTGAAATCTGACTGATTCACCTCAACCTTTATCCCGGTCAATACTGGGCGGGAGTCTTCAGTAGCTGCGGCAAAAGCCACATGAGTTACCGTGTCCTTAAGAAGTTGAGGATCAACTTTTATGGTTGCTCCTTCATCGACTGTAGGAATAGGAGGGAATTCATCCGGGTCAGTGCCATTGATATTTGCAGAGAATCTCTGACAGTCCAACGAAACACTAAGTGGTTCAACTACAGATTTAATTTCTATTCGATCATCAGGGAGTGAGTTTACAAAATCTGAAAGTAACCGTGCTGGTATTGTTATTTCACCTTCCGTTTCAACTTGGGCACCGACTCTAGTGGTAATAGCGATGTCCAAATTAGTGGCCGTCAAAACCAGCATCCCATCCTCGGTGGCAATTTTCACGTTTTGTAGGACTGGCAAATTACTCCTAGTGGCAACGGCTCTACCTACTATTGCCAAAGCTCTACTAAGATTTTGCTGGAGACAAGATACATGCATATTGAGCACTCCTCGGGAATTGTGACTCAAGGGTAGCAATAAGTATATTAGTCTTAAGAAGCCTTAGTCAACGAGACTACTGTATTTGGTATAGTGAGGCTTTCAAACCACAATATGAAGTCTACTATTTCTTCGTAGCTATTACTTCTAATTCAAGCATAATTTCGTCATCAACGCTGATGATAAAAGGAAGTCTGGGTTTCGACAGAGAAAACTGATCCCACGTTATTATTGTTGTTATGGAGCCAGTTATATCACTTCCTTCTATTCCTAATAGTCCATTCCAAGTGACCGGGTTTGTAATATCCGATATCGTCATTTCGCCTTCTATAGTAACTTCCATTTTCCCGGAATCAGGTAAGGGCCAAGTATGTCCCGACACTTTCGTTAAAATAATGGATATCTCAGAACCTATTCCTCCATTCCTGCGAACCCAATTATCCCTTTTGTTTTCATCGCTTGTTAACGATTCCACATCAACTACTATGATAGATGCATCAGATTCACTGATATTTCCGGAAGGGTCAAAATAAACCTTTCCATTTATAGCTGAGGTTTCTCCAACGGCTGTTATTGGGGTAGGTAGACGGGCAAATTGTTCTCCAATTTCATATCTGGCAACAGACCCAGGTTGTAAAGATATGAGTACTGCTGCTAAGTCCGCAGTTGTAGTTGGTGCGGCACCCTGTGATGACGTTGCCGTCGGGAATAACGGCTTTGTAGAGGTAGGCTTAATAGCGGGCATTGCATTTGGAAGAATTGTAGCGGTCAACGGTGTTGTCTTAACGAGAGAATCTGGAGCTGTGACCGGTGCCGTCTTTTTCACCTCGGAAGGTTCTTTATTCACAGGAACCAGTGTCGTTATCTGTTTCGATGAGGCAGAGTCTGTTTCTATTGTTTTAGCTTCCGCAGGTGTTTCATCCACTCGATCTGAAGAGCAGCCAGCCAAGCCAAACAAAAGAGCCAAAATGATACAAGCCGGGCCAATTAACTTCACTGTGTTCATCTCGCCGCCCTTACCACTTAATAACTCATTATGTACTTTATCTACTCAACGATGATTTTGCCTACCATACCTAGGGATTCATGTGGTATACAGATCAAATCAAAAGTTCCAGCTTCAGAAAATGTAAACGTGATTTCTTCAGATGTGCCAGCATCTACTTCCACATCTATACCCAAAGAATCCACAGTAAAGCTGTGAAACTCACTATCGGAAGTTAAATTCAAGGTAACTGTCTCACCTTTTTTCACGGTTATATCAGCGGGGTTAAAACCATATTTAGCATTAGCGTCATTCATAGCAACATCCAAAACGTAGTCTGATGGTGAAGTTGCCGATGCACTTGAGGCAGAATAAGACTGAGAAGATGTTGAAGCGGATGGTGGTGCAGCCACCGATGCACTTGGGGACTGATTGGAAGAAGCTGAAACTATAGGTGCGGGCTTCACTTCATCATGACTCCCTTTCGGTGGTCCATTTTCACCGCAGGCAAAGGAACTGATTAGTAAACCTACCATCACTACGTTTACGACCAATCTTCTAATCATATCTCCTCCTTGAAAATGATGCGTTGGTGATATCTTTCACATTCTCAGTTTAGCATCGTGACTTTTAGGGGGTCAACGACTCAAGATTGTGAAATAACTAACCAAATAGACCTTCTGGTAATTGACATAGTACGCTTGTTCTGATAATTTGTTCGGAACATTAGTGCTTATTTACATGAAAGCTTGAAAAAAGGAGGTGACATTAATGAAGCGACCATTATCAAAACGACAGCATACTATCTTAAACTATATTAAAGATTTCATGGGCAAAAATAGCTACCCACCAACCGTTCGTGATATTCAAACAGGGTGTGCAATAAGCTCAACTTCGGTCGTTGACTACAACTTGCAAATACTCCAGCGAGAAGGTTATTTACAAAGACGTAGAGAAGTGTCTAGGGGTATCGAATTATTGGGGGAATCCGCTGCATCAACACTGAGAAATCTAATCTCCGTACCTGTAGTTGGAAACATCGCTGCGGGTGAACCTCTGCCATTGGCTAATACTGAACAATGGAATGATACTGATTTTGACAATGTTGATTTGCCTCCCTTTTTAACCAAGGGAAAGGAAAATGTTTTTGCGCTGCGAGTCAAAGGAGAATCAATGGTTGATGCCTTAGTCGGGGATGGAGATCTTGTACTACTTGAACCAATAGAACAACCACAAAACGGTGATATGGTTGCTGCCTGGTTGAAAGATCGGGAAGAAGCGACCCTAAAACATTTTTTCCTAGAAGGCGATAAAGTGAAATTGGTTCCTGCAAATTCTTATATGCAGCCCATTACTGTTGCAGCCGCCAATGTATCGGTGAGAGGGAGAGTGGTAGGAGTCGTTCGCACAATGTAAACATGCCAATATTTCCCAATTTGAGCTAACAAAAAGGCCGGAAGTATATCCAGGTCTTTTTGTTAGACGTATACTTTTGTCAAATTGGCAAGCTTAGGGAACTGGAGCAAAACAGACCGTGGACAATAACCTAATTGACACATCCTTCACTCTACCCATTGTTGGAATGACATGCGCAGCATGCGTTTCCCATGTAGGCGAGGCGCTTGAGCGTGTGCCAGGAGTGAAACGTGCTGTTGTGAATTTAGCTACCGAAAAAGCAACAGTCCATATTTCCTCCGAGCACATCCAAAAAGAACTTCTTAAATCCGCCGTTCAAAATGCTGGCTATCAATTGGGTTCTGAATCTATCACACTGTCAATCGAAGGGATGCCACATGTATCCTGCGTAGCACATATTGAATCTTCATTGCTGCGATTGGAAGGGGTGGAAGAAGCCTATGTGAATTTCGCGACTGAAACAGCAAAGGTTCAATATATACCTGGATTGGAATCCATTTCTTCGATAAGACTTGCAATTACTAACTCTGGGTATTCCTCCTCTTACCTTGAAAAGGAAGAGTTGGGGTATGGGTCAACTGACCGGTCACAAAAGCGCATTGTTCAACAAGCGATGGCCAGTCTATTGGGGGCCGGATTCATCATGCTGGGGATGATCCCCGCCCTGGCCTCTCTATTCCCTTTCCAAAGCGAATATTTATCTTTCACAATCGCCACAATCGTGCAATTCTGGGCTGGCAGGCAGTTTTATACAAGTGCATGGAACGCAACAAGGCACCGTACTACCAATATGAACACTTTAATAGCGGTTGGAACTTCAACTGCCTATTTATACAGTACTTTTGCAATCCTCGGTAAATTTTTCGGGATCTATGACGCGTTTCCTGAAACATATTTCAGTACTTCGTGCGCAATATTCGGAATGGTTCTTTTGGGGCGATATTTGGAGTCCAAGTCAAGGCGACGTGCAACAGACTCTATCAAATCATTACTAGATAGGGCACCCAAAACGGCTAACATCATCAAAGGAGCTGACATAAAAATAGTACCAGTAGATGATCTTATCATTGGGGATCTCGTGATTATAGAACCCGGAGAAAAAATCCCCGTAGATGGATCAGTTGTGGAAGGGTTTTCAGCAGTTGATGAATCTTCCCTCACCGGGGAAAGCATTCCCAGAGCGAAGAAAGTTGGGGATCCAGTTTTCACTTCCACTATCAATGGAACGGGAAATATTAAAGTGATTACTGAATCACTTTCTGATGACACAATGTACTCAAAAATTGTTTCCTTGATAGAGGATACCCTAGCGTCAAAAGCACCGATTCAAAGAATAGCGGATCGTTTGGCGTCGTTACTAGTGCCTGCCATATTGGTCGTCGCGGCATTGACTTTTATAACCTGGATCATCGTTGGTCCTGACCAAAGTTATTCCTACGCCACTATCGCTGCTGTAGCAGTACTAGTGATTGCCTGTCCATGTGCCATGGGTCTGGCTACCCCCATAGCCATAATGGTAGGAAGTGGAAGAGGAGCTGAAAATGGAATCTTGTACCGGGATGCCCTAGCAATAGAGACTCTTCAGAAAGTCGATTCCGTTGTTTTCGATAAAACAGGCACGTTGACTAAGGGACAACCGAAGGTCACCGGGATAAATTCACACTCAAACCATTCCGCAAACGACATCTTGGAATATGCGGGTGCCGTGGAAAAAAACTCAGAACATATTATTGCTAAAGCTATCATGGCGGAATGCGAGTCCAGGCAAATCGTACTAGTAGACGTCTCAGAATTCTGGTCTTCCCCAGGGTTAGGTACATCTGGAGTTTTAAATGGGAAAGCAGTTTTAGTGGGGAATGACATTTTCCTTAGGAATGCCGGGATTAACGTACCAGATACTCTGAACTCAGCCGACCTTGGAGAGGTACATGTATCCATTGATGGTTCATACTCTGGATCTATATTTTTTTCAGACACCATAAGAGATGACGCAGCGGAGACGATTTCCCACTTACATGATCTGAATTTAAATTTGGTATTGCTTAGCGGTGACAGAAAGGAATCCGTTGAATCAGTAGCTAATATAGTAAATATAAGTAGGTACGAATCTAATTTTCTACCTCAAGACAAAGCGGCCTATATTTCAAATATGCAAAAAAATGGAAAAGTCGTTTGTATGGTCGGAGACGGGGTAAATGACGCCCCTGCTCTTGCTCAGGCAGACATAGGAATAGCGATGGGAGGTGGAACTGATATAGCGATTGAATCAGCACAAATTACAGTTCTAGGAAACAGGCTATCTTCCATAGTCCAATCTATCCAGCTGAGTAAATCGTGCATAACCACCATAAAACAAAACCTGTTTTGGGCTTTTGCCTACAATGTACTACTAGTGCCCATTGCAGCTGGTATCTTATATCCTTTATTCATTTCGCAAACTGTGCCGGGTTGGCTTTCTCCTCTTTTGGGAGATCGGGGGTTTTTAAACCCCATAGTGGCGGCAACAGCTATGGGGTTTAGCTCGATAACTGTTGTCTTGAATGCCCTTCGGTTAAAAACTAGCAAGCTAATCAAATAAGGTGAATTTCAATGAAAATCCCTCTATTTTCAAGATCGAGCAAAGAAGCTATTGATCCCGTCTGCCATATGATTGTGAATCCAGACAATGCGAACGGCGGATCTTGGGATTATGAAGACAGTTCATACTATTTTTGCGCCCCAGGCTGCAAAATAGCATTCAAAAAAGATCCTGAAAGTTACCTTTCAGGGGAAAAGAAAATAGAAATGTAGCCTGCAGAATTCACCACCTTTAAACATTTAACTACTAGCGGCTAAACTTAACCATCTTTATAATTACACTCCTTTGTATGCCGAAGTGGCGGAATGGTAGACGCGGCGGTCTCAAAAACCGTTGAGGTAACACTCGTGCGAGTTCGACTCTCGCCTTCGGCACCATCTCTTTTCATACCTGAGAAGAGACCTGGATCAAACCCCGTTGATGGTTTGATCCAACCCACTCTGAGCGAATTGGCATTATTTCTAACTGGCAGACGCAGCCTACAGGAATCTATGATCAAATCGTGCTGTCAATTTTCAGGCGATAGGGAATGTATTGCTATATTTACAAGGTAGTTTTTAGGATCGTAATTACTGAAGCGATGAATGCTTTCTATATATACCTTTGTTCATGTATCGCTTTAGCTTAATTGAGAGTAATATTTTTTGGGAGAATATTATGCCTGTAAAAATGCTTCGAGAATTTTTTTTACTAGAGTCTGCTGGAGGCATACTTTTAGTCATAGCTGCTGCAGTTGCCGTACTCATCAGCAACTCCTCTCTCGAGCACCACTATCATGACATCTTGAAAGCACCAGTAATTATTCAGATTGGAAGTTTTTCCATTGATAAACATCTCCATCATTGGATTAATGACGGTTTGATGGCAATTTTTTTCCTTTTAGTAAGTTTGGAGATAAAACGGGAAGTTCTTGACGGACAGTTATCAAGCAAAGCTCAGATCAGCCTGCCTGCAATCGCGGCACTGGGAGGACTATTATTTCCTGCCTTAATTTATATAGTTTTTAACTGGGGAAATTCGACCACAATGCAAGGTTGGGCAATCCCAGCTGCAACCGACATAGCATTTGCTCTTGGAGTTTTGACCCTTTTAGGTAGCAGGGTCCCTGAATCTTTGAAACTGACCTTGGTATCCATCGCAATCATTGATGACTTAGCAGCGATAGTAATCATTGCGATTTTTTACACAGAGACCCTATCAGTATATCCATTAGGTGGAGCCTTCCTGTGTATTTTGGCTCTTTTAGCTCTCAACAAAAGAAAGGTTTCTGAACTGTCACCCTACATGGTTATAGGAACATTCCTTTGGATATGTGTCTTAAAATCTGGCCTCCACGCCACATTAGCGGGGGTTATAGTCGCCATATTCATCCCTCATAAATCAAATGATGCGGCAGAACCCGCACCTCTGTACCGTCTAGAACACGGCCTTCATCTTTGGGTTGCATTTTTGATACTACCTTTATTTGCATTAGCCAACGCGGGTATCTCTTTGAAAGACCTATCTACTGACTTCTTCACTGAGTCACTTACTCTGGGAGTGGGAGTTGGACTGCTTTTTGGAAAGCAAATTGGAGTCATGCTATTTACATACATTGGCGTTGCCTTCAAGCTCTGTTCGCTTCCTACCGGAATTCGATGGAGACAATATTACGGGCTAGCCCTTCTCGCTGGTATAGGGTTTACTATGAGTTTGTTCATCGGAGAATTAGCCTTCGACGACGACAGGTTGCAAATTCTAGTCCGCTTGGGAGTTATAACCGGTTCTCTGGCATCTGGCATACTCGGTTATTCCACTCTAAGGATCACCAGCCAAAAACAAGCGGTGAAGTAAATGCCATTTCCTTAGTTTTTGTTCCTAATGGTCGCACTCGTGTGTGTGATGATATTTGGCCAAAGTACCAAATTATTGCTCTCTTTGATGGTTCTATTAGCTTGGCACCCATCTGTCAGGGTTATAAGAAGCCAAACCCTTACAATTAAAAATCAACCTTACGTGGACCTGGCGAGAGTGGCGGGATCATCCCTCCCGAGGATTCTGATACCCCATATACTACCGGGAGTAATTAACACTGCAGTACTCATCGCTACTTTGAGTGTCGGGTCTCTTATCCTAGCCGAGGCCGCTTTGAGCTTCCTGGGAGCAGGAGTTCCAGCACCCACCCCTTGCATGGGGCATAATGGTAGCCGAAGCAAGAGGTTACCTAAAAACAGCCTGGTGGCCGGCAATATTTCCCGGTATGTCCATATTTTTGGTAGTTCTTTCTCTTAATTTCATGGGGGATTGGCTCCGTGACAAGTTAGACCCAAGGTTGAGACAACTTTAAGTTGAATTCAATTGAAGAGAATAATGCCGGGGATCTTTATAAACGCAAAATTATAAAAACCTTTCCTTTGCTTCAAATTTGCCATTAACTACAGTACTAAACCATTTGTGAAATCTATTCAAATAAAGAAAGGGTCACCAGTTTATCAAGCCTGGCGACCCTTTCCTATAAATTCACCTCGCATTTATATTCAGCGAGACTAATAAGTCTTTCTGTATTTATTCTCTCGACGGTGGCGACGGTAAGAAGTCAGTGAGTGATACTCCCGCCGCTCCAGCTAATGAAGCTGGATTTTGCTCCAATTTCTCAGCGTTCTCTATAGCACCACTTATCACACTAAGTAACCCAAACTCAGCTTCCTGGTCCAATTCCTTAACTTGAGCTTCTAAGTCTTCAAGCTGCCCGGCAAGCTCCTCTTGTTGCTGATACAAGCCCTCAATGGAAGCAAACTTGGCGCCAATCTCCTCATCTAGAAAAGCTATTTCCTCTTCAATTGGTGACATTCGCTCCTCATAGAGTTCCTCGCGCATATTTTCAATTTCTTGTATTGCTTCTTCGCGCTCATTTTCAAAAGCCTGCTCTAGGTTGTTCCGACTATCTTCAAGTTCCCGTCGCTCTTGCTCTATAGTTTTTTGCTTTTCTTTAAATTCACTATCGACATTTTTGTGAGAATCCCGACCTTCATTTTCAAAGTCCTTCCACATCTGCTTCATTCCTCTTTCTGTATCGTTTCTCTTCTGGTCCATATCGACCCGAACCAGTTCCCACATCCCTTCTTGCTGGTCTTCTATCTCACGCTGTCGAGTTCGTTGCCATTCTTCAAACCCATCCCATAAATCCTCTTCATAACGCCTTCTTTCCTTCTCCCATGGTTCACGCTGGTCCTCAATGTCCCTTTGTTTTTGCTCTAGAACCATTCGTTCTTTATCAAGCGCCATCCTCTTCTCATGTAGAGGCCTTTGCTGATCTTCTAGTTCTCGCATGAAATTTTGCATGCCTTCCATTTGTTCTTCTATCTCTCGCACTTCTCCTCTAGCATTTTCAACCGCCTGGTTCTTGGCCTGGCGCCCTTGATCCTTAGAGTTATGAAGGTCGCTGATATGATTTTCAATATTCTCTATTTCGTCACGTATCTCTTCGGCCCTACCATCAGAGGCACCTGTGTTCGTGCCGTCATCATCGACCGTGAATTCAGCATCTAAGGCTGCTAGCTGATTATCTCTATCAGCCTCAGCATTTGCCATCAGATCTTGGATTTCTGCATCTAGTTGGCCCTGATCAGGTGCCCCTCCAGACCCAGCGTTGATTATGTCTTGCTTGGCCGCAGCCTCAGCATCCCATCGCTGCTGTAGATCGTGAATCAGGCTGTCGTATGAATTCTTCTCTGCTAAAGCTGCCGTGTAGGCAGGGTCTGCAGAAGTTGGCTGATCTGAAAGGGTATTCAGTTCAGACTCAAGATTGCTTATTTCCTGGTTAAGTGAACCAATCGCATAAGTACGGTCAAGATAGGACGGATTAGCGTAAGGCTCACCAAGTATGAATTCCGGAGTGTTAGCTAGCTCAGCTTTCCGATTCTCAACCAACGATAAAGCACCAACGTAAACCGGGTTTTCTATCGTTTGAGCCGTAGTAGTACCGTCGGCATTTGTCGTGTCAACAGTATTAGTCTCAGGGGTATTTGCTAAGGCCGATTCCGCATCAGCCAGGTTAGCCGATCTCTGCTGCCATTCAGGGTTTTGTACATTGTCCTGAAGATTTGACTCCATTGAACCGAGTACATTCTGATGGCCATTAACCTCGTTTCGCATTCCCTCGATATTTGCTATCAACTGACTTCTCTGAGCCGAATCATCATTGGCCCCTGTCTCCAAAGCTTGCAAACTCTCCATAGCCTGGGCCAATTTAGCTTCGTTGAATGCTAATTCATCTTGAAAATTAATATTGAGTTCACCCAAAGCAACTTGAGCCGCATTGGCATCTCCAGCCGCTCCGGTGGTATCAGAAGCCTGAGTTCTCTTAAGAGCTATATTTTCTGTTTGTAGGCTATAGGCTTCCCAAATATCTTCAGTCCTTTTAGCATGTTCATCCCAATTTAGTTGCCTTGGAGCAGTTTGGGTCTGCTGTTGCTCATCGCTAGCTTCACGCAGTTGGCGGCGAAGATCATCCAGTATATTGTGCTGTTCTTTGATCATCTCGGTTGTATTCTGGCCAGAGTTTGCAGAACCACCAAATTGATTTGGATCTTGTTCCGTTATGTCGCGTTTCTGCCTTCTCAGCTGCTGCGCCTGCTCTTGCAGAGGCCTCATCATGTCATGGAGTTCCATACGAGCTTCTTCTATTTGCATTTGCTCGACATCGATCTCGAAGTAAAGATCATCTATATCTTTCCAAGCTTGATGTATGGTTTCCATTTCCATGTTGAAAGGATTATTTTCCTCATATTCCCTTCTCATATCTTCTACTTGCTGCTGAGATTCTTCCCTCTCATCGTCCCAGGCTCTCCACATAGATTTTGAAACCTTTTGAGCCTCTTCTTCCTTCTCTCTCATCTCAAATTCAAGAGCTTCCCAGGTATCTTGACCGGCATCTTCTATAGCCTGCCTTTTCTCTTGCATAGCCTCTTCTAATTCTTCATGAAGTCTTTGTTGCTCTTCATGTAAGGCCCTCCCCTTATCCTCCAGCTCTCTATGTCTTTCTTGAATCTCGTTTTCAAATTCTCCCCTGGCTTGATCGCCCTCCATATAGGTGGTGTCAAAGCGTTCTCGCATCTCCTCATCAAATTGTTGGCCTATCTCTTCCGCCTCTCCGTAAAGTTCTTCTTTTTGCCTTTCTAGAGCCTCAATTTCAGCTTCAATAGGGGCTACTTGTTCTTCTATTGCTTCTATCTGATCGACAAGCGGATCAACTTGTTTGGTTTGGATTTCAAGTATTCTGGCTCGTAAATCCACCACGCCTTGAGCTTGTTCCACATCCACAATTCCGCAGGCTACAAACGCAGCTCCGACAATCCCGATAACTGATATTTTCATCAGGGCTTTTTTAAACATGTTATACAGTCCCCCAGCAATTTCTCTCATTTTGGAAAAAGATCTCGTTCATTTTACTACTTTATAAAGATTTCTTGAACGGGGTGGCAGGAAATATCCCGACAATTACCCAAACTAAAATCGTTATATGGAAATTAAACCACATATTCAGATCCTATTCATGCGTGTCTGCACCCTACTAAATTAGGTGGTTTCACCTAATTTTTATTCTGTTATTGAATTAAAATGTCAAATATCCATTTGCCTAGTAACAACAAGCATATATTTTTAAAGGATAGACACAATTGAGCAAACTAGATTTCAAGTTCAAACATACACTGCGAGTCCGATGGAAGGAATGTGACATTCAAGGAATCGCGTATTACGGAAGCTACATAGATTTCATAGATGTCGCACAAGCAGAATATTTCCGAAACCTGGGAATTCTTACTCACCAGGCAAATGATCGAAAAGTTTTTGACCTGGCCGCTGTAAAGGTAACTTTGGAGTACAAGAGTCCAGCAAGAATTGATGAGCTCATAGATATATTTTTGAAAGTAGAGAAAATAGGAAGGACAAGTATTGACAAGAGGTCAGAAATTTACAGAAGTGGCACAGACGAATTACTCTGCTCTGGTCAATCCGTTTCAGTGAATTTCGATTCTGAATTAGGAAAATCTCGTGATGTCCCAGCAGAAATTAGAGCTATAATCGACAAGTTCGAATCTACCGACACAATTTAAAAAATGAACTTATAAAGGCACATAATTGAGTAATAAAACCTACAGTCAGCCTCCCGAATTCAACCTCGATCCAGAAAAAACTTACAAAGCAGTTATTGAAATGACCAATGGGAGTAAAATCACCATTGATCTATTGTCTAAGGAGGCTCCAAAAACCGTTAACAATTTCGTGTTTCTGGCAAGGGATGGTTACTATGATGGCATTACATTTCACAGAGTAATACCTGGGTTTATGGCTCAAACGGGAGATCCAACTGGAACCGGGTCTGGAGGGCCAGGTTATAACTTTGACGACGAGTTTAACGGTGATGCAAAACATGATTCCGCTGGTATATTGTCAATGGCTAACCGTGGAGTTGTTAATGGAATGGGAACCAATGGAAGCCAGTTTTTTATAACATTCGCCCCAACACCCCATCTCGATGGTCATCATAGTGTGTTTGGACGAGTTTCAGACGGCATGGACGCTGTAAATTCAATAAAGGAACGAGACCCTGGAACGGCAACAATTCCAGGAGAGGCTATGAAATCGGTAACCATAGTCGAAAAATAACGATAGCAATCTATTGGAACAAAATTAATAACCAAACTATTGGGACATTAACCAGAGATAAATCGTGTCCAATATCAGCAACCGAAAATCTGTACCTAGTAAGTTGTATTTTCTTTATCGTTGGTGTGCTGCTCACAATTATCTCCATTTAAAGTATTCTAGAAATCTGAATGCTAATTCGTTTAAAAAATTTAGATTGACTGGTACTTCAATTTGTATTGTCAAATTCAGTAAGGCTTAAGTCAGTCCATTTCAAATTGGCACCTAGAAGGATCGCACCTCTAAGGTTCGACTCGCTAAGATCAGCCAAGGTAAGATCGGCCTCCTGAAAATCAGTGAAACCCAGGTTGGCTTTTGCAAGCTTCGCCATTTGCAGGCTAGCCCCTCTGAGCATGCATCTTCTCAAACTAGCTTGAGTCAGGTTTGCGTTATCCAATCGAGCAAATTCTAACTTGGATGAATTTAAAACAGCCTTAACTAATTTGGCACCAGAGAGATTTGTCCTAGTCATATCAGCTCCATTTAAGGCCGCTGACGTGAAATCGGAGAAACTAGCATCAGCACCTACCAACTTCACACTCCTAAGTGTGGCCATAGTTAGGTCAGCTCTTCGAATTATTGCACCGGACAAATCAGCTCCTCTTAGATTAGCGCTGACCAAAGATGAATAACAAAGGTTTACACCTCCTGTCATAAAGGCTCCGCTCATATTAGAGCCCGTTAAATCACAGTGAGATAAATCCGAAGCATATAACCGAGCCTCCATCAGGTAAGTATCACTAAGATCTGATCCACTTAAGTCAGAGTTTCTGAGATTGGCTTCCGCGAGAATACCTTCTGAAGATTTCACATTTGACAGATTAGATCCACTTAAATTGGCGCCCCTGAAATTAATACCACGAATATCAGCACCAGACAAATCAACACCACTTAACACCGATCTATGTAAGTTCAATCCGGTTAAATCTTTTCCTGCAAGACTTCCACCTTCAGAGAAAATCTCTAGCACTTCTTTTTCAGTAAGGGTAGACACTGTATGTACCTATTTGTTTCTAAATATATATTGCCTTGCAAAGGATAATTCAATTTGCTAAAAACTTATAATAGGCTGCAGATAATTTTCGAAACTACTAATGAGTCAAAAATTGGGGAGTAAATATGCTGATCGTACAGAGAACATACACACCAAAACCTGGTGGGGGCGGTTTGGTAAGCCTTCTAAAAACTGTAAGTCAAAAGACTATTGAAGCTGGGCTGCCAGAAGTAAAAGTTTATCGGAAATTTTTGGGACCACACGGCATTATTGTGACCACACAAGAATGGGAATCTATTGAGGTTTACAATAATTCCAGAAATATGGTTAGACAAACTACCGAGATAACTTCTATCTTTAACCAAATATACCCAGTTTTAGCTTCTACACACGTCACTGAGATATTGGAATCCGTGTGATTGAAGTACCTCAAACAGTCGTACAGTGATCGGAAGGAGAGTTTAATTGAGCGCTGATAAAAAGAAAGTAGATGTATTGGTAATTGGGGCAGGTGCCTCGGGAGCAGCCTTCACTTGGAAAATGGCAAAATCGGGGATGAAAGTGATGTGTCTAGAACAAGGTGATTGGCTAAACCCCTCAACTGACTATTCAACATCCAGTACCGATTGGGAAATACACAGGCAAACAGACTTTAATCCAAATCCTAATATTAGATCCTTGGATGTAGACTACCCGATCAATGATACAGAAAGCCCCATAGCTCCCCTGATGTACAACGCTGTCGGAGGTAGTACTATCCACTGGTCTGCCCATTTTCCTAGATTAAAACCATCTGATTTCCGAGTTAAAACATTGGATAATGTTGCGGACGATTGGCCGCTGTCATATTTTGATCTTGAACCGTACTTTGCATTAAATGACGAAATGATGGGAGTTGCGGGACTCAATGGAGATACTGCTTATCCTCCAAAATCACCTCGGCAGACGCCTCCAGTGGGCTTAGGAAAACTGGGAGATAAAATCGCTTCCGGATTCGACAAATTGGACTGGCACTGGTGGCCTTCAGATTCAGCAATAAATACGGTCGAATATGACGGTCGGCCAGGCTGCAACAACTGCGGACCCTGTGACCTCGGATGTTCAATAAAAGCTAAATCAAGTACAGATGTTTCCTACTGGCCTAAAGCATTGGAGTTGGGCGCCGAATTGATTACCAACGCCCGGGTGAGAGAGATTACGGTTGATCGATTCGGGAAGGCAAAAAGTGCCATATATTATGATAGTAATGGTGAGGTAAGAGAACAAAACGCTTCAATCATCGTTCTAGCCTCAAATGGTGTTGGAACACCTAGGATTCTATTAAATTCAGCATCATCTAGATTTCCTGATGGTCTGGCCAATTCAAGTGGTCTCGTAGGAAAGAACTTGATGTTCCATCCTTATTCGATAGTCACCGGCCTATTTGAGGAGGATTTGGAAGGACATAAAGGACCAACCCCCTTGAATATAATGAGTTCCGAGTTTTACGAAACAGATCCTACCCGAGATTTCATGAGGGGATATGCCTATCAAGTGGTCCGGTCATTAGCCCCTTTGGCAACAGCTCTTAGTGGGCACGTCCCATGGGGTGAAAATCACCATGAAGTTTTCAAAAAGCGATTCAATAGAACTATAACATTCGCCGTGATAGGCGAAGATTTACCAGAAATTCATAATAAAGTCACGATAGACCCAGAACTTACAGATTCTTTTGGTATACCGTCCCCAAAAATTGAATATAAGCTGAGTGAGAATAGCCGCAAAATGCTGGATCATGGCATCGGAACAGCCACTCAAGTCTTGAAAACAGCAGGTGCGTTAGAAATAACACATGATCCTCTAAAACGAGAGGCCGGATGGCATCTGATGGGAACAGCGAAAATGGGAACCAACGAGGATAAATCTGTAGTAAACAAGTATGGTCAAACTCACGATGTAGATAACTTATTTATTATCGATGGAAGTATATTTGTTACCGCCGGAGCAGTTAATCCAACCTCCACTATCCAAGCTTTAGCGCTATACATCGCAGATCACATTGTATCCAAATCGGGAAAATTCTTAACCCAATAACACAGATTTAATGGAACCCACCTTATGAGAACACTATCAAAAAACAACGCTGATATTTTAGGCGAAATAGTAGATTTACTTATACCAGCAAAGGAGAATCTACCTTCTCCTTCAAAAATTAATGTTGTGGACCACATAGACGATGCCCTTTCAAACACTCCTAAATTAAAGCGAATTTTTGTCGAAGGCCTTAGTGATATCAACAATGAAAAGTTTTTGTCTTTACCAAAAATAGAACAAATTGCCTTGTTGAAAAAATATGAATCATCCAACGAAGCTTTTTTTTCGCAACTCCTGCGCCATACCTACAACGCATATTACACAAACCCAATAGTTACCGCCGGAATCGGCATGACGGGAAAACCGCCACAACCCATGGGTTACACCTTGGAAAAAGGCAACCTCACATTATTGGATAAAGTTATAAAGAAAGGACAAATTTGGAGGAACCCATAGCCATATGTGTCTAAAATCCTTCCCAAAATTTGTCAAAGAATCCAAATGGTCTCCGAACTCTAGGCGGGCCTGAAACATTTTATTTCTCATGACATGAATATTTTCTCGGTAACTTGGATGGTCAGCTAAATCATTCAACTCATTGGGATCGATTACCAGGTTGAATAATTGGGTCGACCGAACTCCTTTTACGTTGTATTCAATCAGCTTCCAGCCCTGATGTACCACCGCTCTCTGGATATCCTTATAGGCATGGTATAGGTAATCACGTGGGCCTATCTCATTTTCTTTTATAGCGCTAATCATGCTTTTACCCAGAACGCTTTCAGGAATATCAATATTGATCATGTCACATATAGTGGGATATATATCCGTTGTATAAACCAAGGACTCTCGAGCCACATTACTGGGTATTCCAGGCCCACAAAAAAATCATTGGTATATATACACTATGATCATATAAATTTTGTTTCCCAAAAAGACCATGTCTACCTAGAGCAAGCCCGTTGTCTCCCGCAAAAACTATGATGGTTTTATCAATCTGATCCGATGCTTTTAGCGCTTCCAAAATAACTCCTACCTGTGAGTCAAGATGAGACACCATGGCATAATATTCAGCGATATGGCATTTTAATTCAAATTCCTCTCTAGGAATTGTTACCAAAGGTTCATCTCTAGCATCAAGTTCGCCATTGTCAAACGGGTGCTCGCTCATGAAATTTTCCTCAATTCCTATATCCTCAGGAGGATACATATCGTAAAACTGCTGAGGAGTAGTTCGAGGATCATGCGGTGCCACAAAAGCTATATAGCAAAAGAAAGGGTTTCCCTTGTCGTAATTTAAAATAAAGTCTTCGGCCTGGCTTGCAACTAAGTTGCTAGAATGTTCTCCCGTATGAACATGATCGGCTATCTTCTCTTCCACTAAAGCAGGGACTCGATAAGATTGGACTCTAGCCTTATAGGTTTCAACAGGTTCGTACTGGTGCACCGGAACCATGTCTTTGGATATACGTCCAGGATATGTCCCCGATGGATCATAAGAATGGACCGGTACCATCCAATGATCATATCCACCTCCAAAATAGATGTCGGCTCCATCTTGAAAGCTACGCGTATATGATTCTGTCCCGTTATGCCATTTACCAGTCCCCCAAGAATGGTATCCAGCTTTACCTAAAGTCTCTCCCAGCATAATGTGATCCTCTGGTATATGCTCTCCGGAATCTTCAAGGTGAAATAGTGTTCGCCCGGTCATCAACATAGCCCTACTCGGCATGCATACCGCCGTATCAGTTCCTCCCATAATGTAAGCATTGGTAAGCGAAGTACCATTTTGTACAAGCCAATCAATATTAGGAGTCGAGATGTTTTTATTGCCAAGAGCGTGAACAGTATCGAACCGTTGATCGTCAGTAAAAATTACTTAAATGTTAGGCTTTGACATCATTTACCAATATAGGTTGGTTTTCTTTTTTCCAGGAAAGCTCTAACAGCTTCCTTTTGGTCCTCAGTGTCATAAAGCATTTCCCCCGCCGAATCCTCGTCAGAAACTATATCGTTCCAGTCATGCATCCGAACCCGAAGTAATTGCTTTGTTTGCCTAACCGCCAAAGGTGGATTCTCAGCAATCTCAATCGCTAAATCCATACATTCATCCAGTAAATCTAAAGAGGCGACAACAGCATTCACCAGGCCTTTCGACAAGGCCCATTCAGCATCATATATTTTCCCAGTCAATGACATTTCTGCCGCAATACCATGTCCAGCTATAGCCTTGATGGTAGCAGAGGCCGCAGTATCAGGGACTAGTCCTCGCTTAACAAAAATTGCTGAAAATCTTGATCTCTCCGTAGCGATCCTAATATCACTGGCGAGAGCAATAGATAATCCAGCTCCCACTGCCGCCCCGTTTACTGCAGCGATCACTGGTTGCGGTAAATTACGAATAGCTGGAGCCAGTTCCTGTATCCTTCGGCGTCCTGGAGCAGATTTACCTTTTCCCCTTCTGTTTTCCGATCCAGAGGAACCCATTCGAGACAAATCCGCGCCAGAGCAAAATGCATTACCATTTCCGGTAATGACTAACACACGAATTTCAGGAAATAGATTTGGCAATTCATCCAAAATCTCGTGAATTTCCAAAGTTAGTTCACGGTTTAACGCATTCATGACCTCAGGCCTGTCCAGGGTTAAGAATCCGATATGGTCATTTACGCTAAACGTCAGATTTTTATAATTCTTCATTTTAGTTTCCTTTGGTTGCGTAATGATATTGGCCAGAACTATAAAAAATACCCAACCAGTAGGTAACTCAATGATATTGACTTACCTACCGTAACACCAAATTTAAGGCTCTTTCCAAATAAGTCTGAGCCAACTGTAACTTATAACCATTTTGGCCAAGAATTTTTGCATCAGCAAAAGCCTCAGCACTAATTGCCTGCACATTAATATCATCCACACAATATCCGATTAATTTTCGCTCCGTTGAAGTCAAATGCCAAGGGGTAGGAGCGACGCCTCCCGCTGCTATTCCAACCTCAGTAATTAATCCGTTTTCCATTTTGGCCATAGCAGCTATGCTTGCAATTGCGAAGTCCATCGATTGTCGTTCTTTTGCCTTAAGAAAAACGTTTTTCCCACCCATTGATTCTTTTGGTATCTGCACTGAGATTAAAATATCTCCTGGCTCCAGAATATTCTCTCTAGTTACGTCAACTTCAGGTCCGATAAAAAAATCCCTAATAGGCATAGTAACTCTTTGAAAATTCCTGAAAATATCTACCTTTGCCTTTAAAGCAACCAAGACTGTTGCGGAATCCGAAGGATGGACGATGTAGCAAGAATCCCCTCCCCCCAAAATCGCATTATATTTATTGGAGCCTCCGATCGCGAAACATTTATCTCCACCTTTTTTAAGACAATTAAATCGGACGTTCCGATAGTACCAACACCTTGGCCTTTGACATAAATTACCCCCTAAGGTAGCAATATTCCGTATTTGTGGAGTAGCGATGGAAATTGCCGCTTCTGCCAAACTTTTTATTCTAGATTCAATATTCGTATCACTGGCAATCTCATCAAGAGTAACCATGGATCCTATCGTTATTCCAGAATCATTCCATACAATTCCAGACATATCTTTAATATCTGACGCACTGATCAGCAATTCTGGTTCAATGACACCTTGCTTCATTTCAGTCATTAGGTCAGTACCACCAGCCAAAAGATACCCTCGACCAACACCGCTCAGGAGCTTTGAGGCTCCCTCTAATTCAGTTGGTTTGTAAAATGTGAAAGTTTTCATCGAAGTTTTCTCAGCGCTGTTAAAACATTATCCGGTGTAAAAGGCAAATGATTTAGCCTTACGCCAGTAGCATGATACAAAGCGTTAGCGATGGTTGGGGCAGGAGCAATACACGGAGTTTCCCCCAAGGATTTAGCCCCAAAAGGACCAACAGGGTCTATTGAATCCGCAAAAATAACCTCTATTTCCGGGTACTCCATTATGGTAGGGCTTTTATGTTCCAAAAAACTAGCATTGAGAGTCACTCCACTCAAATCATCAATTTCCATATCTTCCAGAAAAGTAAATCCCATCATTTGAGAAATTCCACCACGCACCTGACTTTCGGCCATTCTTGGATTAATTATCGTACCTGAATCATGCGCAGCAACATATTTGATAACTTTTACATAGCCTGTTTCTATATCCACTTCGATTTCTGCAAAATGGGCTCCAAATGAATTAACTATGTAGTCTCTACTTCCCGGAGTGACAGAAACAGTGGTTTTAAGTAAACCTGATTTTTTTGCCAAATCTGTGAAATTGACTTCATCGCCTCTAGCAGAACACACCCCTTCGGGGGTGATATACAAACCCTCTGTATCAGTTAATCCTATTACCTCTGAGGCTGCCTCAATAACAATCTGGGCAAGTTGGTTAGCGGCCCGAACGGCCGCCTGTCCAGCAGAAAAGGTAAGAGTTGAGCCGGCTGTCATTGGAGATTGAGGAGTATTGTCCGTATTCCCACTGTTAAGTCTTACCATTTGGGGCAATACACCTAACGTGTCGGCAGCCATTTGTAAAACGACGGTTGAGCTACCCTCGCCAACATCCATGAAACCAACATTTAAAGTAAAAAACCCGTCTTCATCTAGAGACATTTTCGCCTTTGATTGACCTCCTGGGCCACCTCGGTAAATAAACATACTCATCCCGATTCCTCTCTTGATGAATCCGGTAGGAGTTTGAATTTGATCCCTTCTTTCCCAGCCAATTGCATCAGCGCCAAGGATTAGGCATTGCCGTAATTCATTACTGGAAAAAGGGATTCCACCCTCTACAGGTTGAGTGTCAATTATCTGGTTTTTCGGTGTCGTCCTCTCTCCAGGTTGTCCTTCAGGGCCTACATGATTCATGAGACGAAATTTCAGAGGGTCGATGCTCAATTTATCAGCAACTTGATCTGACAAAGACTCCAAGGCAAAATGACCTTGAGGTGCCCCTAATGCTCGATAAGATCCTGCGGTAGGGGTATTTGTGTACACGATCTGACCTTCATATTTCACGTTGGGACACCTGTAAAGATAAAGAGCTCCCTGACCTGCCCTTCTAACCACCCCTGGACCTGATGAAAGATATGCCCCCGTATCCATAACTGTTTTAGCATGTACTGCAGTAACAGTTCCATCTTTTTTGACACCCATTTTTATTTTTGTAAAAGTAGAGTGCCTTCTTCTTCCAGCCAAGAATTCTTCTTCTCTACTTAGTTCCAATTTGACTGGCCTACCTGTTCTCATGGATAACAAGGCTGCCAAAACTGAAGTTCGAGTTTCATCTTTACTGCCATAACCTCCCCCCATTACAGGTCCTATAACAGTAATATTATTAGGATTCACATCCAAAGCAGAAGCCAAAATAGCTTTATCTGCATGAATCCCTCTGCTAGGTTTCCACATTGTGAGTCTAGTTCCATCCCATGATGCAAGCGCCGCACGTGGTTCTAGAGAAGCCGGATGATGGCCTGGTGTAGTGAATGAATCTTCTACGATGTAGTCTGCTTGATCAAAACCTTCTTCAACATTTCCTCTTGCCTCAACAATGGGCCCTCCATTAACTACATTTCCTTGAGTATGTATCTTAGGGTTTCCCTTTTTCATAGAAGTATCCATATTCGTTGAGAATGGTAATACCTCATATGAAACCTTGATTAAGTCTATGGCGGCATCGGCCTCATATACGTTAACTGCCGCAACTACCGCAATCTCGTCTCCAACAAATCGCACTTTGGTATCCAAAATTGGCACATCCGGAGCTACCTTGCCTTCACCTACATTAAATGGGGTCAAAATATCGTGAACCCCCACCATATTCAAAGCCGGTTGCACATCAATACTCAAAATGTTGGCATGGGGATGCGGGCTCCTAAGCACCCGTGCGTGAAGCATATCTGGCAAAGATAGATCCGCAGTATATTTGGCAATGCCTAGTACTTTATCTCTCAAATCTACCCGCTGAAAAGAAGTGCCTACGGATGGTGGGTGGGCATTTTGATCAACCATCAGCCTTAATGCCTATGGCGCCTACAACTGAATCTATAATGGCTCCATAGGCATTGCAGCGACATAAATTTCCTGCTAAAGCCAGCCTTATTTCTTCCACAGAAACATTTCTTCGTGATTCGAAAAGTGGATATGCACCCATGATGAATCCAGGCGTACAGTAGCCACACTGACCTCCATCATTCTCAATAAAAGAAATTTGTAATGGATGTAATATATTCCCTTGGTTCAATCCTTCGATAGTTTTGATCTCAGAAGAGGCTATTTTTACAGCTAGAATTTGGCATGAATTTACGGCTTTACCGTCAAGTGTGACTGTGCAGGCACCGCACTCACCTAAATCACACCCTTTTTTGGCCCCCGTTAGATTTAATTTATCTCGAAGAATATCTAATAAAGTAAATCTATTATCTATATCTAAAGTGTGCTCCTTTCCGTTTATTTTAAACGCTACCTGCGTGACATTATTTTCCATTTTTATTCAGACACTGGCAAAATGAGAATCCACATAGGTTCTTTCCCTACCTCAAACCTTTCAATGAATTGAAGGTTACCCGTATCACTTATTCTGAAAGCTGAGATAAACCCTGTTGCAAGCCCGGCTGAATATAGAAATTGGCCCTTCCCGTCTATATCCAATACTCTAGGAATGGCCTCAGTTTGAGTTCTTCCAATGGACTTTAACTGCCCATTATTTGAGTTAATCGAAAATCCGGCCACTGAATTATGTCCCCTATTAGGAGCATAGAGGAATTTACCATCGGGAGTTATTTTGATCTGAGCACAAGTATTTATCCCCGCATAGTGGGCAGGCAAAGTCGAGATAGTATGCACTTCCTCCATATCCCCTTCATTGTACCTGTAGGAAGTTACAGTACTTTCTTGTTCATTAGAGAAAAAAACATACTCCCCACTAGGATGGAAAGTATAATGCCTTGGCCCTCTATTATCCGGTTGTTCAACAAATGCTCTTTCCGATGAGCTAAGCATCCCAGTATCTTCATTGAAATTATATTTCAAAATCGTGTTTATACCTTTTTCCCCGGCAATATGCGAAAGTAAAACATGAGAATTATCAGGGTCTGTGAAAATACAATGTGCTCCATTCCCGGTCTCCATCCAGACTTTTTCCCCAGTGAAAATACCCTTGTCGTTCGAATGTACAGAAACTGCGCCAGCTTCATAGTAAGCAGACAGAATATATCTGTTTGTTTTATCCAATGAAATGTAGCAAGGGTCGCCTCGAAGTTTC
>Ga0302132_10000262_pt1 | contig 28835 bp, 44 predicted proteins | sample CB9_321_MG_FD_203113 | JGI IMG/M metagenome (GOLD analysis project Ga0302132, IMG submission 203113) | Marine microbial communities from Western Arctic Ocean, Canada - CB9_32.1 | ecosystem: Environmental > Aquatic > Marine > Oceanic | place: Canada: Western Arctic Ocean | collected 2017-09-19
ACGTAAATATCTAAGTCGTCTTCGCTTTCTCCTTCCCAAGTCAGGACGACTTCGTAAAGCACGTTCGGCGGACGCATTTTGGTCTGCTCTTCCTCGCTCTTGAGCAGGAATAAGATCGCCACCAGCATTAACAAGCAGCAAAAAAGCACATCGATAAACGGCCTGAACGAAAAGAACTTCTTGTATCCTTTATTGATCATTTAATATATTTTAGTTTTCGTAAAGGTTCCGTCGCTTTCCAGCACCAAAACGATGTCTCCGCTTTTGCAGCGCGACGTTGGCTTTATTTCATACTCGCCTCTTTCGTTTGTAACTCCAACCGTTTCTGTGCTATGTTGCAAATACTCCATCTTGGTTGTCCTTAGTCCTTTATTTACCGATCCTTCTTTATGTTCTCCAACGTCTTCCATTTTAAAGTATTTTCCTCTCCAGCCGTTCTTCGTGGCTGTTGTAAAAGATATTCAATCACTCTTCTAGCTTAAACCTTAGAATCATTAGTTGGACTTGTAGTGGGAGGCTGCAAGTGATGCCGCAGATGGTGGTGTAGAACGCTGTGTTTAATCCCACCTTAAGTCCCGCCACGATGTCAGTTACCTGCGCTTCGGCATTAAGGTTTGTAGCGGTGGCGACACAAAGTCCAAAAACCGTACCCAGCAGCCCAAGAGAAAAAAAGTGCTCAGCCGCAAACCACCCCACCTCAGACCGACGCGATAGCCCCTCTCTTGCGTCTATGTCATCGACATTGTTCCCGCTTGCCCTGTCAGCTAGGTAGCTCAGCTTGCCCACGTACGCCGAAAGAGTAACGTATAGAATCATGATGAGGATAGAGATGTGAGAAATGTCATTTTTGATGACCGTGGAGACTGCCCCTTTTTGTTCTGCGAGGAAAACAGCCGTGAGCATGACGGCGTTTACCAAAAACCATTTGGTGAAAGTGTTCATGTAATACATTATACGCGGTTTTCGAAACCCTGTCCACCAAAATATTGCCTAAACCGTAGCTACGCCCCTCTTGGTTACGACTTTCGTGGCGCATTCATTGGCAAATTTTATTGCCGCTTCCGTGTCCCCATCTCTCGTCATGGATACCGATAGGGCCGCTAAAAAGGTGTCCCCAGCGCCAGACAAGTCCTGAGCAATCACCCTTTCTGGCGGGGGATACATCTTGCCCATGTATTTGCACCCCTTGTGGCCGTAAGTTACAATTATTTGATCTGCCCTAGAATAGGTGGAGGGGTTCGCTTCGTCTTGAACTAAGTGATGCTTGAGCCACGGATTGACCTCAAGCTCGTACTCGTTTATTTTTAAAAACTTTAAACCCGTGGGCAGATCACAATCAAGCTTAACCTTGTTGCTGTCCAAATAAACATTATCGTGAAATTGACACACGTCTCGCACGGCACATCGACGAAGAAACCCTTTGCCATAATTTGATATCAGAACGGCATCGTATGCGCCCCAAGGGATACCTTTATAATCGAACCTATCTTCCGCCTTGTCGTTTTCGTCTATCCGAAGCAACATTTGATTTGTTTTGATGTCTACGTATCTAGTCTTAAGTATCTCGTTGGAGTGGGTGATGAGATCGCAGTCCACATTAAGGGCTCGGACGTTAGCCTGCACGTTAGCCGCCATCCCCCCGTTGGTTCTTTCCTTAACGGGGTTAAAAACAGGCACGGGGGCTTCGGGGCAAATCCTCTCGCACTTACCGTAAACGAATTTGTCTGTGCAGCTATCTCCAATGACTAAAAATTTCATCCAAATGTCTCCTGTAATTACTGCTCCATATGCTCGCTGCCTGTGCGACTTTCTGATCGGGGGCGAGTAGCGGCCAAGCTCTCCCTGTCTCTTTGCAGAAGGTACGCCTGCTGTTCGTGGAAGCGGCGGAGATATCCCCTCCTTGCCTTATCGGGAAAAAGGATAATAAGCAGCGGACTCAAAACTCTAAATAATAGTAACCTCATGTCTTATGGTTAGACGTGCTGTCGTTGCTCAAGACCTCGCAAACCCTACTTACCTCGCTATCTGAAAGGTATGGGTTCATGGGCAAGCTGAAAATTCGGGAAGAAATGTGCTCTGCCATTGGAGCCTCCCCCCTTAGTAGTCTGAAAACCTGCTGCTTGTGCAGGGGCAGCGGATAATAAATGGCGCTTGGGATTAAGTTTTCCTTAAGCCTGTCAATGCAGTTGTCTCTTTCGCTATGTGTAGAAGCTAAAATAGAAAATTGAGCCCAAGAAGACGTGTGGTTGTTGGGGACTTTTTGAAGGGTAAACTGTTTCCCTAGCTGCTCGGAGTATAGTTGCGCTATTTGCTGTCTGCGCTCGTTCTCTGCATCAAAAAGCTTAAGCTTCTCAAGAAGGACTGCCGCCTGAATGGTGTCGAGCCTCCCGTTTATGCCAACGCGATCGTGAATATAGGCGTGCTCCTTAGAGGCTCCGTGGTTTCTTATTGAAATAAGGTTTTCGGCGAGGGCATCATCATCAGTAAAGATGGCCCCGCCGTCACCATAGCAACCAAGGGGCTTCGCTGGATAAAACGAAGTCGTAGAAGCGTGGCCAAGAGAGCAGGATTTCCGCTCAGAAATAGAGGCCCCAAAGCTTTGGGCACAGTCTTTTAAGATAAACAAACTATGATCAAATGCTACCCCGCTTACTTCTTCGTCTGTCGGCAGTCCGAATAGGTCCACGGGGATTATGCACCTCGAGGTTAGCCAAAGCTTACTTTCGATTGCTTCTACCTTTCTTCGCAGATCAACGGGGCACATATTAAAGGTCTCCTCGTCAACGTCCACAAAGACAGGCGTTGCGCCCAACATCTCAACGACTTCTGCTGTAGCGATAAACGTAAGAGAAGGAACAAAAACAGCATCCTTAGGCCCTATACCTTTAGCCATCAGCGTCATAAGTAGAGCGTCCGTCCCCGAGGAGCAGCTCACACAACGCCTTACCCCATTGTAAGAGGCTAGTTGCTCCTCTAGCTCATACACCTCTGGCCCCATAACGTATTGCCCGTGATCGAGGACAGTGTCAATCCTGCCTCTGATCCCGCGCTTGAGGATTGCATATTGAGATTTTAAGTCTATAAAATCCATCGTTCAAAATTGGAGCGAGTGATGAGATTCGAACTCACGACAGTCTCGTTGGCAACGAGACGCTCTACCACTGAGCTACACTCGCAAGTGGTACGGGTAGAAGGATTCGAACCTCCGACAACCACGGTGTAAGCGTGACGCTCTGCCGCTGAGCTATACCCGCAACTCACCATTGCAATAACCCGTAAATATTCATAATTACAATGACTAAACTCATTACCGCCGTAGGGTAAGCCTCCTTGGAAAAGCAGTATCCAGCGACCATAAAGTTGCCGATAATCCAAACCCCCCAACAAGAATCATAAAAATTAGCATTAAGATAATACCCGAAAATAACGAGGAAAGCTCCTACCCACCCAGCCCACCTCCATTTTTCTGGTTTTTTTTCGACATCAACGTCCAGCGTGTTCGGGCACGGTTGTAGGGGGGGGAGTCTCATGCTTGGGGTAATCTCTGGCTTTCTGGGCTATTTGGGAAACATTTTCTTTCTAGGCAATAATAGCAGTCTAGCAGCTCTTTTTCAACGCCAAGTTTCTGTCTAAGTGCAGAGACCTTGTAGTCTAGGTATTTGCTGAAGTCCACGGCGGAGAGGTCTGTCTTGCATTTGCCGCCAGCCATAACCCCCGAATAAAAAACGTACCTCTCCTCTTCATAAAACCTGTATCCATGTGGGTAAACGTATTTCGTTATGAACATAAACAAATTTCTCTTCCACCTTGGCGTGCTCTTGGTGCTTCCCATCGTGTATCCAATTACGAAGGCTTCATCTTTAAGCAGTAGCCCGCGCCCGAGCAACACATGAATGCAGTCGTGGGTAGACAAGTCTACGGCTCCGCCAAACAGTTTGGATATTTTATATTTAGGGTTCTCGACGATCTTTATCCTAAGCGGCACATCTTCTTGGTCCAACTTAAACGGAGCCATGTCCTTTAGATGCTTGAATATTTCTTTGTCCTCGTTGGGAGTCCACGCTTCAGCTAGGAGCTGCACCCGCCGTTTCTTGATGACAGCTTCAGCCTCAGCGTATTTTCTGTATTCTTTCGGGATCATTCTACCGTTACTGATTTGGCTAGATTTCTCGGCTTGTCTATGTTGAGGTTTTTGGCTTGAGCTAAGTAAAGACTAATCAACTGAAGCGGAACCATAGATAGAACGGGTAAAAGGTAGTCTGGGGCTTGGGGGATATTTATGATTTCGTCGTACGAGTCTTCTGGAAACTGCTGATCCCGCTGCTTGATGAGTAGGATTTTTCCGCCCCTAGCTTTAATCTCCTTCATGGTTAGTGTATTTTTATCTTGAAGGCTTTTTTGCGGAGCTAAAAAAACGCAATGAGAACGCCCGTCTATTGAGGCTAGGGGGCCGTGTTTCATCTCCCCAGAGGTGTAGCCTATCGTGGGTATGTAAGTTAGCTCTCTTACTTTTAGGGCTCCCTCAAGGGCTACGGGATACATGTATTGCCTTCCCAAGAAGGTTAAGTCTTCAATCAGTTGGTGTTTGAGGGCCCAAGAATAAGACGCTTTCTGCGAAAGCAGGAGCGTTTGACTGATGAGGTCGGGTAGCTGTCTCAGGAACTTTATGTGCTTCTTGGCTTCCAGCGCGCTCATTTCATTCTTTCGCGCGAGAGATATAGCAAGCATCAGGACTAATACCACCTGAGAGGTAAGAGCCTTTGTTGAGGCTACTGATATTTCTGGCCCAATCCTTTGGTAGATTCCTTCGTCAACCTGTCTGGCTATGCTGCTCATAACGGTATTCGTGATCGCTATGGTTTCTAGTCCCTTTGATTGCGCTTCTTTAACAGCAGAGAGGGTGTCTATCGTTTCCCCAGATTGGCTAATGGCCACCACAAGCGTTCCGTCTTCCGTGGGGTTATTTTTGTACTTGTACTCCGAAGATATTTCTACACTCGCAGGGATTTTGGCTATGTTTTCCATGTAGTATTTGCCAAGGTACCCAGCGTGAAAGGCTGTGCCGCACCCAAGGAAAAGCACGCGCTTAACTTCCGCCACCGAGCTTATGCCGCCAAGAACTACTGAGGAAAAGTCCTCACCAAAGCGCCCCCTAGTTGTGTCTCTAATTGCGTCAGGCTGCTCAAAAATCTCCTTTTCTAAAAAGGTAGAAAAACGGCCAAGAGAGTGGTGTTGTTTTCTTATTTTGATTTTTTTTGTTTTTCTGAAAACATCCACGCACTTGTTGTCTAGGTCACAAATGCTAAAGGAGTCTTTTTTTACGCTCGCTATGTCTCCGTCCTCTAGGTAAACGACCCTATTGATGTCGGCGGGGAGAGCGTTTGCATCGCTGCTAATGTAGTGCTCGTTATCGTTCACCCCCAAAATCAAAGGGGAGCTCCTCCTAACTGCAAAAATGGTGTCTGGGCAGTCCTTGAAGAGAACAGCGAGTCCGTAAGTGCCTTCCACGTCTTTCAGGGCGGCGCTTATTGCTGATACGTGGTCTTTTTCGGTTTGATTACGATAATAAAATGCAATCAAGTTTACCAGAGCTTCCGTGTCGGTCTCGCTGTAAAAACGACAGTCTTGATTCTCCAAGCTGTTCTTTATTTCATCACAGTTTTCTATAACCCCATTGTGAACAACGTAAACCTGTTCGTCGCAACTCCAGTGGGGGTGGGCATTCTTTATGGACACCGCCCCGTGGGTTGCCCAGCGGGTATGACCTATGCCGCAGCTAGAGGAAAGGATCGGAGCGTCGAGGACCTCGCTGGGAGCGCCCAAATGACGCCAGTACGAAACACTGTGGGACTCATCAAACGCCGCAACCCCGCAAGAATCATATCCCCTGTATTCAAGCTTCTTCAAGCCAGCGTACAGAGCGCTAACGGCGCTTTTGCCATCTCCAACATATCCTATAATTCCACACATCTATCATTTTCCCATACGGCGTCTCATGATAAAACCAGACGCAACTAAAACAGTAAGACCCGCCGCCCAAGGCCAAAGGGCAACCGTCGATTGCTCTTTAGGGTGAGGGATGATCGAGATAGAGCCGTCGGGGTTTTTCACAACTTTCCCCGGCAAGGGGTGATGGTTCTCTATAAGCGTGGGGTTCTCGGGTTCTTTTTCTCCCCAGACCCAGTTTTTAACGGCTTTGCAACCGACGAGGCCAACGGCTATTGACAGGATGATTATATATTTTTTCATTATTTGCAGCTTAGTTTGTTATATCTGTTGGCCCATTTGTATTCGCTGTATCCGCTACTTAGAGCGAGACCTCTCAACATCTGGGTAAGATATGGGCGGCTGATGGCAGCAATCTTGCCGTTGTAGACATAGTGCGCGCAGATGATATACGTAGCCCACCTTGCGGCGGGTTCCCCCGGCGCGGAAAAGTCCTTGTAAACCACGCCTTGCGCATCGCCCCAGTCTTGGTGCTGCATTTCGTGGCATATTACTGCGTCAAACCAGAACCCATAATTATCATAAAGACAATCTCGGTCGGTCATATTGATCGTCCCGCTCCAAGCTCTCCACGGATGGACGTGCGAAGGGCCACCTCGGCCAGCTAGGTGCTTAATCTCTTTAACGTGCCGCCTAGCGCTATTGTATACCGCTGGGGCTTGCTTCTTCATTCTATTAAGCGCTTCCTTGGTTTCTCTAACAAATCTGGCATCGCCAGTGATGATCATGCCGTCATGGATGTTTGGGGCTGGCTTCGGGGGCTTGGCGAGCTTCACCCCCCCTCCGTCCATCGGCAAACGCAAAAGGGTGCGGAGCTCTTTATTTGTAGGCCCCTTTTTGATAAGGGCACTCGGCCCGGCTAGACGCTGCCTGTCGGCCCCTAAAGAGGAGAGTGACAGGGCGGTTAATAAGATTATGCTGGTTGTTCTCATACCCTTATGCTAAGGCAATCTTGGCCGCTTGTCAAGGTGTTTATTTTCTTTGATATGGTTACAAAGGGGACACTTATCAAAGTGCCTAAACACTGGGGAGCCGCACTTAATGCATTTTTCAGTTCTTGTTTCTTTAGTTTTCGCCAAGATACTCGTGGCTCCAACAGATACGCTTGTTGTCTGCATAGTGATTATTGTATACGTTTTTATGCTTTATGTCTGTTCTGAGTTTTCTGTTTTTGCTGGTGGGCCTCCAGAGGGGGGAGTTGTCTCTGTAGCTGCCCATCCTTGGGTGGGCGGTTCTGGAAAAATATCTGCCCCCGTTGTCAACGTATATTTCAGCAATGGAATTAGACAGCCTGTTGCCTATCCCCAAGCCTTGGAAATCAGGGAGGATAACGGTTCTGTGTCCACGCCAAGCGCCCTTTACCGTGCCGCTCGGATAGCGAAGGACGGCTCCGAAGCCTACTAACTGCTCTCCCCAAAATGCAGCATAACAATGCGCTGCTTTATTTATTTTAGCGCTTAGATAGTGAAACTTTTTAAAGGTGTCCCAAAGCTTCCAATTTGTTTTGTATATGTCAATGTGAATTTCGGGTCGTCGAAGATACCTTCCCGAATGAAACTCGCCAGTGAGTACATTAAATACCCAATCTGGTCTGAGCCATTCTAAAATATCGTAGTGACACGAGGCCAGCACGATTCTTTTTAAGCCTTTATTGTCAACGTGCCTTCTGAAAGCGTTGGATGCTGATTTGGCAACGTCTCTGTTTACTACGGAGGTGAACTCATCAATCAAGGCTCCATCTTTCAGCTTTCGAGCCAAGTCGCACCTAAACTGTTCCCCGTTCGAAAGCTTGTGGTATGGTAAGCACATCTGGGGAATCGAGTTGAACCCAACGGCTCCAAATTTTTCTATAGCGTCTTCGGGCGTATCAAAGTGAGAGGCAACCGATTCGTCTTTGCCCCACGCTGGCTCCCCTACGAACCCAAGGGTATTTAGTAGTGTCGATTTGCCTCCGCCGCTAGGCCCGACAATAAGCCCAATGGAAAAATCCTCGGGCAGCTCGGGCAGGTCTCTTATTTCAGTTACAATCTCTCCGTCGAAATCGAAATCGAAAGCCTCGCCGAGCTTGGCGGTGTATTCGTCGTGAGATACTTTGCAGGATAATTTCATAGCTTATTTTTGACCCTCCATCTCATCTTTTCAAGGGCTTCGATTTGGATTTGCCTTACCCTTTCTCTAGTTATGCCGACGGACTCGCCGATGACCTCAAGGGTTTTCCTCTTGCCGCCGTCAAAGCCAAACCTTTCTCGGATTATGAACCTTTCTCGTTTAGTTAGGGTCGAGAGAACTTTTTTAATCGCTCTTGCATTGTCTTCGTTCTCGGCCATTACGTCTGGGACGCCGCAAGAGGCGTCTGGGATAATTTCGTAAAACGCTTTTGAGCCATCTTCGCCAAGCTCTACATCCAGAGACATGACGCCTTCCATGGCTTTGAAGATGGACTCGATCCTAGCGGCGGAGGTGCTAAATCTCTTAGCTATCTCTCGCCTCGTCGGTTCTTTGTTCTTTTTTCGCTTACAATTCGCTATGTATTTAGAAATTTTTTGGAACTTTTCATACGCAGACGTGGGGACGCGGATCGTTCTGGACTGATTAGAAAGGGCTCGCCGTATCGACTGCTTTATCCATAGACTAGCGTATGAGGAGAACTTTGCCCCTTTGTCTGAGTCGTATCTTTTAGCTGCCTCTTGAAGTCCGATGTTGCCTTCGCTTATCAAATCTTCGACGTCTAGACCCATCCCTTTATAATCGTGAGCTATCTTTACGACGAGGCGTAAGTTACCGTTGATAAAGATGTTCATGGCGGTTCTTTTCGACCTGCCACCCCTCTTCAGCTTGCCCGAAAGCTCGACCTCCTCCTTTCTGGAGAGAAGCGGAAACTCGGAAATTTCATTACAATATATCTGAAGCGAGCTGGGGGCGTTTGTGGTCTGCATCGACTTCCATAATAGGGGAAGCTTGAGTCTAAGTCAAGCAATAAATTTACATAATCTGCTGATCACTATCTGGGTCGAACGCGCAAACATACTCGCTGTCTTTGCAAATAAGCTTAATTTTGAATATTTCACCGCCAGATAGTTTTTTCAGCTTATCGTATAGGCAGTTATGGCAAATGCACGCGCTGGGCACGCCTTCTAGGCTGTCTTGAGGGAGTCCCTCCTGACCCAAGCTGAAGTAAGCGATCTTTTTATTCTCTAACAGGATACTATAGTCGGCGGGGGTATAGGCAATTTCGCAGAGCTCACACTCGAAAGCGTGGTCCTGTTCCTCGGGGGGGAGTACTATTGCTGCAAGCATCATATCTCCCTAAGTTACACCTATTATTTCATCGTATCCGCCTTTCCAAGGTCCAGACCTATGATTTGACCAGGTTCTGCGTCCACGGAATGAACCAGCTTTTTCCCGTAGCTCAAGTCTTTCTCCCTCGTTTTGATGAGATCGAGGTAGCTCACGAAAGGCAAGAAGGAGTTTATTTTAGAGCTTGGACTGCAAGAATATAGTTCCACGCCATGGCGGAGTTTCCCGACCTCAGAAAACCATTTTAAATAAAGAAAAAGCTCATCGTGTAGAGCTTGATTGCGTCTTTTGTGGAAGGGCGCTAGGGTGGTGTTGTTAAAGTAGTCTTTGCCTGAGTTGTCCAAGTCACACCCAAACAAATAAATTTCTTTGCAGCCCATCCAGATGATTATATGCAGGGCGGTGGCTAACGTATTTCCATGCCAAACGAAGCGAGAAGCGTGAGCTCTTCGCTTAAAGGTCTCTTCTTGGCTGTCTACCTTTTCGACGTCAGCGTAAAACATGTTGTGTAGATGGCTTATATTTTCACTCTCGCAAAGTCTATTCTGGTATCCGCCCCGCATAATTTTAACAAAAGGTTGCCAAAATATATCTCGATGGTAACACTCTGGGTCATCCATCCCTATCCAAACGTCTGGCTTAACAAACGGATAGGTGTTATTTAAAGCAAATACTAGCCTGTTGTGACCGTTGAGATAACGGGGGTTAACGGAAGATAACGAGGGGCCTCCACAACAAAGAAGGGCGGCGCAGCTGTTAGTCTTCCTAGCGAAAGACGTCTGCACCATCCCGTTTCCTGTCTCATACCATAAGGACATATCTTTTAAGGTGGTAGGCAAGGCGGGACTCGAACCCGCGACCCTCTGTTTAGAAGACAGATGCTCTATCCAACTGAGCTACTCGCCCGAAGGGCCACAGGGCTAGGCCGTGCGCCAAACGCGCACGGTGTCCTCGTCTATTGTCCTCGTGGCGACCTTAACGCCGTGGACGCTGGCAGAAGAGCAGACGTTGCTCCTCAAGTCAGACGGCACAGCAAAGGAATCTCCGACCTTCATCTTGACAAGGGTCTTGGAAATAGGACTGCGTGGACCCTTGGCCCCGCGCCCCTCTGGGAGAGGGACGTCGTTGTCTATGGTGGGTACTACTACGGTATTTCTTGATAGTTTCATTATTATGTTTATTGGTTGTATTCTCTCACTTCACCAATCCTAACTTAATCTTGATTGCCTGTCAACAACAAAACAAAAAAAAACCCAACCCCTAATAGTATTACAAGAAACATATATAAGCCCGCAAGGAAAACAACCCACGCACCTTTAACCAGCTCTAACATTATTCTCATTTGCTAGTCATGCAATACGTCTCCGCCCTCGGGGCCATCTATTGATGTTTCTACGAAGAACTCTTCTATCTCTGAATCTTGAAGAATTTCGTCTGGGTTGCTATCTAGAAACTTATTGTAAGCAACTTTGTGAGCGTTAATCGAGTCTTCTGCCCTCACGGTCATCTTCTTGCAAACCTTGAAGAAGACCTTGACCTCAAACTCTGGCTTTTCGAAATCGAGTGCAGTCATTGGCTTTCTATTAGCGCGGCTTCAGCCTGTTTCAGCACCCGTCTTTTGCCGTCGAATTTTAGTTTTTTGTACGCTTCTCTGGGTGTAAACCATCCGTGATCGTCATGCTCAAAGGACAACTTGACCCTCTTTGTGGGGGACTTACCTAGAAAGTATGTCACAGTCTTGGGCTCTGGCACTTGAAGCTTCTTCCCCGTAGAGTAGTCTTTAGTTAAAAAGTATTTTGATACGTGCTCGAAAGAGGGGTGGATATGGTTTATGACCAGTCCAGTTTCCTCTTCGGTTTCTCTTTTTGCGGCCTCGAGAACGCTTTCGCCTCTTTCGACGCGCCCCTTCGGAAACTCCCACCCCAAGCTGCTCTTAACTAAAAGAAACTTTAGTCCGTGGTCATCCGTTATGTATGGGACTATCCCCGCTGCGTTATGAATTTTTATTTGAGTTATCATTTTATCTTAGCTCCTTCCTTAAGAGTCTCCACCTGTCGCTATCTATCGCCTTCTCTCCGCTGTCTATTTTCTTGAGCATGGCAACAAGGTCCTCTACAGAATCATAGATGTATTTATGAGGGAACATACCCATCATCCATAGCGGGGTTCTTTTCTTCCCGCCTTCCATGCTTACAAAAACGGGCTTTTTCATTCTGACTGCTGTGACAATTTCCTCTGCGCTTCCCCAGCTAGCCACCTCTGGAATTAGATGAGCTATGATAAAGTCGCTTCGGTCAACTAGATTTAAATCATAGCTTCTAATTCGCTTCATCCTATCGGTTACGTCGTCGTACTTGGCCGCAGCCATTTTTGAGGCGATGCTTTTTCGGGTTTCTTCATCCTCTTCGACATCCTTAACGAAAGGCTTTTTGTATGGGTTGAATAGTCTGATACCAAGAGGCCTGAGCTCTCTCTCTACGTACTCTCTCCAGTTGCGGCCATTAATGTACTGCATGTGACCAACCAGATAGCACCTTGTTTTGTAAAGGTTATTCATGGTGGGGGTAGCCGTGGTAAGGAACCCCTCCTTGGAGGGTGAGCTAAACACAAACGACCCCTTCGCTGGGAGGCCCTGCTTATTTGAGTCGTGTGAATTCATGCTCTTCGATTTTAAGCGGCCAACTGAGGTTCTCTTTTCGCAGCTTGGCTTTTGTTCTGTTGATGTATTTTTTTGCTTCATCTTTAGTTAAAAGGTACGCTTCGGTCTGCCAGTATAAATTATTTAGTTGTCTTTTTACCTCGTAAAATTTTTGCATTTGTAGTCTCCCTGTTTAGTAATCGATTGTACGTATCTTGAGCCCTCCTTCTTGCGTAAAATATCCTAGACATTACCGTGCCTACGGGGCATCCGATCTTCCTCGATATCTGCTCGTAGGACAAGCCGTCTACCATCGATAGCTCTAAGACTTCTTTGTGGTCCTCGTTGAGGCCCCTTAACACCTTCTTTACTCTTTTTCCGAGCTCTTTCATCTCTATGTTTCTTGCTCCTAGATTCCTCGCTTCCTTTAAAAACGAATGGTCGAGTGAAACATCTACGCTGGTTGTAATCGGGACGTTCTGCTCCACCAAGGCCTCTAGGGAGCTTTCCCCGCGTCTCTTCGCACTCCTAAAGTCATCGCAACACAGGTTGTAGCAAATTCTGTGCAGCCACGTAGAGAAGCGACTGTTCCCTTTGAACCCTTTTATTTTTTTCCAAGCTTTTATAGTCCCCCTTTGGTATATGTCCTCCGCTTTAAACCAGTCGTTTCTTGTCCACCCTCTAATACTCGCCGTGACCTGCGGTCTGCTGGCAAGCTCTAGCTCTTCGAAGCAAAGTTGATTCCCCTGCTTGGCTTTTCCCAGCAAGACCCTTTCTTCCTTGAGTGTATGAGTACAATTTTTCGACGCTTTCAAAATTTTATGTTATTTTATGTTGGATGATCCAGCACAGCTTGATCGAGAACCCTAATACATTCCTAACACACGAAAAAACAAAACTCACGCACCCGTTCCACAGGCTTGAACTCTTCGCCTCCGCTTTCAAGACGGCGTCAACCACTGATTCGGCCATCTTTTTTCTTTCTGAGTTGTCCCTTTTCATTGACTTCAAAAAATCGAACTCTTTTAGGTCGCCCTTAAAGAAAAGAGCTCTTGCGTGGACTTCGTGGTCGGACTCTTCGTCAATCACAGCGCCGATCAGCTCTATTTCCCCAGTGAAATCTATGCGCTCTATCCCCCCCTCGTCGTCAGGGTTCCTTTCGTACATGTGGCCTTCCTCAGTAATTTCATACTCAGAGAAGGCAGAATCTCGGCAGATATTAGTCGTTGCAAAGGCTACGTCGCTCCAGTCTACCTCGCTGAATTGGTCTTTATACTCTTCTGGAAGGTAGTTCTCGAACGCTTCGCAGAACACAAAATTAGGCATCATCATCGATTAGCTCCTTTAATGTTTTCAGGTGAAAGGTGTACCAGCCCTCGGCCCCCATGAAGCGGAAATCCTCATCCGTCTCGCGCCTTTTCTTGTCATCGACGAGGGAGCCTTGTATTAGCTGTGAGAGTAGCTGGTCTATTTCTTTTCTGTTTTTATGCACTAACAACATTTTAAATTAAACTTGAATACAAGTCAAGCTCTTAAACGTCTATGGCGGGCTCTTTCACAGAAAGAGTTTCTGTCACTTCGACAGAAGATTTCATTTCTCTAACAGCCCCAAGTGTTTCCTCTGCTCTTGTCCAGCCCCCGTCGTATTCGAGCACCCCGCCTTCGTAGTGAACTTCAATCGCACGGATAACATCCTTGGCCGTAATCATCCTCATGCATTTGGGGATTTTGAGCTTAGACTTTTGCTTGGCGCCGGGAAGCATAATTTCGTAATCTATTTCCTCGGGATACACACACAGGGAAAGGTCTTTTTCGTCACCGTCGCCCAAAGGGAAGGCTCTCGACCTCCAACACCCGCCATCATCACAGCAGTCCAAGGCTCCGTTAAGAGAAAGAAACCTGTGGTGTGGGTACGACTCCCAGTTTGCTGGTTCTCTTCCCCCAGCCATCACGACGCAAGCTCTTTTCAGTGGCATCTTACGCTTGGTTTCGATTGCGGCTGCGAGGTGCATCGCAAACGTCACGGGACAAACAACTCCAGCCGCGTGATACATCAAGCGCATGAATTGCCTTGTGTCGGTCTGGCCCACTAGGTTCATTACGTTGCGAAGCGGCGGGTGATGGTGCGACGCTTCCCCGCACTGGACAAACACAATTTTGTCCCTGAAGTGGTCTACAACTTTTTGGAATTCGAGAGGGTTCCACCATTTAGCCGTATAATCATATTTTCCACCGCTAACCAAAATCCAGAAGTTCTGATGGATGCCGTGCTCTTGGACTTGGGACATCCAAGACTTTTCTATGTCGGAAAGATAAACGTCCCCCTGAAACTCTCCCATGGGTATTCCTACTCCTAGCGCTTGCTCGAGAAACAACCTGTATCCGTGGATAAAGTGCCAAGGCCTAGTGTTACTCTCGTGAATCAACGGATACTCCACGTTTATCACTTCAACGTCGGGATCGCTCCTGTCTAAAGCCGTGATGTTCGGGTTATTCTCCCAAATGGCTGGCACGTTAGTCTGAACGTCTACTAAGAAGCTGGGGTGTGCTCGTTTTAAATCTCTCAAGGCCGCGCTGAGCATTAAAAGGTCTCCCGGCGAGAGGTCGGTCACGAGCAGTATTTTCCTGTGGGGCTTTTTCTGCTGCGGGCCTTGCTTGCTGCGTCTATTTTTTTTAACTGATGTTTTCTTCATTTTTCTGAATCAGGTGGATGCTAAAAGCTTCCGCTAGCCCAAAAGACCCTTGCGGGTCGTAATTATCCAAAATTTTGGAATAATAAACTGACTTGATGTTCTTTAGGGAAATTAGCTTTATGCACTCCTTGCAGGGCAGGTGCGTACAAGCTAGGAGTCTTACTTCGTTTGGCTTTGCGTAGTTTAAGACGTTCGCTTCCGCGTGAAGCACGTATTCTCTGCGAGTATCTCTGTCGGACCAATCGATATCTACGTTAGGCGGAGCCCCATTGTAACCCACAAGCATGGAATCGTCATTTTTGATAATAACGGCTCCAACCTGTACGTACGGGTCTTCCGAGCGGCTTTTTGCTATAGCAAACGCCAAATTAATGGCTGTTTGGGGCCAATCCAGTCTTTTTCTTCCATTTGTCACGGTACTTTATACCGTAGCGCGTTCTTATTTGAAAGTCAAGAGTGTAAATATATATATGCCAATAGAGCTAATCACAATGATAGGTGGCAGCATCACGGGTTTTATTTTCCGCTACCTAGCCGAAAGGGCCAAGGAGAGGGCTGATATTTTCAGAATGGCCATCGGCCTGAAGAAAGCCGAAGATGAGGCCGCTGACGCCGCCGTTGGAAGAGTTCCAGTCGATGCTGGAAAATGGGTGAGAAGGGTAATCGTAGTGTCCTGCTTATTTGGCGTTATTTTGGCTCCGTTTATTCTTTCTCTCTTGGGGATGTCTACTATCGTACAGGTCGATACCGAACAACCTACTTGGTTCTTTGGCCTGTTTGGCGGGGGAACCGAAACAATGTTCGTCGAACTAAAGGGTTACCTGTTACAACCGACAGTTACTCAAACACTGTCGGCGATAGTAGGCTTTTATTTTGGTAACGCTACAGCCGCAAGAAGGTAAAAAATGAAAAAATATACTAGAATATTTCCCATCTGGTTTATTCCTTTCCTAGTTTTAGCGGCGTTCAGTTTGATGCAGTGCGGCTGCAAGACTGGCGGAAGCTGGATAGGCTCGGGCTCTGCTGGTACAGTTATTGCGCCACAAACACCCCAGCAGACCAACGAACGAAACAAGCCAAGACTTGAGCCGCCGACTCGCCCCACTAGGACTACGCCACTGACTCACTCCGCTAAGACTGCTCCGAGTACAACAGAAGCCATGAAATCGGCAGAAGCTGACCCTGTTCATATTGACCCAAAACCAGCGGGGACTCCGAAGTCATTCTCTCCAACGGTAAGTGTTACCGCCAAGAACGTCAAGCTTTTCACTCCGAAAGCGAAACCCCTCCCAACAAAAAAGATTGAGGGTGACGGCGGGTGCGTTATTATTACAGATGAGCGTGTCAACCCCAGACCACTGCCGCCTACCCCCCCAAAAGAAGAAACAAATATCCCAAATAACCAAGCGAATACAGGAGTCAAGCCGAACAGCGATATGAGTATAGACTGGGTAAGGCTTATAATGTTCTATGTAATAGGATTTCTGATTATAGCGTTTGCATATGTTTCTTGGGACATATTTAAGACGTACAAGAAAACGCCCGTGGGAAAAAAGCCCGCAAAAAAAAGAACGTCCCGAAAAGGGACGCCCAAGAAAAAAGCTCCAAGAAACTAAATCACACTAAAAAGCTTTAAAAGGATGACTATTTGAAGCCCGAGGGTACAAAAAGCTAAAATAGTTCTCAGTAGCTCCATCAGGTGGTTGCACCTGTCCAGTTTGTGTTCTATTTTTTTTAGTTGCATATTCTTAAATTTAGACAGAAGACTGATGGTCCTCTGCCGTAAGGGGCCTAACTAAAGTACCCGAGGTCCTGCTTAAAGTCAAACTCTGTAACTGTCCCGTCTACGGTCTGAAGAAAAAGCGAGGGTTTCGACACCCCGACGAGCCAAGTCGTCACGGAGCCGGGGCCCATGCTCAATCCAGCCGTTGGCTTTAAGTGAAGGAAAGAGGCTTTTTTGTGAGAGAATATTTTGTTAGACTCTTCTTGGCAAAATCTCATGCTAAAATTTAAATCAGTACGATCACCCGAGCCCATAGTCTTGTATGGATACTTTAGCCACATGTCCCTAGTCATTCCCGACATGCTCCAACTCGCAAAATAAGTTCTGATAATATCGTCCTCCAACTTTTGAACACTTTGGTTTGTAAGAAAACCGTACGACTCTAAGCTGGGTTCGGGCTGGTCAATGGGAGCTCTTGTTATCGTTGATAAAGGGTTATCAAGGCTGACATTACAGTAACCAGTCGCAACGCAGCTTGGGTCGTTTTCTAGAATTTCGACCAAGCAATCAACCCCTTCTTGGTGCAGTACCAAATCGTGAGAGGTAAGCCAATAATAGTCATAATCAGTATCAGAAATAAAACTATTCAGGGTGATGGCGAGCTCGGTTTCTGTATATCCAGAGAACCAAGCTGTTTCCATGTCGATTCTTTCGATTGAATCCACCACTGGGTAGAGGTGACTGGCCTTTAAAACCATTAAGCAGTGTTTTTTGTTCATCCGTCTTTTATCTTCCTTTTCTGATCCCTTAGAAAACTCTTGAGCACAGTAAATTGGCTCTTGCATTTTTTACATTCCATTATGTCTTTGCACAAGTGGTCTTCGGCGCATATTTCCTCTTTGTCATACTTGCAATCTAAGTCATCAGCTTTCTTTCTAATTAAGATAGCTGTCGCGCAGGGGTCGCAATATGGGCAAATGTAATAATACACATGTTTAATTACACCTCTCCGTGGCCCGAGTCCTCGGGAAACGTCTGTTCGTACTCGTCAATGATAACGCGGGCATCCTCTTCGGAGATGCCATATTTCACCCAAAGCTCTGGATGCCAATCGCCAGCTTTATGGCCAATAACCCTCATAAAAAGCAACATATTCCTTTTCCAGTCTATCATGGCTCCTTTTTAAAAATATGCTTAATTACATTAACGCTCATGAATCGTAGGCCACTTTAAAGTCTTCAATCAACTCGTCCACCAGCTCGTTAGTAACGTGGGGCATACATAAAATGTGGGCTATTTCTTCTTGCATCGCAAGGCCCCACTTTTTGCATATTTCATCCGCTGGTCGCGGAAACACGACTGTGATCGCATGGTCGTTTTTCCAAGCTTTAATCCCTATTTCGTTAAACTTATCAACTGCATACTCAGCGGTTTTCAGGCAATTATGCACCATTTTCTTAAAGCCATCGAATCCCAGCTTATGTATAGCATACCAAAGGAGGATGGGGGTAAAGCCGTTGCGCGAGCCGCTCACGGTGCTGTCTAGGGAGCCTACGTACTCTACTTGTCTAGCTACCCTGCCTACATTGCTTTTTAGAGCCAGCACAACCCCACAAGGCAAGGGCGCACCTATAAACTTATGCCCAGATATCGAGATGCTTTGAACGCCAGTCGTAAAGTCAAATTTGGGCGCGTTGTCCATAAAGGGTAGGGTCATTCCGCCTAAGGCTGCGTCAACGTGGATATAATATTCTGGAATAGCCAGCTCTTTGAGCACCTTCTTTATTTCATGCACATCGTCAAACCCCTCCTTCATAGTCGTGCCCACGTTTGCGAATATAATGGGGGGAGCCGACCGCCACGTTGACATCATCTCAGATAGGTCTTTGTAGTCCATCTCGCCGTTCGGGCGAGATTTAATCATGATATGCTCCATATTTAGCATACGAATGTTTTTGCTCACGCTATAGTGCGTGTCTTGAGAATAATAGACAACGCCCTTGGGGTATAACTCTCTCGCTAGGTAAAGACCGTACATGTTGCCCTCTGTGCCGCCATTGGTAACATAACCCCAATAATTATCTAAAGGAGCTTTGTGGAGTTCAGCGAACCAATCTAGAACTTCTGTTTCGTATTGTCTTGAGTCTAGTCCGTAATACCCAGAATAGAACGGGTCGCCAATGTTGTTAAGAGGTATAGACAGGAAACAAAACAGCTCAGAATAGTCAAAGGCACAGTTAACGGGGTAGCCTATGAACCGCTCTTTTCTTTTGCTTAAGTCCCTACAGGAAGCCTCAAGCCTATGCAGCGCTTCGTTGTTCATTGGTGTCTCCAGACGCTCGGGTCTTTGGCTCTTTTTCTTTGCATGTACTCCCTCTTCTGCCTCCTACGTCTTTCTGGGTCTCTTTTGTCGTAGGCTCTTTCTGCGCTTCTCCTTGCTTGCTTGCCCTTAGGGGTGGAGAAGTATTTTTTGTGGTATTTGTATGTATGGTCCACCTTGGAGCTTCTCGCTCCGTCGGTTTCAAATTCGTCCTGGGGGTTTTCATGGGTCATCTCAAAATTCGGTGCTTAATTATTGCTTTTGTTTCCTTGTCACTGTATAAAAATAAAATTTGGTCCCTCCCTTCCGCCGGGTTATAATATTTTACCCACTCTATATCAAAGGGGTTTCTGCCGCTCTTGTATAGGTCGGAGGTGTCCCAACTGCCGTCGGATTTTTTATGGGGTTTCTTTTTTACTTTTTTCATGACATCCGCTTTCGAATTCCAAGTCCATGCTACAGATAAAATTCTAGATACATTTCAGTATCGTTTTTAGCCGCCTTCTGGAGGTCTTCGAAAATGTCTTTCGCAAGAGCTTCCCTCGCTGCTTCTGAGTCTAGGTTAATCTGGGCCCCCTTGTATTTATCGAGGGAGTCCAGTATTACGTCTTTGATTTTGTTCATAAATTTTTAAAAATCATTTATAGCATCATCGCTTTTGATAAATTTTCTATCTTTAACGTCTGTCATCCACCCACCTCTCGGTCCAACCCCGTATTTCGCACTGCTATATAGCGCGTCAATATCGTCAACGTTCACGAATTTTTGAATATTTTTTCCTAAGATATCATTATTAACAAAAAACGCATCCACACCTTTGTGATCCGCGTAAACTAACGAATAATTATATTTGTTAAGTAGTCTTTTAAACGCCAGTAAAGAAGCGCCAAAATAATTGGAGTACTGATCCCAGCCGCAATTCGCCTTATACTTTACCACCGCATCTTCGTGAGGCAAAAAATACGCATTATATTCCACGATGATAATATCTGTCGAAAATTCCTTTATTATCCTATGCAAAATATAAAAATCGTTAAAGTCTATATCTACCGACAGTAATTCAAACTTTTTCGGAACCCCATATTTTTTGAAAAGCGATGTAATGTTTTCTTTTGTAACAAATTCTTTTCGCAAATTTATATTTTCATTTTCGTACGAACTGTCCATTAACAAACCGCTCCAGCCTTTTTCCCTTAATACTCTAGTATTGCATTGGTCCCCCCCAGCGGGGAGACCTCTTGTCCCGAGCGGAAATTCCTGCACTCCAAATTCAACATAATACTGATTACTTGCGTTATCATAGAGCCTATTTACTAATTCTACAGTTATGCCGTCTTGCCCTCCTTGCGAGAAGGTCTGTTTTTCGTAATCCCTTAGGCTTCTGGGGTCATTCACTGTAACCTCCCCAAAGCTCTTGCCCCCCTGCTTTTCTGTGGCTATTAATCATTTTTTCCAAAAACCTCGTTGGATTGTTGAGTTACTCTCACAAATGTGGCGCACTTCGGCATATCTTTAATCCTTCTTGCCCCAATGTAGGTACAGGCTGAGCGGACGCCCCCAAGGATACTTTCTAGCGTATTTTTAACAAGACCTCTATGTTTAACTCTAACAGTCTTGCCCTCCGAGCTTCGATAGCTCGCTACGCCACCGTTGTGTTTTTTCATGGCGGTGTCAGAGCTCATGCCGTAAAAGGTTTTATATTTTTTACCATCTATTTCTTCTTCTTGTCCTTCACACTCCGTATGTCCAGCCAACATGCCGCCAAGCATGACAAAATCAGCGCCGCCACCAAAAGCTTTGGCAACGTCGCCAGCACAGGTACAACCGCCATCAGCCATAATATACCCACCAACGCCATGAGCGGCATCGGCACACTCAACCACCGCGCTAAATTGGGGATAACCAACACCAGTCTGAATGCGAGTAGTACACACAGAACCGCTTCCAATACCGACCTTGACAATATCTGCTCCACTTAGTATAATCTCCTCTGTCATTTCGCCAGTGACAACATTACCAGCAATAATGATTAGTGCTGGATGTTCTTCCCTGACTCGTTTAATAAAATCGCAAAACCTTGCGGTGTAGCCGTTGGCTGCATCAATACACACAAACCTGTTGTGATAAAAACCCCATTGAACGTCTCTAAGATAATCTACGTCATCATAATTATTTGGGTCATACTTGATGCCGATAGAAGGGCAGAGATGGTCATAAATTCTACTCTGCCAATCTTTAGCTCCCCGTTCGTATTTCCAGTTCTTTGAGTTAGCCTCCTTGCTCTCTGGCGTTTTGTAAACCCCATAGCCATCCAGCTTATGTTTCCATCGGTTGACGTCGTTGTGCTTGCTAATGCAGGTTAGCATCTTGTGTTCAGCGAGCTTTTTAGCCATCTCAAAAGTGCCAACCGTGTCCATGTTTGAAGCTACAATCGGCACGCCTTTCCAGCTGTAGGCTTTTGGGTCTGCTCCTTCGCCGCCAGCATTGGGGAAGGTAAACTCGCGCACCAAGTCAACCTCCTTCCGAGAGGTCAACACGGAGCGCTTCGGGCGAAGAAGAACGTCCTTGTAGTCTAGCTTTATGTCTGACTCAATTCTCATTTATAGTTTTTTTGCCACAAGTGAATCGTGCGGATGGCTCAATCCCCGCTCTTACTTAGGGCATCTTGGTATTTGACTTTGATTTCCTTAGCTGACTCTGGAAGGTCTAGCCCTTCCGTCTCATACAAAAAAGATTCATACTTAGATTTTACAACCCTGAGAAACGAATCAAGCCTGACAAAATCGTTTTGAAGCGTCGGGGGCATCTTGGGAAAGTGGCCCCTGTTTTTGCCCCTGCTCTCTACAAACATCCCGACAGAGTGCTTAAGGGTTTCCAGCTGGTCCAACATAGAGCGGCGGCTTCTTCGTGCGATCTTCATGCTTCTAGCATAACAGGGGCTTGAGCTTAAGTCAACAAAAAACAGCTGCGGAAGGTGGCGTCTTAGATATATGGTCCACCCTAGGGACTTTTTCGGTTTCGGTTTCAAATTCGTCCCGGAAAAAAAAGATAGCCCCACGGAGCTTACCTCGCGTTATATAACAACACTCAGTTGGTAGCCTACCGATTTACGGGCTATCAAATTAATGAGAGGGAGGAATTCTTGTTTGCCTCCAACGATTTCAGGGTCACAGCCAAGATAGTTCAAGTCTGTCCCTACTTCGAGCTAACCCCACAAACCCCCAAGAGACTGGTGGTCTCCTAGTCTGCGGCATTACACCTTAGCTGCTATGACAACAGCTTATTCGGTCACTCTCCTAGGGCCTCCGTCGAGTCCCTAAATTTAAAAGATCATTTACATTCTTTTACGATGTAGACTTTACGCCCATCGATAAAAACTTCTTTGGCGTACTCAATTGGTTTGCCAGTCTTAACATCTACAAAGCTTTCGTACTTGTAAGGATTGTAAGTTACCTGTCGCAGTGTCTTTGGCTTACGTGCCTTGCGATCCTCCAAACCATTAACCTTATTTAAAATCACACACCCTTTGATATAAGCGTGAACATTCTTCCTCTTCTGCTCTAGTACTCGTTGACGACCTTTTTCACTTACATTAAAATGAACAAGCCCACTCCTGTATCCGCGCCTATCTCCCTTCAGCTTAATGGCGTGGGTATGCTTGACCACCAAGCCCGTCTTGGAGTCGCGAACACTTAAGCACTTCTTGTGCAGATTGTAATAAACTTCTACTTGCGTCATCGTTTTTTAATTATGTCATAGCCTTGCGGGGTTGTCAAGCATCTTTTTTAAAAAAAAAGACCGCCACCAAAAGAGGTGGCGGGTGATGATAACATGAATAAGATGATCAGATGTGTTTTACTTCTTCTTCTTAGTAGTAGTCGTCTCTGTAGAGCCCGCTTCCACTCTAACGAAAGGAAGAGTTAGCCCTACCTTATCGGTGCTCAGGGTAGCCCCAATCACGGAGTCCTGATTGGCTTTTGGGCCAAGGGTTGCGGTACTTGTGCAGCCCACGGCCAAGAAGAGCGCAGTTGCGACAGCTAGTGTTACTTTAGTTTTCATAGTTCGTTTTTTTTTTAAAAAACCCTGCGCTCCCATCGGCAAGCTCGGGGCGGTTGCTGATTAACCCAACCAACATAAACTAATCAGCTACCCCAGCATTTCGGTGCATCCAAGGAGCACAAGGCCCGCTTCGGCTTTTGGTCACCGAAGCGTGACTACATCTTAGCTGCCTCTTGTTTTTTTGTCAACTAATTTATTTAAGTTTCACCGTGATCGGCTTAGCCTTCTCCTCTTCTTCCGCCGTAAGGATAAAGGGGTCTGCCTGATGGTCACCAGAAAAACGAGGGGTTTTGGGGGGTGGACTGTGTCAGCGTGACACTGTTAGCTCTATGCGGAGGCGTAAATCTGTCTCACTTCCCAACGACGTAAAGCTCTTCGTCTTTTTCTTTGGAATATTTTTTTGCGAAGATTTGAGCTAGCTTCTCCCCCTCCTCCGTATAGGGAAACGCGCCGTAGGTGTAGTTCCGACTCTTAGAGAGAACTAGGTAGTATTTTTTTTTGTTTTTCTTTCTTGGCATCGCTAGTCTCTTTCGCTAAAAGTTAGACGCATTATAATTACGGTTATTTACAAAAACTACTTCCCAACTATCTCGCAGATTATATCGTCGGTGGCTAGGAAGCCCTCTCTGTATAGGTAAAGGCAAATTTGTTGAGCTTCACTCTGAGAGCAGTTCCCCATCACATCTTTGATGATGACGCTCTTTTGGGCCTTAACCGTAATGTCAAGACCGTTCAGGTGAACCTTTTTCGTGCGTGATTTTCGTTCTGCCATACTGCATATAATTACACCAGAACGGTGTAATTACTAATATGAATTTGATCATCCTAGACCAACTGACGTGCGACGAAGGGCTGTATTTTCGTTATATCTCAATGATAGCCAAAACCGATCTTGATTACACGGTGGTGGTAGAATCCAACAAGGAAGAGGTTGACCATTACTATAAACTTCTTAAGAAAAAGGGATGGTTTGACTTCGTGGACGACATTGTGCTGCCAGAATGGGAGGTGGACGGCGTGAGAATAGACGTAGAGATGAACTACCCAAGGACAATTTATACGCCGCATATTCGATGCGAAAACGTCCCCAAGCTTCTTGGGGAATTAAAATTCATGAGAAAGCTTTAGCTATGGGGAAACAAGTTTAGAGAACGCCCACGCCAAGAAAGACCCAAAGGCAAACGCTCCCGCACAAAGAGTACACCAGAGCGCGAATTTTTTCTTTAGTGACATCCGCAATCTTTATTGCAACAGTTATTGGGAATGTCTTTTTCGTTATGGCAATAGCATTTGCACTTGTCGAAGTTGCATAGACCCACCTTACAGAACCAATGCCTGATTTTTCTCCATAATGATCCGTGGCTTGGGTCCTTTTTCAAGAACTTACCATGTCTTGAGCTCCACATTCCCATAACTTATTCCTTAACGCAAGCGCAAGCGCAACCGTCCGAGTCACAAGAACCAGAGTCGCAGCATCCCGCTTCACAGGAACACTGACTACACCCCGCGTCACCCCAGTTACAGCCAAGGGTGAACACGGCCAAAAATAATACAATAATTTTCTTCATAAGCTTATACCAAGGGTTACACCAAAAAAAGTGTAAATCCCAACATGTTCCTCACGCCAAAAGAAGTCGATCAAGTGCTGCGAGAGGTCAGGAACTCTTATCTTAAGTTACGCAACGATGCCCACCCACATAACCAAAAAGTAGGGCTATATGGGCTACTAGCTATCAGCAAGGTACAAGAGGGACTTGTGAAAAAGCTTAAAGAAAAGGGGAAGGAAAACCCGCCCCGATTCTTTTAGTTTTAGCTATAACGAATGATTTCGTATAGGTGTTTTCCCCCGACGACTAGCGCCGCCAAGCCAGCTCCAATCTCTACGGTCAAGCAGCCCGTTAGGAGCGCTCCACCGAGAAGAATTAAAGTAGCCGCAGGGATAAACGCGTGGTCAAGAACGACGTCTACCGTCCTATCTTTCACAGCTATAAGCTTATCCCAAAGCCAGTTTTTAGCAGAAACGGCGTGATTCCAAAGCTTTTGGTGCCATTCTAGCTGTTTTTTCGATGTTTTTTTTCTTCTTCTTTTCATAACCAAATTGCCCTCGTTGGGGGCTCATTTATTTACACTAATAAGAGGTAACGGTGAGGGTTTTCTCCACTTTGTATACATCTATTGAGATGGGCTCTGATATAAATATGTTATGGTATTGCACGAGTGGATCACTCGCGGAGGTCGGCCATGTTGGGTCGTACACCGCCCCGAGGTCCTCTGTCTGCCGCCCTTCGATGTATCCAGCGGGGAAGGTGCCAGATAGCAGGCGCATCTCAAACAAAGACTCTCTTAGATATGGCCCATCCTCATTGGTGTTATAGCCGCCAGGGGAAATAGGCATGGCATCTCTTATGTTGTGAACGCTCGCTATCCCCGGTGCTAAATTCCTGCTTATACTTGAGTAGCATGTATCTTGGTTTTGGGGCCAGAGGACGCCCGTCGCGTTGCTCCAGCTCGGTGCGCACTGATTAAAACCGCTGGTAAACGCTTCCTCGTATTGTATTTGTTGGCTAATACCGCCTCTAGTTACCCAATTGTCGATCTGGCTCGATGCTCCAAGGCTGAAGCTGGGGAACACGAAGCCTCCGTACATATCAGCGAAGGAAGGTGTGTACATATTTGGCGAGTCGTGAAACGGGTTCATATACGTATAACAATAGCCCCATGTTTGCAAGGTAAGGTCGTACTCTGCGCGCTCCATGCACGCAACGCCTTCCACCAAATCAAACAAGAGATGATCTGCGTCATAGGGCCCAAAGTTTATATCGGGATTAATTGGGGCGGCGATATCCTGAAGGCCCAGTGCACCGCTCCCAGCAGATGGGATAACGGCACTCTGCACGCTGGCTGTAAGGGTGTCGATTTTCGTTTTAGGCTCCGCGTATGCAACAAGAATGTTATTTGCAGCAATAGAGCTGGGCACAGATATTGTATCGTGCCATTTTACCGTGTGTCCGTCATACTGAGTCATAGACCCTTGTTGCATACTAACAAGTTTTCCGAATGGAAAGAGCGTTGCGGAGTTGCTTGAATTTCCCGCTCCCCCAACTCCGTGGCCCGCAGGTCGGCTCAGATGGCCAGACACTGGGTGCCCATCTTTCCACCAATCTTCCACGAGGGTGGAGACCTCACCGACAGCGACTATCCACGCGTCTTGTACCATAAGGCCTGGCTCCCAATTGGTACTCGAGGTCATCGTGCTGTTTCCCCTGAGAACTTCGACAACAAAGTAATCGAAACTGGAGTCTATTAGGTATTCTGTAGAGGTTCCGCCCGGCGCGACAAACCCACTTTCATGAGGGTAGTTGCTTGTGAATGTTACGCGACCGTAATTCGTAAATTCTTCAAAATACCCATAATCAAAATCATACTCCCCTTTGCTGCCCGTCGCCCCCAAAGCATCAGGGGCTACGACGCCAAAGCCCTTACCCGGCATAGCTTTATCCTTCCCCGCGCTCACCGAGAAGAAGGTTGGGAGATCAGAATTGTTTTTAAACTTAATTTTGATTGGCTCATACTTTAGGGATTCTCTCTCGTCACCGTTGATACTAATCATAAGATTTATGTCTTGACACGGGTTAACCCACCCCGAGATCGAGCTGTTCTCGCAGGGATCGCCCATGGCTGTCGGATGGACCTCACCGTAATTGATCGGGTACTGGTACTCTTGGAAGTTATAGTCTAGGAAACAGGACTGATAGCTATTATAAGCGCCCTGGTGGTGTGAGGCGTGGCCTCCAATAGTCCTTGGCTGGCCATCCAAAAAATACCCGCCATATATATGGTAGACCCCGTGTGTATTAAACCAGTTTATTCCCGATTCGTCAAGGTGGGCGGAATCGCCCCCGATCACGGGTTTCGCGTCCTGTGGGCCTTCGCCTGTGCCTGTGTACTCTACGGGGCTATGGAATCGCACGACTCTCTGTATGGAGTCTGGATCACTGGCGTTGGCGAAAACAGAAACGAAACAATCCGTATAGCCTGTATCTGCGTGAGGAGCAAGGTGGGAAAACGCCCTGTGGCTTAAGGCCGTGTAGCGTTCTGGACTATATTCACTCCCCCAGTAATTGCTGGGACAGTCATAGTCTGGGGGGAGTTCTCCTGTCTTACCAGATTCTAAGTTAAACTGATCTAGGCAAACTGGGTCCGCCCCATTGTCGAAGTAGAAACAGCCATTCCCAGTGTTGAAGGACACGGGCTCGTCGCTGTAGCCAAGAGCGGCAAAGTCGAGATATTGCCCTTGGGCACTATTGACTCCGTCACACGTGTTGCCTGACACTGTCATTCTAAATATACTTGCTCTTACATCCATGTCGTTTTAGGGGTTTAATTTATTAGGTTCATTTTATAAAATTGGTCTGGGAACGGTATATCTAACCCTGAGCCAATGCTGATAGTTTGCAGTACTCCTGATAGCAGCATCCCTGGGCTACACGCATCAGCGGGGGAAAGTCCTGTCACGCACCAACCTGGCATGCCCCAGCCAATAGTTTCATACAAGTCTGATTCGTACAAGCTCTTAGCCGCTCCGAGGGTATCGGTGGAGGTCCACGTCGAGGGGTCTTCGACTGCTATGCAGCTCCAAGCTGGGTCGAAAAGCTGGTAAGAGCCAGACCAAATCAATGTCCCAGTTTCATGCCCCGAGAAAGAGAAGTGCGAGTGATCCCAATGTTCCCCAGACATCACAACTTGCTCAATGCACGTTGGGTCGGTTTCTGAACCGCTTCCAGAATAATGAATAACAGCATTGGAGCATAAGTTCCCGCACGCAAAAGCAAAGGTACTGTCTTCAAGTACCCCAGTAATATTAACGATTATATCTTTTTTCCTTGTTTCAGCTATGTCATAACACCCTGTCCCTGTGTGGTAATAGGTAACTTCGGCAATCTCTTTGAGACCCGCTAGGCCAGAGTTGAAAACCGTAGAGGTCAGACTCATTCTGGGTGCGCCAAAGAATTGGTGTCTGTCACCAGATATACCCGTAACTCTAAGCGGGCTTTCGGGAACAAACGGTGTTTCAATCTGAACCAGTGACATTTGATTTATGTAGGGATCAAAGCATATGTCTGTTCCAGCGCCTAGATTATTCGCCTGTCCAATAGGAACGCATGGAGTGTTGTTGTAAGCATCGCACAATGCGGGCACTAATCCTGAGTTAGGAGCTTCTGCATGGGCGTTGAACGACGGGTCTAAACAAACCTCTGGGATTTCGAACTGCGTGCGAGAAGTAATGCTCGGGTTTACAGTATTAATAAAATTACCCATACCGTCTTCACCTAGCCCCCACCAGTGATAGGGCGTAGTTCTTCCAGAGACAGCCTTGGCGAAGTGATAAATCATCCCACCGACCTCATCAAAAAGGTTCGCATCATCAGCGTTGTTGCTGTCCATAAACCACCAATAGAAGTCCAAGGAATCCATAAACTGATAGCACCAGCCACCGAAAGCGTCGCCCAGATTCCATTGTCCGCCTTGGTATGCGGTATAGTTAGCGTGAACAGCTGGAGCACCACCAGCGCCACCATACAAATAGGTTTCACTTCTATTACCAAATCCCCCAATCCAGTGCTCTTGGATAATGCCTGAGGTGTGACCAGTAACGCCGCCTTGAGCGTCGAGCATCGGGGCTCTCCAAGTCAATTTAATCTTGTCAGTCAGGTACCCATCCGCTTCAAGGCAAGGCTGTGGCCGCTCTTGGAATAAGTCTTCGGTTGCAGCGGTGCCGACATTATGCTGGTGGTACTGCATCATATATTCAATACCAGAACCATAGTGGTGATTCTTGGCTGTCTTGAGATAGAAGGCATTAACCCAGTTCTCAGCGCCCGGTGATGGGCCGTTGTCATCGATAATATAAGCGGCCATTGGGAACTTGCAATCCCCGCACAGACCTACATCAAAACCAGCAAGGTGGTGGTTGTCTCGGACGCCTCCGCCACCAGGACCTGGTCCGCCTCCTCCTCCTGTCGTGGCCGAGGAGCTGGTGGATGAAGTGGTGGCCGAGGAGCTGGTGGATGAAGTGGTGGCCGAGGAGCTGGTGGATGA
>Ga0302132_10000263_pt1 | contig 28822 bp, 41 predicted proteins | sample CB9_321_MG_FD_203113 | JGI IMG/M metagenome (GOLD analysis project Ga0302132, IMG submission 203113) | Marine microbial communities from Western Arctic Ocean, Canada - CB9_32.1 | ecosystem: Environmental > Aquatic > Marine > Oceanic | place: Canada: Western Arctic Ocean | collected 2017-09-19
GTTTTCAAACATTTTATCAAAAATACTTTTTCTATTATTACAATGATAGAACTAATGCCGATTCGACATTATTAACTAATGATACTCACTTGGACGACCAACAAGGTCATTTTGGTTATAGTCCTCCAGAAGCCTCACAAGATAAAAACTTTTTTAAGCAAATTATAGTTTATAGAGGATGGGATGATAATATGAATAACGAACCGCTAGATCCTATTATTTTATATAATCCTGTAATAAACAGTATCATGCATGATACTTTGACATACACAGAATCACAACCAGTTACTTGGACAATGAGTGTAGTCTTTGAAAATGTAATGTACAAAACAAGAGACAACGACGACGGTGGTCCAGATGATGGCATAAACGTATTCACTGATATATTTGGATTGTAATTGATGCGAAGCACAAGATACCACCAAGGATCGTTTACATGTAAAAATCCAGGAAAGTATTTTGGTAAACATACTCCAAGATACCGAAGTAGCTGGGAACTTGTTTTTATGCGAATGTGTGACGATCATCCTGGTGTAATTGGATGGGCAAGTGAAGGACATTCTATTCCGTATAGAAATCCATTTACAGGCAAACACACAAATTATGTACCTGATTTTCTTATTGTATATCAAAATAAAAAAGGCCAAAAGAAAATGGAAATGGTAGAAATAAAGCCAAGCACTCAATCTAGTATTACTGAAGCAAAATCAAAGAAAGATCAAGCATCGGTTGCATTAAATGCCGCTAAGTGGACAGCCGCTAATGAATGGTGTAAACGTAAAGGAATTACGTTTCGTGTTGTAACTGAAAAAGAAATATTTAATAACTATGGGAAGCGAAAGAGATGACTAAAAAATTAGAAGATTTGTTTGATTTAGCTGATCCTGTAGAAGCAGAAAAGTTCTATAAGACAAGAAAACTAAAAGAAGATAAACCGACTCTAGAACCCGAAAAAGAGATACCAGTAGCAACTAAAATGCCAATGTCAGCTCCAATAATTGATTCGTCTAAGTTACCTAAGGAAGATATACCTGTAGCAACAACTAGCATTAGTACAGCAGTTGATATGGGCGATCGCATTAATACTGCATTGCCGTTGGTACATGATACACAAACCACCGATCCAGATATGGATAGGTATGCCGATAAAGCAGAAAAAGCGTTTGAAGACTTAATGGATTTAGGTTTTAATGTAGAAGATAGGAATGCAGGACATGTTTTTTCCGCGGCAAAAGATATGTTAAAAAATGCTATAGATGCTAAAAATGCTAAAGCAGATAGAAAATTGAAATCTATTGAATTACAACTTAAAAAAATGCGCCTTGATCAAAATACACACAAGGAACCAAAAGTAATAGAATCAAGTGATTTTATTGTTTCTGATAGGAACTCAATGTTAAGTGCCTTATCACAAAATAATGATAAATAAATAAAACACACTCATAAAGTAAATAGGACAAATACTATGGATTATAGCAATTCAGTTACTGTACTTCGCAAATATGCTGATATGCTTGATGCACAAAATACCGTGCAAGAAGCAGAAGAAGTAGAAGTTGACGAAGCCAAAGAAGTCGACGAATCCGAAGAACAAGTCGAAGAAGGCACCTTGCCTCCGGCATTACAAGCACATATTGATGCTAAAAAAGGTAAAGAAGTTGACGAGTCTAATGACGAAGACGAATCTAAAGATGAAGTTGATGAATCTAAAGACGAAGAAGTTGTCGATGAAGCAAAAGAAGATGACGAATCTAAAGATGAAGTTGATGAATCTAAAGAAGGTCAATGGCAGCCAAGTCCGGATCAGTCAGCCCAAACACTATTAAGAAAATATTCTGATATGGTTTCTGAGGCAAGTAAAGAAAAAGAAGACGAAGTCAGAGAAGAAAAAGACGACGACAAGGAATAAAATATGAAATCGTTAAATGAATATTTAACCGAATCAAAAAAGCAATATGATTTGCGTGTTAAAATGGCAGTTCCGTTGGGAGAAAAAGTAGATCCTGACATTGATGATAAAATGGATGTATTCTTTAAACGATATAATCCTGATTCTATTTCTTCTGCTAGAAAATTAATGACGCAAACCAAGCCACTAGAATTTGCTAGTCAAGGTAGTGCAATAGATGTTTATATTGTAGATGCAAAATTAAATTTACCAGTTGCACCTCATATATTACAACAACAACTAGTCGAATATCTTAACTTACCAGAATATAAGTTAAAAGTTCGAAACCTAGCTGATCCACTTAATGAACTTGAAGAAGAAGGAGTTCCTGACGAAGGTCCTAAAGAAGCTATTATGGGAACTGAATATTCAGGTGACGAAGTTAAAAGTGATGGTAGATATTATGGCGGTGAATATAATGTAGATTTTCTTAAGGGTTTAGAGAGCAGAAAGTTTGACTTTGCAAGCGAAAGCTCAGAGACTGCAACAGAAATACCCGAAGGTGATAAAACAAGTCCGTTAAGCGGCCAGAACACAATACCAAATCCAGGAAAAGATTTAAAATTAAAAACAGCAAGGAAATAATATGAAGGTGTCCATAGAATTAGAAGATTTAGTTAGACTAGCAGGAGTGCAACATGAAGCTCCAGCACCTCCGGCTGAACCCGAAATTCCATCAGATGATGGTGCACCTGTTGGTGGCGGATGTGGAATGCACCCAACTCAAGATATGCGTGACACAATCCAAATATTATCTCCCCAAGAAGGTCCTGAAGAAGGTCCTGTTGAAGAAGAAGTATACGAACACGAGTCCGATGATTTTGAAAATGCATCACCTGAATTTAGTGGTTCACCTATGGAACTTGGTGACATTGATGATATGTCCTTTAGAGGATTTGGTAAAACTCGTGGCAAAGAAGCTGACAGTGGCACAGAAAACGGCGACAATCCCCTTAATGAAGATCAGCTAATGGCTGAGTGGCAAACCTTCAAAAAAAAAGACTAGAAGACATAATTAAAGAACAAAGCTGGAATATAGGCTTAGGAGGTCTTAAGTTAGGGAATGCCCTCCTAGGGTTAGGTTTTAATAACAAAGGAAAAGTAACCGGAAATATTGGAACAAAACTCGGCAACTCAGGTGTTACTATAGGTGCAAGTACAGATGATGTAGGTCATTGGTTTAATAAATTAACAGGAAAATACGAAAAAACACCCGACAATAAAACGACACCCAAAAAATATCCCAAAACAGGATATAAAAACATACATCAAAAAAGTAAAGGTTATGATACTTCGCTTAAACCTGGTGATAAGGGATATAAAAGTTCCGCTCGAAGACGTCAATTAGCGGCCCTTCGAAATCAATAATACGAGATAGATGCTAAATCAAGCAAGCACTTCTTTAATTAAAAAACCATATCAAGCTCAGCAATGGACTCCAGAACAAATAGATGAATTTACTATTTGTATCGACGATCCAATTCATTTTGTTAAGCATTATTGTTATATACAACACCCTATAAAAGGGAAAGTTAAGTTTGATTTATTTGAGTATCAAGAAAAATTAATAAACACATATAACGATTATCGATATGCTATTGCAATGCTACCCCGGCAAACAGGAAAGTCTACTGCGGCCGCGGCATACTTGCTATGGTATTGTATGTTTAAACCTGATAGTACAGTATTAATTGCCGCTCACAAATATGCTGGCGCTCAGGAAATAATGCAACGTGTTCGCTTCATTTATGAAATGTTGCCAGATTGGATTAAAGCCGGTTGCACAAGTTATAATCGAGGAAGTATAGAGTTTGATAATGCCAGTAGAATAGTATCGCAAGCAACAACTGAAAATACTGGTAGAGGTATGAGTTTAACATTAATTTACTTAGACGAGTTTGCATTTGTGCCACCACGAATAGCACAAGAATTTTGGACATCAATCTCACCAACACTATCAACGGGCGGTAAATGTATTATTACTAGTACACCAAACCAAGATAATGATCAATTTGCACAAATATGGAAATCAGCAGTAGATAATATTGATGATTATGGTAACGAACAGGAATTAGGTAAAAATGGATTTAAACCATTTAGGTCATATTGGAATGAACATCCTGATCGCAATGATGCATGGGCCGCAGAAGAACGAGGTAAAATAGGTGAAGAACGTTTTAGAAGAGAACACGAATGTGAATTTATAACAGCAGATGAAACATTAATTTCACCATTAAAATTAGTATTAATGGAAGCAAAAGATGCTGTACGTAAAACAGGAGAAATACGTTGGTTTGGGCAATTAAAATCTACCTCAACCTATATAATTGGATTAGATCCGTGTATCGGTACAGGAAGCGATTTCTCTGCTATAGAAGTTTTTAGTTTACCAGGACTTCAGCAAGTTGCAGAATGGCAACATAATAAAACTGATGTACGTAAGCAAATTCTTGTATTACAAGAAATATTAGATGAAATACACAAAGTACAAGAAGATGAAAATAACATTTATTATAGTATAGAAAATAATGGTATAGGCAAAGCATCAATTCAAGTTCTAGAAGAGTTAGGTCTTCAAAATTTTTATGGAGTGTTAGTTAATGAGCCTAAATTACGAGGACAAAAATTTTATAAAGGTATGGTAACAACGCTTAATAATAAATTAGAAGCATGTGCTAGATTAAAATATTTTGTTGAGAATCAAAAAATAAAAATTTATAGCAGAAATTTAATAAAACAACTCAAAGTATTTGTTGCTAGAGGTAGAAGTTTTGCCGCCAAAGACGGAGAACATGATGATTTAGTAATGGCAGCCGTGTTATGTGTACGAATTGTTCAAACATTAACGAAACATGACGAAGGTGCTTATGAGGAATTAATAGATCCGCTTGGGACAGACCCGTCCGACTTACCCATGCCGATTGGGTTTATTTGATAAATATCATAAAGAAGGGTTATGATTTATGGCGGTTGATCTAAACACAATTGGCGAAAATATATTCAATATATTAAAAGGATTTGGATATACTATTCGCATGTATGATGAAGACGGATCAAAAGTTATAAACCCCGGCAAAGCTACTCGGTTTTTTGTAACTGATAATAATATCATAGTACATTCGTCTTCCGAGGAAATTAAAATTCATCTAGGTAAAGAAGTAGAGTTTAGCGATTTTAAAGATACTATTAATACAATAAAACATTTAGCTAAAAAATACATGATAGATTTTAATATTAAAAAGTTTGGGCATAGATTAGAACCTAAAGATTATATTTTCGATTTAAATAAGGAAGCAGATATGACAGATATTACCGAAAGTTCTTTTTCAAAGTCATATGGTTCTTCAAAGTCATCCTATCAGGATGTAGGCGGTACTAGATTGGTTGTACGTCATGCAAAACCTGTTAATGAAGAATCACGTGGTAGTAGAGCTCGCAATATAAAATCAATTTATATTGAGAACTCCCAAGGAGAACGTTTTAAATTTCCTAGCAAAAATTTACTCCCCGCTAGGGCAATGGCACGACACATAGCAAACGAAGGGACACCGTTTGATACTGGTGGACAAGGTATTGTTGCACTTGACGAAGAAATGAGTGAACTTAAGAATTTTACTAAGTTTACACGTCATAATTTTCATGAAAATGATAGCGTAAGCGGACTTCATGAATTAGCAACTTTGCGTATAGGTACTATTAAGGAAACATTAACACATATTAAAAGTTCTCGTACATATACTGAAGCGATCGAAACTCTTAATAACGAGAGTAAAAGTGACGAAAATGTCGAAAACGAATTGCAAGAAGTCTTAACACAACACACATTTGATGAACGGTTGGCAGGGGTTCTTCCTTACCTTTCTAAACTAGTTTCAGAAGGTACAGTAATGGAACGGCTAGAACTTGCTCTTCTTGAAAATAAGATAGAACTTGGTTTGTTTGAGGATGACGACATAAACAACCCAAGTAACTTCGAATTTAGTGATGTTACAGTTAAGAATCAACAATGGCTGGAATACATTGGTGAAAAAGCAATCAATGAAAAACTTAAAACATTATTGAACGAAGTTGCTACTGGATTTTCAGACATGGATGTTGATGATAGAAATAAAGTTCTTCGTATGGTAAAAACAAATATTACTTTTGAAAGCGAAAAGAAACTAGATGCTCTTGAGGTTATTGAAGAAACCCTTAATCAAAAATTAAGCAAACTTTCAGGTAATGATATCTTTTTTGATGCTATAAAAGAAGAAGTAGTTAAAAAACAAGAAATGCCTAAAAAGCAAGATGCTATTGAACCGGCAATTATTAGCCCATCAATAGCAAGAATGACAAAGTTAGCAGGAGTAGCACAATGATTCCAGATATTCAAACTATAGATCATTTAAAACACCTTGCCGGTTTAAAGGCTGAGGAAATTGATACGTTAGACAAAGCAGAACGTATAGTTACTGAATCAGGTAATATGACAATTGACGGCCAAATTGACGACTACGAATGGGTCGGCAAAGGCGGAGAAACGTTTTTTGGTTATGTAAAGTATACCGCAGATGTAGACGAAAACGGTGATGTAATTACTCTTAACGTACTTGAGGGTGGTGTGCATGATGAAATGGCGGCATGGGGTACTAGTCAAGATCATATTGATTATGAAATTGCCGATATGAATAAAGATATCAACCATTATGGTAACGAAGCAATCATTGATGATGCGAGATATGAATGGGAACAAGAAACTGGAATGTTTAGTGGTGGTCCAGGGGATGCTCGTGTTGACGGAGACCATGATTCTGCTATGGCATCAGCTGGAATGGGTACAGACGAAGATTATGGTTATTATGGCGAAAGTGCAAAAATGCGTAAATTTGCTAATATAATAAAAGAAGTAGCCGAAAAAGTTCCACATAATTGTGCAGTTCATGTTGAACATAAAGAATTTGGAAAAGGATATTGTATTCGTGAACAACATACATTAACAGATGATGGTAACGTTTCTCATTATAATGTTAGGTTTAGGAATCATGGTATTAAAGAAATGGTTTCAGTAACTGATTTAAACATTTTAAAAGAACGAGCTCATACTCATAATAAAAATATAAAAAGTACTGTTAAAAAAATGAGTGAAGATACTGATATGCGTAAATTATCAAAAATAGTTACAGAAGGTGATAAACAACGAGAAGTACTTACTGAAGATGGCGCAAAAACAGACAAACAAGTAGTTACTGAAAGTGTAAAAAAGAAGCCAGAAACCCTTAAAGAGTATATTGAACGAAATAAGGAATATCGAAGATAAATAAGAATGTAACAAAAAAAGGTTGACTTAGGTTAGCCTTTCATGTTATAATAAAGTTCATAAAATGCAGATAGCGTTTTATGATCCAGGCAATTAACAGGCAAACAAAGGAGAATCACTATGCCCACCTTAGCAGAAATTCGAGCAAAACTTATAGAAAAAGAACAGAAGACCGGCGGTAACTTCACGCAAGATAACGGAATCTATGCATTCTGGAACATACCAGAAGGCTCAACCGCAACAATGCGATTCTTACCAGATAAAGATACAGAGAATACTTTCTTCTGGCAAGAACGACAGATGATTAAAATTCCTTTTCCTGGAATTAAAGGAGCTGATGAAGGACGTAATATTATAGTCCAAGTTCCTTGTGTAGAAATGTGGGGCAAAGAATGTCCTATCCACGCAGAAATCCGTCCTTGGTTCAAAGACCCCAATTTAGAGAACGAAGCACGTAAATACTGGAAGAAACGATCGTATATATTCCAAGGATTTGTTGTGGACAACCCACTGAAAGAGGACGAAACTCCTGAAAATCCAGTTCGTAGATTTATTATTAATCCGTCTATATACAAGATTATTTCGGCGGCGTTAATGGATCCTGACTTTACAGAGATTCCAACTGACTACGAAAATGGAACTGACTTTAAATTAACTAAAACCCAAAAAGGTCAGTATGCAGATTATACTACTTCAGGCTGGGCTCGTAAAGAAAGAGCTTTAAATGAGTTTGAACGTACTGCAATTGAAACTAATGGGCTATACAATCTTAATGATTTTATGCCGAAACAACCAAACAATGATGAGCTCAAGGCCATCTTTGATATGTTTGAGGCTTCGGTAGCCGGCGAGCTATATGATCCTGCAAAATTCGGGAGCTATTATACACCAGCTGGCATGAGTAAAACCACCGACGGTACTACAAAAACAGTTCAGTCGACGACTCCAATAAGCGAAACGGTAACACAACCTGTTGAAGTAAAACAAGAGCAGGAAAAACAAGTTCCGCAAGACCAGTCGACATCTGAAACTGAAAGTACTAAGCCTTCGGCGGATGAGATTCTTGCGATGATTCGTGAGCGTAAGAACAATTCATAACCATATAAAGGGGTCGTGAGGCCCCTTTACTATTAATCATTAAGGATTTCATGCCTAGACCATTTGATATATCAAAATTTAGAACTAGTATTACAAAAGCCGTTCCAGGAATGGCTGTTGGATTTCATGATCCAGTAGATTGGATTAGTACAGGAAATTATGCATTAAATTATCTTATTAGTGGTGATTTTAATAGAGGTATTCCGTTAGGTCGTGTTACTTGTTTTGCAGGTGAAAGCGGTAGCGGAAAAAGTTTTATTGCTAGTGGCAATTTAGTACGACACGCCCAACAGCAAGGTATCCTTCCTATTATACTTGACTCAGAAAATGCACTTGATTCAGACTGGCTATTAGCATTAGGAGTAGATGTCGCCGAAGATAAACTTATGAGATTCGGTGTATCTATGGTTGACGAAGTTGCTAAGTTTATAAGTGAATTTATGAAAGGGTATAAAGAACAATTTGCAGATGAGCCCTATGAAGATCGACAAAAGGTATTGTTTGTTGTTGACTCGTTAGGTATGTTACTTACACCTACCGATAAAGACCAATTTGAAAAAGGAGATATGAAGGGTGACATGGGTCGTAAACCCAAAGCACTTACTTCATTAGTACGAAATTCCGTTAACTTAATTGCAGGTAATCCAGTAGGAATTGTTGCTTGTAATCATACATATGCTTCGCAGGATATGTTTGACCCTGATGATAAAATTAGTGGAGGACAAGGATTTATATATGCCTCGTCAATAGTAGTTGCAATGCGAAAACTAAAACTTAAAGAAGATGAAGCAGGCAACAAAATAACAGATATACGTGGAATACGATCGGCGTGCAAAGTAATGAAAACACGTTTTGCAAAACCGTTTGAAAGTGTACAAATTAAAATACCATATGATACAGGAATGGATCCGTATAGTGGTTGTGTTGACTTGTTTGAAAAAGCAGGCATTTTAGTAAAAGACGGAAATAAATTAAGATACACACCTGAGACGGGCGACGAAATTAAAGAGTTTCGTAAAAATTGGAGCGGTGAAAAACTCCAAAGGGTTATAAATGATGTTGGTAATAAAGATATCGAAGCTCAAAACATTGTTAAAATGGCCGAGGTTCTTATAAATAAAAAAACTATTGAGGAGGAGCCGGATAATGCAGATGAGGGATAGTGATATTTTGTTTTTTCATGAACTATTTGATAATCTAAAAACGTATGTTGACAAACAAGCAGACTTAGAAGAAGCAACAGATCAATTGATAGATCTATTTGATGATCATGGATATGACATGGAAGAAAGTGTACTTGGACTTAGAGGGTACAGTAAAACAATCGACTATTGTATAGAAGCAAAATATGATATTGACGATGAAGAAACTGAAGAAGATGTATTTGATTCAACTTATTAATGTCTGACTGGTTCACAATTATACAACGGGACATAAGTAAAATTCCTAGTTGCATTGATCATTTTAATGGTGAGCTTAAAAATGTTGGTCTAGAAGTTTCTATGAAAGGTAACGTTGAGAAATCGTCTAGAGAAATCCCAGGCATTGTTGCACATAGATTTAATCAGTTGCAAGAGCTTGAAAGCATATTAGAACACTTCAATATTTTAATGCGAAAAGAACGAGGCCGGCTTTTTAGAAAATACTTAGAACATTACGAAAGAGCGTTAACTAGTAGAGATGTTGAAAAATATGTTGATGGTGAACAATCCGTTTTAGATTTACAAGGTATAATAAACGAGGTTGCGTTTCTCCGCAACAAGTATCATGGTCTAATGAAGGGCCTTGAAGCAAAGCAATTTCAAATTAACAATGTAATTAAACTGCGAGTAGCAGGATTAGAAGATGTTACCTTATGACTTTATTTAAAACCAGAAAAAAAGCAGAGCAAGAGGCTAAAATCGTAGCTGAATTTTACACAGAAACTGTTGTTGTTTTAAAACATTATGATGGATTTGAGTTAGAAATGTATCCAGAATGGGCAAATACTGATAAAGATCCTCTCGTTTTTATCGATCCTAGCCCAAAATTTTAAAAATATATAAAAAAGAGGTAAAAGAGGTAAAAGAGGTTGACCTTTTGGTCTCAAGACCGTATAATAGTATGTATAGTAAGTAAGTAATTAGGCAAACACTGGCAAACATAGGAGACACAATGGCACAGATTAAACTAACAAGCGGTAATTACAGAGGCAACCGAATGGTTGGAACTACTGGTACGCTAGTTAAGTCCTACCAGGCATTTAATTCACCTAAAGATGGATGGGATGGTTTTATTACTATCCGCACCGAAGATGGAAATCTTCGAGTTAAAACTACTAAGCATTTACCAGAACCTTATGTTAACCTTAGCAAAGGAGACAGCGTGATTGCAAAAACCTTGTTACCACCAGTAGTAAAACTAAAAGAAAAAGAGGAAGTAAAGCCTGAAAAAACAGACGAAGAACGTATTAAAGAAATTGCTGAACGTTTTGAAATTTTAGATGAAATGTCACAAGCATCAATTGATGGCATTGTACGTGGAATGATTGTAACAGGACCTCCAGGAGTAGGTAAAAGTTACGGTGTTGAAAAAATACTAGAAAAGAATAACATGTTTGACAAACTTGCAGGTAAGCCAACTAAGTTTGGAACTGAAAAAGGAGCCGCAAGTGCAATTGGATTGTACCAGTTACTTTACAGGTATGCTGATCCAGGAAGCGTTTTAGTACTTGATGATTGTGATAGCATCCTTTGGGACGAAGTTAGTTTGAACTTGTTGAAGGCGGCACTTGATTCCAGTAGCAAGCGGATGATTAGTTGGAACACAGAGAGTTCAGCATTACGCAGAGAAGGTGTTCCAGAGAAGTTTGAATTTTGCGGATCTGTAATTTTTATTACAAACTTAAAGTTTGATAATGTTAAGAAGGGTAAACTAAAAGACCACTTAAATGCAATCCTTTCAAGATGCCATTACTTGGACTTAACACTTGACACCATGCGTGATAAGATGCTTAGAATAAAGCAAATTGTACGTCAAGGAATGCTTGATCCATTTGGATTTGGCCCAGAAGGACAAAAAGAAATAGTAGCTTTTATAGAAGACAATGTTGAAACGTTACGTGAGGTTAGTTTGCGAATGGTAACCAAGTTAGCAGACCTTAAGAAGATGTCTCCGGACCGTTGGAAGGTACTTGCAGAAAATACTTGCATTAGAAGGAAGTAATAAAAAAGCCCTTCGGGGCTTTTTTTTTGGCAAAACATATGGACTGTTTGATTGAAATTAAAGATGAAGTAAATGTAAAAGTACATAATTTAGATTTAGTTACAAGGCGTAAACTTGAAAAGAAGTTTAAGTATTTTATGCCTTATGCTTTTCATGTTCCCGCCTATAAATTAGGTCGCTGGGATGGTTGTGTTAGTTATTTTAGTCCTGGTGGTGTGACCTTTCTTAATCTCCTCGAAGATATTATACCTGAACTTGTTAATGAAGGTTATCATATTAACATCGAAGATGCTCGCGAAGGACAAGAATTAAATTTTATAACTGTTACACAGGATACACATAAGAATAAAAAATGGCCGAAAGGTCATCAAAATGTAGGTGAACCAATTATATTAAGAGATTACCAAGTTAGTATTATAAATCAATTCTTATCACAACCACAAAGTTTACAAGAAATTGCTACGGGTGCAGGTAAAACACTTGTTACGGCCACGCTAAGTCAATGCGTAGAACAATATGGAGGTACATTAATTATTGTACCAAATAAGGATTTGGTTACCCAAACAGAAAAAGATTATATTAATTTAGGACTCGATGCCGGGGTATATTTTGGGGATAGAAAGGAAATTGGTAAAACCCATACGATATGCACCTGGCAGAGTCTCAATGTATTAGATAAACGTTTTAAAGACGGCGAAAGCGATTTAGGATTACACGATTTAACAGATGGTATTAGTGCAATTATTGTTGATGAAGTACACATGGCAAAAGCAGATGTACTTAAACGATTACTTACAGGACCATTTGCAAAAATACCTATTCGTTGGGGACTAACAGGTACAATACCAAAAGAAGATTGGGCATATGTATCATTAGTTGTTAGTTTAGGTAGTGTTGTAAATCGTTTAAAAGCGTCTGATTTACAAGAGCAAGGAGTACTTGCAAACTGTAAAGTAAATGTCGTGCAATTACAAGATACAGTACAGTACAATACCTATTCTAGTGAATTATCATATCTTACTACAAATGAAACTCGCATAGAATATATTGTAGAATTATTAAAAGATATTGTTAAAGGAGGCAATACTTTAGTGCTTGTTAGTCGTATTAAAGCAGGAAAGATGTTGCAGGAAAAACTCGGAGATGAAAGTGTTTTTATATCAGGTGCGGTCAAGTCAGCAGACCGACGAGAACAATACGACGAAGTACAAACTGCTGACAACAAAGTAATTATTGCTACTTACGGTGTTGCATCTGTTGGCATCGATATGCCTAGGATTTTTAATTTAGTCCTTATCGAGCCAGGCAAAAGTTTTGTCCGTGTCATACAGTCAATCGGAAGAGGCATTAGAAAAGCAAAAGATAAAGATTTTGTCCAAGTTTGGGATATAACATCTTCTGCTAAGTTTTCTAAAAGGCATCTTACAGAACGTAAGAAATTTTATAATGAAGCTCGATACCCATACACAATAGAAAAGGTAAGATGGTAATATGTTAGTACACACACTCGAAGATGGTATATATGATATCGATCGTATACCTGAATTAATAGATGATGTTCGTTATGCAGTCTTAGATTATAGTGATGCAAATAATCCAGATTACATATATTGTCCATTGGTATTTCTTGAAAGTTTTAGTACACCTTGTTTAGACGTTAATATTGGCGGATTTAAATTTTTAATGCCGTTGGATTGGTATATTATTATAGCTGACAAGTATACAGGTGAATGCGAATTGATATCATTAGTACATACACAAGGTAGACAATTTTCTGCATTTTGTCTTGATATGAGTGGTTCGATAATGCCTGACTTTGGTACATTGGATGTTGTAAATGTTTATAATGAAAAGAAATGGTATGTACCAAAACTTAAAATAGGACATTTACTTGCGGTTCCGTTATCGTCAGACTCAAATATTTGTGCTTTTTTTGCAAAGGATATACAAAAAATACCAGAGATTTTGGATTTTGAAAAGCTATGGATGTAAAGGGGAACTAATGCCCCCCTTTATGGTTATCAATCAGCTTCAAAATCGTCAGCGGCGGTAAAACTTTCGTCTGTACCAGCTTCTTCAATTTCCACTGCATCATCTGAGGCCGAGGTTGTAAATGTCCATCGAGAGGAACTTCCTGAATCAAGAAGTACTCTATGACCAGTCATTTTAGTGACTTGGCGAATTGTTCCGCCATCGTCCTTTACTGTGACAGTCATTTCACCGGCAACCAAAGCACCTTGTGCTTTGTCAACTAATTTGCAAGTTGCATAAGTTGAGCCATCATAACATTTATATCTACGTGAGCCTTTTTGCTTCACTATCCAGCCGTTTACTTCTGCGGCTCCGGTATGAAACCGACATTTTAATTCGTTACCAGCATCTGGTGAACCTAAATGTCGTTTATTAATTGGTCTTCCCATTTGTTTTCTCCTATTACGGGTTCTAACCGTTACGGGGTGGTGCCCCATAAAAGGTTGCAAAACAACCTTGTTTCGTGTATAATATATTTATTATGAAAAAGATTGATCTCAAGTCTATGCTAGGTGCAGTAGATAGGCGTAATAAAGAATTCTACAGCCAGCTATCTGATGAACAAAAGAAAGAGTTTAGTCCGTTCATGGTAATGCGTTGGACAAGTTCTATTAAGGGTAGTAAGCAATTGCAGGAGCATTATTTAGAGTTGACAAATGAATTTTTGAATAAAGATTTTTCTGTTTTATATAAACATAAAGAGTTATGTTGGATGTTAGCGTCGATAATTGGTATTGGAAAAAATCAGTATCATCCTTGGATAGGTGTTAGTAAAAAAACTAAAAAAGAAAAACTGATAGAGAGATTCAGTTTATTATATCCAAGTTTAAACCAAGATGAAATAGATATATTGTTAAGTGATAAAAAAGCAGTTCAAAATATGATAGACCAAATAGATGGCAAAATTTAAATGTATCTTTTGTAATAGATCGTTTGTTAAAGAAACAACATTAGCATCGCATTCTTGTCCAAAAAAATTATACCATGGTGATAAGGATGAGAAGTATATGATTGTAGCCATATGGTGTTATAATAAGTTTCTTGCAAGGAATACATATAAGCAGGCTACTATTACAAAGTTTTTAGAATCGCGACATTATATGGAGTTTATTAAGTTCGCTAGGTATGTGTTGGAAGCACGTATTAAAGGTTATCAAGACTTTATGGAATGGTTATGTGACAATAATGTAAAAGTTGATCATTGGCGAAAGGAAGCAACATATGGTAAATTTATTAAACAACACGGACTCAAAGAATCGTGTCAACGAGCATTAGAAAAATTTGTATTATGTATACAAGAATGGGCAGACGAACAAAATAAACCAATACAGGATTTTTATATTAAGGCTAATTCGCCAACAATATTAAAACTTATACGTGATGGTAAATTAAGTTTATGGATAGCAGTTGGCACTGATATTGGAAAGCAATTACTATCTAAGATGGAAGATAGTGAACTTAAACATTTAGATGAATGGCTTGGTGATGACTTGAACAAATGGAGTCGTTTAATTAGCAAACACCAAGAAGATATTAATTGGGCAAATAGTGTTCTAAAAGAAATGAAGTTTAATGGCGTTTAATACTGATGTTGATATAGATGTAGCAGACAGGGATAAAGTATTAGAGTTGTTTAAGCATGTTCCGGCAAAGCTAACAGATAATAAGAAACATAAAACTGGCGTTTATTTTCATAATGTACCAGCTGATTATTTAAATGGTACTTGTATTATTGATTATAAACAAGCCGATGATCTTGGATTTTTTAAACTAGATGTAATTAATAATAGTGCATACAAAAATATAGATTCAAACAAGTTAGATGAATTAATATTCGAAGATCCTAATTGGGATTTATTGCTTGATCCAACAATAGTTAGTAAGTTATTTCATGTACATGATCATTTGGATATACTTCAAAAGTTACGACCAAGAAGTGTAGAACAATTAGCGGCAGTACTAGCAATAATTAGACCTGCAAAGCGACACTTGTCAAATCATAATTGGAACAAAATATTAGAAGTAGTGTGGGTTAAACCAACTGATGGTACATATTATTTTAAAAAATCTCATGCTATAAGTTATGCAATACTAATTGTAATGCAATTAAATAGCTTATAATGGAAAAAGCAATAAACGAAGTAAAAAAACAAGGATATACAGTTATACCTAATTTTGTAGATAGCACTACTATTACTAAATTAAAAGAATTATGTGATAGTTTACCACCTTGTAGAGGCGCAGTAAGTGCTGGCTGGACTCTTGCCGATCCGTGGAAGCTACCGTGGTTGTTTTATTATACTGCACAAATACATGATAGTGATATTCTTAATTTAATCAAAGAAAAATTATCACCAATTTGTACTGACTTATTAGGACCATTTACTTTTCGTGCAACTGATTTTATTGTAAATTGTTCTCATTCCAACAGACAAAAAGAACTTATATATAGACCACATGTAGATACACCTTATAGATTTTGGGAATTCAAAGATAGAACAGATTTAATTGGAATGCAAATAGCTATCACTATTGATGAGCTTACAGAAAAAAATGGCGGCACAGCATTTGTACCAGGGTCACATGTGATAACATATGATTTAAATGAGTTAGGAAAAAATACAGATCACGAAAAATATATGGACTTCTTTTTAGATAATAACAAACAACATATCGCACCACCAGGAACTTTAATTCTATGGGATGGTCGATTATTACATAGCACAATGCCAAATACTACAGATAATAACAGAAGACTTTTGTTAATAAATGCAGTAAGTAACTCAGTATGTGATCAACTAGATAAAATTGATCCAATTAACTAGATTTTTGTACTAGTTCGATTGTTCTTCGCTTAGTTTTTTTTCCGGAAAAGTTGAACAAATTTATTTCGTGTCCCTTTTCGATTATTACATTTTTTGCTGTTAAAACTGTTAAGTAAGGATAAAATTTTTTCATTTGTTTATGAAGAAACAATGTAATGGGAATACGTCTGTTTGATTCCCACCACCAAGTTTCACCTAATGAAATAAATTCTTCTTTTAACTTTTTATCTTTAATTAAACTGTAATCATAAAACATAATAAATGCCGTATCGTTTTGTTGAATGATACCGACGTGTTCTTTATCATTAGATTTGATTATACTCAAAAAAGGAAAGCGTTTTAAAATTTGTTCATATTCCATAAATATTACATAATGGGGTTAAATCACTGTGAATATTTATACAATAGCAAACACGTTTTACTTAGAAGATTCCCCAGGAAAAGGTGCCTTGACAATGCAAGCAGGAAATGTTAAACTAATTAAATCAGTTGAAAATACGGTTAATTTTCAAGTTAAAAATAAAGATAGAAAACCGATTCAGATAGATAACGTATCTGTGTATGCTAATATTGTGAGTAATAGCGGAACACTAATAAAAAATGTTCAATGTACTAAACATATCAGTACTAAAGGTAGTTTTGATTTAGTTACTGCCGCTAGTGATTTTGAACATATCGATCCCGGTATGTATCGTTTAAGTTTTTATACTCAAGATACGGTCGGAACTAAAAAGCCATTGTTTACAAATTTAGCTGGTACTGGTAATTTAAATGTTGAAATTGAGGATTCCATTATAGTATCTCCAGTAGATAGTATTTCAACTTCGACTTTTATTGAAACTGGAACTAGTACAGGTATATTTGATTCAGAACCAATACGAGTATACGATGCGGCTGATAAGCATGGGCTAATTACTTTTGTAACTTACCTAGATAATTATTTTGGACAAGTGTCAGTATTTGGAACATTAGATGATACATATACTATGAGTAGTTCTTGGTTTGCAGTACCACTAGGTGCTGTTACTGATTATGTTGATTATACATCAGCAACAACTAAATTAGATCCATTTAATTTGACATTAGCCGTAAAATATATAAAATTTAGGCATGTACCTAATGTAAGTAATACAGGTTCAATAACTAAAATCTTAATACGAGCGTGATACTAGATTACGTTAAAACATTACTTCCGATAAACATAAAAGTTAGTCCTAGTGGATGGCATACCTTGAATTGTCCGGTGTGCATTCATAATGGACAATCACGGCCCGATACACGGAAACGTGGAGGATTCAATTTTCCAAATAGCGATTCAGTTGTTTATCATTGTTTTAATTGTGGTTTCAAAACATCATGGTTACCTGGTAGAAAAATTACATCTAAACTTAGAATATTATTAACTAGCCTTGGTGCAACTGATAACGATATTAAAAAACTTGTACTTGCTTCAATGCAAATACAGTCTACAAGCGAACGTGTTACATTTGATTCATTAGCAATACCAGGACAATGGAAGGAAGAAGCACTTCCGATTAATTCTAAACCATTACTTAAATGTACAATAACTGATGCGTTTACTAAAGCATTAAAGTATCTTGAAAAACGTAGTTTAATGGATGCTGGAAATTGGTATTATACTGACACCAAAGCATTTAATTTAGATGAACGTGTTATTTTACCATTTGAATATAATAATAAAATTGTTGGATATACTGCAAGATTAACTAAACGCCCTAAGTCAAATAGCATACCAAAATATATTACAAAGTCACCACAAAGTTTTTTATTTAACTATGATAAACAAACTAATGTTAAATATACGATTGTATGCGAAGGACCGTTTGATGCATTAATGGTAAATGGTGTTGCAGTCTGTGGTAATCATTGCAATAGTAGACAGATAGATTTATTAAATCATTTACCAACAAAGAAAATAGTTGTGCCAGATAAAGACGGTAAAGACTCTAATTTAATGGATGTGGCTATAGAAAATAAATGGCACATTAGTTTACCTGAGTGGCCTAACGAAGTTAAAGATATATGCGATGCCGTAGCATATTATGGACGACTTGAGGCTTTGCTTACAATTTTGTATGCAAAGGAATATAATAAGATTAAAATTAAAATAAAGCAGAAAAAATGGCTGAGGTAGATTACACATACGATTTACAGAAACTGTTTATAGAGTTTCTAATTACAGATCCAGAATTATATGCAAGATGTAGAAACATTTGCGATTCGGATTTTTTTGATGCAACACTTAGAGAGAGTGTTGCATTCTTACAAGACTATGCAGATGAACATTCAGCAGTCCCGTCAGTTGATATATTAAACGCAAAATCAAATAAGAAATTTGAAAAAGTAACAATTACTAAGCATGAAATTGATTGGTTTTTAGGAGAGTTCGAACAATTCTGTAAACATAAAGCATTAGAAAAAGCAATTATTGAATCTGCTGATTTGCTCGAAACACAAGAGTATGGTGCAGTTGAAGGCATTATTAAAACAGCAGTTGAAATAGGATTAACAAAAAACTTAGGAACAGACTATTGGGACGATCCAATGTCAAGATTAAAACTGTTAAGAGATCATAATGGTAGTGCAAGCACAGGATGGAAAACAATTGATGACAAATTATATGGTGGGTTTAACAGAGGAGAGCTTTCAATATTCGCAGGCGGAAGCGGAGCAGGAAAGAGTCTGTTTCTGCAAAACTTAGCACTTAATTGGGTCGAAGCTGGATTTAATGTTTTATATGTTAGTTTAGAATTAAGTGAAGGACTTACATCAATGCGTCTTGATAGCATGATAACTGGATATTCAACTAGGGAAATATTTAAAAATTTAGACGATGTTGAGTTAAAAGTTAAAATGGCGGCAAAGAAAAAAGGACAATTACAAATTGTGCAACTACCAAATGGATGCACCGTAAATCATATTAAAGTATATATTAAAGAGTATATGACACAAACAGGCATAGAACCTCAATGTGTACTAATAGATTATTTGGATTTAATGATGCCGGCTCAACGTAAAGTACCACCAAGTGATTTGTTTATTAAAGATAAATTTGTCAGTGAAGAACTTAGAAACTTTGCAATTGAAGGTAACTATTTGTTTGCTACAGCATCGCAATTAAACAGAGGCGCAGTAGATGAAATTGAATTTGATCATAGTCATATTGCAGGAGGTATTAGTAAAATACAAACAGCAGATAATGTTATAGCTATTTTTTCTAGTAGAATAATGCGAGAGCGTGGACGAACACAAGTACAGTTTATGAAAACAAGAAGTTCAGCAGGAGTAGGACAGAAAGTTGAGTTGGAATTTAATATAGACACATTAAGAATATCTGATTTATCTGAAGATATGGACGAAACTCCGCAAGAAAACTTGTATGATAGATTAAAACTGTCATCTAGCATGAGAGACGATACACCAAAAGATCAGGTTCCAATAGATCAAACTGATAGATTAAAAGCAATGATTAAAAAAATTAATTAGTTGATAGTATAGTAAGATATTGTAACAATGCTTGACTTTGTTCGCGGGTCATTTGCCGACCTCCACCGAGTGCATTAAATGCCTCTTTTAATTCATCAGCCGCTTGCGGATTTTGAAATACTTGACCGACAACTTCGTCAACTTTTATAACAAGGGACTGCATGTTAATTGGCGGTGGTTCTGGTGGTGTTGGTTGTTCGATAATATGTGTCAATTTCATATAAATATTTATAACAGGACGCACCAAATGCAACGTAAAACAAAAAGTCTATTACAAGAAATTAACGAAGTAATTCCAAAGCAGAACAAGCAAATTGTTATTGAATCTCGCGGCCAGCATGTTATACATACAGTAATAAATCTTATAGGTTTATTGTATGAAACGTACGATCAAGAGATAGCACTAGACTTACATAGACGACTTTTAATTAGCATTAAAAACCAAGATCCAAAAAAATTCTTAACGGGAATGAAACGGGCTAAGAGTAATGAAAATATCTGAGATTGAAATAACTGGAAACAAAAAAAGGAACATGCGAGGACCACGTCAATTACGCCGAATCCAAAACGATTTCACACAAAAAGATGTTATTGATAAACTAACAGCAGATCCTCTAGACGAAGCTTCAGATGTTAAAGGTTCTGTATGGGAACCAAAAAATATAAAATCATATGAAGATGCAATTGATCCCGAAGTACTTGTTCATGGAGTTTCTAGGATGTTATATAGCCAACTACAAGATAACTTAAAACGAAAATCCGTTGACATAACAAGAATGATAGAAGAAAAAGAATTTGATCAACTAAATGCACGAATGGAAGTGTTTCAGCATTTTCTCCAGGCAGCCTCAGATGTTACTAATCAAATGAACAGCCCTGCCTATAAAGCACGTATAACAAAATTAAAGAATAAAGAAGAATATGGAGTTATGTAATGCTTGTCCGCGAAATTTTAATTGAAGGCGGGAATGTATTTGGAGATAATACTGGTCGTATTAATCGAGAACACATACAACCTACATTAGATAGATACTTTGCAGAACTACAGCAAGTATTCCCTCGAGCAGGCATCCAGCCTACTAATTTTCATCCTGTTGGTTCAGTCGGTAAAAAAAGTACTAGCGGTGATATTGATTTAGCAATTGATTCAACTGCATTATTTCCTGCAGGTATAACTACTAAATCAATGCAACAATGGAATCTTAAGCCTGACGAATTTGTACTACGATTTGATCAATTTAAAAAACGAGCAAGATCATCAACAGACGAGCAAGTTGCTATGAAAACCGCATTGGTTTTAATTAGCGAATATGTTAATGAACATGCACCTACTATACACATGGAACCTAAAAAAGTTCAACCAGGAAATGCGTATGGTATGTTTTCGCAGTACGATGAACAAGGCAATAAGTTAAATGTAGGAGTTCAAATAGACTGGATGGTCGGGCATTTAGAATGGTTACAATTTAGTTATGCATCTGCTGACTATAGTGAAACGTCAAATGTTAAAGGGTTACACAGAACTCAATTAATATTAGCAATGTTTCAAGCAACTGGGTATTCCTTTAATCATGTTAAAGGTGTAACAAATAAAGCAACAGGTGAAATAGAGGCAACCAACCCAGCTGAAGCATTAGCCTTACTTAATAAACTGTTTAACATGAACCTAACTCCAGAACAAGTCGCGAATTATCATACACTACATGATGCTATTAGCGGACATCAACTATATAATCAAGTAATGAAAGTTTATTTAAAGATACTTGACAGTACAAGAGCAGATATTCCAGATGATTTACAAGAATACTGGATAGCACATCAAAAAGAATTAGGACTCTCAGGAAAATTTATACCTAACGAAAGCAACTTAGCACAATATAGGACACAGGTAGCCACATAGTTATGAGATTGGCACCAAAAAACGAAAATGTTTTTTTATGTGAAATTGAGCTAACCAATAAATGCAATTATAGATGTTCTTATTGCCCTCCCTTTTCTCACGCAGGTAAAGATGTATTAGATTATAATGATGTTTTATGGTATGTCGATAAATTAATAGAAAATGATAATACTAAAACATACAGTATGCGATTATATGGAGGCGAGCCCATATATTACCGTTATATTGATATTTTATTAAAAGAATTATATAATAGAGGGGTAACACAACATTTTGTAACAAATGCATCACGACCAATTGAATGGTGGGAAGAGTCACAGCAATTTCTCTCAGGTTGTATAATATCTATGCATATGGAGTATGCTGATGTTGATCATATTGTAAATGTTTGTAAAACGTTTGATGCTGATAAACCAGTTTACGTTCAACAAATGATTGATCCAAAAATTTGGGATACTTGTATAGATAAATCTACGAAATTGTATAATGAATTACTAGATGTTAAGAATGCATTGTTAATACGCAAACCTATTAATCAAAGAAATAAGTACAGCCCTGCTTATACACCTGAACAAAACGATTTTATATCAAATTGGTATAAACATTTTCCTGATGATAAAGATTGGAACTATGACTGGGAGAAATTAGATAATAATATAATATCAGGACCTCTTTATTGGAAAGAAGACGGCAAAGAAGAAGAAGAATATAATCGAATGGGTGCCAAGTTAACAGGCGGAGATAATTTTTTTGGATGGTTATGTAATGCTGGAACAGATGGAACTATTATAGATGCTCATGGAGAAGTACACAGATCTGCTTGTACAAGCAATATTAGTATTGGTAATATTAAAAATCGAAAAGTTGAACTACCAACTAAAGGAATCATATGCGATAAATATTCTTGTAGTTGTTTTACAGATTTACAATTTCGAAAGTTTAGGACAATATGAAAATAAATGAAGTTATATTAGAAGGTGCGATTCTTGAAGGCGCCGGAATACAGAGATTTGTTAATGGAAATATACGACCAAACATGGCAGGTGGTGCATACTTTCATAGTAAAGCAGACCTTGACAACGCCCTTCTAGCACCAGAAGGTAGTTGGTTACATAAGGCCGGAATGAACTCGCCACAACGATTTGATTATAAATGGAATACTAAAGCAAACAGAAGAAAAATAAAAACGGCTGTAAAAGGCGGAATTACAGGTGCTCAAAAATTTGCACAGAAATATAAAAATAAAGAACCCTTCGTTCCGAAAGTTAAACCTGATACTGATATATACAAGAACGTAAGGTATCCAACAAATTGAGGACTAAAAATATGAATAAGCTATTATTACTTTTCGTAATGATGGCGACATGGATAGTTGTTGGATGCGGAACAAGTACATTAGGATGTTATGGACATTGGGTTAAAGGACCTCCTGAAAGAGGAACTAGAGCCCTTAATAAAGATGCCCATCTACCATATTATCAATGTGTAGATGAGAATAACAAAGGTAACAATTTAGAGAAACGGAGTCAATTTTGAGTGGTGTAGCAGGTGGACATAGAATAGACAGAGCAAATGTTAAAGCAACAACTGATCGTTATGTAAGTGATGTTCTTAGTGGCTTTGCACCGTTTCGTAGTGCTGAAATAAGTGGTAGTTATAATACTACAGGTAAGAATGATTTCGGCGATATAGATTTAATTGTTCATTTAGACTCAGATGATAAAAAATTAATTAAAAAAGATTTGCAAAAATACTTAGAAAGCAAACCCCATACTGAAATACTTCCTTTTACTAGCGAAAAATATCCAGGCAAACGTAGTTATAATTCAGGTGAAATTATATCAATACTCTTTCCTCAAGTAGGACATGATAGGGCAGTACAAATAGACAACATAATAGCATTGGATAAAGATGAAAGTGTTTTCAAGAAGAATTTTTTAGACATGCCAGCTGAAACCCAAGGGCTTATTATGGGGCTTGTTAAAACTGCTATACAAGAAGCATCAATGAAAAGAATGTTGCCTGACTTGTTTGCACGAATTGGATTAGAAGTACCAGACACAGATAGAAAATTAGAGTTTACATTAAGTGGTGTTAATTTAAGTTTACGAGCGTATGAAGCAGATGATAATGGTAGAGAAGTAAAAGGTACAAGAGAAATACTATGGAACTCCAATAAATGGAAAGATACTGTTAATTTGCTTGGGGATTATAACTTGCGTAAACCGTTTGAAGAGCTATTAGATGATGTTAAATCAACGTTAAAACACCCTACAAGCAAACAAAGAGTTAAAGGATTATTTAATTCCATGGTATCCATTAAATCAGGCGAAGTAGGTACTGCAAAAGCTGAACGCAAACAAGACACTATAGATATGGTTAATACTATGGAAAAGTATACATTTTTTCGTGATAATATATTAACTGAAGGCAAAGCATTCCATAATAGAAGTTGGAGTAAAAATTTATCAATGGCTGATGTTGTTAATTTAACAGCATGTAGTTTGGTGCTATTATATGTATTAGGCGAAGAAGACGATGCTGATGCTAAAAAATATACAAGAAAATTGTATAGTAGTTACCCTAATTTTACTCAAGTCTCAATTAGTATGTCGGATTTATATACACTTATATCGGCATTTTATGTCAAATCGCATATGTTAAATGATGATACATACGATTTGCTTAAACCAAAGGCATTACCGGCATGGTTTATGCGGAAATACTTAACAAAAATTGCATTAGGCGATATGTCAAACCAAGATGCAGTTACATTTTTTTATAAAATAAAATCTACCTTTGGCGTACAAAATGGTAATATAAAGCAAGCACTTAGTCTTGCACAAAGGTATAATAAACTTGATGGTAACTCAAAACACAAGTTATACCAACTACTTTATGGTTATCTCAATGTACATGGTAGAATAATGGATATATTTTCCACCGTTAGACAGAAATATTTCAATTCGTTTGATAAATAAAAATAACAATAAGCATTCATAGGAGATTAATCATGGCTGCTGGAACAATAGAATTACGACAACATGGGGCCGTCGACACAGGTGGAACCCAAGCAACCAATACCGGCGCAGGCGCTGGTGAATTTATTGGTGCAAATTTAAATTACGTCACAATTGATTGTGGCGCGGATGTTAGTGCTAAACTGGGAATTACTTCCGGTGCATTAAGTGCAGTACCACGTATAGTAGAAACAATCAGTGCTCACGCAACTGTTGTTGTTGCTAACGTACCTTCCGATGACACTCAATGGGTCCATATGATCGTTGAAGGTCCGGTTAACCAAACCGCCGCAGAATGGCAAGTATCAGTACGGGCATTAGGAACAGTTGATTCGATCAACTTGTCAGCCGCAACTGTCGCTGTAAGAGCGGACTTTAGAGGTTACCACGCATAATCTAATAATTTAGATTTTACGTAGACACATTATCAAGGCGGAGCCAACAATATGACTCCGCCTTTTTTACTATTACAGGCAAATAAGGCTAATAAAATTCACATTACATTAAAACCCTTTTACATAAAAGGTAAAATTGTTAACACGGATATAGTTATAAGATGCCAAAACAAAAACATGCTCCTCTTTCGGAAAATACAAATCTTGAATTTCATGTAGATTTATGTAGTGAACGCTATAAGCAAATGAATCAAAAATTAGATAATTTAAGAAAACAAGCCGAAGATCAAAAAGTATCAAATGACAAGAAATTTGAAAAGTTGTTTGAAAAAATCGATACCATTTATATTCAAATAGCTGAATCAAAATCCTCGCAAAACAAAATGTTAATAGCTGTCTTAGTTGCAACTCTTACAGCAGTTATTGGCGCATTCATTTCTCAGATGTAATAAATACTTAAAATAAATTGTTATAGGTTATCTAATGTTTCTTGACGAATGTTTAAGTGATAAAATTCTTATTGAAACCAAAGTTGTTTGGGCTCGTAAAGGTAAAAATCAAGTTACAAAGAAGTATCGATGTACATACGGCCAACGTAAAGGTCGAGCAGTTGCTTCGCCTAGTCAATGCTCAGCACCAATTGATTTAAAGAAACGAATGCAATTGCGAAAAACTAAAGCAAAATATGGTCCCCGTTTAATTAGAAAAGCCTTAAAAACTAAAAAATATAATGCCGCGAGTAGGCGTATTCAAGCAATGAATAAGGGAAGATAGATGGATAGTCAAAGAATGAAAGATTGGACGGTATTGATATTAGCTTTGGGCCTAATGGGTTTGTTGCTGGTTATTACCATAGGAGATTTTTATGTGGCCCTTGAAGAAAAACGTCCAGTAGATGAGTCTGTAATAAATCTTTTGAGTATGGCAGTTACAGGTATCGTTGGTATCGTTGCTGGTTACGTAACAGGTAAAAGTAATAGTGAAGGACAATAATGGCAAGTAATCACAAATATTTTACTAAACGGTTTAGAGATAGCCGAGAAGTATTTGATTGGTTAAATCAATTTACAGATCAATTTTCCAGGATGGGGCTAATCGGAGATAGAACATCTGAGAAATTATCTTTTAAAAAAGAAATATTATCAATAATAAAAAACGAAGCAGGGCCTAATTGGAATGTAGATCAAACACATGATCTTGATAAAGGATTGGCTCGCCAAGGATATGGCATAATGGCATGCAGACACACATGTAATGATGCGGTACAAGAATATTGGGATCAACAATCTCCTTCTATGGCAAACAGTTGGGGAATGGAGAATCTTAACGTTACAGATTATGCAAACATACAAGATGGTACTGTAAATGATCCAAAAGAAGCAATGTATCGAGGTGCTATGTATTATGCAGTATTAAGACGCAAAGCCCGGGAACAATTAGGAACAGGTGCTAAGAGTGCTGATGTAATTAAAAGTGCATTTAAAACATATAATGGTAGTGGATCCAGGGCTGAGGACTATTCCAACAAAGCAATTGCCACTTATAGTGATATGAAAAAAGAGAACGGCGAATGGTGGGATGAAGGCAACTTTGCTAAAGGTGCGACTGGAGTTATTCCTGCGGTAGCATCTGATATAGCAAGCACGTGGCGCTCTCAAGCATCACCAATGGTTGATCGTAACGTAGGTGTCGCCTCAAATAGTGCATTGGCTCGAGGTGTTAGTGATCTTGTCAAAGGAAACGTACCTGGTGGACGATGGGACTTTATTAAAAAATCATTTACTGATCCAATTAAACAAGGGATGCAATCTGTATTACCTACATACAACAAAGGTAAAGACGTTGCAAACAAACTACTGAAAAAAGAAGCATTAGAAGAAAGTACTGAACAAGAAATTTTAGCTAAATTTGCTAAGGAAGTATTAGGACTAGATGTTTCAGATGAACAAATGCAACAGGTTATACAACAATTAGATATAACTGATGTTGTAGGTATTAAAAGAGCAATTGATTCAGGAGACTTTGAAGGTTTACGTTTAGGCGAAAGTAGATTAAAAGAATATCATAGTAGTCCAGGAGCGGCCGCTAACGCTAAACTAAAAAGGCAAGGGCAAGCACCGAATGTACAAGCGTCAGGACCACCATTAGCACCTCGAGAACCAAAAAAGATAGCAGGTAATAATGCAAATCCAGAAAGACCACCAACTGGCGCATCTAACTCAACTCGTCGGTCTGTGCCGTCGATGCCTAAAAGTCAAGTAGCAAGAAATCTTATAGTTATGGATCCTGACACAGGAGAACAAGTAGAAGTAACAAATGATATAGGGGCTACACAGATGCTCCGTAGAGCAAAAAGGATAGGATAATGAAACTTATAGAATTAGACAATGCTATTTCAGTTCCGCTAAGTAATGAAGAGCATGAAGTATTTGAGAAGTATGTTAATACAAATATAAAAGAAAATAAAGATATTGACGAACGTGAAAAAGTATTATTGCAACAACTGCGAACACGTGGAATTATCGATTATGTAACTGGACAAATTATAAAGGTATAAAATGCAAGCAATTACTCCTGAAGAACGAAAAGGTATGTTGGATGTACTAAGTAAATTTAACTCAGCACAATCAGGCGCACCTGACGTAACCGCAGGCCAAACAAAACCATTAACTGAATCAGCAACAACTACTAATACTACTAAAGAAGCTGAGATGCGTAAAATACTTGAAAATTTTAATAATGCAACTAATCTTGCAGTTGATACTCATGTTAATAATGACGAAATAACACCTGTACCTATATCTAACAATCGTATACAAATGTCAGATTATACAGTTGAAACAAGCCAAGGTAGAGTAGGATCAACTAAAAAGAAATATTATAATATAATAGATAATAATGGTGATATATTACACGAAAACCTTTGCTTATGGGCCTCAGCTTCTGCTATTATTAGACATCTTATGGATGGAAGTAGAGATAAAGCAAGACACGTTGCCCGTTTAGATGCCGATTATGGCAGTAAGTTATTTGAGGGTGCAAACTTAAAAGGTTTGTTAAAAACACAAAATAATAATGTGTATGAAAGTAAGCTATCTGAAGTAAAAACGAAGGCTACAGATATCAAGTTAAAAATACTAAACAACATATAAATGATAAATAATTAAAAGATCGTATAGACACAGGATTTAACCTATGGAGTTATTAGATATTGTAGCCGCCGAAGCAACAGCAATTAATTCAGCGTTGGCTTCAATAACGGGCAAAAAAATTAGAGACTTCTCAAATGCAGAAGCCAAATTAAAAAAAGTGCATGAGAGTATTCAAGACAGACGAAGTGATCCAGGTTCGGAATCCACACCGGAATACGCAAGTGACGTATTACAAGCAAGTTTATACGAGGAAGTATTAAGAGAAGTGAGCCCTACCATGCGTAAAACAAAAAAGAAAAAAGAAGTAAAAGAAAGTACTGTAACTAAGTCTAAGAAATTAGCTATACTTATGGAACAAGATTTAGACCAAGCCGAAGTTGTTCTAGCCGCCAAAGCAATGATTGATAAGTTGCAAGGAATGGCAGAAGATCTCGCTGAAATGTCAG
>Ga0302132_10000273_pt1 | contig 28367 bp, 34 predicted proteins | sample CB9_321_MG_FD_203113 | JGI IMG/M metagenome (GOLD analysis project Ga0302132, IMG submission 203113) | Marine microbial communities from Western Arctic Ocean, Canada - CB9_32.1 | ecosystem: Environmental > Aquatic > Marine > Oceanic | place: Canada: Western Arctic Ocean | collected 2017-09-19
TATCTCCCATTATACTCTATTTATCGGCATTGTCAAGGGGTAGGCTTGAGGATTTTCTGTACCCTAGTCATATATTCTAGCATGCACCTCGTGGTCTACGGCTTGCACTGTTGGCTTACCATTCAGAACATACATCTTCGCCCATCCCGATACTGTCACCGGAATCGGATACTTATCATCACACACGCCAGTCCGTTGAATGAACGTGTCGTGCTTGTACGGGTTGTACATCACGAAACAAAACGGAGATGCCGGATTGTGGTAAACTGCATTGCAAAACTCGGCATTCATCGCAAGGTATCCCGACACGCCAGCGTGTACGTTCTTTTTCTTCTCACGCCGCACCCGTGTCTGTCCAGCCTTGCCTACCAAGAATCGACAGTCCTTCAGGAAGACGAGGTTGGTGTGTCCGACAATCTTCCCGCTCTGTCTCACGCTCCACGTTTTCTTGTGGAGGTTCCAGTAGACGTAGAGCCGCTTATCATAGTTGATACAACTCATTCCTCGCTCCCGAACATCTTGTCGAAACATGTTCCACACGTTCCGCTAATGAGCAATTCCCGTTCATCCGCCGACAGGTACGGCATGGCGTTCTGGATCAGTTCGCCACCTTGCCACCTGTCCACGTCTTCCGCACACGCCGCCAGAATATGATGCCCATTGCAACACCGGCAACTTACTGAGACCGTGCCGTTTGTTAGTTGTTCCATCGCGCTGAGACCCTTTGCTTGTGTTTGCGTTTGTTCTTCCATTATACTATACTTATCGGCATTTGTCAACCCCCAACTTGGGCCTTTTTTGCCTTTTCCGCTGGCTATCTCATCTTCGCTTTGATCGGAGCGGTTTTGCTGCGACACCCCTTCTTTCGCTGGCTATACATTAGAACATTTACTCGGATGGGTAAGCTAGGACACATACCTAGATTGACCACCTTGCCTCCTCCATCCAGTGTACCCATCTTGCCTATCCTACCCATCTTGCCTATCCTACCCATCTTGCCCGTCTTGTCAGAGTGGCCTTTTCTCCGACATACCTCTATTATACTATAATTATCGGCATTGTCAAGGGTGAAACTTTAGGCTATATGTTGTTGCTATGAAAGGGTTTACGTCGTCAGGGGGGGCCGCCCCCTCGGCGGATTTTGTCAACCCCGAAAAGTGGAAAACCGGCAGCGGCAGGTAACCAACCCAACCGCCACCGGCCCACGAAAAGGATTCACTCATCGCCGTTGCTGCTCCACTGATCTTCCAGTTCGGCACCTTCGAGGGTCGCACCAATCGCCTTCATCGCCACGCCCAGAACGCAAAAGGTTGACATACAGATCATTTCCTTGGCGAAGTCAGCGGTGACCATAGAATCGGATTCGGATTCGTCGGATTCGTCGGACTTATCTTCGCCCATGAACATCGCTACTAGATGCTGAACGGCCATCATCAGGTCGGGTTGATCGTCAGCTAGTTGAGTCATCGTCTGAACTGCAAACTGATCCGGTTCGGCTTGCGTTGCCTTTTCCATAGTTGCCGTGAGGCAGCCAAGGCTGATTTTTGGAATAGTCATTGTGTCGTTTCCTCTTTCGTGTCGTTCTTGTTATACTATATTTTAGCAGACGTTAGGCCGTTGTCAAGATCTTCTTTCGATTGTAGGAACCTTTTCCTTTGAGTTTCTTCAACGCTTCCGCCGCCTCGCTTCCTTTCGGTTGCGTCCCGTGAATCAACAATGCGAAGTTATCATCACGCCAGTCTGGATTCGCCGCGTGGGAATCATCGTGGTCGATAATCAGGTCGAGTTCTTCCGCTTGCTCTTCGCTGAATACAACCTTAGCAGACCGGAAACCGTACTCGTCAATCATCCAATCATCACGCCCACCATACGACGCCGTCAACACTAGATTCTCGGGAACCTCGTTTCTGAGACTATCCCAATATTTCAGACTTTTGGTGTAGGCGTAGAACAGAACGTCTGGTCGATTATTCGCGAGGTGAATCCACGCCTTGAGATAGTTTTCGTTGAAGAAATCCCCGGCGACGTGAATCCGAACAATCCCGGCATCCACGGGCATTGACCGCCACAATTCCCCGTACATCATCGGCCAGTCGTTTTTGTTTTCCTTCAGAGTATCATAGTTGTGCTTGCGAAGATTGTACACGTTGGTGTACTGCACCTCTTGCGATGCGGAAAAACAACGGAACTCATTGTCGGGACCGTCCTTGATTGTCCGCTTGCCATCTTCACCGACAACCGCTTTCGAGAGACACGCTTTTGCAAACGGGCACGAATAGCCCGACAGTAGGTCCAGACTATAGACTTTCCGCCCATTGTCAAGCATACCCGTGCTATCAAGATACTTCGCCACGGGACCATCGGCCAACCGTGCCGTTTTCGCGTTTGCTTTCGACCACTTCAACATTTGTTTTCCCTTTTGTGTTGTTTCCATGTCTCCCATTATACTATATATATCGGCATAAATCAAGCCCGCTCTCCACCTAAAATAGTATTTTGTAAAAGTAGTTGTAAGTCGTTGCGTGGTAAGGGGTTACGTCGGCAAACGGGGGGGCCGGTTTCGGCCTTTTGTCAAGTCCAACCGTCATCCTTAGTATTATAATCTCCGTTGATAAACCAAGCCATACAACGGGCCACCCACTTGAAGCCAGTTGTTATAAGAGGCTTTCCATCTTTGGGGTCAAACACTTCCCACATACTATTCTCCAAAGTCAAAGTCGGTTTGTCCTGCAAGAGGAAAGTTATCACCTAGAGGGGTGCTAGGATCAAACGGCTGTTGACGCTTGGCATCGTTTAACTTTTCAATCAGCGAATCCAGCAGGGTTACCTCTATGGGATGAGTTGCCTTGTCAGAGTATTCATCTCCGGTATGTACGAAAATGTGTTCTCTTAGAATATCAATCAACAACTCCGTTTGTCCGTTTTCAATAACGATCATTTACATCGATTCCTTGATTGCGTTTTGGTTCTGGTTTGCCCGTGTGCGGTTGCGTTTGGTTCGCCTGTCCTCGTGGTTTCCCGCTCCCGCCTTGTTGACGGAATGAATCCGTCCAGCCTTCCACGGTTCACTCTCAATCGTGATTGTGATGCAGTTAGCACCAAACTCGATTGTACCGCGATCCGTCTTTTTGGTCTTATACTTCATCGTCGATCTCCACCCATCCATTCTCTACAGCACCCTTGACGAAAGCAACCTCAATTCGGTACTGCCTGCCGTCGTCCACGTCGTATTCGATAGTCTCGTTGTTTTCCCACTGTTGCCGATAGTTCTCAACCCGCTGAGCCTTTGCGGCCTTGTCGATCTGGTGTTGAGTTGGGCCATGTTCCTTGACGTGCATTGTATCAAGCTCGGCCAGAGAACGCAAACCAGTTTTCTCGTTGCGGTATTCTTCCGACAGCATATGGTTTGGGACTTCGATGGCTTCCATCAATGCCTCCCGATACTGTGCGATCAATTTTCCGCCGATTGTCTTGTCGAAATTGTAACTCATTGTTCCCTCAGTGCAACGTAAATCAGATACAGAGCAGCGCTAGTTGAAAGTAGTAACCACCACGGACTCATAAGCATGTCTCCTTGTTCGTATATTATACCATCTTGTCATCTGTTTGTCAACCCACTTTCTCCATATCCTTTTCTCTTACAAAGACGTGCTCAGTCGGCCAGCCTTGTCCGGGGAATAGATCGATCTGGTACAGTCCATAGTCAAGACCTTTGGCGAGTGGTAGGCCAGTGACGATACCAGCAAACTGGGTCGTCCTCACCTTGTCACCAATCTTGAACTTGTGTTCTGGGTGTGGGTATTTGCTCATATTTACCATTATACAATATATATCGGCATTTGTAAACCCAAAGCTCCACCTTTTCTCAGGTTTTGTCAAAGTAGTCATAACTCGTTGCTATCACTGCACTTACGGCGGTGAACCGCCCCGCCCCCCTTTGCGGGCTGTCTATACATTTGGACATTTACCCGGCTGGTTAGGCTAAGACCAGTCCGCATCAATCCTTCTTCGCATCTCGCATTTTCCTCCACGTTGTTTTATCACAGTAGACCCAGCCACTATCGACCAGTTTCTTGATAGCCTCGCAGTGGGCCACTGTGGAATGTTCCATCCGTTTGAACTTGCCGCCTTTACTTAATGTCTTCATGAGTCATATCCCTTAGTTCTTGATTCTTGTCAGAGACTAGGCCTGTGAAGATCACAACCTCGCCTTCCATATCCTCTATCACATGGCACATCGGAAAGTGTTTCAATGCAATCCTGAAAACGTCATCGAGTTTCATCGAAGTCTAACTCCTATTGTCCGGGGAGTGGGAACGGGTACTGGTCGCTGGGCGTAGGATCTTCCACAGGGTCGCCTAAAGATTTATGGTCGTGAAGATTCGATGCCCGATTGATAAAGTCCAACACCTGCTCAACGTTGAGGTAGCCAGCAACATTATCATAGAAAGCATCGTCTCTCTTGTTTCGTGGGCCAGTCAGTCCCGGCACAGACACCCACGACAGATTCGTGCCAGTAACGTAGGCGGCACACTCAGCGAGATCTGAACCCCACGCTTCGGCCTTCTTCGGGGCGTCAAAGTCGGCATCCCTACATTCGCTGTCGCTGTAGTTGCCCGGACCCCATTGGACGGAAACTGTCACGCTGTTGGGCAGGTCCAAGTGAAACCCTTTACCACCTGTGATTCGCATTTTCTTGTCTGTCATCGTCATCTTCCTTGTTCGCGTGTTTGTTATATCTCCCATTATAGTATATTATCGGCATATGTCAAGGATGAACTCCAGCTAAAATAATATTTTACCAAAGTGGTCGTAAACCGTTGTGTGGCAAGGGGTTATGGCGTCGGGGGGGGCCGCCCCTCGGCCCGGATTTGTCAACCCCGAAACGTGACTATCTTGTCGCCACAATAATAAATATCCAGAACGTCAGCGCCGCCACCGTCGTCAAAGTGTCTCGATCAATCTTTCTCAGCATCCTCATACGTCAACCGTCTCCATACGATCAGAAATCTCATGAGCCATATCAACAGCCTCGTCGCTGCTAGTGGTTGTGGAAACTACGTCCCACATACAATCATCCGGCCCATCCGCGACTAATGCCCACACCTCGAAATCATCGGTGTCGTGGCAATAGATAACCTCAACTCCGTCCAGCGTCAAAACTTTTTCCATTCTATATCCCTCTCACTTTCCAGATCTCTCTCTTGTCAGAAAAATGTATACGCTTTTCTGACAATCCTCAAACAAGCTCTACAGGCACTGCTCGAAGATGCAAGCCGTCAAGCCCGCAAGCCTCAAAGAATCGCGTTCTGTCGAATCGCGGATTGTCATTCGCAAAGTAGTTTGCGATGTCTGTGGCGATCTCGTAGCAGGCATCTCGCCCAGCCTTGGGAACGTGCTTTTTGATGATTGCCGCTTGTACTTCGTAAACTTTTCGTGATAGCATGTGTGTTCTCTTTTCGTTTCGTTATTGTATATGTGTATTATACCAAGTACGGCTTAGCTTGTCAAGCCACTCGCTTTACTTCGCTTGGCTTGTAATGTCCCCACGTCTGGCTATTCCTAGGAATGTCCAACAGTAGTGTCCCGGCATGGTAGCCTTGAATCACGGCCAACACTTTACCCACGCGGTAACCCACCCGAACCTTGTCGCCTCTTTTGAATTCAATCATCGTTCCCCTTTTCTTGTTTCTCATAACTACCATTATATCTATATTATCGACATAAATCAACCCCAAGCTCCACCTAAAATATTATTTTGTCAAAGTAGTCATAAGTCGTTGATGTCAAAGGAGTTACGTCTCCGGGGGGGCGGCCCCCTCCACTTTTTGCTGGCGACCACTGGCTGGCTGTATATTGAGATATTTACCCGGCTGGTTAAGCCGAGACTCAATGGTCAATCGGCCAAATAGCCCAAATTGCCTCAACCCCCCAGTTTGCCCAAACCCCCCAGCTTACCAAATAAAAAACACCCCGCCGCAAGCTGCGACGAGGTGGAAAGGGAATCGCTGCCAGAGTGTATGTTATGGGTCGGCCTCAATAATAGAGGAGCTTTGCACCCTTTGTTTGTATTAGGCTTTCAGTGGCTCTCAACCCTAGTCCGCGTTTATACCCCTCGCAGGTCGTTAGGCTTTCACTTCTGCGACAGGGAGCGGACTCCAGTAGCCTGTTGTGCTATTTGAACCACGGATGTCGTTTTGCATCCGCGATACCGATCATGATAACCGGAGTAATGATTGCTGTGAACATTGCAACTGTGATGATTGTGTTTGTCATATCTCTATTGTACCAGATTGTTCGTGTGTTGTCAACCGCGTTTTCCAAAGTTTTTCAGTTCACATGCGGCCAGTGGGAAGATGCTCGGGAGGAACTGGGTTCTCGTTTTGTCGGACCTTTGTAGCAGTCCAACACGTCGGGGATGAAATCCTCGTCCACGTTCATGTGGTAGTTCACGGCAACTGTTGCAAGCCCCGAGTCACGCAAAACCCTGCCGATTTCAGCGATCTTGGATCGCTCATTCGACAAGCCCTTTTTCATTTGGTCCGCGATTGTTTGTGGGTAGTAGCTCATAACTTTTTCCTTCTCATTGTTTCTCATGCCCCTATTATATCAGATAGGCGGCATCTTGTCAAGCCCGATCAGGGCTTTTCCTTGCTTCCTATATATATTATCGGCATTTTTCACCCTCCGGCATCACCCTTTCTCAAATTTTGCAAAAGTAGTCGTAAGTCGTTGGTACGCAAGGGGTTACGGCGCGAAACCGCCCCGCCCCTGCGACCCGCCTTGTCAACCCCACGGAGGCGTTGTCGTGTTAGCATGACCATTTTGTATCTTGGTAGTAGTCGAATCCGCTTGGACCATCACCGGCGTGATTCTCGAAACCGTTCCCGCCGAAGTGCGGTTGTTCAAGCAATGCCTTCTCAACGCCTCCTTCAACGTATCTGCCGTTGGTGCAATCGTAGCAATCGCATTCGCTCCACGTCGTGTTGTGAGCGTCTTCCGCTTTCGCGTTTTCGGTCAAGCCATGTTCAAAGTCAATCGTCATTGTGTTACCCTTTCAAGGTGTTTTGTATTGTGTCCCGCCATTGTTTACTTGTTAGGCTTCAAGCGTTGTTGTTTACTTGTTCAACTTCAAGTTACGACGATCAATCGTAATGCTTCCATTGCATAGGCTCCGGCTTGATGACCGGCTTGATGACCGGCTTGGTAACCGGCTTCTTGGTGTTTTTGTTTTTCATCATGTTGTTTGTTTTTCTCATAAGTATATTATACCAAGTTTGGCTCAGCTTGTCAAGCCCACACTCAAACTTTTCTCGCTCTGCAATCAAGTTCGCTTGCAAGTTCAATGTTCTTTTCATCATCATCGAAGAACCAAACGACATCATGATTCTCAATAATGCTCAACAGAACCTTTCGCTTTGCCTTCGCAACATTCACGTTTGCGTTTGAACCAACACAATGAATCGCGTTTGCTTCAATGCCGAATCCACTCAGGAATTCAGCAATTGCGTTTGCAATGCATTCGTTGCGAGCCGTCAAGATAAAAACCGAATGGCCTTCATCGTAAACGTCCTTCGCCAAGTCCATCAGATCCAACGGTGTGCCGTTCAAGATTGTCGAAGGATCATTGAACTCCGCGAACCGATCTTCTGTTCCGTCGAGTTCAACCGCACTTGTGTGAGCAAGTGTCTCATCGAAATCGAATACGAAGGCTTTTGTTTTTGTTTTGTTTATCATTCTTGTTTCCTTGTTTCTCATAACCCTATTATACATACAATGTCGTCATCTGTAAAGCCCAAGCGGCACCTAAAATGGGCATTTTAAAAAGTAGTTGTAAGTCGTTGATACGTAAGGAGTTACGACGCGAAACCGCCCCGCCCCTCTCGTGTGCCCCTGCGTATATACCACCCGTAAGGGGCTGGTTAGGCTAGTACACCCCTCACTAGATGGTACGTAGCCCTACCTCATAGTCATATGCTACCATTACGCTGTCATGATTGTATGTGCCCATCTGATACGTACCTCTCTCTACTACAGTGATAGGGTCAAGGTATTCCCTACCATCAGTAGGCTGCTGCATCATGAACACAACAGCAGCATGGCATAGGCCATCAGCTTCAACCCAATCACTTATCATCAGTGTATCATTGCCTAGTACTGCTGTCTCTACTCTATACTGCATAGCTGCTCTCTTGTGTGTGTGTGTGTTAGTATAGGTATCGCATGTATAGCTCACATATGTAAGCGATAACGTATACCCATGCTGCATATGATAGCGATCTATTCTCTCTCATGTGTGTACCCGTGTGTGTGGTGTAGCCCCACGTGTGCTCCCTACTACTGCTGCTTACAGGGGATTAGTTAGGCTGGTACACTCTCATCACACCATGCCCACTCAGGTGGTGGTAGTAGCTCACCCAGCTGTGTGGTAGTACTGATGCCATGCTTGTCTATGTCGTACTGTGCTACACTACCGTACTCAGTAGCATCACCCACTACCAATGCCCAGCCTATACCATCGGCATCAGGTAGCTCAGTGATGTAGTACTCCCACATGTTACTCAGTATCACATGTGCTACCACATTAAGCTTAGCGTTGCCGCGTTGTATCTGTCGCATGTGTGTGTCCTTGTGTGTGTGTGTGTACGTGTGTGTGTGTGTGTTACGGTGCGGGTGTGAGGCAGGGCTTAGTGCCACCGTATTGGCTCGCCAGTGCTTGAATCAGTTCATCCTCATCAACCAACATCTGAAAGGTGTGATCCCCAATGGTCACACTCAATACGGTACTACCCACGGAGCGGGCTTGTGTACTGTCGAGTGTTTCTACTGTTGCGTTGTTGATTGTAATCATTCCGTTTTCCTTAGCGTTGTTGTTGTTTCTCATGAGTATATTATATCAAGCGGGGCTTCGATGGTCAAGACCAACGGCTTGCCTTTCTGGAATTATCTCAAAGTAGTTGTAAGTCATTGGTACGCAAGGGGTTACGGCGTGAAACCGCCCCGCCCCTATTTGCCTAGCGCGGGGGTGCCCCATCTTAACTGGGATAGTTTACCTAATACACTACTGCTTACTTGTTAGGTTTACCTATCTTGCTTATCTTAGCCATCTTGCCTATCTTAGCCATCTTGCCTATCTTAGATCTTGCCCCAAGCTTGCCACTTGAAGCTGCTGTAAAGCCACATGACAACCACTGTCATTGTTGCTGTCATGCTGATTGCGGTTAGTGTATCCATTGTGTTTCCCTTTCAAGGAAGTTGTGTTGTTGTTTCTTATACGTGTATTATATCAAGTATAGTTTGTTTTGTCAAGGTCAATCAGTTACTATTCTGAATATTCTCAGAAATATATCCATGTGTGATTGCCCATCGAATCATTCCATTCCATCGCACAACGCTTACCCGTTGTGGTCGAATTGTACTGTAACGGATGTAGTTGAGGAATTGAGTAGTTGTCATTGTTGTTGTCCTTTGTATACGTCCATTATATCTATATTATCGGCTTTTGTCAAGGTCAATCTTGAAGAATTCCGGTATTATATTCTTTTTAATCATATTGCCTATTCTAATAACCCTTAGTAGTCTTTGTGTCTCGCCTTGCTTGCGTATTTTACCAAAAGGGGTAGTTTTATCTTCAAATACCTTGCTTGTATATTTTACCAAAAAAGCCGGGGTGGTTCACACACAACCCGAACTCAATTCCATTAATGTATTACCCAAACCTCCCCAATGGCCCCTCCTTTCTTTCGAGGCTATCTGACCAATGTGTGCTTTTATCGTAGAAACAGTGTATAATATGATGACACGATCTTTTCTAGAGGTTATCAAAAATGACGACTGAAGATAATAAACAATCTATAGAGTCTCAGTTGGAATGCAAAGCAACTGCTGCCCTAAACAATCAGATTGTCGATGAGCTAGAAGCAGAAGACAAGCCCCTGTCAGAGGTTCTTAAAGACGAAGACGAAGAGGACTCACAAGGAGATCTTTGAGGAAGCTATTTATTTTATAAGTCGGGAATGGATTAGGACTGGACATGCATAAAAGTAAGTTTCGAAAAGGAGCAATGGAACTAGGCCTTGCTCAGCCAATGTCTGATGATATATTGCTCGCGGGTACAAAAGCCCTTCTTGATTTTCATCCAATCGAAGGATTTGATCCAGAGCTACTCGATACTGACGCCCTACACTTTGTTACTGTAATAGGTCTCGAATATCGGTGTTATTATCTCTTGCACGAGATACACCGCAGTGGATATAACCTATCCGAAAAAGGGGTAGGCCATGTAGAACTCCGAGATGGTAAACACTATTTCGTTAGAGATATGGCCCTATCATTTGAAACTGGCGATGGCCGTCAATTCGTCGCAGACAGTTCCTATAAACCCATGACGGTTGGTGATGGTGAATATATTATCATAGCCTCTACGTGTCCCCAAACTTATTTGGAAGCCCTCGTTGCCCCCCATTCTATCATAGCTTCAACAGAGCCAATGAATGCTACTCCGGTAGAACTAGAGCCAGAGTCAATACTAGGTAGGAAAGATGACGTAATTCAGTCTATTGATATGGACGAATTAAGACATATGTTTCTTACAAAGCCCCGTAAACAAATTAAGGTTGGCACAAGCCGTCTAGAGCTAACTCGTAAGGGTTCTTCTGTAACTGCTCCGGTTATACAACCTGCCCCTATCTACACAGATCACGAGAAGCCTCCTGCACAACAGGGTTATATCATATATAACAAGGAGAGCAAACGTCTAGAGTTCTTCAATGGTGAGAAGTGGGTTGCCCTGTCTCAGGAGGATATTTAATGCACGTACCCTCCAACATGACAGAGAAAGAAGTTCTGAAGGAAATAAATCTTGTTGTTAACCGCATGGCCCACAAGTATACATTTTATGGCTACGAGGTTGAAGATATAAAACAGGAAGCTTTTATCATCTGTATGGAAGCTCTTCCACGGTATGATGAAGAAAGGCCTCTAGAAAACTTCCTAGCAGTCCATCTCTCCAATCGTCTCAAGAACTTTGTCCGTGACAATTATTTCATGAAGGACGAAGAAGAAAAGCGGCGCGTCGTTATGCCCGGACAGTTGGCCAACGAGGAGTACATTGTCGATGACCTGATGGATGGACAAGATAAACTCGATTATAAAATGATGTTAAAGATACTAGATCTTAAACTCGCCGCTTCCTATAGAGAAGACTACTTAAAGATTATTCATGATGTCTACGTGCCAAAGAAACGAAGAGAAGAAGTGCTGGGTTTTATTTATGAAGTACTAGAGGAGCACGGTCATGCGGAAGGGTAGACTATCAAAGACCGAAGGTCGCTTCATTACAGAAAATGCCGACACACTTTCTGTAGAGGCCATAGCAGACGAATTGGATCGTGACCCCAAGTCAATCGAGCTATTCATTAAGCGTAAGTTAAAGCTTGGTCTATCTGAAGAGGAAGAGGTTGCTTACTCTCTAGAAGATCGCCCCTACTGGAAAGAGCTTGGACAGCAGTTTTCGACAGATGAACTGGTACTGTTTCAGTATCACTGGGGACGCATCATCTCCCAATTCAAGGACGACGTGCTGCCAACGGAGGAGTTGCAGGTCGTAGACGCAATTAAGCTTGAACTGCTTATGAATCGTTCTCTTAAACAGAATAAGGCTAACATAGACCAGATCAATGCATTCGAGGGACTGTCTCGTGAAGAGAGATCCGTAGACATAGATCAGCAGGATCGAGATTATATTCTCAACTTGGAGAGGCAGATCGCTTCTCTCCGTGCTGCTCAGGAATCTTTGAATAGAGATTACCGCGATTTACAGGTTAAGAAGAATTCCATGCTAAAGGAGATGAAGGGAACTCGCGAGCAACGGATTAAGAGACTTGAGGATTCTCGTCAGACTTTTACCGGTTGGATTGCACACCTTATGCGGAATCCTAGCTTGATAAAGGAATACGGAATGGAGATGGAGAAAATGAGACTGGCTATGGAGGGCGAAAGGGAGAGGCTGTCAGCGTTACATACATATGGGGACGGCACGGTGGATCAACCCTTCTTAACTTCAGACACTATAAAGGAATAATTATGTGGCTTAATGTTCTCAAGTTTTTATGCTGGCTCGGATGGCATATATGGGAAAATGTCTGGAAGGGTGGTGGCGTCGAGTCGCATTCTGTCAAGCATCGGAAATGTAAGAGGTGCGGCATTGTAGAGAGGTATTCGATAACTTCGGGAGGGTGGGATCGTGATTAAACACACCTTGTTTCTTAAGTGGTGGCTTATTTTTACTGCGACCATTGTCGGCATGATATTGTTAGCTGTAGACGGCGGATGGACTGTTTTGTGGAATGAAGACACAACAAAGTTAAGCTTTGTACTTCTCGCTATTTTTATGGGCATGTCTATATGGTGTGGAATGAAAACGTGGAGGCTTAGTCGATTTCTAGACGAGGGTCGGGAAGAAAAGCATGTTGTGGAAAAAATTGAACACCTAGTAGAAGTGGGCTGGTTTACCAGCGACCTGTGCTTGAGTATCGGCATGATGGGGACGGTGATCGGATTTGTTATGATGCTGTCGGGACTTGCTCAGGTAGACGTTTCCGATATCAATACGGTGCAGGGGTTAATCAAGAATCTTGGTGCTGGTATGTCAACGGCGCTGTATAGTACGCTGACGGGTCTAATTTGTAGTTCTCTTCTAAAGGTTCAGTATTTTAATCTTAATCAGGCGATTGATCAGGTAAGAAAATGAAGCGGAACTACCATACTAACTTGGCCTTTTTGGACCTGTTGTTTAATACGCTCTTGTGCTTTGCAGCATTGTTTATGCTGTCCTTTATTTTGATTAATCCCAGCAAGAGTGAGAACAATGTTAAGGCCAAGGCTGACTACATCATAACCGTGACGTGGCCATCGGAGTTAAATCATGATGTCGATATGTATGTGCAAGACCCACAGGGAAACCTAGTAGCATTCATGCGCAGGGAGCAGGGGCTAATGCATTTGGATCGTGATGACTTGGGACACCGTAATGATACTGTACAGACGGAATTCGGACCTATCACCCATAAAGAAAATATTGAGCTAGTTATCTTGCGTGGATTTATACCGGGAGAATATATCGTCAATGTTCACCTCTTTTCCAAGTATGACTCGCCAGAAACACAGGCGACTCCGGTTAACATTCGTTTGGATAAAGTAAACCCCACCTTTAAGACTGTAGCCATGAGAGATGTTATACTTAATATCAAGGGTGACGAAAAAACAGCTTTTAGATTTAAGTTGGATAAAGACGGAAAAGTAATAGAAGTAAACGAATTGCCCATATCTTTAACTGCTAAGGAAAGAAGATGAGTCTTACAATCGGTTTTGCGGTTATCGTGTCACTGTTACTTTGGATCATCATCGGCTCCAAGGGCCACTGGGCCACGAAGGCCTTTGTTATCGCGGTAGCATTATATTTCTGTTTATCCGTAGGAGTTTCGATCAGGGGCTTTAAAGGCTGGCCAACTGATGAGCCTCTTCCAGATGAGTTTTATGTTCACTGGATGGTCATTCAAGAGCCAGACCGAAAGACTGGATTTGGGGGAGCTATCTTTGCTTGGGTACACCCCCTGAAGGAGCGAAAGAAGACGAGTGGTTGGACAGACTACCTAGTCCTTTTGAGGGGCGACAGTTCGGAGCCTAGAGCTTACAAGCTACTATATACAAGAAAGCTACACGAGAAAGCTCAGGAAGCTTTGGGCATGATCAGGGGTGGCCAGCAAGTTGTAGGATTAAATGGATCGGGGTCAGGAGAAGGTGAGGCTGGATCTGGAGAAGATCCGTCTGGTCAAGGGGGTGGCGAAGGATCACAGGATGGAGAGGGTGCAGGAAGTCTTACGGAGGGTGGAGATATTTCATTCCAACGACTTCCTCCTCCAGTACTACCAGAGAAAGGAAATTAACTAATGAAGACTAAGGCAATCATTTTTGGAGTTACGGGACAGGATGGAAGCCATTTAACGGATTTGCTCCTGAGTAAGAACTATGAAGTCATAGGAGTGGCAAGAAGATGCAGCGTAGACACTACTGAGAGGATTAAGGATCGATTAGAATGTCCACATTTTCATTTGGCGGAAGGAGACATTACTGATGCTCATAGTGTCATTGGGATTCTTAAGGAGAACGATGATGTAGATGAAGTCTATAACTTAGCAGCACAGTCGCATGTAGGAATCTCTTTTAAGCAACCCGGCCTTACTTGGGATATTACTGGTAAAGGATGCTTAAATATTTTACAGAGTCTTGTGGATCTTGAGATAGACTGTAGATTTTATCAGGCGTCCTCAAGCGAGATGTTTGGCGACTCGTATAGTGTAGATAAGGATGGAAAAAAATATCAGGACGAGAATACCAAGTTTTTACCACAGTCTCCGTATGCTATCGCCAAAGTCGCTGCACACTATATGGTAAGATTGTTCAGGGAAGCATATGGCATGCACGCTAGTGCTGGCATTTTGTTTAATCATGAGGGGGAGCGCAGGGGAGAAAACTTTGTAACGCGCAAAATTACCAGATGGATTAGTGGATACTGTAGCTGGTTAGATCGGTTTCACACTTCTCATAATGAGAATATCCTTGCGTTTGGGAAAGATGAGATCTATATTAGAAGCAGACTAGATAATGATGAAGGATTTGAATACCCCAAGTTAAGACTGGGTAATCTGGACGCATGTCGAGATTGGGGGTATGCCGGAGACTACGTAGAAGCAATGTGGGCAATGCTACAGCAAGAGCATCCAGACGACTATGTTATTTGTACAGGTCAGACACATAGTGTTAGAGAGTTTCTAGACTATGCATTTGGCTATGTAGGTGTAACTGATTGGAGTAATTTAGTAACTATTGATCCAGAGTTCTATAGACCAGCAGAGGTCGATTACCTTTGCGGGAATGCTTCTAAAGCAAAAAATAGATTGGGATGGGTTCCTAAATATGGTTTAGAAGAACTAGTTCAAACTATGATGGAACATGATCTAGATGTTAATCTACAAAGTGTATCTTGATATGACCCTTGTCATTAATAATCTCCAGCCATACAAGCTGGGGAAGTATAATGCCACCTTTCCCATTGTCTTCATTGAGGCCCGTAATCCCGATGAAGCATGTTTTAAGGCGACGTATAACCTTATAAAGATTTTATTAGAGCAAGAAGACACTGTAGAGACTCGGCTAGTGTGCAGAAAAGTCAGACGATACTTGAGAGTTATGAAGGTAGAATGTCAGTAGCAAGACGAAACTATGATGACCCCGCATATAGAGAGTGGAGAAAAAAGGTCTACAGACGAGACAAACGTAGGTGCCGAATGCCGGGGTGTAGATCTAGATTTAAAATTCAAGCTCACCATATAAAGAAATGGTCTGAGGCCGCTATTTTGAGATTTGATGTTGACAATGGCATTACCCTGTGTAAGAAATGTCATGCTTCCATTAATGGGCTAGAGTCACATTATGAGACATTGTTTTCCCAAATAGTGAGAGGGTAAATGGCTAACTATAAAGAAGCTCCTGAATACTATATAGTAAAAGATACCAGAGAGCAAGAAGGTTACTACTTCAGCAAATACAATAAATGTGCTGGAATGGTAACTGAAAAATTAGACACTGGAGACTATGCTATTCAAGGCATGGAAGATAAGTGCTGTATAGAACGCAAGGGATGCGTTGAGGAACTAGCTATTAATTTGGGACAGAAGAAACATGCGTTTCTAAATGAAATAGAGCGTATGGAAAAGTTTCCTCATAAATTTATAGTATTGGAATTTGCCTTGGAGGATTTAGTAGACTTTCCAGAGAATACTAGAATTCCAGAAAAGAAAAAAGCCTCAGTAAAGATAACGGGTAAATACATGCTTAAGTGCCTTATGGAGTTTCAACTTCATGAGGGGATTCATATTATATTCTGTGGAAATAAACATAACGCATTTCTCACAACAAGTAGTATCTTTAAAAGGGTAAACGAAATGTATACTATAGGTAGGAAAAAATGAGTAAGTCATTTGCAGAAACTGCTATGGAGCTAGGAGGCAAGGACGCTGAAGAGTCTGAAAGTATCGGTAAGGTTGATACAGCAGACGATCAAGTAGAGGATCTCTTTGAGGATAAATATCAAACCAACAATAGCCCTGCCTTTAAGGCGGTGTGGGGTAGCGATTTTCCCACCGAGAGTTTTTTTGAGTTTAATTTCCATAGACCTAACTCCGACATGCTGGACAACTGCCTCAATATTACAAAGGACTTTAGGGCAGAAGGTAAGCTATATGACGACAAGGGAAAGCTGAATAAATCTCTGCTTGATGATCTTTCTGATGCGGGATATTTTGGACAGCTAGTCCCATTGCCCGATAAGCCAGCAGTATCGTTCTCAGAGTTCTCCTATTTTCTTACAAAGATGGCTACTGTTGAAGCTAGCTTGGCTGGTCTCTCCTCTATTCATGGATGCATAGGTTCAGTAGACCCCATTAAAACGTTTGGTAGTGAATATCAAAAAAGAAAATATCTACCCAAGCTGGCTAGCGGAGAATTCCTGTCTGCATTTGCTCTAACCGAACCATGTGCTGGCTCAGATCTAACAGCGCTTAAGACTACGGCTCACTTGGATGGTGATGATTATGTGGTCAATGGAACAAAATTATTTATCACTAATGCTATTCATGGTAGACTTGTTTCTATTGTGTGCCTTGTCGAGGGAGAGCCTCAAGTATTAATAGCTGAGCTTCCCGAAAAAGATAATAACCATTTTGAAATTGTAAACTACGATATATACGCGCTTAGCAAATTGTACAATAACGCCTTAGTGTTCAGGGACTTTAAAGTACCCAAAGAAAATCTAATCAGTCTAGAGGATGGAAACGGACTTACGGTTGCCTATCATGGGTTGAATCTAGGCAGGGTGTCGTTGTGTGCCAATGCCTCTGGATGCATGAAGGCCATGCTGGAATCAATGCTTCCTTGGGCTAGCTACAGGTCAACGTATGGACAGCCCATCAAAAATAGAGAGCTTGTTCAGGATAGAATTGCCAGACTGGCTGGATATATACTATCATCTGACGCCTTGGTATCTTGGTGTTCTGGCCTTATAGATAAAGGCTACCGAGGAGAGCTAGAGTGCATCATAGCAAAAACTTTTGGATCTGAATGCCAAAAGGAAGCTGCTATTGACCTGTGTATGAAAACCCATGGTGGGAGATCTTTTCTAGGGGGTCATATTATTGGAGATAATATTTACGACCTTTTGGCCCCCCTGATCTATGAGGGGGAGGGCGACATGCTTAATATGGCGTTCTTCAAAAGTCTAGTAAAAGATCACGGAAAAACTTATTTCGAACCAGTAGGAAAGCTTATGGCTGAGTTGGGGAAAAAGAGTCTTTCTCCTAAAGACATGATTAAAAATTATGGAGTTTTTGTTCCATACGCTAAGTGGCTTTTCACGGAAGCGACAACCATGAAGGGCGGAGTACGCCCCATAGGGTTTAACAAGAGCCTAGTCCGCCATGCCAACTTCGCTATCAAGAATTTGCAAAGTTCGGCTTGGGAGATAAGCAGCCTCATGCGTAAGTATCAACTGAAGTTAGCTGATAGGCAATGTCGCATGTCTATACTTTCTAGGAAAATCCAACACCTAATCACAATGATGGTTACGGTTTGTTATGCTTTTGCTAAGGCTGATACTACGACAGCGCTTATAGCGGATGTCTCTTGTGAGAATCTAAAAAATAAAATTACCGGCAACCACCCCACAGATGAACAGATTAGAAAAAGCGTTAACCTTGGAGCGATATTGACTAGCCAATATGGAGACAACGGTCTCGATTCCATACTCATGAGATACAATGACTAGACATGAGAATAAAAGTTGGTGGAAAATACTGGGAGCTAAGCTTTAGGAAGATGCGTGGCGATTATCTAGGAAGGTGTGACGCTCCCGATACCCACGGAAAGAAAATACGCATATCCAAAGACCTTGAGAAATTAGAGGAATTAGATGTGACATTACACGAATTGCTACATGCGGCTGACTGGCACAAGGATGAGGAGTGGGTCGAGCAAACTGCGTCAGAGATTTCTCATGTTCTTTGGAAGCTAGGGTGGAGAAAAATAGATGAAAGAGATAGATGAGGCGTGGCTGGGTTTGGATATACCCGATGGAGACATCTTTAATCCCGCTTCTACTCTAAGTGTGCGTGATGAGGATTTTCATCTTAAGCTCACATGGCTGATGACTAAGCCAGAGTATTTTTCGTTTATGTGTAAGCACATACTTAATGTGCAGCTATTACCATCTCAGGCTTTAATGCTCCATGAATTGTGGCATCGCAAGTTTCCTATCCTGATTGCTAGTCGTGGCTTTGGTAAGTCTTTCATGTTGTCTTTGTATGCTTTGCTACGCGCCCTTTTGCTGCCTAGTCGAAAAATTGTAGTTGTTGGTGCTGCTTTTCGGCAGTCTAAAATCCTGTTTGAATACATGGAAACTATCTGGAGAAATGCACCAATTTTGCGTGACATATGTAGCAATACGAGTGGCCCACGTCGAGATGTAGACCGTTGCACCATGAGAATTAATGAAAGCACCGTAACCTGCCTACCTCTTGGCGACGGACAAAAGATTCGTGGTCAACGCGCTAACGATATTATTAGTGATGAGTTTGCTTCTATTCCACGAGATATTTTTGAAACGGTTGTTGCTGGGTTTGCCGCCGTAAGTGCGGACCCTATAGATAATGTAATACGGGTAGCAGCCCAAGAAAAGGCGGGAGAGCTTGGACTAGAATTTGAAGTATATGATAACTCAGACTCTATACAAATGATGCCTAACCAGATTATTATTTCGGGTACGGCCTACTATGACTTTAACCATTTTGCTGTATATTGGAAGAGATGGAAATCGATTATTAATAGCCGTGGAGAAAAAGGAAGGCTTAAGGAGGTCTTCAACGGAGAAGATCCTCCAGAAAGTTTCGATTGGAGAGAGTACTCAATAATACGCATACCTTATGAGCTTTTACCTAAAGGATTTATGGACGACTCTCAGGTGGCTAGATCTAAGGCTACTGTACATACTGGCATTTATCAGATGGAATATGGGGCATGCTTTACTAGAGACTCTCAAGGGTTCTTTAAAAGATCGCTAATTGAATCATGCGTTGTTAGTTCAGAGAACTTGATAAAAGACTATCAAGATAATAGTATACATTTTGAAGCTAGCCTTATAGGAAATCCTAAGATAAGGTACATATATGGTGTAGATCCAGCATCTGAGATAGATAATTTTAGTATCGTAGTGTTGGAACTTCATCCAGACCATAGGCGTATAGTCCACTGTTGGACGACTACTAGATCAGATCATAGAGAGCGAGTCAAGAAAGGGTATTCTAGGGAGACAGACTTCTATGCATATTGTGCAAGAAAAATTAGGGATTTAATGAAGCTGTTTCCATGTGAGCATATTGCCATGGATGCTCAAGGCGGCGGCATTGCCGTTATGGAATCTTTGCATGATATAGATAAAATACAAGAAGGCGAGATTGCCATATGGCCAGTTATAAATCCAGACAAAGAGGCTGATACAGATGATGAGCGCGGTCTACATATTTTAGAGATGTGTCAATTTGCTAAATATGATTGGCTGTCTGAGGCAAACCATGGCCTCCGCAAGGACTTTGAAGATAAGGCTTTATTGTTTCCATTTTTTGACGCTGTTAGTTTAGGGCTGTCTCATAGCGATGATAATATTAAGAGCAGGATGTTCGACACCTTGGAGGAGTGTGTCATGGATATCGAAGAACTTAAGGATGAGCTTTCAATGATTGAAATGAGCCAAACCCCCAGTGGGCGTGACCGATGGGATACTCCTGAAGTGATCATAGGAAAAGGAAAGAAAAGTAAGATCCGTAAGGACAGGTACTCGGCTTTGCTTATGGCAAATATGGCCTCAAGAATTTTACAGAGAACGCCTACGCCGGAAGCGTATGAATTTTATGGTGGCTTTGCGGAGTACGGTGGAAAGTATAAATCAAAAGAAGGTGAGAAGTTTTTTTCAGGCCCCAATTGGTTTACTGACGGTATGAAAGATGTGTACTAGATTGTGTATAATTATGATAACAGTTCAATTCCATTCCAATTGTTTTTATGGGTGAAATAAAATGAGTGACGACAAAGGATTGATTACGTGGTCTGACGAGGAAAGTAAAGCTCATGCCATGGAAGAGTTTGCAGAGAGCATTGATGCGTATAGTGGAATTAATAAGTCGCGTGGTAGTCACTATACTAGCTTCACCAATGTAGAAGATCGTCGCAGTGTTAGACCTCCTTTTACGAGGAGTGATTATCATGCTTTTCGACCAGACGAAGAGATCCCTACCCAGCAAAAGCGCATCATAAGGATGTGTATGGATGCATACGACAAGGTGGGAATTATACGAAATGTGATCGACTTAATGGGAGACTTTGGAAGTCAAGGAATTAATCTTATCCATGAGGACAAAAGCGTAGAGAAGTTTTACCAACACTGGTTTAAGAGAGTCGATGGTAAAGAAAGGTCAGAGCGTTTTCTAAATAATATCTATCGGGCTGGCAATGTGATTATGTATCGCAGTAATGCTCAGATTACACCAGAGCTTAAAAGATACATGAAAACTCTTGGCAGTGATATTAAAATCGATCTACCGGCCATTGAGGAGAATGTTATTCCTTGGAGATACAATTTCTTCAACCCGCTTACCGTTGATATGAAAGACGGAAAAATGGCATTGTTTATGGGTAAGAAAAACTTTACCATTACCGCAAAAACCTTTCATGACAACTTTAAGAGTGGAGATATCCCTGCTCACATCTTAGATACATTACCGCCAGCCGCCAAGAAAGCTATCAGGCGAGGGGATAAAGTTATTCCCCTTGATCCAGACAGATTGATAATAGCATACTACAAGAAGGACGACTGGTTGCAGTGGGCCAAGCCAATGATTTATGCTATCTTGGATGATATTGTGATGCTTGAAAAGATGCGCCTTGCCGATATGTCTGCTTTGGATGGGGCTATCTCAAATATTCGTCTTTGGACTTTGGGAAATCTTGAACACAAGATTCTGCCAAACAAGGCGGCAATCAATAAGCTTAGAGATATATTGACCAGCAATGTTGGCGGTGGCACCATGGAATTGGTTTGGGGTCCAGAGCTTAGCTTTACGGAGTCACATAGCGAAGTATATAAGTTCTTGGGTTCTGAAAAATATTCAGCCGTGCTTAACAGCATCTATGCAGGACTTGGCGTTCCACCCACTCTTACCGGACTCGCTGGTCAAAGCGGTGGATTTACCAACAACTTTATTTCTCTAAAAACCTTGGTCGAGAGGCTACAGTATGGAAGAGATTTATTGGTCAAGTTTTGGCAAAAGGAAGTTGAGCTTGTAAGAAGGGCCATGGGCTTTAGAAAGCCAGCCTACGTACATTTTGATCAGATGAATCTTTCTGACGAAACGGCTGAAAAGAATCTCTTGTTGCAATTAGCAGATCGAGATATTATTAGTCATGAGACTTTACTTGAACGGTTCAGTGAAATTCCGGGGGTAGAAAAAATTAGACTAAAACGAGAAATCAAACACCGAGATAGAGACGACGCTCCTGAAAAAGCTGGCCCATTCCATAACGCTCTGCGTGACCATGATCTACAGAAGATTGCTTTGCAGCAGGGCGTGGTTACGCCTGAAGATGTGGGAGTTGAAACTACTTTGGATTCAAAAGAGTTAGTAGATAGGAAGTTTCCTAAACCTCAACCGGCAGGTCCATCTGGTGGTCCACCCGAGCAAAAGAAAAATAGTGAAAATCCTGATGGCGGTAGGCCAAAGTTTTCTAATGACAAAGAACCAAGAAAGAAGCGTGTTGATAAGCCGAAGTCAAAGCCCGGCCTTGCCGAGTTGGTTGTGTGGACTGAAGAAGCTTTTCAGGCAGTGTCTGAAGTTGTTAATACTGCCTTCTTAGATGTCAAAAATAAAAAGAACTTAAGGCAGCTTACGAAATCTGACGTGGCTGATCTAGAAAAGTTAAAGCTAGATGTTTTCGCCAACTTGGAATTATTGTCGCCTATAAGCACAAGTACTATCCACGATGTTCTTGTGAGTGGTTCTCAGGTTCCGCCAGACTTTAAAAAGATGCTTGACGATCAGGGGGTTAACCTGCAAAATATGAACATTGAACCCTATAGAAAGCACGCAATAGGACTGTATCTCGAATATCTGGGCTACTGAGAAAGTCACGATTTACAATATTGAAAATAATTCGTGTATATATTGTTAGAGACTATCATGATAAAAAAAATCACAATATACGAACAAGAAACACAAGACGGCGTTGCCGGTCTAGTGTCAGAATCTAACAGTGTCGCATACTGTACCCAAGCCAGTGTGACCCTTAAGGAAGATTTTGACACAGGTAAGATCAATAAAATTCTCAGTGGTAAAAGTAACCCTGATCAGATTGATCTATATTACTTAGAGTCTGTTCTGGTGACCACCGGGTGGAATAAAAATGATGACGTTTTTGAGCCTGCGGTTGCTTGGGTTGCCAGAAATACACCAGAAGATAAACAGTTTAACTTTATGCACGATGAGAATGATATCATCGGTCATATTACTGGTAGTTATGTGCTGAACGAGTTGGGGGAACGGATCGTTGGGGACACCGAACCTCCTAGCCAGTTCGACATTATAACTGAGGCTGTATTATACAATAGCTGGACGGAGCCAGCTAATAGAGAAAGGATGCAGCATTTAATTGCTGAGATGGAGGAAGGAAAATGGTTCGTCTCAATGGAGTGTTTGTTTGCCGGTTTTAATTATGCCCTTATTGACCCCGAGGGAAAATCACAATTGGTACAACGAAACGAGACTTCAGCTTTTCTTACTAAGCATTTACGTGCTTATGGTGGAACGGGTGAATACGAAGGACATAAGGTTGGGAGAGCTTTGCGAGATATTGCTTTTTCTGGAAAAGGTCTGGTTTCTAAGCCTGCCAATCCTAGGAGTATTATCTTTAATTCTAGTAAGGCTTTTCTTGTTGAAGATAACGACATACTTACCAATATTTCGATAGGAGATGTTAAAATGTCAGAAAATTCAAATCTGTTAGAGAAGCAGGTTGCTGATCTTCAGGCTGAACTCACTGCCGCTAAGGAAGAGAATTCAGCTATGAGACAGAATATCGAAGGGGCAAAAGATAAAGAGTTTGCCGCAACGGTTGAAGCTTTTGAAGCTTCTGTAACTGAAAAAGACATGGCGATTGCCGGTCTTGATGAAGCGATTAAGACGACTCAGGCCAGAATTGTTGGGCTTGAAGACGAGCTTGCTCAAAAGAACGAAGAGCTTGTTGAGACTGTTCAAGCTATCGATGCCATGAAGCAAGCAGAAAAGACCCAAAAACGTCTTGCCAGCTTGGTTGATGCTGGATTCAACAGCGACGAGGCTGAGGAATCTTTGGCTCTTTATGACGCACTTGACGATAAAGCTTTTGAAGCTATCATGACTCAATGGACTCAGAAAAACACGGTAGAAGAAGTTGTGGCAGAAGATGCCGTGGCCGAAAATACTGATGAGGCTGCTGAAGAAGATACGACTGGCAATGAAGCTGAAGCAGAAGTGTCAGAAGAGATCTTTGACGAAGTGGAGTCTACTGAAGCTACTCTCGTTGATGCAGTCGAAGAAGGGGACGAGCTACAGTCTACCCGCGCCCAAGTGGCCGAGTGGCTTGAAGAGAACGTTCTTAACAAGTAAATAAATTATCATGAATAGGAGACTTTAAAATGGCTCTAAAAGCAGATAGACATGAGCTTCAAACTGATATCAGCTTCTTTTATGACGCTGGTGTAGTTACTCGCGGTGGAGTAGTTTGTCACGGCACAGCTGGCTCTGGTTCTGCAATGGATCAGGGTGCTGCCCTTGTAGAATACGTGACAACTATTGCAAGCACTAAGGTGCCCGTTGGTATTCTTATGAACGATGTGGTTAACAAGGATCTAACTCGAACCCATCTAAACCACTTCAAAGACGAAGTGCAAAAGGGTGGCAAAGTGACTATCCTACGCAAAGGTTGGGTTGTTACCAGTAATATTTCTGGAACTCCTGCCGCTGGTGATGTTGCCTATGTTGGAAATACTGGAGTGCTTCAGAATACAGCAGCGGATGCAACCGGCTCTGGAAACCTAGCCATTGGTCGTTTTCTTTCGTCAAAAGACGAAGACGGCTATTGCAAGGTTGAAGTTAACCTTCCTAACCATGGCGCTTTGGCGTAAGCAACCATAAAATTATAAGGAGTATACATAATGTCTACTAAGAACAGACCAAGCGAAGAATTCCTTGCGTTGCTTCGCAAATCTGGGGATAGTGATATTGACGTGGCCCTTCCGGCACAACGTGAATTCGCTAAGGCTCTAGAATTGCCGTTACGTAAGGGCGTTCTTGTCGGAAATATTTTGGGCGATATCTTTGAGACTATCGCAGTTGAACCCGGAAGTTCCACGGAATTTCCAATGGATCTTCTTTCTCCGGGTACAGAGGGTGAGCACATTGCTTATACTAACCCCGGACATGGTAGGATTCCTGAGCGAGCAGTCGAGAGCGACTTCGTGATGATTCCCACCTATAGTATCACTAGTTCAATCGACTACCTCCTACGCTATGCCAGAGAGGCTCGTTGGGATATTGTTGGTCGTGCTATGCAAGTGATGGAAGCTGGCTTCGTCAAGAAGATGAATGACGACGGTTGGCATACTATTCTGGCTGCTGGTGTTGATCGTAACATCTTGGTTTACGACGCCGACGCGACTGCCGGTATGTTCTCGAAGAGACTTGTCTCTTTGATGCAGACCGTCACTCGACGAAACTCTGGTGGCAATAGCGCTTCGTTAAGCCGTGGTCGTTTGACTGACATGTATGTTAGTCCAGAAGCTCTGGAAGATGTGCGCAACTGGGGCCTTGACCAGATTGACGAAGTGACACGTCGTGAGATTTACACTGCTAGTGAGGGCGGCGCTCCCATTACTAGAATTTTTGGTGTAAACCTGCACGACCTTGACGAGCTTGGCGAAGGTCAAGAGTATCAGAACTTCTTCGCTAATGAGCTTAGCGGCGCAGTTGAAGCTTCTGACCTTGAGCTTGTCGTGGGGCTAGACCAGTCCGCTAGCGACAGCTTCGTTATGCCTGTCAAGCAAGAACTGGAAGTCTTTGAAGATCCTTCTATGCATCGTCAGCAACGAGCCGGTTTCTATGGATGGGCCGAGCTTGGCTTTGGTGTTCTAGACAATAGACGAGTGATTCTTGGCTCGTTCTAAGTAAGGTCTTACTAGACCCGTTTCAGAGTCGCCCCGAAATAACACGGGGCGGCTCTTTTTTTATGTGTATATAACTATAGAAAGCTTTCTCTTTTAGGACTATCATGATAGGAGTTTACTATGGCCGCACTCTCTGATTACTTGGAATCGGGCCTTCTAAACCATATATTTAGGACCGAAGCCTTTGCCAAGCCGACAAATATCTCTGTAGCTCTAACTAGTGGCATTAATTCTGATTCTATGCAGGGGTGGAGTATATATGAACTACCCACTGGCATTAATGGTTCTGGCACTGGCTATGCTAGAGTTGATCTAGGCGCTCCAGCCTCAGTAGGGGATCAAAAATGGAGCCATCAAGATACAGATATTGAAGCTGGTAGTGGTGTTATTAGAAATAGTGGACAAATTATCTTTACTTCTGCTCTACACGATTGGGGTTGGGTTTCTGGAATAGCTATTTTAGATAGCAGCACTTACGGTTCTGGCAATATGCTGATGCATGCTCAGTTAACTAATCCGCGAGTTATCTACACTGGCGATAATGTCAAATTTGACATGAATACTCTAGAAATTAGCTTTAAGTAGGGCATAAGACAATGATTGTAGGTAAGCTACAGTTAATAGATAATATAAAGCGAGAGATCCCCGACAATGCTACGGGGCAGGTTTCTCCTAATGATGTCAGGCATAACCTGCTTGACGTAATAGACTCCGTGCATCTATTCACGGATGACAACTACCTAGATTCTCTTAACTTCGCCACCCCCGACACCAGAAGTACAAAGGCTGGCGTTGATACTCTCAAGAATCTGCATTTAGCTGGTTATAGTAGTACAGACAATGTGGCAGTTGGATATGCTGCCCTCTCTCATAACTACGACGGCTTCTCAAATACCGCTGTCGGCTCATATGCTATGAGTTGCAATCTCTATGGTGATAATAACACCGCTCTAGGTTATCAGGCCCTAGCTAATAATGTATTTGGGTCAGGTAATGTGGCCATTGGCGGGAATGCGATCAGAAGCAATAAGCACGGTAGCTATAATATTGCCATTGGCCATGGAGCAGGATACTACATAGATACAAACTCCAGCTATAACTTTTATCTAGGAAGCCATGGTTTAGTAGGCGAGAGCGGAGTTTGTGAGAACCCATCAGGCACAGATCTTACCCCTCTTCTTTTCGGGCACTTAAAAGATCTCAAGCTGGGCGTTGGCGTAAATGCTCTACATGGATATGGAGCCTTGCAGGTAGCCGGGGCTGTTTCACCATCAGAAAGCGGAATGTATGATCTTGGCCACCCCGCCATGAGGTGGCAAAATATCTACCTGTCTGACGCCATAGACTATCCCAATGACAGAAATCTTAAGATTCACACAACCGCCCCCGACGGGGGCGTTTATAGTGTTGTAGACACCGTTTTGTTTATGACTAGTGGAGGTAAGATTGGTCTTGGTACAGATACTCCTTCTGGCGATTATGGACTAGTTACTTCTAAAGGTAGTATTGTTCCGCACACAGATGATACGTACTCCTTGGGAGCACCTGATCTAAAATGGAAAGCTGGATATTTTGGAGATATCACGGTTAGCGGAACGGCAACCATAACTACATTCAATTACACAGAGATTAATAGCTGCATCTATGAGTGCAGAACTCTTTACTTGGCTTCCAGTGGGATATGCACATCCGGTGAACCTCCTTGTGGATTCCTGCAAGATCAGCAGATAGAAGGCGGGGGTTTTGTTCTGCAATCTAGTGGGACAGACTATGCTAGAAATTACGAGTTCACTTTCACAGCGCCAGATGCTACTCTTACATGCCTAGAAATAGATAGTCCCTATTCTCGCTCAGCGTGGAATAGCAATATTAGTATTCATATTGCTTCTGGATCTCATGTCAAGACAGATAGAGTGATTGGCTATGACAGCGTAGCCCTGATAAGTACTAACGATTGCTACGGCCTGTTTATACAAAGGGATACGGATAATGTTGTTTATCTAGCTAAAGAAGATCACATCAAGCCTAATCCGATTAGTCCAGAAGGAAAAATTGGGAACGTAACAGAGGTAAACTTTATTGCTTCGGGTGTTGATAAAGATTACCGTGTCAGCTATTCACATCTTAACTCTGGTATTACTGTTGGCCAACGTCTTGTCACTAGGACAATGAGAAAGCAAACTGATACAGCCTATGATCCTCCTAGAGAACATATTGTTGGATTTAGTATTGACAATATAGATACACAAGACGCCATCGCGGCTCGAACCGGCCAACGTCAAGATAGGTTGGCTATCGCTGCGTATGATGACACCATAGATCCGCTAAACGTCTTAACGATCATGCGGTCCAGCGATCCGGGTTTAGTAGGCGTTAGTGATACATCCGGTGTGGCCCATCTAATCCTCCCAGAGACCATCTTTAATATCCAGAGTACCGGCGAAAGCGTGGTTCGTAATACAAGCTGGGGTCAGGAAGAGAAAACTTCGCTGCAATTGCTAAGCTCGGAAAATAATCCACAAAATTCACTTGCAGAGGGTGTGGAGCTTGAATATTCTGTTGCGACACGAAGGGCAGATATATCCCTTTGGGAGCTTGGTTATAGCAAGATTATGATCTCTTTAGACAATGATAGTAACTTTATTGGTATACAGACAGTTACTCCTAACGAGCTTCTTACACTATCAAGCGGCATAGCTGGCAGTGCTGCTATCAGTATTGAAGAGCAGAATTCTATACCTACTGCTACAACTGATTACGGCAAGGTATACGTCAAAGAGAAGACTGCAACAGATCAAACGCAATCTCTATACTTCTTAGACGACGGCGGTAATGAATTTGAGCTAGTCACTAATGCATACGACGTAACGGGTGGAGTCCACATTTATACAGACGCGAGTGGAAACACCTTTGCTGGCATAGAGACCCCAAGCACCAGAGATGCTGCCGCAGCCGGTTACCTAAGACACGGAAATACCGCCTTTGGTAACAGGACAATATTCGACTT
>Ga0302132_10000278_pt1 | contig 28176 bp, 31 predicted proteins | sample CB9_321_MG_FD_203113 | JGI IMG/M metagenome (GOLD analysis project Ga0302132, IMG submission 203113) | Marine microbial communities from Western Arctic Ocean, Canada - CB9_32.1 | ecosystem: Environmental > Aquatic > Marine > Oceanic | place: Canada: Western Arctic Ocean | collected 2017-09-19
CATGTCGAAACATATCTAAAGAATTGAAGTCGTCCGGTGCCACCATAATAGATGGTATTGATCTTACTCAAACAAGCAGTGCTGAAAAACTTCAAAAAAACATAGGGAACACCAAAATAGATATTCTCATTAATAATGCCGGTGCATGGTGTAATGACAGTATCAACCAGATGAATTTTGAGGGAATGATCAGAAACTTTGAAATTAATACTATCGGCACATTACGAGTCGTCGATGCTCTTCGATCAAATCTTAGAAACCCATCTAAAATAGCCATCATTACAAGTAAGATGGGATCAATCTCTGATAATAGTGGTGGAGGGCGATATGGATACAGAATGTCAAAAGCAGCACTCAATGTTGCTGGAAAGAGTTTATCGATTGATTTAAAGCCTAACAACATTTCTGTTGCTATGATTCACCCTGGTTGGGTTCAAACGGATATGGGTGGTGAAAATGCACTTATCTCTGCTAATGAGAGTGTGACTGGGACAATGAAAGTAATTAGTAAAATGGATTTAACTGCTCGGTTACTACCGCGCCACAAATTTACCAATGATTGATTCCAGAACACCCGAATGGGAGCTTTTTGAATTTATGCCAGACTTTGATGTGGAATCATTGAACATCTCTGTGCCAACACTTGTGATCTGGGGAGAGCAAGATCGAGCTTTAAATATAGACTGCTTATCTGGGTTAGATGGTTATGTTGACGATCTATCCATAGAGAGGATTCCAAATTGTGGTCACTTTTTGGTGCAAGAACAGCCTGAAAGAATCAATATTATTATTGAGGAATTCCTATGAATGCTAAAAGAAAACAAATAATTTGTATTGTAAGTGTAATAGGGTGGTAGGGTTCGTTAGCGTGGCAAATATAGCCTTTAATTGAACCGGTTTCTTTACGTTTCTTATTCATCGCCATTATCGTTATCTGGTTTCCATTCTCTCAACTTCATTTTAATCAATGAATCATAGCTTTTCTGTGTCTTAATCGATTCAAGAGCAGACTCAATCGCAATAGCTGATCCTTTGCCTTGGTCTTCGCTCTCATAGTTTTTTGGAAGTTGTACGGTCATTACCTCATAGCATGTATTGCCATCACGCATGAACTCGCAATCGAATGTTAATGTAAAAGTATCATTTACCATATCAAGCAGCCACCCATTTTTTTAGCAACGAAATTTCCTCAATCTTCTCAATCTCGACTTTTGTGTTTTTTCTTTGTGCGATTGTCATTCATATTCCTTATTATTTGATATAGGCGTTGGCTCTCTATCACTAGATATTTTTACAAAGACTAGCTCTGCTGTTGCTACCAATTCATTTTTTACATTATCATCAGTCATGAAAACATGAACATCTAATGTGACAGAGGTACGACCAAATTTATTAGGACGTGTGTATATATCAACTAAGCTGCTGGCATGTATAGGTCTTATGAATTCGACATCTTTTACGCTCCTAGTTACAACTCTACCTTGGCAATGATAAATAGCTGAGATACTTGCACCTACATCTATTTGACTTAATAGCCATCCACCAAATACAGTTCCACCGTGATTACAGTCTGATGGCATTGGTACAGTTCTAATAACCAGATCACCGTAGCCATCCAATGTCTTTAAAAAAAATTCTGTGCTTTTTTTATTCATCTTTAGCTTATCCAATATCTATTTCCTTTTTTCTTCTAATCAAAACACCCATATCCCCAACAACACCAAGCACCTTTTCAGCGACCAACTCCCTCACTTCGTACCTTGCACCGTCTGAGACGGTTTCCTTGATCTCTAAACTTGGAATGGAACAGGTCACTTGCCACTGGCTATTTTCCTGTTCGGTGAATTCGTAAGAGGGCAGGGGCGTGTCATGACGTACCATTAGGTTGTCTAGTTTGGTTATTGGTGAGGGTGATTTCGTCAGTTTCAATTTTCTATTTTATTATCGTTTTTATATAAATATTATACCACTAAACCACCCACCTACGAGATAAATAATTGTTGGGGATTGTTATGATGGTGTGTGATTGTATTTTTTCGTGAGGAAGTGTCCGAAGATGCTAAATTTGTTATTCTGGTGCTGGTATACCAATACTATGATAACCCGAGTCAACATGTATAATTTCTCCCGTAATGCCACCAGCTAAGTCGGAACATAAAAAAGCAGCAGTATTGCCTACATCCATAATTGTCACAAATCAATCAAGCGAGAGTGTTATTGACACCAAAGAATACGATCAAAAGTACCTCGATGCACAAGGTAAATTTGATATTCGTCTCTATGGAAAAGACGTAGCAAGAGATTTAGCGCCATTGGCAAAAGAGGTTGCAGACCATGCTTGCTGTTATTAAGCCTCCGATTATCAATGCCAATAGCGGAATTAATAACTTTCTTGTTGCGGATTTTATGATCTGTAACGCGCCGCTGACCAATGACAGCAACGGTTTGAGAGTGGTACATTTGTTGCGGTAGAGCCAAAAGTTTTAATGCGACAGAACCGTTCTATTCTAGCGAGGGCTATTATGGATTAATCCTAGAGCTTTGGCGTGATGTTTGATATGTGACTTTATAAAACTAGCGATAAAATAATAGCTGTGATCATAACCCATTTGCATTCTAAACTTTAGCGGGTATCCTGCTTTTTCAGCGGCGGTTATCAATGCTTGAGGCTTTAATTCAAGGGATAAGAAATCATCATTATCCCCTTGGTCAATCAGCAGAGGTAAATGTTCTGTTGTAGAAGCAATTAAATGACAAGCATCATATTCAAGCCATTTATCTTTATTGTCACCCAAATAACCGCTAAATGCTTTAATTCCCCAAGGGCACTCCGCAGGGTTCACAATTGGCGCAAAAGCCGAAATAGACTGATAGTGCCCTAGGTTTTTAAAAGCACAAACTAAGGCACCATGTCCACCCATTGAATGCCCAGAAATAGATTTTTTATCTGAGACATTGAATTGGGATTCAACCAATTTGGGTAGCTCTGAAGTCACATAAGAATACATATTATAGTGCTTAGACCAGGGTGCTTGTGTGGCATCTACATAGAACCCAGCACCCGACCCAAAGTCATAGGCATCTTCTTGTCCAGCAAGATCTATTCCTCTAGGACTTGTGTCAGGGCATACTATGGCTAAGCCATAGTATGCCGCGTGTTTTAAAGCGCCTGATTTTTGGCAAAAATTTTCATCATTGCAGGTTAAGCCAGACAGCCAATATAATACTGGCACAGCTTTATGTTTGGCTTGTGGTGGTAAATAAATCGCAAACGTCATGTCGCAATTTGTGGCGGTTGACCTGTGTTTGATGCGTTTTAAAACACCTTCAAAAACTTTATTTTCAGATAAAATTTCCATGTTCACCTCTGGCATATAAGCTTAATTAAAATAGGATAACAGAGCGAATGCTTTCACCAGAATGCATTAAATCAAACGCCTTGTTAATATCTTCTAAGCCCATCGTGTGTGTCACCATAGGGTCAATGATGATATCGCCTTTCATATATTTTTCTACATAATCTGGTAATTCAGTGCGTCCTTTTACGCCACCAAATGCTGTTCCACGCCAGACCCTTCCTGTCACTAATTGAAATGGACGCGTTGAAATTTCTTGTCCTGCCCCTGCAACGCCAACGATCACAGACTCACCCCAGCCTTTATGACAGCATTCCAAAGCACTGCGCATGAGGTCAACATTACCAATACATTCAAAGGAATAGTCCACACCACCATCCGTTAAATCAACAATAACATCTTGAATTGAGGCGTCGTAGTTTTTAGGGTTTATAAAATCTGTCGCACCGAGCATCTTTGCCATTTCGAATTTATCTTCATTAATGTCAATCACGATAATACGTTCAGCTTTTGCCATAACCGCACCTTGAACCGCAGAAAGGCCAATACCACCAAGTCCAAAGATTGCCACACTTGCGCCAGCCTCGACTTTGGCAGTATTTAATACTGCACCAATACCTGTTGTAATCCCGCACCCCAATAAGCAGACTTTATCGAGTGGGGCCGCTTTATTTATTTTTGCTAAGGCAATTTCAGGTACCACTGTATATTCTGAGAATGTAGAGCATCCCATATAATGATAAAGTGTTTGATTGCCGAATTTGAAGCGGCTGCTGCCATCAGGCATTAACCCTTTGCCTTGTGTGGCGCGTATAGCTTGACACAAATTAGTTTTACCCGATAAGCAAAATTTACATTGACGACATTCAGCAGTGTATAGGGGAATAACGTGGTCGCCCGGTTTCAAAGTTGTTACACCAGCGCCAATTTCTTCTACAATAGCGCCACCTTCATGCCCTAAAATTGATGGGAAAATTCCCTCAGGATCCGCACCTGAAAGGGTGAAAGCATCGGTGTGACAAACGCCTGTTGCGATCATTCTAATGAGTACTTCACCAGCTTTAGGACCTTCAACAGTAACCTCATCAATCACCAGAGGTTTCCCTGGAGAAAGTGCAATTGCAGCTCGTGATTTCATATATTTATAACCATTAATTTTTAGCACATTGGTCATGAATGTTACGCTATATAGTTGATGGAGTGTATGCTTTTATAGTAAAAAGTCTTCAAATGGGACGCAGGTAAAGTACTAGAATGAACGTAAACGCTCAGACCCCTCTCTTATTTTGTTGCAACTTGTATGGTATTAGAAATAGGTGGATCAGAGCCGAGTCACGTGCATCCCTTGGCGCTGAAGGTGATGAATGAAGTAGGTATTGCTTAATTAAGAGTATTACTTTAGCTTGCTTGGAAAATTGAAAGATTAAGTTTTGTGCTTTCACCTAACCAAGATGCATAGACTGTATGATCTTCAAGATTATTCCCAGTAAGTGGATGTACGAGAATATTAAGGGAACTTCGATGGGCATCAAGCCATGATATAAGCTCCTCAAACACATCGCTTGTGAAAAATATTTGACAGCTCCAGCATGGATGTGGCCCAACCAATTTTTCATGAATTTGTCCTACTGTAACTTCAAAAATCTCGCCTGCATTTTCACACAGGGCAATGGCTTGATTCAGTGTGCTTTCGTTAAAATAAATGTGTGCATGATAGTGTGTATATTTGTTGATAGGTCGTTGTGGCATTTCATCCTTCCTTGATTTTATAAATATCAGATGTCAATAGTACTCGATAAGTTCTGCTGGAAGTAAGACATATATTGAGATATGTTGTACAGTAATTTACTTGAATTTAAAATAATCTTGACGGGACATTGCCGTAAGTGGATCTGACAGTTTTACATATTTTCAATAAGTCTATTTCTGTTCCGGATACTCAAAATTTCATATATTTTTACCTAATTGTTGTGTAATAATTGCACCATTAATCAATGCTGTAATAGAGTTTTAAGTTTTTATCATTAATTTTAATAGGTCAAAACTTAAAATAAGAATATTTGGAGACGTAATCGTCATGGAAGCAATTTTACATAACCCTACTAAAACCCTAGAGTATTCAAGTACTTAATGACATTTAATGCAGCCACTGGATTTTCTTATAGTTTAATAACTTCTTTACTAGCTCTTTTTTTAGTGCAATCTTTTAACATGAGTCCTAATAATGCAGTAGAAATAAATTCTTCTTTTATAGGTCTTTTATTTATCACACCGATCTTAACAGGTTATTTGGCAGGCGTGTTTGGTTTTATATATATTAGGGTATTAAACTTATGAAGTTAAAATTACTATCAGTATTGTTATTCTGATTTAAGCTAAATCGTGTCAGGTATTTGGTATTGAGGATTGCCGCTAGGTATTCAATCGTTTTGCGAATAATGATAATAGAGGAAACAATTGCTACAAGAAATAATAAAATACGAAAATAAAGATCTTTGGTTACTTCCCTATTTCGTAAAATTTCAAAATCAATAAAGAGGATTAAAATGGTGAGAACGCCAAAAAAGGGCGTACCAAGCAACAGCCCCCAACGTACGAGACTATTTGTTTCATGAATATCTTTTTTAGGTGCGTTCATTGGATGTTGTGATGATTCATTGTGTAGTAATTATAATATTTAGCACAGAGTGATTCAATTTGCGAGATTTGAGATGAAAAATCTGTCTATATTGGCTTGCCATAACTCTTTAAAGTTTTACACTTGTTTTCTAGAGACATAAACTTTATAAGCACCTGAAATGATAGATAAAACACAATATTTAATGGACACCTATAATCCTGAAAATATTTCATTCGTCAAAGGCGAGGGCGTTTGGTTGTGGGATGATAAAGGCAATAAATACCTAGACACTTTAGCAGGGATTGCTGTGATGAACCTTGGACATTCTCACCCAGAAGTGATTCAAGCATTAAAAGAGCAGGCGGTTAAGCTCATGCATGTTTCAAATGCTGTCATAAACCCACTTCAAATTGCACTGGCCCGTGCGTTGGCTAAAGCAACAGGCATGGAGAAATCCTTTTTTTGCAACTCAGGGACGGAGTCTGTTGAAGTAGCATTGAAAATCGCGAGGAGGTTTGGTCGTTCAAAAGGATATGTAAACCCAAAAATAGTGACCATGAAAGGCGCCTTTCATGGGCGAACAATGAATAGCCTTTCGGCAGCAAATAATCCTGCGCAAAAAAAGTTGTTTAGTCCAATGATGCCCGGATTTATACAGTGTGAATTCGATGATATAAACGTGTTGGAAACGCTTTTGAAAAGAACGACTGAGGTGACAGCAGTATTGCTTGAGCCAGTTCAAGGTGAAGGCGGAGTGCGCCCACATTCAGAGGGGTACTTAAAAGCCGTGCGTGCGTTGTGTGATCAGTATGATGTGTTGATGATGTTGGATGAGGTGCAGACAGGGTTTGGACGTACGGGCGCTTTGTATGCCTTTCAACATGAAGGGGTTTTGCCGGATGTGGTGGCAAGTGCCAAAGGATTAGGCAATGGTTTCCCTATTGGGGTTTGCATGGCGAAAGGTGTGGCTGCCAATATTTTTAAAGTGGGCGATCATGGTTCTACATATGGTGGAAATCCCTTGGCATGTACGGTGAGCCTAAAGGTATTAGAAATTATGCAACGTTCAGGATTTCATGAACACACAAAGGAAATGGCGCTGTATTTGACAGAAGAATTAAGGACACGTTTAAAAAACCTAAGCTGCGTAAAAGACATTCGCGGTAAGGGGCTTTTGATTGGTATTGAATTGGATCGCCCTTGTGGTGAGCTAAAGAAAGAAGCATTACGTAATGGCATGGTGATAAACGTTACCTGTCAGAATGTTATTAGATTGGTGCCACCACTGATTTTAGATAAATCTCATTGTGACTTAACACTGGAAGTCCTATGTAAGCTAATAAAGGTGTTCTCTAGAAGATTATAAATTAATCACCCTGTTGTTCTTAAATAATAGTTTAAATATCAAAAATTTAGAAAAGGCGGCAGATAAACATACTTCTTCTAGTGATTGAGTTTTATTGTCAATGGGATAACTTTTTCTCAATAGCATCCATTAGTAATAGCGCGGCATTCACGCCAGTTTCAGTGTGAATTTCACGTAAACATGTGGGGCAGGTGATATTGATCTCTGTGATTTTGTCACCGATAATATCAACACCAGCAAAAAGAATCCCCATTTTTTTAAGTGTGGGTGAAAGCGTTTCTGCAATCTTACGTTCAATCTCATTGAGTTTTCTGACTTCACCACGTCCACCTGCAGCAAGGTTGGCGCGAGTCTCACCTTTGGCAGCAAGACGGGCTAGACAATAATCAATGGGGATACCATTAATGATAATAACCCGTTTATCCCCATCTGTGATTTCAGGCATAAATTTTTGAATCATCGCAAATTGTTGTTCATGATTAGTCAAGGTTTCAAAAATCACATTGAAGTTTGGATCATTGAGTTTTACTCGAAAGATGGACGCGCCACCCATCCCATCAAGAGGTTTTAAAATAATGTCTTTGTGTTCATTCAAGAATGCCTTCACATCTGATTTTCTGCGTGTAATTAAAGTTTTGGGTGTTAATTCTGGAAAGTTTGTAATGAAGAATTTTTCATTGGCATCACGTAATGCTTGGGGGCTGTTGACAACCAGTGATCCTTTCTTTTCAGCTAATTCTAAGGCGTAAGTACCATAGATATATTCAAGGTCAAAAGGTGGTTCTTTGCGCATAAAAATGACTTTAAAGTGCTCTAAAGAATACCGCTCGTTATGCAAAACAGTATAATCATTTTGTTGGGTTGAATGAACCTCAACTTGAGTGGCAAGGGCAAAGGCTGTGCCATCTAGTACGGATATGTCATCTAACGTTGCGTAAAAAACATGCCATTTTTTCTCTTGAGCTGCTTGCATCATCATGATGGAGCTATCTTTATAAAAGTTGAGGGTTTCAATGGGGTCGATAATAAATAAGGTTTTTATTGGCAAGGCTTTCATTAGCAAAGTGTTCATCAGTTATATTCCTTAGAGCTTTAAATTCTGGGGTGTTAGTTTTTGCCCGACTAAATGGTGGAGATCTTTACCATTTAAAATATCTCGCACATGCATGGTTTTTTTGCCTGGAAATTGTAGTGTGGTCAAACAAAGTGTTTTTGTTGCTGTGGCCACTTCAATGCCTTCTTTGGACACCGTGAGAATGGTGCCGGCTTCTGCGAGGCATTCACCTTTAATACTTGCTGCCCATACCTTTACGGTTTGCCCCTCTATCGTCGTGTGTGCCACAGGCCATGGATTATAGCCTCTTATATTACGTTCAATGGTCTCAGCTGTTTGATGCCAATCAATTTTGGCCTCTTCTTTGGTGAGCTTCTTAGCATAAGTAGATTCATTGCTTTGTTTTTTTGGATGTAAAGTGCCAAGACAGATGTCATCCAATATTTTAATTACCGCTTCACCAGACATATCTGCAAGGGCATCATGGAGCGATTCAGATGTGTCGTTATCTTCAATGTCATAAGAGACGGTATGTAGGATATCACCTGTATCAAGTCCTTTATCCATTTGCATAATAGTGATACCCGTTACTTTGTCACCAGCCAATAGCGCACGCTGAATGGGAGCGGCTCCTCGGTGCTTAGGCAGTAGCGAAACATGGATATTCAAACAACCTTGTTTGGGAATATCGAGGACGGTTTGAGGGAGAATAATGCCATAAGCCACTACCACCATAATATCGGCGTTAAGCGCTTCTAATTGCGTAATTATTTCAGGGTTTTGTTTAAATGAAATTGGTTGTAATACAGGGATATGTTTTTTTTCAGCGAGTAATTTAACGGGAGAAAGTTTTAATTTCTTGCCTCTTCCTGATGGCCTATCCGGTTGCGTTAAAGCCGCAATCACATGATGCCGAGAATCAATGAGATCCTGTAAAACCTTTTCGGAAATTTCAGGCGTCCCTGCAAAAATAATGTTCAATTTTTTAGAGGTCATGACGATTTTTTAAATATTAAGCGGTGACTGTACGGATTGCGATGGGGGAAACCATTACACCATCAAGAGGTCCTACACTGCCAACAGACTTACTACACCAGCCATTTTGAAAAACGATTGCATTGGCGCCAGCTTTACCTGCTAATTGTCGGGCATATTTTGTACTGATAAGACAGTCCTTATTAAATGCTTCTTGAGAAGTATCAGAAAAGTGGAGGGTGGTTCGGATGTTTCCGATTTTAGTATAAGCCGCGGGCAATGATGATAACACGGCAACATTGCTGGCATTAATTGCTGGATATTGAACATCAGTGGTGGGTAGAAAAATACCATGTACTTCATCTTTTGGAGCAGGGTTTGCCCAAAGGGCAACGATCACTACCGCAATAATAATGACTAGATGAATCAGGTTTTGCTTCAATGCATTCATAAGAATCTCTTAAACAGTTTGCCAGTTAACGAGGCTAATCATAGCATGTTTTTGGTATCGATGGTGTGAAATAATAGTGTGAATTAAAGGCTACTGTCAGAATTAGAAGCTACCAATTAGGCCGAGGCTGTTACAAATCACGAGAGTCGGAGAGAGTAATGCGGGAGCGATCATCAAGGTTTCGGGATTCTCCTTCGCTTTGCCGCGGGAGCTTTCACGCCGACCAAGTTTCAAGCTTCCTTTTTTCGTAGTGTTGACCCAAGGATGTTTCGCACTCAAGCAAAACTAGTAGCTTACTTATAAGCATATAGTTTATTTTGCCGAAAATCTAATTTCCAGAGAAAATTTGGAAGAATTCGCAAAGATAGGTTGATGTTTTTTTTGTATCTATGTACCGTTACACTATTACAATTTATTCTTATCGGAGGCATGGTGATAGATAATGTTAGTTGGCGAAAATTAATTACGATTTTATCAGAAGCCAAAAGCAAAAGTGAAATGAGTGCCCTGTGTGATTTTTTGTTTACGGCAGAAGAAAGACAGAGACTAGAAAAACGTGTCTTATTAACAAGCGCACTCATTGATACCAATATGTCTCAGCGAGATGTAGCAAAATCCATTGGGGTAAGTATTAGTACCGTTACACGATGCTCAAATGCATTAAAACGTGTTGACGGTAATTTAAAGGGTAAGTTTAAATGAAGAATATAATTGAAAGCCAGGAGTTTGTGAGTAAAAGTGGCGTTGAGATTTCCTGTACCAAAAGTAGCTGTGAATCGAAGATATTAGAAACTATTTTGAATGATGTGGATTATCAAAAAGGCATGGTTCTGTCTTCAGGCATCGAATATCCTGGGCGATATAACCGCTGGGAAGTGGGCTTTGTGAATCCTCCACTTGAAATTATTGCCACAAAGGGAAAAGTGAATTTTACGGCTCTAAATTCAAAAGGTGAAGTTATTCTTTCTATTTTAAAACCTATTATTTTAGAAAATACTGCCATTGCCCTTATTTCTGAAACGGAGAAAAAATTAGAAGTTTCGATCATTTATAGCGATGAAGTTTTTTCAGAAGAGCAAAGAAGCAAACAGCCTTCGGTGGTGACCCCACTTAGAGCCATCATTGATGATTTTAAAGAAATAAATGAGAATATGTTGGGTTTCTTTGGTGCTTTAGGGTATGAATTAATTTTTGAATTTGAGTCTTGTAATCTTCAACATGTCAGAACGGATGAAGATAAACTTTATCATCTTTATTTTGTAGATGAGCTGTATGCGATAGATAAACAAAGGGACCAATCTTATAAATTTGAAATGATTTTATCTAAGAATGGTATGACAACTAAGGATGTAGATGTCACGCCTTTTGTCTCTCTAGACAAAAATTACACGTCTTCGGAATTTAAAGCCACGACAAAAATTCAAGCGCATCAAGATGATGCAGAGTTTTCACAAATGGTGGATGATGCACGCGAGCAAATGCGTTTGGGGAATGTCTTCGAAGTGGTCTATAGCCGTAAATTAAGCGCTGAAGTGGAAGGCAATCCCTCCACGCTATATAAAAATATGCGCGAATTAAATCCAAGCCCTTATGAATTTATCTGTCAGTTTGGTGAGGAGCAATTAGTGGGGACGTCGCCTGAGATGTTTGTGCGGATTGAAGGGCAGAGGATAGAGTCTTGCCCAATTTCAGGTACGATTCGCCGAGGTGAAAACGCCTTAGAAGATGAAAAGCGTATTCGTGAGTTGCTGAACTCTTATAAAGATGAAGTCGAATTGACTATGTGTACTGATGTGGATCGTAACGATAAATCTCGTCTATGTGAAGCAGGTTCTGTTAACTTGCTTGCGCGTCGAACCATTGAACGTTATGTGGGGTTATTTCATACCGTCGATCATGTTGAGGGTAAATTGCGAAAAGAGTTTAATGGGTTAGATGGATTTTTAAGCCATATGTGGGCAGTGACGTTAACGGGTGCGCCAAAGAAAAAAGCGGTGCAGTTAATTGAAAATGCTGAAGCTGGGACGCGTGGTTGGTATGGCGGCTCGGTAGGGTGTTTGGCATTTAATGGTGATGTGAATTCAACGATTACCATTCGTACGCTTCATTTGAAAGATAATAAGGCGATATATCAAGTGGGCGCAACCTTGGTATGGGATTCTGAAGGGCAAGCAGAGTCGGATGAGACCATGACAAAAGCAACGCCTTTTTATAAGGTGCTTGGACAATTTAAGCCAAAGGAAGTCCAAAATATCTCTGTGCAGATGGATATGAATATCGGAAAAGGTTTGAAGGCGCTCATGATTGATCATGAAGATTCATTTGTGCATACGCTTGCGAGTTATTTCAGAGCGTTTGGTATGGAGGTTGAAACTTATCGTTCTGGCATAACGGCAGATGAGATCTTTGCAAAAAACCCCGATCTTGTGATTTATTCTCCAGGACCTGGAATGCCAGATGATTTTGGTTTGCCTGAATTGATTAAAGAAGTATCCAAACAGCAAGTGCCTCAATTCGGCGTGTGTTTGGGTCTTCAGGGGATCGTAGAAGCATTTGGTGGTAAATTAACCTTATTGAATGAGCCGAAGCATGGCAAAATTTGGAATTTAGATCATGCGCAGAATGATTTATTTGAAGGTATTGAAAAGCATTGTGAAGTGGCGGCTTATCATTCTGTTATTGCGGAATCTAGGTCTTTTCCAGATGTGTTGAAGGTTACGGCGAAGAATGAGCAAGGAGATGTCATGGCAGTTCAACACGAGCAACTTCCAGTCATGGCAGTACAATTTCATCCAGAGTCAATATTGACCATGACAAATAATAATGGGATGAGGATGATTCATAATGTGATTAAGGATCTTTGTAAATAGCCCCTATTAACATTGTTCTACAGAGGAAGTATCATTACACTCGTAACCAATGGTTTAAAGGTAAACTAACAAAACAGATTTATTTATGACAAAAATGAAAAAAGTATTAACCATCGGTGGTGCAACATTAGATACCATTATTAAATATGAATGTATGGAAACTATGCAAATCCATAAGCCACATGCATTACTCTCTTATGCCCTGCTTGAAGAGGGAGCCAAAATTGAAGTGACTGATCAAACACGATTTAGCGGGGGTGGTGCGACGAATGCGGCCGTTTCCTTTAAGAAGCAGGGCTACGATGTGTCATTTTTTGGCAAGGTCGGCGATGACCAAGCAGGAAAAGACATTTTGGCAGAGCTTGAAAGATATGGCGTGGATGTCTCAAATTCCACAGTATCTCAGGTGCATGGCACGGCAAGTTCATTTGTGATTCCTTCTTTGAAAGGAGATAGAATGGTCTTTGCCTATCGTGGTGCAAACACCAACGTGTTGGAAAATGATCTACCTAAAGAGGCTATTCAGTCTTGTGATTTCGTATATGTCACTTCATTGAGTAAAGCCTCTGCTGCGCGATTGCCCGAAATTGCCGCCATTGCAAAAGCACATAAAGTAAAAGTGGCGATCAATCCAGGTATCAGTCAATTAGTGGTGGGGAGTGGCTTTGTTCGGGATGCTCTACACGGCATTGATATTTTGATTTTGAATTACGATGAAGCAAAACAGCTTATGGCTTCGTTGGTGAGTGTGGATGAAAATATTCGTTATGCGATTGAGTCGGCGAGTTATGAGCACGGGGAAGCATTGCTGGATAGTCGTGTTGAATTTGAGGAGATGGGGTTTAGCTTGCGTCACTTTATTCGTGAAGTGTTGAAAATTGGTCCTGAGATTGTGGTGGTAACGGATGGCGGTGAGGGGCTGTATGTTGGTACTAATGACGCCTTGTATTTCCATGAAGCCTTAAAAGTTCCAGTGGTCAATACGCTTGGTGCGGGGGATTCATTTGGCTCGAGCTTTGTGGGGGCTATTTATTCTGGAAAATCAATTGAAGAATCCATCAAATATGGTCTTGTTAATAGCGCGTCGGTCATTGCTTACCCTGACGCAAAGACGGGTTTGATGGATAAAGTAGCCCTTGAGTTAGCCGTGGATGAAGTTCCGCAGGGTTTGTGTCGGAAAACGCATTGGTGATTTTTGGCGTGACCTTTACTTCTTTATTGTCGCCACCTAGGTCAGCATAAACATCCAATTCTTAATTTTAACGCATTTTCTGACAGAACATTTAAATACACCGCCATTGGTAGCTTTCTATTTCGTTTAACGGCACAAACTATCCCTTTTTTAATTCCATTGATGCTTCAAGCAACCTACGGTTTCAGTGCGGTTCACTCTGGCGCGTATACACTACCAGCATTAGTTGGTGCATTGCTGAGCCGAAAAATTATTTCAAAGATTTCACTCAAATTTGGCTATAAAAAAGTTTTGCTTTTAAATATCTCCTTTATTCTGGTTTGTTACACTAGTTATTCGATTGACGCATTTATCCTAATTCCGTCTCTGCTTGTTATTCCGCTGCGAGACAGGGAGAGGCGAAGCCGAGGTCGAGTAGTCCTCAGAAGGGCTGCCTTTCGGCTCCATTGAGAGATTGTGCGTAGCGCTTCGACCTTAGGAAGCTGGAAGGTATTTCCCAGCCCGTAGAGCCATATACACAGTACTAGCTTTCAAAAACGAGACTGTAGGCTTGTTTTTTGGAAGATCGGTACGGAGGTGGGCGTCTGAGGCAAAACCATCTATGATGGTGCTTTTGGAAATAATTCAGCAGTACAGATGGTAACAAGGTGTGGACTACATATAATCTCCAAACTACGACATGATTCTGCTCTGTATCTTAAATGGGATGGTGGATACTCAGGCAAAGGTAGACCAAAAAAATAGATTATAACGACCTTCCAGATAAATATAGAATTTCAAAAAAAACTGAAGATAATGTAGAAGCATCAATACATCAATACATCAATACATCAATACATCAATACATCAATACATCAATTTATCAATTTATCAATTCAAAGCAATCCATAAGAAAAATTTAGACACAGGAGCTGTCAGCCATGTGATCTTATACAGCAGTGACTTAGAGATCGAGTGGAGCAAAGTGATTGAGTATTACAGTTTGAGGTTTCAAATTGAGTTCAACTTTAGAGACGCAAAACAATACTGGGGATTGGAGGATTTCATGGTCACTCAAAAGGATGGGGTTCATAATTCAGCTAATATGGCATTCTGGATGGTTAACTATTCACAAAGCTTATTACCAAATTCAAATGCCAGAAGCATTCTTGATCTTAAAGCCCACTATCACGGGCTTCGCTATGCCAATGAGGCATTAAAATTACTTCCAAAAAACACGCAGGAGATTAATAATGATGCTCTGATAGAGCAACTGTCATCAATAGGTCGGATTCATGAGATGAAAATAGCCTCATAATGGCGAAGGTATTGTTACTTGAATTGTAATTAAATCTTTGCCAAGGACTCGGCTAATCCAATGTAGCTTGCAGGTGTCAGCTTTAACAGTTCGGCTTTGGCAAATTCAGGAATTTCAAGTTTTCCAATAAACACACGCATTTCGTCTAAAGAAACGCGTTTACCACGAGTTAACTCTTTCAGTTTCTCATAAGGCTTTTCAATGCCATGACGGCGCATAACGGTTTGCACCGCTTCACCCAAAACTTCTACATTCGCAGCTAGATCGGCAAGCATCGGTTCAACGTTAATTTCAAGTTTTGATATGCCTTTAAGGGTCGCTTGATAGGCAATCATACTATAAGCCATTCCCATGCCAATATTACGCAAGACGGTAGAATCTGTGAGATCGCGCTGCCAGCGAGAGATCGGTAGTTTACTCGCAAGATGATCCATAATGGCATTGGCAAGCCCTAAGTTCCCTTCTGAATTCTCAAAATCTATTGGGTTGACTTTATGAGGCATTGTAGATGAGCCAATTTCACCCGCAATGGTTTTTTGTTTGAAGTAGCCTAAGGAGATATATCCCCAAATATCGCGATTAAAATCAATCATGATGGTATTGATTCGGCAAAGATTATGGAAGAACTCTGCGATATAATCATGCGGTTCAATTTGTGTGGTGTATGGGTTAAATTCAAGTCCAAGTTTTTGGCTTACAAAGTCCTCGGCAATGGAGACCCAATCCAATTCAGGATAGGCGCAGACATGCGCGTTATAGTTGCCAACCGCGCCGTTAATTTTTCCTAAGATCTCAATATTATTCAGTTGCTTTAGTTGACGTTGAAGGCGTGCCACTACGTTGGCAAATTCTTTACCAACCGTGGTTGGAGAGGCTGCTTGCCCATGTGTTCTGGAAAGTAATGGTGCGTCATAGTGTTCGTGTGCCAAAGCTTGTAATGCCTGAGTGACTTCTTGCAATGCTGGGATTAAAACATCATCCCGCGCATCTTTTAGCATTAGTGCATAGGATAGGTTATTAATGTCTTCCGAGGTGCAAGCAAAATGAATGAATTCACTGATCGCTTTAAGTTCTTCGCATTCTGATATTTTGTCTTTTATAAAGTATTCAACTGCTTTGACATCATGATTGGTGGTGCGTTCAATTTTTTTTACATGTAAGGCGTCGGCTTCAGAAAAGTTTGTCAAAATGTCTTCAAGCACTTTGTTGGCACTGGCTGAAAAAGCAGGAACTTCGGTAATGCCTTTTTGGTCCGCAAGATGTTGTATCCATTTAACTTCTACCAATACACGATAATAGATCAGGCCGTATTCACTAAGAATTTTTCGTAGGCTGTTTGCTTTACTGGCATAACGTCCATCAACGGGGGAAAGGGCAAAGACTTCTTGCATAAGTGGCTCCATTACTAAGGTGGTTAGTCGGTTTTTGCTGAATAAAGTTTACCTGAGATTATACATAAATTAGTTGGGAATGTCGGGATTATTTTTTCATGAAATATGGGTCAAGTTGGTGTAAGATAGAGGTGATTACATTAACCTATAAACGGTCCGGCCCAAACTTACCTAACTGGGTAAAAAAATGCAGGGAAAGACAATGAACTTAAAAGACTTTAAAGCAGGCACATTTAAACGAGAGTACAAATACAAAAGTTTTTTGCCAAATAAAATTAACCAAACATTTACATGGTGTGATCCACAAATAAATGTGTTACTTGAAGATGCTACTAGGGCCTTGGGTGAACTAAATGCTTACACCATGATCGTGCCGAATGTCGATATATTTATCCAAATGCATATCACCAAAGAAGCGAATAATTCCAGTAGAATTGAAGGCACACAAACTGAAATGAATTAAGTTTTAGTGGCGAAAGATCAAATTGCATTAGAAAAAAGAGATGATTGGCAGGAAGTTAGAAATTATGTTGATGTCATGAATTATGCGATTCCAGAATTGGAAAGCGTGTTGCTCGGTCGTTCATAATAGATTTTGGCTCCTGCCAAAATCGAATCACTACCCTCGCAGATGGTTCTGCCTCAGACGCCCACCTTCCTGGTGAATTTAGAAAATCACAAAATTGGATAGGTGGCTCAAGTCTAATCAGTGCTTATTTTATACCGCCAAATTTTAATGAAGTTGCTGATTTAATGAGTGACTTGGAAAAATTTTTGCATAATGAGGAAATATTTGTACCGCATTTGATCAAAATAGCCATTGCTCATTACCAGTTTGAAACGATACATCCATTTTTAGATGGCAATGGTCGTATTGGTCGCTTGCTTATTCCTTTGTATCTCGTTAGTAATGGTTTGCTTACGAAACCGTCACTATACCTCTCTGATTTTATTGAGAAAAATAAAATTGCATATTATGATCCATTAACTTTGGTTAGAACTTCAGATGACATTATCCATTGGATAAAATTCTTTTTAGAAGCGATGATAAAAACTGCCAAAAATGGTGCAAAAACATTTGTTGATATCTTGACACTTAAAAAAGACATGGATCAATTGGTCATTGAGTTTGGGAAAAAGGCACATAATGCTGGTAAGCTTATAGAGTTTTTGTATCAAAATCCTGTTATATCCGTTTCTGATGTCGTGGAGCCTTTGAGTGTTAGTAAGCAGACAGCTAATTTACTAATAAAAGATTTTGAGAAGCGCGGTATATTAAAAGAGATAACGGGACACGAGAGAAATAAGTTGTTTATATTTGAAAGGTATTTAGATGCCTATAGTTAAGCTTAAGGCTTTAAACGTTACTAAGGAAATCCATAGTCAAGCTTAAGGGTCTAACTTGAACTAAGAAAATTTATAGTTCAGTTTAAGGCTTTAAGTCGAACTATGGGGTGAATGTCGGATTTTATTGATAATGAATCTTAGGCAGTTCTATACGTTTAAAGATCGCCAATATCCTCAAAACAAAGCCTATGACCAGAATAAGGATTGCCCAGATAAAGGAATCCATATCGAGCTTAATGGTGATGACATTCAAAATACCAACGATCAAAGCAATCGCGGCATAAAGCTCACTTTTAAACACAAGGGGAATGTCATTACAAAGAATGTCGCGCATCATACCGCCAGAAATTCCGGTTAAAATGCCCATGATAACAGCAATGACCGCACTTCCTGTTGCCTGGTAGCCAATGGAGCTTCCTAGGTAGGAAAATGTGACGAGACCCAAGGCATCCAAGATTAAAAATAGCTTGCGCTTGCGAGTAATAAAGTTCGCCATAAAAATGGCAATGACTGCGGCGCATAAAGTGATGATAATGTAGGAAGGTTCTGCAATCCATGTGAGTGGGTAGACACCTAAAAGAATATCTCGAACACTGCCGCCACCTAATGCGGTGATGGTGGCGATCGTAATCACGCCAAAGACATCCATATTCTTGCGACCCGCAGCAATGGCGCCGGTCATACTTTCAGCGACGATTCCCACAACATACAGTGTGTGTAATAAGAAAAATGCATCTAGATGTAAAGAGTACATTATTTTCCTCCACCGTTTCAATTTCGCACATAATAGACATTTAGCCTTCAATTGCAATGGTTATTTTTTAATATTTTCCTTTAGCTGTAAAAGTCCATATTGGACATCACCTGCTTTTTTAATTTTAAGGATTTTCCAGTCATTTGAAATGGTGTTGAGATTAAAATTTGATTCTACTTCAATATAGATCAAGCTCTCTTGGTGAATACAGTTTCCTTCTATGAGTGAGGTTAAAATTTTAGGCAAAAAGTTTTGACCAAATGGTGGATCTAAAAAGATTAAATGATAGGATTTTTTGTTGAGTGCTAGGAACTTAAAGGCGTCCGTCTTAACGAGACTTCCCTGAGTAATATCCAGTTCCTTTAATAGCTTTTGTATTGCAGTTTGTGCTTTTGGGTGACTTTCTACAAAGGTACATGATCTAGCACCTCGAGAGAGTGCTTCAAAACCTAGAGCACCACTGCCTGCAAAGAGATCCAAGCAGGTCGTCTGTTGGATCTTGCTTTGAAGCCAGTTGAATAAATTTTCACGAATACGGTCTGAGGTGGGTCTGAGGTGGGGAATGTTCGCAGGGAAGGTGATTTTTCGGCTGCGCCATTTTCCTGAAATAATGCGTAAAGTTTGGTTCTTCAATGTCGTGAGTCTATGGTTGTGTTTTTGCTTTTGGCACATTAATGTCGGTTAGTGTGTTTGCCTCTGGTGGTGTAGCACCTACCGTGATTGTTAGCATGTCATTTGTGTGAACGACTTGTTTGAAGGCGGCTTGAATATCTTTGGCGGTTACTGCATCAATATTTTTGATATACTCATTCAGATAGTTTTCAGGCAGATGATAGAATGTAATCATATTCAACAGGTTTAGCTTGCTGCTATTGTTTGCAAAGCTAAGGGGAAAACTACCGATCAAATATTTTTTTGCGGCATCGAGTTGTTCTTGAGTGGGACCAGTTTCAATATAATCATCTAAGGTTTTGTTGATGACCTGAATGGTTTCGTTGGTTTTTTCGGATCTTGTCTTCGTGTTAATGATAAATGAGCCAGTTTCAGCGCGTGTTGAGAAGCCGCTGTTCGCGCCATAGGCAAGTCCTCTTTCTTTTCTGACCTCGGTGAAAAGCAATGAGGTTAAGCCTGATCCGCCTAATATTTGGTTTCCGACCAGTAGTGGAAAAAATAAAGGGTCTTCTTTCTTAATGCCTAGAGACCCAATAAGTATGGTGGTCTGTTGAGAGTCAAAAGGGATGTGAATGGTTTGTGGTTTATCTAGCGCTGTAGGTGGCGCAATTGCGGGAGCGGCTTCTCCTTGCGGAAGCCCTTGTGCAACTCTTTGGCTAATGGCACGAGCGTCATTACTAGAAAGATCCCCCACGATGGTAATGGTGGCGTTCTTCGCGACATAATATTTTTTATAGAATGATTTAACATCATCTATATTTAGATCTTTAACTGTTTTCTCAGTTCCAGAAGTGGTGTGCCCGTAAGGGTTATTGCCATACAGTGCTTTGGTGAATGCCTTGTTTGCGACAGCGCCCGCAGATTGTTTGTCAAGCTCTAGGCCAGCCAACACTTGTTTCTGGATTCGAGTGAAAGCTGATTGTGGGAAAGTGGGTTTTGTTAATATTTTGGAAAAAAGTGCGATTGCGGGATTAAGATAATCAGATTTTGACATGGATCGGATGCTCACAATTGTCATATCGCTGTTTGTATAGGCATTAATAGAGGCACCCGTATCGCTAATGCTATTTAATAATTCGTTTTCATCCATGCCTTCAATACCAGTGGTTAGCATGTGTGCGGTCATGGATGCTAGACCATATAGTGTACCATCACGTGTAGAGCCTGCGTCAAAGGTCACATCTAAATCAATCAATGGAATTTCTTTTGCTTGCACAAAGTAAACCTCTGTGCCTTGAGGGGTGCGCCATTTTTCAAAATTAAGGTAATGAGTGTCGGTGCTTGATTTTGCACTAGATTCCATAGTTTTTTTCTCAGTCGTTGTTGTTTTATTTTGGTCAGATTTAGGGTTGGCAGCAAATGCAAAACTTAAAAAGCCAGACAGTAGTAGGGAAAGTGTGGTTTTGCCGAAGGATTTTGTCATTTTTCTGCTCCCTCAAGTGTTGGATCTGCCGTGATGGCCTGTTCAGAGTTGCTTCCTGGGTGGCTTTTGGGTTCAGCTTCTAACATGGCAACAGTTAAGTTGCTAGTTTGCAGATATTTTTGGGCGACTGCTTTTACTTGGTCGGCAGTGACTTTTAGAATGTTGTCTAGCAAGGTTTGGGTGTAGTCTACAGGTAACCCAATACTGGCAAAGGAACCAATTGCGAGTGCTTGAGAGGGAAGAGAGTCCATGGTATATATTTTATCTGCCAATACGTTCGTTTTAACACGCTCCAGTTCTTTTTTTGTAATACCATTGTCCGCAATATTTTTAATTTCAGCTAATATTGCAGCTTGAATATCTTTTAAGCTCTGCCCTTTGCTGGGTAGTGCGAGCACACTAAACAGCACCCCATCTAAGGCAAAGCCCTCATAATCGGTATGAATGGTGGTGGCAATCTGGGTGTCGCGCACCAATTTTTCTTGGAGTCTGGAGGTTTCATCTCCACCTAGGATCATTTCAAGAACGATTAGTGGGTAAACATCTTTTTTGCTTTCTGAATTAATGGAGGGGGTATTGAATCCCATGAGTAGGGTCGGAACAGTGACATTTGGGTGATGTACCGTGATGTTTTTCTCACCTGCGGCTGGAATCTCTGCATGCTTTTTAAGGGTGGGGAGGTTGCTTTTTTTGATATGTCCAAAATACTTTTCTACCTGCTGGTAAACCTCTTCTGGTTGAATATCTCCAATGACAACAATGATTGCATTATTTGGTGCATACCATTGATTATACCAGGTTTGAAGGTCGGCAATAGTGTATTGTTGAATATCATCCATCCAACCAATAACAGGATGATGTCGAGGGTTTGCCGTATAGGCAGTTGCTAAAAAACGTTCCTGTGCAAAGGCAATAGGGTTGTCCTCTGTGCGCATACGGCGTTCTTCCATCACCACTTCTCGCTCTTTTTCAAAAAGAGTTTTGTCTAGTACTAAGTTACTCATTCGACTAGACTCTATTTCAAAACTTAAAGGCAGTTTGTCTTTGCTCCAAAACTGGTAGTAAGCTGTAAAATCATAATAGGTAAACGCATTTTGAGAGCCACCATTGGTTTCGACAAGGGTGTCAATGTCCCCAGGCTGAAATTCTTTTGTGCCTTTAAACATCATGTGTTCTAGCATGTGAGAAATGCCCGTTATGCCATCAGGTTCATAGACAGACCCCACTTTATACCAGATTTGCGCTAATACAACAGGGGCGCGGCGATCTGGCTTAACCAGAATGCGAAGCCCATTATCCAGTGTATATTCACGTATGGTGTTGCTTGTCGTGTCATTACTCTCTGTAGCTTGTGCGGTGGAATTACCCAAGATTGAACCGCCGGCAATCATGGATGCACAGGCAATTTTTTTGAAGGCTTTTTGGTAAGATTTCATTGGTTTCTCCAGAAGACAAAAAAGAGGGTTATTCTCGCATTCGCCAAAATAGCAAGACAAGGGCGATGACAAATAGCATAAAGGGTAGTGCAGCGCCTAAAAATGGGGGTAAGTTATAAACAAGGGTTAGGGGGCCAAAAAACTGGTTGATGATAAAAAACACAAATCCTAGCATTAGACCAAGAATAAATTTAAATCCCATTGCTGAAGATCGCATGGGTCCGAAGACAAAAGGAACGGCGACCATCATTAGGACGATGACTGTTAGGGGTTGGAAGATGATTTGCCAAAGACTTAGCTCGGTACTTTGTGTGTCTTGATGGTTTGATTTGCTATATTGAATGTACGCTATTAAAGAGCCGATGGTGAGGTATCTAGTATTGACACCAATAACTTTGAGTAGTTTTGGTGGTACGAGGGAGTCCCATATAGCGACAGAAGTGTGTTGATTTGTGATTTTTGTTTTGCTAAGAGTCGTGGAGGTGACATCCTCCATTTTCCACTGACTGTCTTTATAGTCAGCCGTTTTGGCAGTGGTGACATTGGTGAGTTGCCCATCTTTGAAGTTATAACGCACAATATTGCTTAGATCTCCTGTTAGCGTATTTTTATTGACATGAATAAAGTCATTTCTATCTTTTAGCCATAGCTCTTCGGAGGTATTTGCAATAATGGTGCTGCTGTCATCCGTAGCGACGGTGCGGTTAAACTCAGCCTGTTTTGAGGCCAGTGGCGCAATATATGCGCCCAGTATAAAAGCGAAGATGGCAATAATGGCACCCGCTAACAGAACCCCTCTTGATATTTGAAAGATAGAATATCCCGCAGCTCGCATCACAATGAGCTCGCTGTTATTTGCAAGGAGCCCTAGCCCCATTAAACAACCGATTAATGCGGACATGGGGAGGATTAAATAAAGATTTCCTGGCACCTGATAGATGACATAAAGGAATGCGTCAAGCGTGCTGTAGTTACCTTTTCCAATGTCGCCTGCTTGTGTTAAAAGGGTAATGATAATGAATATGGACATGAGCGCCACAGCAACAATGATGGTGGTTACCAGAACGGTTTTAGCAACATATATCGTGAGTTTATTCATTCGCTTCTCTTGATTAAGTAGTTATTAAAAATGGGGCCATTCATGCGGCGAATAAAGAATAATGCAAGACCTGCAAATAATAGGTGAACCCACCATATTCCAATCCAGCTAGGAATATCACCATTGCCTAACCAGCCACGAGCCATAGAAATTAGGTTAAAGTAGGCAATAAAAATGAGTACAGCGGGGATGATTTTGCCATATCGCCCTTGTCTTGGGCTAATTCGACAAACAGCAATAGCGATCAACATGGTGACAAAGACAGCGAGAGGGAAGCTAAATCGCCACTGAAACTCTGCGGAGGCTTCGGCGCTATTTTGCTCTAAAAGTTGAAATAGAGGCATACTTTCAAGGTCAAGTTGTGCCGGTCTGATGTAATTCCCTTTTATATATTGAGTCGCTTCTTCAAAGGAGCCAGTTTGGTAAGCTAAGCTACCAGGGTCGCCCTGATAATAGTGCCCATTTTTAAGCACAAGATATTGGCTACCATTGGGTTTATGTTCAGGGTAACCAGTGGGTGCTGTAATGATGATAGGCTTGGCATCAGGTTTGTTTTGATTCTGGCTGTAAATAAAAATATTTTTCATTTGGTTTGTTTTGTTATTTACAGACTCAACATATATCATTTGGTTTTTAAAAGCCATGATTTTGCCGGGTTGTAAAAACTCGATGGGGGAGCTTTGACCCGCAGTTTGTTTTAAGATGTTAAAGTTTTGTACCATGTAAGGTACAACGGTTAAGGTTAGAAAACATTCGATCACAAAAATAACGATAGCAGGTAGTAAGGTGATCCGTAATAAGCGCATCCAGCTGGAGCCACAGGAAAAGACAACCATCAATTCATTGTTGGCAAACATTTTTCCATACACCATTAAAATGGAAAAAAAGAAGCTAATAGGTAACAGGTATGCGATGTACTTAGGTAATAAAACACCAATAAATTTAAAGACGGTCATGCCTGCAAAACTGCCGCCTGCCGCCATACTTAGATAGCGAACAAACATGTTGCTCATCACAATTAGAAGCAAGATGATCACCACTGCAAGCATGGTATGAATGACTTCACGGTTCAAGTACTTTAGTAGTAGCAAGAAGTTTTCCTCAATAAACGAATATTCATACTTTTGTTAATTTTACACAATAAATTGAAGTTTAGCACAGTCAAACGCAATAGTTTCTTGATAAAAAGTTATTTAGTTTGCAAAAGATAATAAAATGATGGTTTATTTTGATCTTTCACAAAAATGGTGCTATTTTACCATATTAATATTTCATTTTAGAGAAGGAATCGCTATGGAATTTATTGTAAAAAGTGGACACCCAGAGAAACAAAGAACGGCTTGTATTGCCGTTGGGGTATTTGAGGGGCGCAAATTATCAAAATCTGGGATAGAGATTGATGACGCTTCAGACGGCTATTTAAGTAAAATATTACGCCGTGGCGATATTGAAGGGAAGCTTGGGCAGTCTCTGATCCTTTTTGATGTTGAAGGCACGTTATCTGACCGTGTGCTATTAATCGGATGCGGTAAAGAAAAAGATTTTTGTGACAAGCAATATCAAAAACTTATCGCTAAAATCGTCAATATGTTAGATGAAACCGGCTCCATGGATGTGGTGAACTATTTGTGTCAGCTAAATGTGAAAGGACGCAGTAACTACGAGAAAATTCGTTTAGCTGTTGAAGCAACTTATGCCGCACACTATCATTTTGAAGATTACAAGTCTGAAAAGACATCTCATCGACGCCCATTGCGCAAAATGACTTTTGTGGTGCCATCTCGTTCAGACCTAAATGAATCTGAATTGGCAGTAAAACATGCCGTTGCGATCTCACATGGTCGTGATTTTGCACGTGACATGAAAAACACCCCACCTAATGTGGCAACTCCTGAATATATTCGTGATCAAGCAAAAGCCATTGCGGATTCTTGCCCTAAAATGAGTTTTAACTGTTTAGATACGGCGGAAATGGAAAAGCTTGGTATGGGCTGTTTGCTTGCGGTTGGGAGTGGCAGCCGATTTGGTGATTACCTGATTAATATGGAATATAACGGTGGCAAGAAAAATGAAAAGCCGATCGTGTTAGTTGGCAAAGGTGTTAGCTTTGATACCGGTGGAATTTGTATTAAACCTGCACCAGGTATGCATACTATGAAAATGGACATGGGTGGTGCGGCAGGCGTGTTAGGGATTATGAAAGCGATTGTTGAGCTGAAGCTACCCATTAATGTGGTGGGAACCATTGCGACCGTTGAGAACTCTGTTGATGCAAACTCCTATCGCCCGGGTGATGTTTTGAGGAGTATGTCTGGTCAGACCGTAGAGGTGTTGAATACCGATGCCGAAGGGCGTCTGATTTTGTGTGATGCGCTGACCTATATTGAAAAGTATGATCCTGAGTATGTGATTGATATGGCAACTTTAACGGGTGCGATTATTATTTCTCTGGGCGACGAGTTTACGGGTGTTTTTGGAAATCATAGTCCTCTAGTCAATGATTTGCTCGGTGCCGGCAAAAAAGCAGGTGACCTGGGTTGGCATCTCCCGATGACGGATGCTTACAATAAAAAACTTAAGAGTGATGTGGCAGATCTTGCGAACGTTGGTGATCGTTCGGCAGGCTCTATTGTTGCGGCAATGTTTTTAGCGAAATTCACTAAAAAATACAAATGGGTGCATTTGGATGTTGCAGGATCTGCAATGGGTGATTTTAGCAAGGCCTACGCAACGGGGCGCCCGGTGCCGATGATGGTTCAGTATTTCTTGGATTATTGTGCGCAAAAATAATTTTGTGTCATAATTCTAATGGCATGCTGCTAATAACTCTGCTATAATCTCGCCGTAATTTACTAACTTATCTAGTTACATGGCGAGAGGTTTTTATGTTACGTATAGTTGAAGATGCCGTCACATTCGATGATGTGCTTTTACTCCCCGGATATTCAAATATCCTTCCAAAAGATGTTTCCTTAAATACAAAGTTAACCAAGGGTATTGCGTTAAATATGCCTTTGATTTCTTCTGCGATGGATACTGTGACGGAATCCCGTCTTGCGATTTCTATGGCACAAGAGGGTGGTCTTGGTATTATCCACAAAAATATGAGTGTTAAGTCTCAAGCAACAGAAGTTCGAAAGGTCAAGAAGTTTGAAAGTGGCATGGTAAAAGATCCCATCACCGCAACGCCGGATACCAGTATTCGTGATCTGATGGGGATTACTCAACACCATCATTTTTCAGGGGTGCCTGTTGTTGTTGGAAAACAGTTAGTTGGGCTTGTGACCAGTCGAGATGTTCGTTTTGCCAAAGATTTAAATGAGTCAGTTTCATCCATTATGACCCATAAAGATAAATTGGTCACAGTTTTAGAAGGAACGTGTAAGACAGAAATTGAAAAGTTGTTACATGAGTATCGTATTGAAAAAATATTGGTGGTGAATAAAGCTTTTGAGCTGGTTGGTTTAGTCACAGTTAAAGATATTCAAAAAGCGATTGAGAAGCCAAATGCCTGTAAAGATGATCAAGGTCGCTTACGAGTCGGTGCAGCAGTTGGAACTGGTGGCGATTCTGAAGAGAGAATTAACGCACTAGTCGATGCGGGTGTGGATGTGATTGTGGTGGATACTGCACATGGTCATTCTCAAGGTGTTTTAGATCGGGTTGCGTGGATTAAAAAACAATATCCTGAAATTCAAGTAATTGGCGGCAATATTGCCACCGCTGCCGCAGCTAAGGCCTTAGTCGAAGCCGGTGCTGATGGCGTAAAAGTAGGGATTGGACCGGGATCGATCTGCACGACGAGAGTGGTTGCAGGTGTCGGTGTGCCACAGTTAACGGCGATTTCTAATGTTGTTGAGGCGTTGAAGGGTACAGGTGTTTCTATTATTGCAGATGGCGGTATTCGTTATTCGGGTGATATTTGTAAGGCCATTGCTGCAGGAGCTTCTGTGATTATGGTGGGTAGTTTATTTGCAGGAACAGAAGAGTCTCCAGGTGAGGTAGAGCTTTATCAGGGTCGCTCTTATAAATCTTACCGGGGTATGGGCTCTTTGGGTGCAATGTCTAAGGGTTCTTCGGATCGCTATTTCCAAGAAGGTACGGAGTCCAGTGAATTTGTGCCAGAAGGCGTTGAAGGGCGTGTGCCTTATAAAGGAACCTTAACAGCAGTGATTCATCAGTTAATTGGCGGCTTGCGGGCAGGAATGGGCTATACTGGCAGCAAGGATATTTCGACAATGAATACACGTGCTGAGTTTGTAAGAATATCCAGTGCAGGCATGAATGAGTCTCATGTTCATAATGTGATGATTACCAAGGAGCCACCAAACTATCAAGTGCGCTAATTTTAATTGTGTATTCTATTTCTTTTCCAGAGTCTCTGTGTTGTTTGAAAGACTGCTGTGCTCATTTGCAGAAAAGCAAACTGCGCGCATCGCTTTTCAAACGCCTTGATCTTCAGAAAAATAAACTATCTCAAATAAAAAAACTGTATTTTGGACTGAATGATGGTTAAACGCTGCCAATGGGCTGAAAATGATAGCCAACTTGAAATGGATTACCATGATCATGTGTGGGGTGTCCCTGTTTATGATGATACGGTTTTATTTGAATTCTTGACCTTGGAAGGTGCGCAGGCTGGGTTAAGTTGGGCATTAATTTTACAAAAAAGAGAATGCTATCGAGCCGCATTCGATGCTTTCGACGTGCATAAAATTGTGCTTTATACGCCTAAAAAATTAGAATCCCTCTATCAAAATAAGGCGATTATTCGCAACAAGCTGAAAATTAATTCTGTAGTTTCAAACGCCAAAGCTTTTATAAAAATTCAAAATGAATTTGGCTCATTTAGCGATTACATCTGGGAGTTTTT
>Ga0302132_10000282_pt1 | contig 28100 bp, 21 predicted proteins | sample CB9_321_MG_FD_203113 | JGI IMG/M metagenome (GOLD analysis project Ga0302132, IMG submission 203113) | Marine microbial communities from Western Arctic Ocean, Canada - CB9_32.1 | ecosystem: Environmental > Aquatic > Marine > Oceanic | place: Canada: Western Arctic Ocean | collected 2017-09-19
ACACAGGTTCCTCGGGTAGTTTACTTATGCCTTGCTGTGACTTAGGCGAGGGTGACCACAGTGACCCCGAGCCGATCCAGTTTGGTAACATTGAAGATATTCAAACGTTGTTTTACGAGAAAACAGCTCGTATGAAACTGTACAACGACGGTACTGAGGTTTCTGTATCGTCCGTTGATGGGATTAAGCGGCTCAGTAAGAAGGGTACGTTACTGTCCCTTGTTGCCGACCACGGCTTCACAGAGAAAGCCGCCCGTAAGATGCTTAAAGAGGCGGAGACTAAGCAGGCGTCTGTTTACCGCGTTACTTACGCTCCCGGTTTTGGGAATAAGAAGCACTTAGTTAAATCTGCCGCGCCGCATCAAAGCTCCTTAGCCGGAGGACCTAACGCCCCATTTGCAGACGTAGAGCCACAACGGGGTGTTGAGATGCTAGGTGGTCGCACCCCTGTCATGACTCAGCACGCCAGTGAATCTGTTAGCGTTGTCCCCGGCATGGAGGCCGCAAATACAGACCCTGAGGTTTGGGACCCGTGGCAAAACTACACTGCCGAGGACTTCCAAGGTGTCATGAGCGTTGCTCAGCAGGCGGCAGGAGAGGGACAGAAGGAAGTATTCGACACAGCAATGATTGGCACGTTACTGAAATCGGTACGACAAGACTCTATAGTGGATCGACATCTCGGCGACCTAATGAAAGCCATTAACAGCCTGGGTCGAATCTTGTTCTTGTTCTACTGGCACCAGGAGGAGTTCGAAGACCGCTACGGTAAGTCGGACATGCCTGAGCTAGAGGACAGCCTACGAAACGCATTTGAATCCCTAGGGGATGTAACTCTTTTCTTGAAAGAGAAGACTATCGAGTCACCTTTCGGGGAGAATGCGGAATTAAACTTAGACGAATCTGCGAGGAACTAAACAATGGGTGGAACTTATTCACGTGTAGTTGAAGCTACAGTCACCGGTGGTGCTGCTAACTGTATTGAGCTTCCTATGCCCCCTAGAGGCATTTTGGAGCGTTTAATCATTAAGCAGACAGCTGGTGCGAACGTAGACTTTGACTATGTTGTATATAACCGCAAGGGTGCCTGTGCTACAGGCATTGACCTGCACGTCAACGGCGGTGCAGTAACCGCAGTGGTTACCGACAGCGGTAACTGCAAGTTAACGATCACTACAACTCAAGCTTACCCTTACGGCTACGCCTTAGCGGTTGGTGACACGTTATACGTCAAGGGCACAAACGTGGCTGCGTACAACGTAGTTCACACGGTAACGGCGGTTAATAGTGCGACAGAGATTGTTACAGACGTTACATACTCTTCCGCTATTACTACGGACGGTGTTTGGCAGGATTCAGTACCTGCGGTATACCGCCGTAATGACCCTACGATGAACATCGTAAATGCAAATACAACCGGAACATCGGGAAACGCTTCCGCCGCCTTCGATATGGAGCGCACGTACGAAAACGCAGATAACCAGGACGAGACTTCTCGTCGACGCGCTACAGCGTTGTGGGTAGACTTATCTCCTGAAGGTTCCTCCAGTAAAACATTTGAGATTGCCTACACGGCTGATGTTCAATACGATTTTTAAGGAATTGCGTAGCTAACCAATGAAGTCGAGTTACAAGGATGTACGACTATACAACCCCTTTTTGCGCCCTGACTGGCGTTTCGAGCGGGTATTGAAGCTAGTAGGTAGAGCCCCTGCACCGGGACGCACTACTAAGCTCGATGACTCGTACATTAAGGAAGCTCGTTCTTTTATGCTTAAATGGCGTAAAGGTGAGTTGGCCAGGGAGCAGCTACTTCAAGACAATCCCGGGTTGTACTATGCCTACATGGTGTACGACAACCTACACACAGATCCTGAAGTTAGATTTATGATGGAAGCGCGTCTCTTGTCCGGGCAACCCGCGGAAGAAGTAGCGGACGCCTTAAAGACATTACCACAAACAGTTATTTGGTATGAGAAGTTATTTTTTAACGTAGATCCTTTTCTCACTCACCATGACTGGATTGTGAAGCATGTCTTGCTTCCGTCTTCAGACCGTTTTATGGTACATGACGCCGCTGACGACGAAGGCGACGAACACGATCCGGTAGCACGGGGAACACCGTTAATTATTCGACCACACTTAGACATGACTCTAAAGTTCTTTTCGTACTTTGGCGGTCCTGTTTTGTGTGAGTTTATGATCGGCGGGTTTAAGCGGGGAGCTACTGCTATAACCCAGGACGACATACCAGGCTGGTTAGACGAGCAATGGCAATTAACTTTACAGCGACGCAGTGCTCAAGCGGCTGGTGTGTTCGAAGTAAACAGATACAACGTAATGGAATTATTTGCTACACATACTAGGATCATCGAACTTCAGCGCACAGCAGAGACAGGCGACGAACGTCGGTCTGTCTTTGAACGTCATGTTCATGCTATGCTTGAAGATCTTCCTTGGACTGTGGGCAAAGAAGCCAAAAAACTTTATTCAGATTCAGCGGTAAGTGCCTTTGAGGACACAGCTGCTGAGTTAGACCCAGAAGAGCTTATACTGATAAATGCGGGCAAAACGCCCGATTATTTAGATGAGGTTTCTGCTGTTACTATCACCGGGCGTGATGATTTGGAGGTAAAAGATGCCTAATTTAACTAATACGGACGAGCAGAGGCTGCTCGAAGGCGTGAAACAGGCTGTCCATTATGTGGACGACAACGGTATGTCACCGGACGAGGCCTTGGGTAAGGTGGCACAAGACATGTCATTGACCCCAGGTTTTGTGCGTGCAGCCGTTAGTGCGTTTAACAACGGTCGGCAAGTATCGCAGTGGCGTGCTAACGACTCTGTCTTAGACAAGCTAGCGGGCTTCCCTCTTGCAAGCTACGACAACATATACGCTAGCATCTGGGGCGGCACAGAGAAAGAAGCTAAAGACAAGTACACGTCTTTCGGCGAAGAGGTGCATTCTGATTATCAGAGCGCTCCTCAGTGGGCCAAGAAGGATGACTTATCCAAGTTAGCTCACATGGACCTGGGCATTGAGAAGTTTGCCGAGGAAGACACTCCGGAGCATGTCAGAGCCCATGAGCGGTCTAAGCAGGTGCACGCAGCCTGGAACATTCATGCACGTACTAAGCGAGCCTCAGAGGACGCCAGGGTCAAGCAGTCAGCTGCTAGAGATACCCTAACTATGCGTTTATCCGTGCTAACTAACTATTTTAAGAAGTTCGCGCGAGATCGCCTGCCTTTTGATGTTGTTGATAGCGCTGCTCATAGCTACTACGGTAGTAACGGCACCGCGCTTATGGACATCATGGCTGATCGGTTCCCTACCGAGAAGCGGGCCGCAGACACTAAGAGATACTGGGATAAACCCCTCTCTCGCGACGCAGAGCCGTTCACGTATGTTCAGAGTGCTATTAAAGCCGCTGCCGACTTTGTTACAGCGACTACAGAGCTGGGACAAGCTAAGCAAGCTCAGGACGAAGCTAAGGGCGCCTTGCTCCCTTTTGTACCAGCCCCGACACAGCCGAAATCGGAGAAAGACACTACTTTCTCAATCTCATTGATTGACGGCGGTGACGGGGAAAAACAAGCTACAGACGAAGAGCGTGTTCAAGCCGCATTAAATGCCTTGCAACGAACTTCTATAGATACTCCCTCAATAGAGTTGGAGCATGATGCTGGCGATATGCCTTTGGAAAAGCTAGAGGAATTAGTTCAGCAATGGGAGGGAGAGATGGGTGAAGATGGCGGTGAGCCATATCCTCGCCGGGCTGGAGCATACGGCTTAGACAACGATGTTCCCATCTCCCACGAGGAAGCGTTAAGTAAATACGCCAAGGAAAAGGAAGCCGGGATAGTACCTACACTGTTAGTGGGTGACAAGATTCATAGGTCACTGGGTGCGGAGGATGCTGCTGAGCGGGAAGTGACTAGTATTGTGGACAAGCTTAATTCGCCTGACCATAACGACGAGTTACGTAAGATTAGGGCTCAAGTGATGCTAGCTGAAATGCTAGGTGATTCCGATAACCCTATTAGTGAATACCCGCCTGAGGAGGTTATCTCGCGTTACAACGAGTTAGCCCAGTTAGCTCCGCGTATCTCTGAGCAATCTGCTGCCATGCAGCCACTACTAGCCAAACGGCTAGCGGGGCAAACTGAAGCGTTTGAGATTAAAGAGATCAGTGACATTGAGAAGGGACTTAAAGACACGTCCGAAGATAATAAACTTGATATTTTAAAGAAAAGCCATGACTCAATACTTGATTGATACCACAATTGAACAAAGTGTAGACTTCTTGGCTCACCGCAAGGTTGGTTTAGCCCATGGAGTCGTCCCTTCCTTGGGTAAGTTGGCTTCGTACAAGAAGGCCGACGAACCAGCTCCGGGCGCAGCTCCAGACGCAGGCGGTGGTACACTAGCATCTTTGCTCGCTAACCCTTCAGTTCAGGCTGCATTAGCCGGGACGGGTATCGGCGGTATTGTGGGACTTCTAGCAGGGTTAAGGCGTAAGAAAGAACGCCGAAACTTGTTGCGGGACTCCTTAACGGGCGCTGTAGCTGGTGGTGTAGGCTTAGGGGGATTATCCCTAGCGGCTAACGCGTTCTCCGGAGGTGGTGCCCCTACGGTTGAGTCCGTAGGCCTACCTGGCTCGAGTAGCAAAGATATAGCTGCGTGGAGATCTAAGAGGCTGGACGCAGGTCGAAGTGATGAACAGATTAATGCCGAGTTCTCCCGCATGTTCTCGCAACTATCCAGGCCTGCCCAGCTGGCTTGGCAGAAGGGCACGGAGTCCAGTGGCACGTGGCTCGACCCGAGCGCCTTGTTACAGGCCGCCGGGGAAGTAACCGACGTGGGAATGCAGTCCGCCATGGGCGCTGGTCGCTTCACTGCAGACCAAGTTCGCGGCGCAGCCTCCCACATGGCGGGCAATCGCGGCGAGCAAGAGTCTGGGGGCGTAGTAAGTGACATAGGCGCATACAGCGCCCCAGTGATTGGTGCGGGACTTCTAGCGGATCAGGCCAGCAAATTTAAGTCGCGGGCCGACTTCAGCGGAACCAGAATTGGCAGTGTCTCCGATCAACTACCCACTGCGCTTCACAAACGCATAGAGGCCATTGCGGCTGTGCCCACAGGGTCCAAGACAACAGGCAGCAAGGCGCAATCCGCAGTAGAGCTAACTCCAGTACAAGTGCAGCAGAACGATCTCCGCAATATGTACACAAGGCACCTGGACGCGGCAAACCTGACGACCGCTAACAGGGCCACGATCGATGCGGCGTTCCAGCCGACCGCGTCAGCTGCGCAGAGGACTGCGCTAAGTGAACTACTAACGGGCAAAGATAAGAAAGCTATTAAAGCTGTTGAGGGCTTCTTGAATGAAGTCAGCCGAAGTGAGGCTAAGTACAAGCCAACGGCGGATGGTCCGCGCTGGGCGAGTATTGCTGCCCCTGTGCACTCGCCTGGGTTTTTGGGCGGTCAAGGGCTGAGCAAGTTCCAAAGTACGATCCAGCGAGGCAAAATACCTCTCCTTAACAGGCGCACGGGCATGAATCCACATACGCGCAAAGGTAACATACCTCAGTCACCTAAGCTTCCGCGGGTGCCTTGGAAGAACAACTGGGTCAGGGGAGCCGGGGGTACGACTGCAGCGGTCGGCGGCATACTTGGCTACCTATACGATACCGTGCACAGGGATAAAGACATTGCCGGAGGCACGAGAGACCTAGCCACTGATGTCATAAACAAATCAGGGAACAAATAACCATGTCAATGATTAAGTATGTAGCACCATCAGGTTGGGATTGGGATCGGCCTGTTGCAGTTCCGGTACCTATATCTAGTCGCGGACTTATCGGCCATGATCGTCGTGAGTTCACAAAGATAGCCGGCCATATGTTTATTGACGAGATAGACCGCACTAAGTTTGCCAACGACGAGATTCCTGTACATCTTATTGCATTAGGTGCTAGCGAAGCTTACGGGCCTAATCGTAACGGCGATGGCTTTAAAGAGGCTACTTGCAAGCAATATCACGATACATTTGTTAAGTTCGCCCGATTCTTTCGCAACCACAAAAACAAGCCAGACAGGGGTGACCCCAGCTTTGGCGTTGTTAAGTCTTCTGCCTACAATGACTCTATGCGCCGTGTAGAGCTGTTAGTGGGTCTTAATGCTGACAAGAGTGCGGCAGACCGTAATGACGGCTTTGTGGCTGACGCAGAGATTGAGAAGATCGCCAAGGGCGATGACTTAGCCGTGTCGATGGCTTGTCGTGTTCCCCATGATACATGTTCTTGGTGTGGCAATAACGCTAAGACCCGTTCAGAGTACTGTGGTAGCGAGAAGTGTGCAGCAGGTGGTTGCAAGGATAACCTTACGCGCCTGGTTAAGATGGGCGACGACATGCACCACTTACATGTAGATAACCCTACACCTACTTGGTTCGACATTAGCAGGGTATTCCGCCCGGCAGACCGTATTGCTTACGGTGCTAAGGCTGACTGGCTAACTAAGGCTGCGGCAGATAACGGTCTCTTTGCCTTCCAGGACTACGTTAAGATGGCTGAGTCCGACAGCGCACCGCTACGCGTCATCATGCACCAAGAGGGTCTCCCAGGAGAATGGGATCAAGCGGTAGCTTCTCAAGTTAAAGTAGCTTACGGCTTAGCACAGTTAGAGCGTCAACGGGGCACAACATCAGACGAAATTTACAGCGGCATACAGACTGCACCTATGGACCTTGACACCCTAGGGGAGCTCGGAACTACCAAGTGTGCTGAGGGACTGTCAGCATTAGCGGACAATAAAATTATTATCTCATTCCCGGACTGGGCACGTTTAGCCAGAAAATCCGAGTTATTAAAGGCCGCAGCCCTGTATTTGCCTAGTATTTATAACCGAATTTTGGATAATGGTAATATTGAGCAGCAGGTTGAGTTGAACCCTTATCCCCTTTCGGAAAAAGTGGCATCGATAAAACAGCGTACTTTTGCTAACCTAAGTGTTAGTTCTCACTCGCTAGAAAAGTCTGCCGTACAGAACAGGAGCATGTTATCTGCGATCCGCAGCCAACCTACTCCGGTGGTTAATTCCACAAACATGAAACTCGGATCAACTAACAATAATAAAGCGGAGGAGTTAGCAGTTGGATACGCGTTGTATAAAATAGCTGCTCTTCATAAAATTGCAGCCTTTGACGGGGATTTCCTGTTGACGGCGATGCTTAGTGTGAGACAAAATCAGTTATCTTAGATACTGAATATGTGACACAAGACTACTGTAACTAATAAGGAGTGCTCTAGATGACCGCCCTATCTACACGAGAGTCAATGGATACCATTGATAAATTCATTAGGGAAGTCGGGGCTGCTGAGAAGACCGCTGCGGAGGCTAATTCTGAGCCTGGCAGTGTCGGCGGCGCGACCGAACACCCCGTGAAAGATGTCGACGACAGTACTGAAAGTGCTGACGAAGGTTTCCGATCGGAAGAAAATAACGCAGATGTCAAGGCGGACGAAGGTTCTCCTAGCGTCGACAGCCAGCCAGTAGCTAAGGCCCCAAGTCTAGCGGGCAGTAGTAAAGCGGCAGCTGAAGGCAAATCCGAGGGTGGAGCAGCTGGTGACCCAGTTCAAAGCCCTGGGTCAGCCTCAGATGATCAAATCCAAATTGGTACCGTCAAGGAACCTACTGGAGACGATCCTTCTGTTGAGACTGCTTCCGTTAAAGAGGAGAAAGAAGACTCCTCCACAGGTCACCCCGCTCGCGCAGACAATTCATCTTTAGATGGTTTGAAATACGCAGAGGCTGACTTGGAAAGCATGCCCATGGAAGAATTGGCTAAAATCGCTTCATCTTTGAACAACGCTATCTTAGCTGAGCTAGCTGTTCATGATTTCCATAAAGCAGCAGACGAAGACGAAGACGAAGATGATGCTGATGATGCTGATTCGTCGGACTGCGGTGTTATGGACATAAGCGGTTACGCGGACGACAAAGAAGCCGTTGATTTAGCTTCTCAAGCTGGCGCTGAACTAGCTGGTCTTCTGACCGGAGATCTAGACAAGCGAGCTGTAGACGGCATAGTGCAAAGTACACTTGAAGACGTCATTAAGACTGCTTCAGCCGACGCAGACCGAGTAACTGTCTTTCTAGCTAACTATGCGGACGAAAGTCAGAAGCAGGCGAATGCTACTACACAAGCTCAGTCTTTGTTACGCCGTGTGATGCTGAAAAAAGCTGAAGGCGAGATGCTACCGCCTATGGCTGCTGGTGGCCCCGCAGGCGAAGCTGCTCTTGGAGGCATGGACGAAGAAGCACTAGTCCAACAGTTGTTGGGTGAAGGCGGAGCTCCTGCTGAAGAAGACGCTATGGCTGGACTAGGCGGCGGCGAAGAAGAAGCACTCGCACTACAAAGTATTCTGGAAGAATTCGGTATTTCTCCGGAAGAGCTTGAAGCTGCCTTGGCAGCCGAGGGCGGTGGTGGTGGCTTAGAAGCTCCGATGCCCGGTATCGAGGGAGTAGCTGAAGAAGTTGCTCCTGAGCTCGGTGGTGACGAAGCTGCTCTTGGTCTAGAAGTGGAAGCTTCTGACAAGCTAGCCGCGGCTAAGAAGGGGAATGCCATGGCAGGTGTTCGGGACTATATTCAGGAACTTATTACTCGTTCGCGCTCGCGCTAACGCTTGATATCAATTACAAGGAGGAGTTTCAGATGAATAAGAAACTCGCGAATCTTTTTGTGAAGAGCATCCAAATTAGCTCAATTCTCCAGAAGAGAGCTTTGGACGAACTTCATAATGGTCATGTGTCCTCGGGTACAGCTTCTGAAAAGACAGCTGGGCTTGTAGAGCATATGGTAGACAAGGGATGCGTTGCAGAACATCAGAAGCAAGCTGCTGCTGATTTGTTAGGCTCGCATTCCGGCACAATGGATCTTTTATGGAACTCTGTCGATAAACTGGCAGAAGCACATAAGGGACTGGAAAAAGCAGGACGTGACATGGGACAAGCAATTGACCCTGCGCGATCTGGCGTTCAGAGCGCACCTTCTTATAGCTCGGTAGACGACCCTTATGTTGGTCGAAGAACGAGCGAAAAGAAAGCATCTGACGCTGCGATTTGGGCAGCTGTCGACGGTAACGCTTTTTAATTTTAATGTTTAAACGAGTAGGCTGAGCCTACCCGGATTACACTAGTCAACGGAGGACTACATCATGGCCGCACCACGGCAAATGACTGCAAACACTCTTAACGCTCTAAAAGGTTGGCCCAGCCAGTCTGCAGTGGATTTCCATTCGAAATTCGATGCAGTACAATTAGCTGCCAGCGAGCCTGTTTTAGCCGGAACTGTCGTCTCTTTAGGAGCTGATGGGGAGTTTGAAATCGGCGTCGGTACTGCAGACCGAATGCCATTGTTTTTGTTCAACAACAGCGACGATCCAGATGTTGAAAATGATGGCGGCGACGCCTCATCTTTAGCTGGGGTTTGGGTTCCTGTTAGTCCCACAGGTCAAGCGATGGCTCTAGTAGCCAACGGAGCCTATGAGCTAACGTCAACTCAATTTGTTACCGGCGGTAACATCGGCGTACCTAATACACCTTTGTTTGCGGACGCCTATGGCGGAGCAAACGTAGGGCAACTCGATGACACCACCTGGACTGGTGGAAAAACTGTTGTCGGTATTGTAAGTAGAGGTGTTGTTGACAATGGCTATGGATACGACTCTGTCGCATTCTGGCCTTACTTCCTGCCTGCTAGTATCAACGTATAGGCTAGGATCAATTTTTAAAACTTAAGTGGAGGTATATTACCAATGACTTCTCAGATGACCCAAGAGGAATCCAAACTCCTCAACGAGTCCATTTTCGAGAAACTCGCCTCCCGTGATCCGCTTTTGGAAAAGCAGGCTGTTGATGCGGTCAATGACTTTACCAGAACGAAGATGCGGGAAGACGGCTTTTATCGTCGGATTATTCCGCCGTTGCCAATCAGTAATGACGAACTTGATCGTCAGGTTGACACGGATAAGCCAGTGAAGATTGTGGACAAGGAACCAGATAGCCCAGCGGCTGTCTCGATCCCGTTCGCGACTCTTCCAACTAACCTTTATATCCGTGGGCCACGCTACAAAGTGACCTTCGACCGAATCGTGACGCCTCGCTTCACGAAAGACGTCGATGAGCTTCGTACTTGGTACATGGATATTCGACAAGTGCTTAGCGACAACGCTATCAAAGACATGTTGGCAGAAGAAGATGGCAAGTTCATCTCTGCTATCAACACTGCTCTTGTTGGCGCTGGATCAACTGTTCCAACCTCGGGTGTTGTTCAATACGAACAAATAGCCGGCGGTATCACTCGTGATACTTTGTGGGACAGTCTTAAGATCATGCCTAACACTCCGTCGAACCTTGAAGTCCACTGCGTACTTCTTAACAATATCACCATCAAAGAAGTTGCGAAATTCAGTCGTAACGAAATGGGTGGAGATCTTAGTGAAGAAGTAATGCGAAACGGCTGGGCTCTTGCTGAATTTATGGGCGTTAAATGGATCATCACGATTAAGAAGGCACTTGTGCCGACTAACACGATGTTCCACTTTGCTGATCCTAAGTTCATCGGTAAGAGTTACATTCTCGAAGATACGACTATGTACATTCGTCGTGAAGCGTACATGATCGAGTTCTTCGCGTATGAAACCCTTGGTGGGACCATTGGTCACACTAGTGGTTTAGCTCGCGCTGACTTCATCTAGTAGGACATTAGGTGATCCGCCCCTTAGGGGGCGGTGACCCTTCTTTCTTTTAATTCCACAATTAAAGACAAGCGGAGACACGCCATGTCAAATGAAACTCAAGCCGCTCTCCCTAATCCGGAAGATGCTTATAACAACCTGTTTGAAGGCGTGCATGCAAATGTCTTTTTTGGCAAGTTGGCAAATCACGGTTTCCAACCTCAATCTGAGAAGGAAGCAGCTGATTTACTTCAACTAGCCGGAAGACTGCGTCACGTTGATGAAACAGAAAAGGCAGCAAGTGCTGATCAAAGTCGTTTTGAAGGAGCCTCACAGGCTCTTGATGGTATTTTGAGCGGAGCTGGCCTTGGAAACGTTAAGGCGGCACAGGCGCATAACGAAGAAGACCAAGCGATTAAAGCAGCTGCTGCTCAACTCGCCGAAGAACCTCTTTTTTATAACTCTGTGTTGTCGTTGAAAGCGCATGAAGCTGCTGTTCTTGCACAACAAGGAGGAGCTAATTAATGGCTTATCTACAAAACCTTACCTGTCTTTACAGTACCGTTAAGAATATTTCTGGCGGGAAATTAAAGTTCGGGTTTTTGCCACCACACGGCCGTGAATTGGCTATCGCAGGGGAATTTACTGTTTTTGGTAATATCCTTGATGCTGTAGCTAATGGCGGAAGTGATCGCGTAACAAGCCGCCGTTCCATTCTCGCGTTCGAAAGCGCTATAGACCTCGGCAAGCTTGAGATTGTCAATACTCCAGTACCGATCATGAAAGATATCACCTTAGGTGGTCCCTTCATGATTACGCTGGACAATGGCACACTGGGTATTGATGACCCATGCTGGGAATCGACTGCTTAGTCGTTGACTCAGGGGAGTGTGAGGCTTTAGCTTTCCTCCTCGCAAGGCTCGATAGGATAATATCCTACCGAGCCTTTTTTTATTGGCGCAAGAGGTTACACTTCAAGTATGAAGCTCAGCGTCTTTACACCAACACACCTGCCCGACCACCTTACCGAGGCGTATCACTCGCTACTTCGCCAGAACTATACGAACTGGGAGTGGGTTATCGTACCTAACGGGTCTAAGGCCTTCGTACCGGACGCCATTCGCGCGGACAAGCGTGTTAAGGTGGTTTCCGGAGCTAGGAGGCATTACAATATCGGGGCGCTTAAGCGGCTTGCCTGCGATAATGCAACGGGATACGGGTTTGTTGAGTTAGACCACGACGACCTACTTTTCCCTGGTGACTCGTTGGGTGCCATCGCGGCTGCGTTTAAGAGAGGCGGCGGCTTTGTTTATTCTGATGATGCTGTCTTTAATTACGAAGAAAACAACACATACAGTAAACTTAGTTATGCCGAGTCGCACAGTTGGTCTAACTATGAGGTGAGCGTGTATGGCAGAGAGTTCCTGGCTACACGGACGTTTGAGATATCCCCGCGTTCGTTATGTGAGATATTCTACGCCCCGGACCATGTACGCTGCTGGAGTCGTGAGGCTTATTACTTAGCAGGCGGACATAACCGCGAGTTATCCGTGATCGACGACCAGGAGCTAATGGCGAAGACATACTTAACTGGAGTTCCTTTCGAGCATACCGGGGGTTGTCATTACCTTTACCGGATGTACCCAAACAACACCGTCAAATCCCGAGGCATAAGGATCCAAGAGTTGGCTAGAGAATACAAAAATAAGTACACGGAAGATCTAATCCGAGAGTGGGCCACGCGCGGTGACCATGCTACGTTGAACATACAAGAGATGCAGCAGGAAGGCTGGAAGGTGGATCGTGACTTACGGCACGGGTTAGGTCAGGCTAAGTACGGGGTTATCGAGGCACATGACTTTTTACAGCGCCTTGACGGTGATCATGTTGTCGAGTTTATGAACGCCGCTTACGCAGCCCTGATACCCGGGGGTTACTTAATGGTGTCGGTACCAGACGCCACGCACGAGATAGGGTTTGCGGATCCGTCGTACAAGACGTATTATAGCCCTCTAAGTATGTTGCCTTACACCTACGCCAACTACGCGAAGGCTAACGGCGCAGTAACTTGCCGCTTTCAGCAGGTACATATGGACGAAGAGTACCCCTCTGAGTGGCATGAGAAGCACAAGTATCGTTATTTACGTTTTCACTTGTGTGCCTTAAAAGGGCAGAGACAACCTGGACTAGTCACTATTTGATATTCTATTGACGGGTTGTGGTATGTATAATGCCATAGAAACGTACATTTCACACTATGGGGAGTCGTATGACGCAATCTAATCCTCCCACCAGCACGGATTGTGACGATCAGAACCAGGTTTCTGCTCCGGTCACGTATGTTGATGGTTGTCCTGTATTACCAAAGTTACAATGCCACGAGGTCCAGATGGGGCAAGATGCCCGATTAGAGTGGACTATGCGTACGGCTAACGGTGACCCCGTCGACTTAACAGACTGCGCTAACTCTTGCGCTAGTGTCAGCTCCGGAACACCTGCGGAGTCGTTTGACGCGCTAGGTACGCCTCCCTGCGGTGTGTCGCTGCGTATACGTGAGTTAACTGGATTATCCCCGACACAAGACCCTGTTGCGTGTGTACTCGCAGACATTGTTACCGCAACAGATGGTTACGTACGCGCGCAAAGCCTACCGGACTCTATTATCCGGGAGCCTGGTATTTACTTAGAAGAGTGGGCTTTATTTTCTGAAGATCACCGGATGATATTCAGCAACCAATCTTTGTGCTTTGTCCGCCGTGGTTTGTTTGGCGTCAGCAACGACACAGGCCAGTATAGTAAAGGGCCTCCGAGTATAGAAGAAATACGCCTGACTATGCGAGATAATTCCTCTGCTGACAACTTACTACTAGATAACGTAGAGTTTGACGGTGCCGAAATAGCTCAGGCCGTGCTGCGTCCAATTCAGTATTGGAACGAGATACCGCCCCCTTTACGTCCGGCAATGACGACTAAGACGTTTCCTTTCAAGGAAATCTGGCTAAAGGGTATCCAGGCTTACTTATACCGAATGGCTTCTAACACTTACCGGCGTAATCGCTTGCCCTACAGTGCAGGCGGCGTGACCGTAGACGACAAGAACAAAGAGCAGGAGTATTCTGCTGCCGCTGCCGGCCTGTTACGGGAGTTTCAGGACATGGTACAGGCTAAGAAGGTTGAAATTAATATTGCCGGGTTTAGTAGTAGTATTTCTTCACAGTACGGCAATCTCTTCCGCTAGCCAGCAAGGATGCTGATTTATGCCACAACGTATTATTGGACAACCTCCGCTACCTGGTGCTACCTGCCAGGACAAGTGCCCTTCCCAGTGTGAGTCAGTATTTGACGTCGTACACGTTAGCTACTTGATCCGGGGCGGTACGCGCGTCTGTTGGCAGCTGCTTAGTACCTTCTCCGACCCGCTTCCTTACACCTTTCAGTTACAGGTAGGTCAGTCAGGTAACCCTGACGCTGACGACTGGGCAGATGTGGGTGTATCTATGGAGAATACGTTTTATGCCATAGACGGTGTGAAGCGTGTTTACGGTAAGACCCAATACACGCATTACCGCGTAAAGATGACTACGACGAAGGGTACTTACTATTCAGACCCTACGGCTTCTGGCGGGATACTCTCTCCGCGGGATTGGCGCATCGCCCGGGAAATTGTACGTAAAGAGAAGCTGCGCTTCCGTTACACGAGCCAGGACGGTTATTTACTTAAGCGCCGTATAACAGGTGTTGCGTGCACTAAGTGCCTAGATTTGCAGACTGACGAGGTAACCAACCCTGACTGCCCCGAGTGCTACGGCACAGGGCTTCAGTGCGGCTATTACTACCCAATGGGCTGCATCTGGGCGGACCTAGCCCCTAGGACACGCAGAAAGCATATTGATAACGCGGGTCAGCGAGGTACGATTAACGACATTGTTGTGTCGGGACGTATGCTCATGCTGCCTTTGTTACAAGAAACAGACGTGTGGGTAAACCGGGAGACGGACGACAGGTACTATATCCACAGCATACAAGACGTAGCCGAGATTAGAGGCGTGCCTTTAATAGCGAACGTAGAGATGCGTCCAGCTCCGTACACCGACATCGCGTATACAATACCTATACCGCAGCAAGACGAATTTTTAAGCGGAGCCTGCTAGTGCCCTATATACCGCAAAACAAGTTACATAGCACATCTCTGCCTCAGCAGCCTATCGGCGCTGACAAGGCTCCTTTGCCGGCCATAGGCCGTGGTCCGCTGGATGTGCCGCCCCGTGAAAACAAGTCCCGGCAAGGTCTTCGTATACTTAACAGGATCAGCCCGATAAAGTGGAGCTATGACCCTGACCGAGTAATTAAACTAATGTACCCCCAGCTAAAGTTGCATACAGATGAGCACACCCGAGGATTGGTGTCAGACGACACCCCCAACGCCTAAAGAAGCCTGTGAAACTCAGAATCCGTATTTTGAGCCGGATTCTTTGTGTGAGAACGGTTGGCAGCCTCTGCTTTTGACAGGGTTGTTTCGTGATATGCTTATTCGTCACTTTTCTGACCCAAAAGGGCTGAGATCGGAAGATTTAAGACAATTCATCTGGAAGCCAGGGGCCGACTCAGGTATATTAATTGAAAGTGCTTATCGTTGGCGCGGTGATCTTGTAGAAAAGAGACCCGCAATATTGGTAAAACGAAACGCTTATCGTCAACGTCGCTTAGGGATAAGGGACGAGATAATAGGAGCGGGTACAGATAGTGCCCTATTTAAAAACGAAAGAGGTGCACATACCATCCATACGGTTAATTGGATGGGAAGTCATACTATTTTTTGTATCCATGGAACGGGTGCAAGTTGTGAAATATTGGCGAGCGAGGTTGTAGACGAGTTAACTGTCTTCACTCCCGCGATTCGTCAGCAGCTGTTACTGGAAGACTTCCAGGTAACAGAAGTAGGGGAGATTAGTGAGCTTGAGGAAGCCACTGAGAACTACGTGATACCTATTACAGTTGGCTGGGTCTACAACAAGACGTGGCAATTGAAGTTGGAATCTCTTCCCCTTCGTAAAGTCGTTCAAGACCTTAACTTGAAGGACTGTTAACCCTTACATTAATCACAACATATGATATGGAGATCATTTAATTATGGCTACTTATGTTTTACCCCAAGTCCTAGTGTTTCAGGACTTTACTATTACAACTACAGCAGCAGCTAATCCGCTGTCTGCCCACATTGCTGGCGGTCACGCTCAGCTTGTGCGTTATGCTGACTCAGACGAGCGTGAAAACGGCTTGTTAGGTTATTACGAAGAGTCCGTCGCGACGGCTTACTTATGGCCTAATCGAACTGCTGGTGCTATCGTGGACCAATCCTATACTAAGGTTTGGGTTCAGGACGCTTTGCTCCGCTACTTCAACGACACTGCAAGCGCTGGTGACCCTATTACTGTCACTACTGGCTACAACAATCGAATTAGCGCAGCTGCCACTAACTTTACGACGAACGGCGTGTACTCACGTGCCGCTTCACTATATGACCGAGATGTCACTGTTGGCGACGTAATCCGCGTCCGTGGTGTTCCCGTCGGTGGTGGTGATCCTGTCATTCTTTGGACGTACGTAAAAGCTATCGTCGCTAACGAAATTGCTGCCGCTGTTGCAGCTGCTACTGCTGACGCAAGTAACGCAGGTACTCAGACCCAAAGTGAGTCTATCTCGCAAACATCTGGCCCTGAGAACTGTATTACTTCCAGCGCAGACGGTGCATCCTACGACGGTGTTACTGACGGTCAAATCAGTGAAACTTACACGGTCACTGTTATTGATAGTTCAGTTGGCGGGGATTTAACAACTGCAACACTTAATGTCTTGTCCGCTAGCGGTACAGACGATGTTGCTTCTGTTGATTCTGCGGCTAATGGTGCTGCCACTTCGATTGGTACTCGCGGGCTTACTGTTACGTTTACGGATACGGACGATGCGGCTTGTTCACTTTCCGCAGACCACGACAGTTATGCTTACAATGACTTGGTTTCCGGGCAGGTATTTACTGTCACTGCTAACCAAGCCTGGACAGAGCCTGTCGCCACTAGCGGCGGTACTTACAGTAGCGCTAACAGTACTACTTACATTATAGAGGTTACTCGTGGCGGCGAATACGCTGACACAGTTAAGCCTCAGATTAGTGTAACGACTACGACTGGTGTTGATCAGAGCGGGCCTACAACGGTTGCCTTAGCAACAGACGTAGTCGCTGTCGGTAGCGACGCTGTTACTGTTTCCTTCACTGGCAGCGGCCTGTCACTTGGTGACAAGTACTACGCGGTCATTACGGGAGTAGCTTCTGGGCCTACGCGTACGCTTGAACTCGGCAACAACTTAGACACCACGCTTACTGCTGGTGACGAGTGCGGTGTTGAGCTCTACATTCGCAACCCCTTGCTAGAGGTTGAGTCGAATAGAGCCGGGTTTGCTCCTGTCACGAACTGGGACCAGGGTGAAACTGAGATTACGCTGAACTCAGGTATCATCGCTTATGACAGCTCTTGGACAGACGGCGGAGTATTACTACCGTTAGACGTTCATAGTTCTTCAACATCTGGGTACGGTAAAGTTTATGTAGAGTACCGCGCTTGGTTGTCCGCTCTTTGCTTTGAGATTGGCAGTATCACGGACGTCGGCAATATTGATGATATCAGCGGGTCTTTGACTCCTGATAACCCGTTGAAGTGGGGCGTCTACAAGGCACTTACTAACAGTAACGGAACTCCCGTTCTTTACACCTCTGTCTGCGATCCTTCCGATTCAGACGATTGGGACGAAGTCCTTGAGTTGTCCCAATCTCGTGATGATGTTTACGGCATGGTTCCTTTGACTCGTGACGCCACTGTACTTGGGCTATACCAAGCACACGTTGGTGCGATGTCGGCGGCTACTCAAGCTCTCTGGCGTGTCGCTTGGTTCAACCTCGCGGGCGTACCAAAGATTCCTTTAGTAAGCGCCGGATCATCTGTCCCTGGGCATACCACAGCTACTACCAGTGATGGTGGCGAGGCTTTGGTTGTCTTTGAAGACGATCCACAGACTACAGGTAACCAGTATACTATTGTTCGCAACGCAGCAGGTAATGCTAGGTTTGTAACAAATGGTGTACGCCCTGGTGACATTGTTCGCGGTTTGTTTGTCAGTGACGGCTTTGGAAACTACACGTATAGCGATTACGTAGTGGATGAAGTTCAATCTGAAGAGCAACTACGTGTTAAAACAGGTCCTGCCACGCCGCAAGCTGTTGCGGCTAAGGTTGAAGTTTGGCGTAACCTTTCTCTCACCGAGGAAGCTGCTGAAGTAGCTAAAGACGGCGGAGCTTTCAATGATCGCCGTATTCGTGCTATCTGGCCTGACAAGATTGAAACCTCGGGTACAATCCAAGAAGGTTATCACTTGTGCGCTGCATTAGCTGGATTATCTTCCGGCGTTGTGCCGCAGCAGGGTATGACACGCTTGGCTGTTGCAGGGTTTACGGACGTTCAACGTACCGCACGCTTCAGCAAGAGTCAGCTAGACTCCATGGCTATAGCGGGTGTATGGATTGTCATGCAAACCCCTGATGGCGACATTTTCTCTCGACAAGCTGTTACGTCTGGGAACTACTCAGATATTAACCAGCGAGAAGAGATGCTTGTCCGTAATGTGGACTCTATCAGTTACCGTTATAAGGATTACTTCGAGCCGTACATTGGCGTGACAAATGTCACACCATCTATGGAGACGGTTATCCGTGCTGGCCTAGATATTCTTCGGGATACTTTGCGCATTGAGCGGGCAACAACTAATCTTGGAGGTCAGCTGATTAACGCAGAAGTCGTTACGTTTTCAGTGAGTGCCATATTTAAAGATAGATATGTTGCCCACATCGAGCTGACTGTTCCTTATGCGTTGAATAACTTGGAACTTCATTTGATTGTTTAACTAATTGCTCACCCCAGGGGCGATTTTCGCCCCTGGGGCTTTTCCTACCTTAGGACAAACGTCTGCGGATTAGCGTCCGCGATTTAAAAATTGGAGATTTATTATGGCTAGTATATTTAAAGAAGCAGCACCGGCACTTAAAGGCGTCATGTCGTCTAACAAAGCTGGAGTATCCAGCGGTTCAGGGCTCGCCTTGGGTGTTGTTACTAATGTAAGTATTAACTTTAACCAACAGGTTAGTCGGATTTTCGACCTGAACAGGACCAACATGGCGGCGGACGACAAGGCTCCTATGTTCTATGTTGGCGGTCGCTCGGAGGGCCAATGTACGCTTGGACGTCTAATCGGACCAGGAGCCACAGGTTGTACCTTTTATTCGGACTACGGCAACATCTGTCAGATCGAGGATAGCATAATACTTACTTTTCAGGGTTCCGGCTCGGACCTGCATTGTGGAAATGCTAACCAGGCCACGTACACGTTAACTAGTCCTATCCTTGTTGGGGTCGGTATCACGCAAAACGCGCAGGATACTATGGTCAACGAGAATGCCCAGTTTATGTTTGCCGACATGGAGTGCAAAGCCGGACCTTAGTACTAACACTTTGATGTAACTAACGTCCGGCCCTGCCTCTATAGTTGGGGCAGGGTCGGGCTATTTTGAGCCTTATGCTCATTAACCGCACCGGAAGGTGAGACAATATGCCGCCTGGCACAAACAATAGCGGAAGTTCCGCGGGGTACTTCAGCGACGATCTACGCCAAAAGCGAGATCCGCAAACGACCGGACTTAACAGCTACCTAGAGGGTTTAAACCCTCAGGCCCGTTCGCATATACGCACGTCATCAGACCCTGCGTCCTCTAACGCCCTGTACAGTCATAACCCTGACACCCATATTGTTGTTGGGACGGTTCTCTTTGCCTTACCTTACCTTCACCATTACAAGGTATCTGTGTCGGGAGCCGGGATTACGGCTGCGGTTGCTTTAAGTCCTACAGGTAATATGCCTTTAGGCCCTAAGAGCTCGGAGGTTATCCAGGCCGGGTCCTCTGTACTGTTGTTGTGGCCTACTAGTGCGCCTATGCCTTTCATCATTGGCACAATTCCTTACATTACTACGGACAGTAAGAAGGGCAGCGCATCTGTTCTGCAGACGGGTGGCAACAGTAATGTTTTAAAGCAAAGCGCTTACCGTCAGCTACCTGCGCAGCTTGCGCTTGACGGGCAGATTCAGAACAGCGGCTGCGGCAAGCCGATAGACGGAACTAACTTTGAGCACTCTATCACTACTGAGACGAGTACCAGCTTCCTATTGGACGCCTATCAGATCGCATTGAGCATCGACGAAGGCACCGGGCTGTTCCTTAATTGGTTTGATAATTACTGTCGCTTGTCAGGCTTTCAGCTAGACCTGCAGTCTTACGCGGAACACGTGACGCAGCGTTACGACGAAGGGGAGAACTTTTCGCTCAGGGGTGGCCTTATATACCCGTGGGAGTCTGTGGGTACTTACGATGCACCTTCTGGTGGCGGATCTGACTTTACAGCTAAGTACAAAGCTAAGGACTATCAACTAGACCCTAGTCAGCCATTCGGTAACATAGACCTGCCCGAGGATGAGACCGACATCGTACCTATCTACCGCTACATGGAGTATGGGGGATACATGGGGCAGGGCAGTACTCGCATGCTTATGCTACCTGCACCTGACCATAGCGGCGCCAAGGGTCGCAGGCACGCCAAAGACAGCGATATTGATTACGGCCTGTGGCAAGAGAATGTGGCACTAGATGGTAGTTATACCATGCGTTCGGCTAAGAGCGTATCTATTGGCAAGTACTCGTTTATTCCAATACCTAAGCGTATCAAGGTGGTAGAGGACCAGGTATCCGAGGCGGACGGGTGGAAACAAGCTAACTACAAGTTTAGCGGTCAATTCGAGCCGCCAGGCTTCTCAGGTGATAGCCCAGAGATTGGCGACCTGCAGCCTGTAAACTCCGAAAAATACAAGCAGCTAAACAAGGTAGCGGGCGTGTTGGACTTACTCGCTTTTAATTACAACTGGAAGAGTTCTCATCCGTTCTTTTACCATAAGGGCGACTACAACTTCCCTGACGAGTCTGCGCTGTTAGCCAAGATGACGTCTGCTTACTACGAGCCAGCCTATGACGACTTATCCTCGCAGAGTTACTTAGACTCTCCGGAAGCTGTGAGTTTAAAGATAGACCACCGCTATGAGGACGTAGACTATTTCCAGAGCTCGTCGCATATTACTATGCTGGACGACGGCGGTATTGTCATTAGTGACGGCTACGGTGCACAGATCACAATGACGGGTGGTCAAATACGACTAGAAGCTCCAGGTGACGTAATGTTGATGCCTGGTACCCGCACGGTTGCTTTGTGTGATGAGTTTATTGTGCGAGCTAAGAGCAACATCGAGTTATCCAGCTCTGAGAAGGACATACGACTCAAGGCGGAGAACAATATGCAGCTACTCTCTGGTAATAGCGGAGAGGGTGGAATGCTTATCGAGAACAAGGCTACAAGCTCTTGGCAGCATCGGTATGAGAATAAGTATGGCGAAGACGTAGTGGACTCGGGTATTACCTTATTAGCTAAGTCCTCGGGTGTAGGCGTGGTAGGTAAGGACGTCTACGTCCGCAGCGGTGCCGGAGGCAGTACCGGTCAACTAACGTTAGACTCCGCTCAGGGCGAATCCAACATCGTAATGTACGGCAAGGCTGTTCATATATTCGAGAGCGACGGGCTTACACTATGGGAAGGCCCCGTAGGTTCAAAGCCTGGAAAGATGAAGGAGACGCACAGATTCCACGGCAGCGCCACAATGCACTCGTCTCCTCTGTATTGCCAAGGCGATATTGTGGCAGTTGACGGCAATATCGTGGCTGCGGAAAGTGTTCTGGCGCGCGGGAATATAATGTGCGGCGAAAAATTAGCTCATTACGGCAGTATTTTTGTTGGTGACTTAAGCGACAGCCCTGCGGACATCCGCGGTAAAATAGACGACATAACTAAGAATGTAGGGGACGGGATAGACGAACGCATCAGTCAAGGTAAGGCCGTGTTTGACAGTGGATTTACTATTCTTTATTCTAAAAACCATCTAGGTCACAACGAGTTCATATCTAATACAATAGGTTTTTCGTTTAACGACAAGCCAACTGGAAATTCTTACGGCTACCAGTCTGGCAAGTTTAAGCTTCTATCGCCTAAATGGCAGAGCACGGCAACAGGCGAAAAGGCCAGCTGGGGCAAAGCGTGGACAGAGGCTAAAGTACTATATCAAGCGGCGGATAGTTACCCTTGGCCCGGTAAGTCTAACTGGACAGAGAAATCTAGTTTACTAACAGGACCTACTTTAAAGTATATTGAAGGCTCAGGCGGTGTTTATCATGGATCCGATCGTGATGGCACCTTCACTACAGGCGAGTTTGAAACAGACAAATTAACGGCGGAAGTGCCTGACGGTAGTTACATTTTAATTGGTGGGGAATGACATACACCCTTTTGGAGTTAGGAGTTTATTGTGGTTGAAGGTACAGACGAACATGGCTTTTATAGTAAGGCGCCGTCGCCTCCCTTGGAGGTTAAGGGCGGCGTGGATACATCCGCGCTGAGTTCCACGGAGCAGCAGATGCTTGCAGACTTAAACAAAGAAAACGCGGTAGCGCAGGATGGCGACGTATTTCCGCCGTCCTTAGTGGAATCTGCAGCATCCCCGCAGGTGGGCGCAACTGCGTTGCCTGGTCAAATTGCCGCCATTCCCGACAGTATAGCGTCGTTCAACGCAGCGGACCCTGTTGTATTGGTAGCTGATCCTGAGGACGGCAGCAGCCCTGGGGTCCATCGCAGGGTCACCGTTGACACTACCCCTTTAGTTCCAGAGCCTTTAATTCCAGAGCCTTTAATTCCAGAATTAAAGACAGCAGAGGCAAGCGGACCCCCTGCGCCCCCTCCGCTCATAGACACAGAGGAGGAGGCACCCATAGATGTGCCCCTTGCAGCTGGCGGCGAGCTTGAGCTCCAGACGTGCCCGCATTGCAGCTGGGACATGAACATGCCCACTATCGCCGAGCCCTCCTACGACGAGAAGATGGGTTTTCTACATAGTGTGCTTGGTCAGCGTAATTTTACACATCAGTACGAGATCTTCGGCGGTAAAGTTGTTATACGTTTTCGTACTCTAACGACTAAGGAGATGGACATTATCTACCAGCAAGTATTTGCTGAGCGAGAGTCCGGGGAAATCACTACCATCCAAGACTACTGGGAGAAAGTTAACCGGTACAAGCTATACCTTCAGTTGACTTACTTAGCCGCAGTGGACGGTAGTTTTACACATGTACTACCGGAGGGCTACAGCCCAGAGGCTAACCCGCATGCCGACGAATGTTACAAGTTTAAAGCTGCTCACCCCGATCACAGTTATTTACCTGAGATCGAGAAGCACGTATTAGAGGGTGTTCTTCGTACTGAGACTATTCAACGTTCTGTAAATACTATCTGCGTTAGGTTTAACCGCCTAGTCGCCAAGTTAGAGGCGATGATTGATAACTCGGATTTTTGGAACGCGACCGAGGAGCAATCTTAACTGTTAGGTCTGCTGCTCTTGGCGTCATTAACTACGCCGAAGCACAGATACTAGAGAAAGGATGGTGGCGTAAGTGGAGATTGTTAATTGGTCAAATGGCACAAGAGGACAACGCCACGCTACTTAGGGATTTATACTCTTACCACCTCGCCTTGGTCGCAAACTCAGGAATTTCACCAGACAGTTTTAAATCAGTACAGGAGAGTGCAAAGGACAACCTTGACCAAATTGTTGCAGCCAGACGTCCGTGGGCGGCGCAAGATAAGTCGGATCGTTTAGAGGACGACGTGGCACAATCCAAGGAGGATTGGAAGTATTTCTTCGATATCGATTTAAACGACGAGGAGCAAAGGAGCAAGTATTTAGAGGAACGAGATAGGTTAGCAGCTGAGGGTGCCATCGCGGCAGCTAAACCGTCAGAAGGGGAGCTGATTGCCAGCAAAATAAAAGCTGCCACCGAGCGCGTAACCGCAAGGCGCAGTCGTACACGTAAATAGTACTTAGCAAGGACGCTAAAATGCCACCACCATATCAAGCAGGTTTCCCTGTGCCGCAATTAGGTATTGCAAACCCGTTTGCTGCCCCAGTGTCGGAGGAGTTAATGTTGTTGAGGCAGCTATCACAGGCGTCGGCTCCTGTGGTAACAATGCCGAGCCTAACTATGCGCACAGGGTTTGAGTCGCTTCCTGGTTTTAATCAGCCGGGTATTATGGGCCTTCTTATGAACCAGCATGTAGCTCCTAGGCTTCAGCAGCTGATGTCTAAGCAAGGGCTAGTTCCAGGCGGCTTAGCCTCCCAGAACCTAATGGACTACCAGGCGGCCCAGCAGTATACGCAGGATCAAGCTAGTCTTATGCGGGATATGTCTGCCCAGGACCAGGAGTCCTACTACCGAACCATACAGGGTGCGCAGGCTATTACTGGTAATCCCTTTAATGCCCCTCAGAGGGCCGCTGCGCGACGACTGGCTGCCACTGCGTCTGGTTTGACTCCGACGTTTGCAGTCGCTGCTCCAGAGCTTGTAGACGCAATGGCGGGCCGCACGGGATCAGCATCTGTTATGGCTATGCGGATGCAGCAGTTTAACCGCTTTAAGGTAGACCCTGTCACAGGCTTAACAGGCTACAGTCGTGAGTCTAACTCAGCGCAAGCTACGCAATTGTTTGATACTATGTTCAAGGACGATAACATGGCGAGCATGCGCGGGTTGCGTGCGGGCCAGGTAGGTAACATGTACGGCGAGATGATGCGCCGAGGCATGGTAGGCGGCGACACACGAACATTTCGCTCTCGCATACAGGATGCTGCTTCTTCCTCCCTGCGTGGTGGTACCCCTGAGCAAGCCCAGGAGATTCGAAGTGCGCTAGGTGTAGGCGACGACGCAGCTATTGATTTTTCCACGCTTGACACAGGGCAGCTGGACAAGCTACGCAAACTAGAGGGTGTGCAAGGTAATCTTAGGAAGTTTAATGCTACCGCGGTTAAGGATAGCTTGTCTGGCTACGTGGATGCGGTTACCACTATGCGAGAGATATTTGGCGACGCAGGCATGTCGAACGCCCCGATGTCTCAGTTAATACAGGGCTTAGAGGCATTGTCTCAGGGCACGCTAACTCAGATAGACCCTAGTAGTCTGAACATGATGGTTAGGACAACGCAGCAGTTAGCTAAACAGTCGGGTATGACGATTGATTCCGCTATCATGATGCAACAGCAGGGCGCTACTACGCTGCAAGGAATGGGCGTGTCTAGGGCATTTGCTCCGCAGGTAACTCAGGGGGCTATGGCGTTTGGGCAAGCAGCCGGTCAGGCTGGAGTAGGTTCTAACCCTGCTTGGGGCTTAGAGAATCTCGACTTCCATCGTCAAATGGACCAAAACTTACGCGCTTCTGCCGCCGCTTCCCCTACGTTTAATGCCTTATCCGCACTGCTTCGTGTTGCCGACGAGGGAGAAGGTTTCGCCGAAAATAGTCGGGCGGCAGCCCTTGCGTCCGCGGTGAAGGAGGGACGCACGGAGTATACTTACGGCGGTGAAATAAATAGTGTTTACGACGACACGTCCATGATCCAAGATGCTATTATCGAGCAAGGGCGCGATATAGGCTTGTCACCTGAGGCAGCGGCAAAACGCGCTTCTTCCATTATGAGGCAGACAACCACTAACAGTGAGTATGGCCATAAATATAAGACAGCCGCATTAGTCAGAAGTACGCAGTCGGACGAGGTTCGCACCAGCTTATTTGAGCCTACAATAAGAGGTTCGCTTCCGAACGAACTAAGCGCCGAAGACAGAGCTGGCGCTACTGAGGCATTGTCTAAGTTATTTACTACATGGGATGCAGACACCCGCACAGACAAGGATAAGCGGAGCAGCGCTATGCTTGAAGTTCTAAAGCCGTTCTACCCGGAGGGCACATCCGATGAGGTAATACGCGACAAGGGCAATGTGATATTTGGGGAACTCAGTTCAAACCTTGAAAACACACCGTATCGCAATTACGGCAGCATGCAGAACTTAATGGTTGCTCTTAATGAGGGCACCAACGATAACGCAGGCATGCTACTTCGCCGTTCTCTGCTAGACGGACAAGTACGTGACTCGGTGACAGGCCTAACTGGGAATGGTGTTTTATCCAGTCTTATAACCGCAGTACAGGGCGCAGGGGAGGGCGAAGGGAGCACACTTACGGATATTCTAGCTAAAACAGTCGGCGGTGTTAGTTCAGCTAGGGTAGCTGACAGACTGCAGGGACCTATGGATGCATTCATAGAAAGCCGTGAGAAGGTCGAGAAACTACAAACCCAGTTCGGAATAGCCACGGATAATGGTGAGAAGAGCAGGATTCTTGACGCCCTAGATGTGGAGCAGAGAAATCTACGTGAGCGCTCAGACGCACTACGCACTAACGCCGAGAAGTACGGGTTGGTGGACAAGGTAGGTACGTTAGACCATGGCGACATCGACGCGGTAGAAGCTGCGAACGAAACTGTACGACAGAACAGATTAACCTCCGGAGCTATGTTTCTACGTCCGCAGACTCCGCGCTCCGACGCGGATCGAATAGAGGCAGGAACTATCAATAACCTTCTAAATCCTGAAATCAGGGAGGACGAATTACTGGATTTGCTAAACTCTAGGGGAGATAAGAAGGACAAGGATGGTAAGCCAGGGTCAGATCGCCATGCGGACCTTATAGCTGGAAAAGCTACGCTCTCTGATGCTGATAAGATAAAAATACTAGATTATCGACAAGACCAGCTGCGGATAGCACCTTCCGAGGCTGAGGTGACCGCCGCGCTGGCTAAGTCCAAGGTAGCAGATAACCGGAAGAACCGGCTCATGTACTCGGGTATGTTGGCTACGCAGACCCGTATGCGTAAGACGGGCGTTACTTTCGAACAATTGCAGGCTGCCGCAGGGGAGGAGGGCGCCTTCGACAAGTCGGCAATACCCGACAACATGAGCCCCGCGGACGAGAAGAGCTTGTGGGCCTCTCAGCTGGAGGATCGCGTCTATAATTCTAGCACGCTCAAAGCGCTCAGGAATGCCGAAGACGTCGTAGCCGCCCAAGCGGCTAGGCGGGAAGCTATGACACCTGAGCAGCGTAAAGCCGCAGGCGATGCGCATCAGGACAGGTTCGACTTGGTACAAGGTGTTATTGAAGACACAGCCGGTGCTGGATTTATAGGATCTACTGGCGGTGCGGGAATTGCTCTGCGTGCTAAGTTAATTCGCACACAGGAAGTTGACGCAAAGCTAAAGAGGGTATTTGGTGGTTCGTCAGATGCCACTGCTCTTTTAGCGGGACCTAACAACATTGATCACAGAAAAAGACTTGCTGCCTATGCTGACGCTGAGATGTCTAAACACCCGGATATGTTCTTTGATGAGGCCGATAACCTCCTTCCTAGATACACAAGCGACGGTAAAACAGTTTCTAGAGATAGCTTAGGAGATGATGCAGGAGATAACCTCGCGATAAAAGCGCGAATGGCGATCGTACGCGCGAAGGAGGAAACCGACGAAAACAACAAAACGCGCAAGGATATTGTGAATAAACTTAGGGGTGGAATAGGGGCAGAATCTATGAGGTTCACGCTCGACGAGGACACCGCAAAACATTTACTGGGTAGCGACGCGACCCCCGAGGCCATAAAGGCAGCAGTCGCTGCGTCGGATAGCCTCTCTGGGCTAAGCGAGGAGCAGTTTTCCGCAGTACGTGAGGCGGCCTCGGAAGCCAAGATAGAAGGTATAGAAGTTCCCGGTGGTCAAGGGGCACCAATCAGAACTAGTACACGAACTTGGTCTGCCCAGTCTCTTATAAATGAGGCGAACGAACTCGGGATCAACACTGAAAATTGGGCTAAGGAGGGGGGCGTGCTCAACCCCCATCTCATGAGGAAAAGGATCAAAGATGCACGAGTCGCCGCAGGCACTCAAGGGCCAGTCAAAGTGGGTGATCATACCATCACCGGACAGCGTGCGGAGATGTTGCGTGAACATCAGGAATGGGGCATCGATAGGCGAGCGGAGCTTCCGAGGGAGTTCGAGATCACCGATGGCGTCATTTCGGAGATCACCGAAAGAGACGCCGCAGTACCGGATCTAACCTTTCCAACGGATGCGAACGCAGCAGCCGTTCAAATTCCGTACCGCCCTTCCCCGCTGGCTGAGCGGGTTGAGGCCTACAGGCAACTGCAAGGTCATGTAGAGGCAGCTGGCGATAGAGCAGCGGCTGCTGATTTAGGCGACCCTTCCAAGGCTTTATCAGCTATAGGTGGTGCGGCGG
>Ga0302132_10000286_pt1 | contig 28026 bp, 14 predicted proteins | sample CB9_321_MG_FD_203113 | JGI IMG/M metagenome (GOLD analysis project Ga0302132, IMG submission 203113) | Marine microbial communities from Western Arctic Ocean, Canada - CB9_32.1 | ecosystem: Environmental > Aquatic > Marine > Oceanic | place: Canada: Western Arctic Ocean | collected 2017-09-19
AAGCTTGGCTCTCCCCAGAAGCTGCGCGATGCGGACATCATGTATGGGATCTCGGATGCGGGCTTCTGGATGCCGAGCCACTACTGGGCCAAGGATGCCGCAGACTTTTCCAAGGCACTCCCGCTGGTTCTCAAGGCCAATCAATTCGAGCGGTCGAGCATGGAAGTTCCAGAGGACCTGAGCGCGGCCGGTTTTAATGTCAGCGCCGAATTACGAGTCGATTTCACAGGCTTGGAGGAACGGAGCAGGCCGGAGATCCTGTTTGGATCGGCCAACTTTGGTCCGACCGCAGGCGGTAAGAAAGTGGCTGGCGTGCAGCGTTTCGTCTGCAAGGTTCCGCTGCAGGCCATCCAGCAGGGTGCCAATCGGGTGATGGTGAAGACGAAGCAGGCGGGGGTGAAGATGGTCGGCGCCGAATTGTGGATCCGTCGCTAATGGCTGGTCACTGTTTGAGCAGGAAGCACTTCATGTTGCCGTCCCGGTCCTTACAGTAGAGCTGGCCGCCTGAGAGCACGATGTGCGGCCAGGCGTCATTCTCCATCAAGTCTTTCTGTCGAGCAAGTTCCTTGTATTGCCTCGGCGATCGATCGGCAGTCTCGGCCAGCACCAGGTCTCCCCGCCTCCCCCAAATCACCAGACGCCCGTCCGATGTAACAATGCATGAGGCAGTATCACCAAAGATACCCCCCCGCCAGACCGGTTTGCCGGTTTCAAAATCCAGGCAGTAAACACCGCGCCAGCACCAGTAGACATGGCCATTGTAGATCACCGGCGGGCAGACTCCGGATGCATAGGGCTGCTTCCAGACCTGGTTCATGCCCGATAACGCGACATCGATGCGCGTCGTCATGTACTGGTTGTACTCTGAGGAGATCACGATCGAGTTACCCAGCACGGCTGGCGTCGCTACATTGTTGGCGAAGTCCGTGACCCAGGGGAATTCAGCAACCGTTTTCCCCTCCTGACCGTGGTCGAGCCGGGCTACCAGCAGGTTGCGAATAGTCAGTACAGCAACGCAGGGAATTCCTTCAACGACGAGTGGTACGAGGCCCCCGGTGTGGCCAGCCGGATCCTTGGACTCGGATACCCAGAGCCGCTCGCCAGTCCTTTTGGAAAAACCCATCAGGTTGCCTTCGTCATCCCCGACTTCGACAACCAGCATCTCTCCCTGCAGGAGCGGGGCCGTGGTATAGCCATAGTCGCGGAGCTGCCGTCGTCCCACCTTGGGACGCTTGGCGACCTGGTAGGTGTCGTAAAGGTTCAGGTTCCAGACCGCTTGACCCTGCTCGGCTGTATCCCAGCATCGAAGGTCACCGTCAGTGCTGAGCGTGTAGAGGTAGCCTGTCTGGCGGTCGTAACTGGGGCAGGAAGAAGGGCCTGAGTAGATTCCCTTGTCCCCCTCGCTCTGCCTGCCGTACGGCGGGCAGCGGTACGATTGCGTCCAGAGTGTCTTTCCACTGGCTGTGTCAATGCAGAGCACCTGGTCATTGCCATCCTTCCAGCCCATCGTGTAAAGCCGGCTGCCGATCACGATCACAGCGGAGCCGCCCGCACCGGTCTTTGTGCTCCAGGCCGGCTTGTGGGGTGGCCAGTTGCCGCCCTTGAAATGCGAGGGTTCCTTGGTGGTCGCGTCGCGCTTCAGTCCGCGCCAGTGGGGCCAGTCGTCTGCATGGCTGGAGGCCGACAAGACCAGTATCAGGCAGACGGGCAGTGTCCAGAGGTGCTTCAGCATGAAAATCTCCAGGGACAGGTCTTTTTCTTGGGTGGGCAGCAGTTCGGGAAAGCTGGCCTTCGGATCGCGGAAAAAATTGTCGAGGGTCAGATGGCAGGGTTTTACCTTTTCAGCCGTGTTCAGTCACCACTCGTGCTGAATTTCTTCAAGCATTATCTGTACATCAGCCAGCCGCACAGAATGGTGCGAGAGTGAGATGCGAGAATCAAGATCTCTTTCGTCGGCAAACTACTTCTCATATTTCACCACCGACAGCAAAATATAACTGCTGGCACAATTGTTGGCGTGCTTGGCCCGGCTCACGGGAGTTCAGGCTCAAGCCACTGAATCAACTTCTCTTTCGCCTCTGCGGAACGGTAATCATGTCACGAAGACTGAATATATGCGTCTCGATTGTTTTGTTGTCGGTTACCGCAGTCGCAACGGCAGCTGAGCAGGACTTGGAGTTAGCTGCACCGTTTACCAATAACATGGTCCTGCAAAGACAAGCCGTGGTACCGGTATGGGGTTTTGATACGCCCGATGCCCAAGTCACAGTTGAATTTGCAGGCCAGAAGAAGACAGCCGTTGCCGACAAAAACGGCGATTGGATGGTTGAGCTCAAGCCACTGGCGGTATCACACCAAGAACGCAGCTTGACTGTGATCAATAGCCGGAACCAGTCGATCGTTCTGCAAGGTGTACTGGTTGGTGAAGTGTGGTTCTCCTCTGGCCAATCCAATATGGTCTGGATCGCCAACAAGAGCATGTGCAGCGAAATCGCGCGTGAAATTGCCAGCTCGGAAAAGGACATTCCGATAAGAGAGATCAACATCACGACCGTATCGGCACTCTACCCGCTGAAAAAAGGTACTTCGGATGGCGGCTGGAAGACACACAAAAGCGCGGGAGACTTCTCGGCTCTGTCATTGTCGTTTGCGTACTCGCTGTACAAAGAACTGGACATGCCAATCGGCATTCTGCTGAGCGCTCATAGCAATACCAGGATCGAAGCATTCACCCAGCGCCAGGCCATCGAAACACATCCCCAGCTCAGACTGGACGCTGACCTGATTCGCGATGCGGACCCGCTGACCGAGCAGGGACATAAGGCATTTGACCAATACTACGGAGACCTGAGAGCCTGGCAAAAACTGGCCGGCGAGGCCGCAGTAGCAGGTGGCAGGATACCCGCGAGAACGAACTTGCCGGGAATCGCGGGTATGTGGCGAGGGCCCTCTCAATTCTTCAACGGCAAGATCAACCCCGTGGTTCCGTATGCGATTCGCGGTGCGATCTGGTGTCAGGGCACAAGTAACTCGGGCGACGGGAGGATTTACGCCGCAAGAATGGAGGCCCTTGTCAACGGTTGGAGAGATGCCTGGAGCATGCCTGATATGCCGTTCTACTTCACCCAGATGCAGTGCTATGGTTCTCCAGATCCCGACTCGGTGGGATTTGCAGACATCCGCCAAGTCCAGCATCTGTTTTTCAGGAACAACCGCCAGAACGTCGGCATGGTCGTCCAGTCTGACCTCAACTCGGCCAGGCCGCAGGGAATTCACTACTACAACAAACTTCATCCGGGCATCAGGTTGGCACGCTGGGCTTTGGCGAAACAGTACGGCAAAGATGTCGCATATACCGGTCCGATCTACACCGGTTACGAAGTCAAAGGGAGTCAAGTCATCGTATCGTTCGAACAGGAGAGTCTCTTTGGCGGTCTGATGGTTGGCAATAAAGGGTTGGCCCAGGACTACCGGGAAGCGGACAAGTTCGTTGAACCGGCACGGCCGACTCCGACTGACAAGCTGAACCATTTCCGCCTGTGCGATAAGGACAACAAATGGCACGCTGCCGAGGCGGTCATTGTTGGTAACACCGTTATCGTGACTTCAAAGAGTGTCCCCAGACCGATTGGCGTTCAATACGCATACAACGCGGTACCGGAAAACTCGAATCTCTATAACAGAGCCGGGTTGCCTGCGACGCCGTTTGCAGCGGTCAACGGTGAGTTGATCTTTGAGGAGGACGATCTGGAGAAAGCGGCGGCACTCAAAGCAAAGTACGCACAGTACACCGACCCCGACCATCCGATCCTTCAGGTGGTTGAGTACTTCCGGGATGGTGCGGTTATTCAACACGGCAAACCGATCCCGGTTTGGGGGCACGCCAACAAGGGCGTCAAGCTGACCGTGACGCTGGGGGGAATCACCAGAACGGCAGTGGCGAATGATCTGCAGCAATGGTCAGTAGAATTCCCGTCCTTCGAGGTTTCGACTGACCCCATCACCTTGTCGGTTAAATCAAGTCATGGTTTCAGCAGAACGGTCGTCAATATCTTGGTTGGCGATGTCTGGTATCTGACTGGAACAACGCTGCTTAACGGAGAGTTGGCGTTTAACCCGCGTGACAAGGAGGCCACGATTCCAACAGCCATGCCGCTGGTTCGTGAATTCAGGAGAAAGACGGCTGCAAGTTCATTTCCAACTCCACGAAAACGGAAGTTTGAAACTGGCGGTGGCAGATACCGTTCATCATGGATGGCCGCTGATTTTTCTGAAGCCGACCGAGGCGTGACGATGTTCGCCTATCATTTCGCAAAAACACTGAACCGCACGGGAATTCCACAGGGCTTCATTACCATGTCATCCGGCCAGGGTGGACGAGCACGACAAATGGCTTCGCCTCTTTCGTGGACTTCTTTCGACGGCGTCAAGGACATAGATCAGCCGGCATTTCAAGCTCGCCTCGATGAATTGTTTATGCAGTACCCCAACTCGAGCATTGCAAGAACAGCTGCCGACCGTCATCTCAAGGACGTGGAAACCTTTATCCAGACAATCATCACAGCTGGCAAGCAAGGCGCAGATTTATCCAAGGCTGCACCGCTTGCTGGCCCGGCTTTTCCGGAGGCGGGAAAAAACAGTACGGTCCGATCCGACATGATTCCAACTTACGCTTACAACTGGTGTGTCAGCCCGATGACTCCGATGGCAGTTTCCGGCGTGATCTGGATTCCATCAGAGAACAATATTGGATACACGCCCGCACACTATGGGGCTGAACTGGAGTTCTACGCCAAGAGTCTTGCCGGCACCTACGGTCTGGACAAAGTGCAGTTTATCTACGCCCAGCCGACAGACTCACTGGTCGAGGGCATCACAGCCCCAGAGATTGCAGGCAGCAGGAGTATTACGTTCGCCTCATGGCCAAAAAGCTTGCAAGATCTTGCTATCGAGATGGCCAGGCTGGCCGAATAATCAGCTGACTCGACCAGTTATCACCAACCTGCCGAAGGCAGGCAGACAGGTTTAATGGCAGCACCTCGTGATCATAAGAAAATGGCGATTCGCTCGATCGTAGTCACTTGGAAGAGGGCAAGCAGCAGCAAGGAACAGCTGTTAGTGAAGGATTAAGACAATCACTCACTTTGTCAGGAAGACCTGGCTCTGCACGACCAGCTTGACCAGGTCCCGCAGGCCATTGCCCCTGGCCTGGAGCTTCCTGACAATCTCGTCCACCTCACCACGATCTGTCGCCTCGAGGAGACGGCCACTGGAATAAGCCAGCATTTTTTCCGCCAGGCAGCGAACAACCTGCGATTCCCGCCCAACAAGCATTTTCTTGTATTCGACAATATCTGCCACCTTCTGGCCTGTCGACATCGTGGACGAGGCATCGATATTGTCCCTGCCCTTGGGGTACCTGTCCCGCCAGCGGCCAATGGGATCGAAGTTCTCAAAGGCAAAACCGAGGGGGTCAATCTTGCTGTGACAGCTTTTACACGCGTCCTGTTCACGATGGAGTTGAAGTTGTTCACGGATCGTCCCGGCATTCCGCAGATCCGGAGAGAGCGGTTCGACATCCGGTGGCGGTGGTGGAGGCGGAGTTCCAAGAATGTTTTCCAGCACCCAGACACCGCGAACCACTGGCGAGGTATCAACACCGTTGGCGGTGGCGGTCATCACGCTGGGCTGGGTAAGCAGGCCGCCGCGACGCGGATCATTCGTCGGCACCTTGCGAAGGAACTCTCCCTTCACATCATCGCGCCCGTAAAAGACCGTGGCGATCGACTCGTTCAAGAAGGTGTAATCGGAATCGATCAGGTCACGAACCGGGCCATTTATCCTCAACAGGTCGGCAAAGTAGGCGTCGGTCTGGGCGACAATCTGAGGCTGGAGCCGGCGATCCCAGTAAACACGGAAAGGGCCTGACCGTTCAGGGGGGCTGTCGCTTAGCTTGTCGAGTCTCAACCAACGCTCGGTAAAGTGTCGCGTGAAAGCGGCTGCCCTGGGATCGTCCAGCATGCGGTCCACCTCCTCCTGCACCACGGCGATGTTGGTCAGCCTGCCCGATTCTGCAAGAACCATCAGCCTCTTGTCCGGCATGGAGGACCAGAGGAAATAGCTCAGCCGCGAAGCGAGCTCGTAATTATCCAACCGCCCAGGTTTTTCACGAAGGTAGAGGAAATCCGGGGAACAGAGGATTGCCGTGTAGCCGGTCTGGAGAGCCTTCATGGTCCGCGCTGCCTGGGCAGTGACGCCGCCGGGTTGCCGCGGTGCTGTTTTCCCGACGGCCAGCGGCGTCATGGCAAATCCCGGACCGCTCCAGAAGGCCTGCAGGCTGTTGGGTTTCCCATAGGCGAAGTACTCGACCCGAAGGACATGGGCGCCGGCTGCCAGCTGCATCGCCCCTTTCTTCGTCGAGGCACCATGGAGCCCATCGTGCTCGACGACCGTCTTGCCATCAATAATCAGACGCGATCCGTCGTCCGAGGCAACCTGGAACTGGTAATCACCCGCCCGCGGTGCTTCCAACCTCCCCTCGAAGACCATGCCGAAGTGTTCTTCGAGCCCTGCCGGTCGAAGGTCAAGCAGACCGCTCACCAGTGCACCCTGTCCACTGGGCTTGAGTGCGGAGAACTCCGGAAGCTTGTTCCAAGATCCCCTGTACGACTTGTAGGTCAAATCCTGGATCACGCTCGCTTCAACCGTGGCCGGATCAGGATTCAGATGTGAGCGAACCAGCCCGACAAAGGGTGCCACTTCTTCCACCGTAACCGGCCTGCGAAAAGCTCTCCCAGCAAACGCCAGTAGTAATGCTTCCACATCTGCCTCGTCAGTGGGCCCGGTTCCATAGAGCGATCTGTGGCTCCTGGGTGGCCACTGATCAACCAGCGGTTCCAACGTCATGCTGTGGACGTGGAGGCTGGGTCCCTTGTAGTGATTGAGCAGGGTGACAGCCATCTCCCTGGACCAGTCAGCACGCGCCTTGTTGTACTCGTCTTTATCTGGAATCTCCTTGTTACTTGGCGCTTTGCGGAAAGCATCGGGCAGGTACTTCTGCATCAGGAGGTCCGTGCGGGCACCGCGGCTGGAGGGACCATTATCCCAGGTCACCTGTGGCAGCCATTGCCTGTCGATCCAAGTTTCAAGCGTGAAGGTACGTCTCTCTCCATCGCCCGGCAGCTTGAGCTGGGTCAATACGACATGGTCGTTCCTGGACCTGGCCTTGTAGAGGCGCACGCTGACCAGGAAAGGTTCCTCCTGGTTGGTCAGAATCAGCTCACCCCAGGGGTGCTGCTGGTTGTGCGCTGAGATCTCGATCGTGATGCGATAGCGGACCGAACTGCCAACACCCCCCCCCAGCGCATCGGCGCTAAGGGTCCCCGTGCGATAGAGCGCATCAAACTCTGGATTAAGCTCACGGGAAAATTGTTCGAGGTCCCCAGTTCCACGTTTACTGATATGGCCTGCGAAACGTCGGGCCTCCGGGTCCGGTCGTGGAGCCGTTTCCGTCGCCAGCTGCAGGCTCTCCTCGGCAGCATCGAGCATCAGCTTGAGGAGGAAGTCGGACATCACGAGTCGCTCACCGATATTGTCGAAGCCATCCTCCTCTTCATCCGCGGGAAAAGCACGAAACGGATCGGAACTGGTGTTCTCGACACGGCCGTTGCCGTTATTGTCCACCAGGCCAGAAACGTTTCCGACTCGCAGGTCCGGGTCATTGATATAGAGCAAGTCACGCACCGTGTTGCGCAGCTCAAAGCGGTTCAGGCGACGTGCGACCGTCTGCCCGCCGGTACTGCGACGCTCTCGATAGGCCGCTTTGAGGCGGTCGGTCAGGACCTCAACCACCTGGGCCAGTTCCCGGGCGTCAGGACGTGGTTTCCCCTCCGGCGGCATCGCCCCCAGGTTCAACTGGTCCAGAATCTCCTGCCAGGACTCCAGAGTCTGGACGTCGGAGAGCTTCGTACCGAGCGAATCGAATCGCTTGTCGTTCTCCTGCGTTTTGGCACCGTGACACTCGTAGCAGTGTTTCCTGAGAAACGGACGGAGCTTGTCCAGCGGGGAAGCAGCCTGAGCAGCATCCAGGGGCACCGTGATCACGATCGCTACAAGGATAAATCGGAACATCAGGCGTTACGACGTTCAAGACCGGCCAGCGTCCCCGTGCTGGGGCCGAAGCGGTCGATCTCGAGGCCGTGATTCTGGAGGATCGATAGCAGGAGATTGGCCGCGGGGATACGTTGCCCCTTCTCCTCCGGGTTGACCAGGTGCTGGCCAAGTTTGAACCCGCCTCCGGCCAGCAGCAGGGGAAGATCCTTGGTCGAATGTGGCCCGGTTGCCATGCCGCAGCCAAAGAGAATCGAGGTATGGTCAAACAATGTGCCGCCGTTGACTGCATCCTCCTGTGCCTTGAGCAGGTCGATCAGGTACGCCATCTGCGTCGTCATGTTTCGCTCGATGAGGTTCAAAGCAGTGATGTGATCGGGACGCTCGCCATGGTGTGAAAAACCGTGGTAGCCACCACTGAGGCCAAAGTCGCCATTAACAAAACCAGAAGCGAGGGTAATGGCCCGCGTTGAATCGGTCTGGATTGCCAGCGAGATTAACTCGACCATGGCCCGCAGGTCTGCCTCGGTGCCATTGCCCTGCGACGGCTCCGGGCGTTCGGTTGTCGGTTTCGGCCGGTCGAGCCAGGGCTGCTGCTGGACAATTTTCTTTTCCAGCGTGCGGACCGCTTCAAGATATTCGGCGAACTTGTGCTGATCCTGTTTGCCAAGTTCCCTGTTCACGGACCTGGCCTTCTCCAGGACCACATCGAGGATACTGTTTTGCCGCTTCAGCCGCTCGGCAGCGGTGGCCTTCTTCTCGTTCGTGTCAGCCAGGAACAGGGCACGGTACATTTGCCGCACGTCAATCGCCGGTACCTGCACGCCGGTACGGGTAAAGCTGACCAGGTTCGACTCGTTAACGCGTAGGGTCATTGATGAAAATCGCGTTTCGGCACCGACAAATTCTGCAATCTTCTGGTCCAGGCTGATATTGCCCTCGGGGAATTGCGCTGCCATGAAGGGGCGCACACCACTGAGCAGGACAGGCACTCCCTGGTGGCCGATGGTGTTTCCGTGGTCCAGGTGCGAGAAAACGGTGAAGTCCTGGCGATGCTTTTCCAGCGGCTTGAGCGTCTCGGGCATCTGGTAGTCTGATGTCGTCTGCTCGGAGCTGGGGAAGAACGTCCTCTTGTAGATGCCGTAGTTGTTCGACAGGCAGACAAAACGCTTGACCGGCCTGGCTGGCTGAATTGCAGCCCGGCCAACTGGTGCCATCGCTTCGAGCATCGGCAGCGCGATTGCTACGCCGGCCCCCTTGAGAAAGCTTCGTCGTTTCAGGGGAACTCGCATGAAACTCTCCTTCGATCAACGCGTATGCCCGGCTTGGGACGGTCGCTTTGTTTCAGCTCCTCGGCTCATGTTCCGTTTGAGCCAGCCTTCCATTGTAGATTTCCAGCTACCATCCGAGTAGGGTTTCCGGGCAACGCATCTGTATATTCTATTATCGACCCTGGTTGTTTCGTTCAAAAGCCCATTTGCAAGTGACCAATGACCACTACACCAACGCGATCGCCAGCCCGACCAACCTAAGCGGTGCAGAATCCGACGCACTCTCTGGCGATGACGAGCGGCTGAGGGGGCTTGGCCGGACCTTCCCGAGAGCGTGAAGACTGCCGTGCTGAAGATGGTCAGGGGGTGACGGGCAATCTCGGTGGTCTATTAGCTGAGAATAGCTTCGACAACTTTTCCATGCACGTCTGTCAGACGGTAGTCGCGACCTTGGAAACGATGTGTCAGTCGCTCATGGTCGATTCCCATACAGTGCAGGATGGTGGCATGGAAATCGTGAACATGAACCGGGTTTTCAACGATGTTGTAGCAGTAATCATCGGTCTTTCCGTAGGTCAGACCACCTTGAACACCACCACCGGCCATCCAGATTGAAAAACTCCGCGGGTGATGGTCACGGCCGAAGCTGGCAGGATTTCCCTGCGCGTAAACGGTTCGCCCGAATTCTCCACCCCAGATAACGAGTGTGTCTTTCAGCATGTCGCGCTGTTTCAGATCAGCAATCAGGGCAGCAGATCCCTGGTCCGTCTCCCGTGTCAGGTTGGGGAGATTCCCGGCACAGTTGCTATGGTGATCCCAGCCACGATGAAAGACCTGAATAAAACGAACGCCCCGTTCGGACAGTCGTCTTGCCATCAGGCAGTTATAAGCATGCGTGCCTGGTTGTTTCGCGGCTTCGCCATAGAGCGCAAACGTACTCTGCGGTTCATCCGTGATACGAGCCAGCTCTGGCACCGATGTCTGCATCCTGTAGGCCATTTCGTACTGGGCAATCCGAGTGTTGATCTCCGGGTCACCGATTTCCTGTTCCCGCAGTGCATTCAGCTGTTCGAGGCTATTGAGTAGTTTTCTTCGAGATCGTGCGCCGAGCCGGCCAGGATCGGATAGGTACAGAACGGGATCCCCCTGGCTACGAAGTTTGACCCCTTGATATTTCGACGGCAAGAATCCACTTCCCCAGAGGCGATCATAGATCGGCTGGGCCTGGTTAAAATTGTTCTTGGTCAGCATCACGACAAACGATGGCAGATTCTCAGTTTCACTCCCAAGACCATAGCTGAGCCATGAACCCAGGCTTGGGCGGCCTGGTTGCTGGTGGCCTGACTGGAAAAATGTAATAGCCGGGTCATGATTGATCGCTTCGGTATACATCGAATTGATCAGGCAGAGTTCATCCGCCACGCCACCCAGGTGGGGAAGCAAGTCGCTCAACCACATTCCGGACTGGCCATGCTGGTTGAACTTGAAGGGCGAATTGATGATCGGAAATGCTTTTTGCCCGGCGGTCATTCCTGTCAGTCGTTGTCCGTCGCGAATTTCCGCCGGCAACTCCTGCATGTGCAGTTTTTCAAGCGATGGCTTATGGTCAAACAGGTCCACTTGCGATGGGGCCCCCGACTGTAACAGGTAGATCACCCGTTTCGCCTTGGGGGCAAAATGCGGCAATTCAGGCAAGCCATCTTTGTTCTTTGTCGCTTGCTCAGCACTTAACAGGGAAGACAGGGCAGCGATACCGATCCCTGTACTGGTCCTGCTGAAAAACTGACGGCGGTTTTCCAGCAACCCGCTTTCCTGGAGGAATGTCTTCATTTCTCAGCCCTTGGTAATTGTTTCGTCAAGATTCATTAAGAGCCGGCAGAGAGTCGTCCAAGTTGCTAACTGCAGCTTGTCATGGATTGTGTCAGGAGGAGAGTCACCAACGGCAAGCAGGCTGTCGGCGAGTCCGTTCTGCTGCTCAAATTCTTCACGTTGTTCGTCAAAGGCCTCAGCGAGAATAACAAGCTCAGTTGCATCAGGATGACGTCCCGTGGCAAGTCGGAAGGCGTAGGCAAGCCGTTTCTGCTGGTCGTGGGGATACCTGTTCAAGACGCGTACAGCCATGTGTCGCGCGGCTTCGACAAACTGTGGGCCATTGAGCAGCAGCAAGGATTGCAACGGTGTGTTGGTTTGCGAACGTTTCAGCGTGCAGAACTCACGTTCGGGGGCATCAAGTGTCTTCAACATGGGAGAGGGGACGGTACGCTTCCAGAATGTATACAGGCTGCGACGATAGAGATCCTTCCCGCTCCCCTGGGGATATTCTTTGGAGAATCCAGGGCGGTTGTTAAGCTCCATCCAGATACCCTTGGGCTGGTATGGGTAAACGCTTGTGCCCCCCAGCGCATTTACCAGCAGGCCGCTGATTGCAAGTGCATTATCTCGCACTTGTTCGGCAGCCAGTCGCATTCGAGGTCCACGGCCCAACAGTAGATTCTCTGGATCCTTCCTGTAGTTTTCTCGCCCTGCATGTGATGTTTGACGGTAAGTTGCTGACGTGACGATCAGTCGCACCATGTTTTTAACGTCCCACTGCGAACTGGCGAATTCAACCGCGAGCCAATCAAGCAATCCGGGATGGCTGGCACGTGCCCCCTGGTTTCCGAAGTCCTCCGAAGTTTTCACCAGTCCATTGCCAAAGAACTGCTGCCAGTACCGGTTGATCGCCACACGAGCCGTCAGCGGATGAGCAGGGGACATCAACCATTGTGCCAGGCCAAGACGATTTTTCGGCAGGTCGTCCGGCATGGGAGGCAAAACCTGTGGTGTACCCGCGAAGACTTGTGCTGCCGGTTGGTTGTATTGTCCGCGGTTGAGGATGTGCGTGGTGCGGATATTTTCCTGGTCCCGCATAATCATTGTTGCCGGAAAACTGGCACTCCGCTGTTTTTCAAGACGGGCTATTTCAGCTGCAATCTGCTTGGCAGGACCATGATTGTCCAGGTAGTAAGTACGCAACACCTGGTGCTGTTCGGCAGTCCGATCGCCAGGTTTCAACTTTGCCGCATCCACAATCGCGGCGTCGATGTCTTGAAAAGACAATCGTGCGGGCGCTGCCGACGAGATCGAGATACGAGGTCGGCCAATGCCATGCTGACCAAAGGACACTTCGTGCCTGAGAATTACTTTGAGAGTTGTTCCAGCTTGAAACCCAAACGGCTTCTCGGCAACGAAGATCGCCGTCGCAGGTTTTTTTCGAGTTGGCCCATCGACCGCCCAGCCCTTGTTCTTGTCGCTGGAGAGAGCGAGTCGAACTTCGTAGTTTTTCTGGTTGTAGTCAGCCCGGGCCTCTCGAAATGTGACGTTGGTCTTCTGACTTGGATCGGCAATCGAGGATGCCTCCAGAAGAAATCCTGTTAATACGAAATTGGAATTTTGATACCGCCCGGGACCGTTGCCAGGAAGGGACGGGTGCGTCAGGCATTCAATGCGAACTGCAGTAATGGCACTTTCTGGCGTCGTGAATTGAATTTCGTAGATGTCGTTTTGCGGATTAGCACCACTGGCCAGCAGTGAATTGTCCTCCAGCGGTGTAATTGTCGTCCCTCCCGAGGATGTCGCCGTGACCGGTGTCTGCACTCGCCAGGTGAAACTTCCGTTGGCAAGTGCTGAGGCCCACTCCTCGAGTTTCAAGTCATCCTCTTTGGCTACTGCCAGACTGTTGTGCAATTCTTCAATCGTCGTTGCCAGGGCTGCAATCTTGCGGGCTGCCAGTGGAGAAACTGCTTGCAGTGATGGTTGAAAACCACTCTGCCCGCGTTCAGGCACGAGGTTGAAATAGGCATAGAGTTGATAGAACTCTTGTTGCGAGATGGGATCATATTTGTGGTCATGACAGCGTGCACAACCAACAGTCAGGCCGAGCCAAACAGTGCCTGTCGTGATCAAGCGGTCCATCACGTATTCCGTGCGGTACTCTTCGTCGATTACCCCTCCTTCGATCGTAATGCCGTGATTGCGGTTGAACCCGGTGGCCAGAATCTGATCAGATGTGGCGTCAGATATCAAATCTCCAGCGAGTTGCTCGATTGTGAATTGATCGAAGGGTTTGTTTTGGTTGTAAGCATGAATCACCCAGTCACGCCAAACCCAGTGGGTTCGTTCCGTGTCGTACTGGTAGCCATTCGTGTCCGCGTAGCGAGCCAGGTCGAGCCAGCTCCGAGCCATATTCTCACCATAAGCCGGTGAAGCCAGATACTTTTCAACCAAACGCTCATATGCAGCAGGTGAACTGTCTCGCACAAAGGCATCCACCTCCTCCAGTGTTGGAGGAAGACCTGTGATATCAAAGGCCAGCCGTCGTATGAGTGCCTGCCGGTCCGCGTCGTCGGCATGCGGGAGACCCTTGGCTTCCAGTTGGGCAAGCACAAAAAAGTCGATGGCGTTGCGTGGCCAACTTGTCTCTTTCACAAACGGTAATGCCGTCCGCCTGGGAGCAATAAAGGACCAGTGCGTTTGGTACTCTGCCCCCTGTTCAATCCAGAGCCGGATTCGTTCGACCTGCTCTGCACTTAACGGTTCACCATGCTCGGCTGGGGGCATGCGAAAGTCTGGATCTGCCGCTGATATCCTGGCAACCAGTTCACTGCCAACAGGATCCCCTGGAATGATCGCCCGCGCACCGGACTCAAGTTCCGCAAAGGCTGACTGGCTTTGATCCAAACGTAAACCGGCCTGGCGTTTATTCGAGTCTGGCCCGTGACAGCGAAAACAGGCATTGGAAAGGAGCGGACGAATGTCACGGTTAAAATCAACCCGCAGCCCATCTTCCGCATGTGCAATTCCTGAGACAAGTGCCCACATAAGAACGGGCAACCACTTGAACCGACAAGGAATGGAATTGATCTTCATGGGAAAAACCGTCGTTTGATGGCAGCACTCAGTGAATCCTGAGAGAATTGCGATTCCCCGATTGTAGCCGCTTCCCAAGCCGGCCAGCAAACTCCTCCGGGGGGGGCAAAAAGTTGGCCGGCGGTCGACATGTAGAACGCTGCCCCAGACGCACACATTTTCGGGCCAAAAACCCAGGTCCGGACCCGTGTTCCCCTGCCCCTTCACTGGCATCCCCCTGCCACCGCGTGGCATAATGAACTCGTCACATCATCAGGATTCCCATTGCCATGCAGAACCACTGGCAGGGAAATGCTGATATCAGCAGTCTGGCGGAGCAGCTGATTCGAGTGCGGTTTGAACTGAAGGATGTGGATCTGTCTTCACTTCAGTTCACGAACAGGGTGGACTGAAACGGAGGGATCCATGCGTGGCAGACGACAATCGTGGGCAACAGCAGCCGTTGGTCTGACCTGGTCAGTCTTCGTGCTCCTCACCGGGACAGCCAGTCTCGAAGCCGATCACAACAGGTTGCTGCAGCGTGAGTTCCGCCGGGCAATCAGCAGGCATGTGGCGTGCGACAGTCAGGGGTACTGCTACCTGCTGATTCCTTCGCCTACATCAGTAGGCGGTCCGGGTTTCACTTTAAAGATCTCGCAGAAACCGCACCCGGAATCGATTTCGGATTTCCCGCTGACGGTGCCGCTCCCCAGACTGCAGGACAGACCGGCGGCCTCATTATTTTCCGCAGGCCTGGCTGTCGATCCTCAGGACCGGCTGCACATCATTTACACGACCGAGCACGGTCTGACCGCTTACAGCGTCGTGGAGACACAACCATTGCGAACCGACAAGGGCTCGCCACAGTGGTTGGATCCCGTCAGCGGGCAAGCGGGAGGACTCGTGCTCACACAAACCCAATCATGGGCGGGAGACATCTGCCGATCACCCAACGGGCAGATCTGGCTGACCTGGACAACCGCTGGAGGTAACGACTCGGAAGTGACAGTGCATCTCGGGACGCTCCGTGAGGGAGCATGGCAGTCGTTCGAACTTGGACGGGGAAAAGGGCTCTATCCACCCGCCATGCTCTTTTCACAGGACGGGGCCTTTGTTCACGTCGCAACTGGCGATACCAAGGGTGGCAGCCATTACCTGAAGCTGAGAGTCTCCACATTGGATACCGGGAAATGGCAGTTGCAGTCGAGTCACCCCGGGCGCCGGCCAGCTCTCGCCGAAACGGCCGGCGAGGTTCTCGCCGTCCACGAATCGGGAGACTCGCTGAAATACACCTTCCTGGAAAGGGAACAACGGCAGTCGCACCCGTTGACGGACCTGGACAGCCGGTTCGTATGGGACACCGTACACTCGCCGCAAATGGTTGTTGACCGCTATCGCGTGCCCTGGATGTTCTTCATCGACTCGACGCGCCAGCACGTCTTTTACTCGCGCTGGCTGGGTACCAGGTGGAGTCCAATCATGAACGGTTTCTGGCTGACGCGGAACACGGCTCGATTCGAGGATAGCCACCTCTCGATCGACTGGCTGGGCCTGGAACACGGGGTCGGCGCGGACAACTCTTCGATTGCACTGGCGATCGGACACCGCAGCCCGTCTCCTGCCACCTTGTTTCACGTGCTTCAAGTCCCCTCACTCACGTCCGACCCTGGCAACAGGATTCTGTTCCTGGATTTCAAGGAAATTCAGCAGATCGATGGCATTGCACTAAAAGTCAACACGGCGCGCAAGTTCTCGGACAACCCGGTGCTCACTGCCGGACGTCCGGGGGAATTCGACTCGCAGGGTGCCTCGAAGCTCAAGGTACTCAAACAGCATGGCGTTTACCGGGCATGGTACTCCGGCATGCATCGCGAGCCTGGTTCGGAATGGCCGAAGAGCGGATCCGTCCCCACGGTTCGGATGGGTTACGCCGAAAGCAGCGACGGTCGCAGCTTTGAAAAGAAGCCGTTGGGCCTGGCCTCATTTGAAGACAACGACAACACGAACATGGTTGCCGGGCTGCCGGCAACGCCGATCTACCGCCCGCTTGTTCCATCAGGAATGTATCTCGACACACACGATCCGGACCCGACGCGTCGATACAAGTTTTTAACCTGGACCGGCACGGCGCCCTCGCCGAACCGGGCGGGGTTAACAGTCGGCCAATCGGACGATGCGCAAACCTGGACGCTCTGGACATCTCCCGACGGACTTCGCTGGCAGCAGGCGAGCCGCGGTGGCATCCGGTTTCCGGCCGGGATGCCCTCCTCGTTCTCACCCCAGACCCTGTTTCATGATCCGGACGAACGAGACCCCGCCAGGAAGTACAAGGCCTACGGATTCATGGGTCTCAATAACGACAGGCGAGGCGCGGGCTACGGCTTCAGCGCGGACGCATCCGAATGGACGGCCGATCCGAAAAACCCAATTTTCGACCCCTGGGCCAGAGCCATCCGGGTGGTGAAAAACGGCAAGGTCGAGCAGATTCACGACGTCGCCGTCTGGAAGTACCGCCAGTATTACCTGGCGCTCTACCAGTACCAGCGCAGCGGAACAAACATGACCGTCGAACTGGCCATGAGTCGCGACGGCGAGCACTTCACCTACATCCAGCCTGGCACGGAGGTGGTGCGGCAAGGTGCAGCGGGGGAATGGGACTCGGACGAGATCGCTCCTTCCACACCCCTGGTCGACGCGGAGGAGATCAAGATCTACTACTCTGGCTACCGCTTCAGCACAACCAGTCTGATTGAAGGGGAACACAGCTGTGGTCTGGCCACACTTCGGCTGGATGGCTTCACTCACCTGACACTGGAAGACGGCCAACAGCAGGGAAGCGTCACCACCATTCCTGTCGACCGAGGTGCCGCCAGGGATCTGTATGTCAACGCATCCTGCGGGAAAGGGAGTCGGCTGGAGGTTGAGTTAATCGACCCCGAGTCAGGCGAAGTCGTGCCAGGCTATTCTCGCGAGCAATGCACACCCCTGGAGACGGATTCCCTGGTTCACAGAGTCGTCTGGGGCAACCTGAGTTTCGGCGATGCCAGCCAGGCGCCAGTCCAACTCCGTTTTCATTTCACCAACGGTCGCAGCCCTGCCAACCTGTACGCCTTCGAGTTTCGCTAGATGAGTCAGTTGGATTGAGCAGGGATCACGGCCCCGGGGGACCAGATAACCGCGGAAGTGATACCCAAGGTACGTGCCGATCCTCCTGTCTGCGCTTTCCCCCACTGGGCTCCGTAGTGATAGAGAAATGACCTTCCCCCCTAAATCGAGTCCAGTCGAATCCCAATAATTGGGGATCGACCGGCGGTAAGATTTGGGAGGACGAAGGTCATCATCTTTGCAAACGCAGCCGCCCATTGGCATAACAGGAATAAATCACTGCAGCGCCTAGTCGTTCCGTTTCTGGCCTTGGATGGTTGTGCCGTTCTGATTCTTACCGGAATAGCTTTTCCCATCAGCGCTCAGCTGAACATGATCAATCCACGCGCCCCCGGGCGCTCGCGGGTCCATCCAGCGTAGCAGCAACTGGCGACCTTCCTGCTTCCAGTACGACTCCCCGGCAGTTCCCGTCATTTTTCCGCTTACCTCAAAGAAGATGTCGTAGTGATCACGGCCATTAACCAGGTGATCCCAGCGTCCGACAAGCGGGGAGAGCTGTTTCTTATTTCGCTGGCTCGCTCCTGGATCCAGCAGCGGGTCTTTCACGCGTGGCCAGCCATCGCGCGTCCAGGAGACTGGCCGGACCTGGAGGATACGCCCCTTGCGGACATTCGCAGCGTCGTAGACATGGTAGACCAGGAAATCCCCCTGCCGGGTTTGCAGGAAGCTGTTATGTCCCGGCCCTCTCCACCGAGCGTCACTGGCAAGCAACACCGTTCCTCCTCCCTCGGTCATCGCACGGCCCTGCCTGTCAACAAAAGGCCCAAGCGGGTTTGTGCTGCGACCCACCACGACCTTGTACGTGCTCTCGACTCCCGCGCAGCAGAAATCCCAGGAGACCATCAGGTAGTAAAATGAGCCATGCTTGACCAGGTATGGGGCCTCGATGTTTGGGGGATCTGGTTGTCTTGACCGCCGTGCCAGCGAGACATATTCAGGCTGGGTCGAAGCCGTTTTTCCCGTGGCCGGGTCGATTTCACATCCCTTGATCCCTGTCCAGTAGGATCCCCAGGTGAGGTATGCCTTGCCGTTCTGATCAACAAACATGGCCGGGTCGATGGCGTTGTAGTCGTTCTTGCCAGTGGACTCGATGACAATACCCTGGTCTTCCCAGCGGTAACCGGGTGCGGCGGGATTGATCGTCCTGCTGACGGCCAGGCCAATCACGGACCGCTGGCTGCCGAAAGTCGAAACGCTGTAATAAAGGTAGTACTGCCCACCGGCATACTGGATGTCCGGCGCCCAGATGCCATCGCAGCCTGGAACGGCTTCTTCTGCCCAGGCAGGGACATGCCGATCAAAGACCGTGCCGATTCGCTTCCAGGCTTTCAGGTCGGTACTGTGCCAGACGACGACGCCGTGCCCGGTGGCGAAGATGTAGTAACCGCTTCCATCGCGCGCCTCGATAACGGCCGGGTCGGGTACGCCCAGTCGAAGTGATTCCTTGGAAGTCGGATTGAACGGCTCCTGGGCAAGAACCGTGGTTACAGTAAAGAGGGAAACCAGAAAGAGCAGTGATTTTATGGATGACATACTATTCCCCGACTGAACGAGTGGCAGCTTTACAGAGAAACCTGTTATTCCCTCGCAGCTTCTTTCGGTGAGATGGATGGTTTTCGCACGTTCTCAGCGACGATGCCCTGTGGGCCATCAACCCGGGCCGCCATATCTTTTTCACTGTCAGAGAAAGCAGTATTGCCAAAAACATGAACCGGTAATGTAGATTTTTCGATGACGATTGCGGTGCCCAGGAAGCTTTTCACCGTGTTGTCGGTTGCCCAGACACGGTGAGCACCTGAAGCAAACAGGGCATGCCGCCAGTGGTCGACCTGATTGTTCCTGAACAAGACGGTAGATCCGCCATGTATCCAGGCAGCATGGTTCGGTGGACCCGGGCCACTGCGTGGACCATTCCCCTGGAACTGGTTGTTGTTGATATAAGCTGTTCCCTGGACCATAACACCGGCAACACCTCCCCCCTTGATAGTGTTGTCGTTGACAACAGCTGAGGATCCTTCACGGATAGCGATGATTGGGGGCATGCCTTCGGTGCGAACCAAGAGGTTGTGCCCTATATGAGCAATTGAACCGGTGCGGACACCGATAGCGACCAGCTTGTTTTCCAGGCACTTGTTGTTGAGAATAATCCCCTCTGCTTTTTCACGCAGTCCGATTCCAGCCTGTCCATTCTTCAGGCATTCATTGCCGTGTATGATTGCGTGGGCACCCTTTTCGGCACTGATGCCTACCAGCTTGTTCTCAAAACACTTGTTGTTATCGATAATTGGGCGGGCCCCGTCACGGGCACCGATACCGGTCATCAAATTCTTATAGCACGTGTTGCCACGGATGATCGCGGCAGCACCCTCCTCGGTGCCGATCCCAGCCATCTTGTTTTCGAAGCACTCGTTGTCCACGATCACGGGTCGAGCATTTGATTGTGCACCGATGCCAGCCATAGCATTCCTGTAGCATCGGTTGTGGCGAATGATGGGGGAGGAGTCTTCGCGGGCACCGATTCCAGCCATGTCATTTTCGTAACACTCATTGTGCTCGACGAGTGGGGATGTCTCCTCACCCGCACGAATACCGATCCCGGCTCGACGGTTCTTGTAACACTTGTTGTTGCGGACAATGGGCCTGGAATGTTCACTTATACCGATTCCGGCACGGATGTTTGAATAGCAGGTATTATTGACCACGAGTGGGCTGGCATTGTTATGCCCAATGCCGGCATAGAAGTTCTCGAAGCAGACGTTCTCCTCGATCGTTGCTGTCGATCCCTGCATGGAACCGATACCACCGCCCATATTGCGGTAGGTGATGTTTCGGGTAATGAGTGGTGATACTCGATTCTCTTTCGCACCCGTGATTGCAATACCGGTATAGCCGATGTGATGCACGATATTGTTTGTCACCGAGCAGTGATGGATCCCGTTGACGGCAATGCCGGCCGTACCTGGGGCTCCAATGTGTTCATGAACCTGCCCTTCTCCCTGCGTGGCATGGTGCTTGTTCCACTTGGCGTCGTCGTATGAGCCAATGCCTGTCACGGTAAAGCCATCAAGTACCGAGTTTTCAGCCATGGCAACTCCGGGTCCTTTGGCGCCATCTATGCTGCCATCAATAATCGTCATTTCAGCGCGGTTCAGACCTCGCATGCCCCTGGTATCATCTCCCTCGCTCCTGACAATAACTCCCTCCTTCAGCTGGATGCGTTCCCGGTAGGTTCCAGCGCTGACGAGAACAGTTTCTCCCTGGCTGGCGGCATTGATGCCTGCCTGAATCGTCTTGTAATCCTGGGGGACACGTTGTTGTTCAGCAGACAGTGAAGTGACGAGAAACAACATGGTCACGAGTGTGAGGACGACAGGTTTTTTCCCGGGACAGGTTTGTGAAGAGACCATCAATAACTCCGTTGTCGGTGTACTGGGAATAAGTGTCACGTTCTCTCTTGGAAGCAGTTCTTACAATAGCACAGGCTAACCCCAAATGGTTTCTTGTGTCTCCGCATCGCATTCTCATAGATCTCTTTCTGCTGTTCCACAATCCGTTCGTCTACCACTTGTCACCCTCCGTCTATCCTCACCAAGCTCTTGGATCCACATGGTCTGAAATCCTCGTGGCTTGATCATAGCCAGTCGCCAACTGGGCCAGCAAAATGCCTCGCTGGCATCCCCCTCCCCCGCGTGGCAGAATGAACTCGTCACGTCACCAGGATTCCAATTGCCATGCAGATCCGCTGCCCCTTAGGCCATCGCCAGATCAAGCTGTGGTATGCACAGGGAGGCGTGAAAACTCGGTTCGACCCCTGGGACGATGCGCCCGATGTTGAAACTGTCAAGGATCAACAAACGTGGGCCGGGAAAACTCGGTGCAAGACATCCAAGAATTCGTGTTGTCAACTAGAATTAGTCTGATGAAAACATCAACACAGGGAAACTCGCACCGGGCCAGGCGAGCCACGCTTTTCACCCCTCTCTCCCTGTCAGCCCTGGCTTGCACTGTTGTCGTGCTGCTCGGTCAAACGACACCTCCACTCAGGGCAGATAAAAAACCGGCCGGCCTGGAAAAGCTGCTTGCCGAGACCTGCCTCGTTTGTCACGACCGTGAAAATGCCAAAGGAGGCCTCGACCTTTCAGGCCTGGCATTTCAGCTCGACAGTCAGACTAACCGCGAGCGGTGGATACAGGTTCACGATCGAGTGGCCCGGGGAGAAATGCCGCCGGCAGACACCGTGCTGGCCGATGGAAAACGCCAGGCACTGCTTCACCTGCTCGATGACGCCATCGCCAGCGCAGATCGTGCTGAAGTCGATCTCAACGGTCGCGGCATGATGCGGCGTTTGAATCGCGAAGAATACGAACAGAATTTGAGGGACCTGCTCGAGCTACCACAGCTGGACATTCGCGACATGCTGCCGGAGGATCGCGAGGCACACGGTTTCAACAAGACTGCCTCTGTACTGGACGTCTCACGAGTGCAACTGGCCGCCTATTTTGACGCTGCCGACACCGCCCTTCGAGAGGCCATGGCCGTTGAATCGACTCCTCCTCCAGTCACAAAATACCGCGCGATCGGCAGGCAGCTGTTCTCGGAAACTGCCACGTTTGGTGGCCGTCAGGCCATGTTCTTTGCCAGGGACAACCAGGCCGTTGACAACGAGGATCTCGAAAAACTGGGCACCGATCCCGCACTCGAGGTTGCCATCTTCCGATCAGCTCACTGGCCCTACTACGGGTACCCTCGTGGATTCATCGCCTCTCTTGCCGGTCAGTACCGGGTCCGGTTCTCAGCACGCGCCGTGCTCCAAGCTGAGAGCTTCACTCTCAAGCCCGCCGTGGACCCGGTTCCAATGACATTCCGGGCTCGCAAGCCGAGTGGCGCGGATGTCTCCGGGGACGTTCGTGCGACCGGCGGATGGATGGACATCCAACCGGAAAAGAGGGTCTTTGAGACAACCGTCGAATTGCTCCCCGGCGAGACGTTTGAATTCAGCATACTCGGGCTGCCAGTCCCGCTCGCCCGGAATGTAGACGGTGGGCCCCCCACGTACCGGTATCCACCCTTTCCTGAAGGTGGCCAGCCCGGCGTCGCCATCCAGTGGCTCGAGGTGGAAGGGCCGATACCCCCGGAATCGTGGCCGCCGGCATCCCATCGAGTGCTTTTTGACGACCTCGGTCCGGAGGTCGTATCCAGCCGTCCCAACCAGGACGCGCGAAGGCTGCTCAAGCGGTTCATCCAGGCCGCGGCACGCGAGCCTGTTTCCAGGGAAACGCTCGGCCGATACGAAAAACTGGTCGAGGTCAGACTCGGCGAGGGAGCGTCCTTTCCTGAAGCGATGCTCAGCGCTTATACCGGCTTCCTAACCTCAAGCCACTTCCTCTATCTTCGCACGCCGTCTAACCACTCGACACGACAACTGCAGCACTTTGCAATTGCATCCCGACTTTCCCATTTCCTCACCAATACGCGTCCCGACAGGGCTCTCATGGAACTGGCTCGTGATAAGAAAATGCGTGACCAGGATGCCCTCGGCAGGACCACCGACCGGCTGATTGCAAGCCCTGGATTTGAGCGGTTCATCCTCAACTTCACCGATTACTGGCTCAGCCTGCGCCACATCAAGCGAAACGAACCAGACATCCGCCTCTACCCCGAATACCGGTTCGACAACTACCTGGTGGAATCCATGGGGCGGGAATCTCGCTTGTTCTTCACGGCCATGGTACGGGAAAACCTGCCGGTGTCGGTCATCGTCGATACGGACTTTGTCCTGGCGAATGATCGGCTTGCCCGGCACTATGGGCTGGCACCCCTTTCCGGATCCCAGCTACGCAGGATCACCCTGCCAGAGAACAGTCCCTACGGGGGGCTGCTGACGCAGGCCGCCGTACTCAAGATCACGGCCAACGGCACTTCTACATCGCCTGTTATCCGGGGCGCATGGATCATGGATCGACTCCTTGGCCAGCCTCCCCCGCCGCCGCCTGAAAGTGTGCCGGCCGTCGAGCCAGATGTCCGTGGAGCCCAGACCATTCGACAACTTCTGGCACTCCATGCCAATGACGAGAGATGCAAGACATGCCATGCACGTTTTGACCCTGTTGGCCTTGCACTGGAGAGTTTTGACATCCTCGGCGCCTGGCGCACAAGGTACCGGGCGATTGAGAAGGCTGATCGATCCCCACCCCCTTCGGCAGGGATCGATTCGCCGCTGCCAGCCAAACTGGTAAGTGGAATTGACCGTACCGGGCACGATTTTGTCTACAGGGTTACTCACCCGGTCGATACAAGCGGCCGCTTGCGTGATGGCGATACCTTTTCCGACATTCATGACCTGAAGCGGATTCTCCTTGCGAACCCACGTCAACTGGCTCGCAATCTCCTGCACCGGTTGATCGTCTACTCGACCGGAACACCTGTGCGATTCTCCGACCGCGAGGTTATCGAGCAGGCCCTTGATCGTTGCGAGCCGAACCAATACCGCGTCCGCGATCTGATTCACGCCCTGGTCCAGAGCAGGATTTTCCTGGGCGAGGAGATCCGACGATGACCACGCCTCACCTTCTCACACGCCGCCGATTCCTCCAGAGTGCCGGAGTGAGCCTGGCACTGCCGCTATTCGAATCGATGCACCGGGTTTTCGCCGGTCACGCCCCCCTCGTCCCTCCCCAGCGCATGCTCTTGATCTCAAACAACCTTGGCATCCTGCCAGGGCGATTTTTCCCGACCGACACGGGACCGGGATACGAGCTCTCACCTTACCTGCAGGAGCTGGCCGATTACCGTGATGACTTTACCGTGATCAGTGGCCTCTCACACCCCGACGTTGACGGCGGTCACAGCACGGAGAACTGCTTTCTGACCGCGACCCGGGGCCCAACCAAGAGTGGTTTTCGCAATTCCATTTCACTTGACCAGTTTGCCGCCGAACAACTTGGCCCGGTTACTCGATTCCCCACGCTGAACCTCGGCGTGAATATTGACAAGGCCAATCGCAGCCTGGCCTGGACTCGCGAGGGAGCACTGCTGCCTGCAGAAGACAGCGCAGAAAATCTGTTCCGAAAGATGTTCGTCCAGGAGGACCGAGCCTCCCAGGAAAAACAACTCGAACGACTACAGCGAAAGAGCAGTATCCTCGACACGCTGGGAGAAGATGCCCGGCGATTGCGTCGCAGGCTCGGGCGTAATGATCAGTCACGGCTTGACCAGTACCTCGTTTCAGTGCGAGAGGTCGAGCAGCGCCTGCAGCTGGCTCGCACATGGCATGCACGGCCGAAACCGACAACCGACCAGGTGCAGCCGACAGACATCCATGATCAAAAGCTCTTCTTCGAGAAGTTCGAGCTGATGCTGTCGATGGCTCGCCTTGCCCTGGAGTCCGATTCGACGCGGATCGTGACCTTGATGGTGGACGCCTTTGCAACACCTGTATTCCAGTTACATCCGGACCAGCAAACCAGCGAAGGCTATCACAACCTGAGCCATCACGGGCAGGCGGAAGACAAGGTTCAGCAACTTGTCGATGTCGATCATCAACAGATGGCCCTGCTTGCCAGGCTTCTCGGTCAGCTCGCCCGGATTCAGGAAGGTGACGCGAGATTACTTGATCGAACCATGCTCCTGTTCGGCAGCAACATGGGCAACGCCAATACGCACGTGAACACCAACCTGCCAATCCTGATTGCGGGCGGGGGGTTCCAGCACGGCCAGCATCGTGCCTTTCAACACGATAATAACCAGCCGCTCTGCAATCTCTTTGTCACGATGCTACAGAACATGGACATTGAAACCGATCGATTCGGTTCCAGTCGCGGCACCCTGAATGAACTTCACGGGTAAACTGAAACAGGCGTCTCACTTCCAGCTGCAGACCTCGGGGGGGGCTGTTTTTTCAGGGACCCCACCAGGCGAACCGCCGCGTTTCAGCGTGCAAGTTTTTCCGCACAAAGCCTCCTTCGGATCTGCGGTGCAGAATCCGACGCACTTGGTGCATATTTCACCATGAATGCGGTGCAGCAGGAGGCGCAGCAGCCAGCTGCACCAACTGGCACAGCGTGGCAAAAGCCTTCCACGTCCCGTGAAAAACGGCCCTTAATGCGAAAAGCTGCGACCACCGGCGTGGTGGTGCAGCTTTCCATCAGTAAAAGTACCCCCTAGGGGGGCCGAACTATCGGACGATTCCCCGAGGAATACGCCCGGTGATTCACAAGGCGGCACAGTATGCGGCACACCTGATGCACATTCTGCCCTGATCGACGCTGATTTACGGTCGATCATCCAGGCGTGGCCCGACCTGCCTGAATTGACCAAAGCTGAAATTCTGACGATGGTCAGGGATTAGGGCTCGTAGCCCAGTTCGATGGCGATGGCGCGGTCGGCGTCAGCTTTCACGTCGTTGCCCAGCTGAAGGTAAGCCACGCCCCGGCTGCTGTAGGCGAGGGCATAGTCGGGGTTTAGTCGAATCGCTTCGGTGTAATCAGCAATCGCCTTGTCGTACTGGCTTAGTCCAAAGTAAGCCGAGCCCCGGCCGGCGTAGGAATTGGCATTGTCGGGGTCTATTCGAATCACTTCGGTGAAGCAGGCAATTGCGGTTGCCCAATCCCCGCGCTTAGCAAAGTCGACACCCTTGTTGAATTCCGCTACGGCCTTGTCGGCATCGCTTGGCCCACAACACCGACCAGCAGCAGGCAGACAAGCAGTCGTTTCATGGCAGCACCGGGTGGATCCTAAGGGATTGGCGATGCCCCGATTTTAGCCGCTGAACAACAGGGGCAGCAAACTGGCGGGGGGGGTCAAAAAGTTAGCCGCCGGTCGACATGAAGAACGCCACCCCAGGTGCACACATTTTCGGGCCAAAAACCAGGGTCCGGATTGTGGTCCACTGTGACTTGGTGGCATCCCCCTGCCCCGCATGGCAGAATGGGTGCTTCACGTCTTGTGGTCCTATCTGCAAGGCAATATCCATGAACGCCAGCATGGCGTCTGGCATGTGAATGGATCGACCCTGAAGACAACGTCTTGGGAATCCCGTGTAAGCGGTTAGTTGAAGAACAAGCTGATAGATTTTGTCCGCTATATTTCGCAAAGCACGATCATGAAATGGCCCACGTTTCTCGTGGTGATGGTCATTTTCATCACTGGCTGTCGCAAGCCAGCACCTCGAGCTCCATCTCCTGTTGATCCACCCGGGGGAGTAAAGGACACAGGTCAAATCCCGCCCCCGACCACAGCATTGAAAGATAAAGATGTCCGAATAAATGAAATAATCGCTCTCGCAAAGAGCGGGGAGGCTGCCGTCGATCCCTTGATTGTGGCCTTGAAAGATAAGGCTACTGTCGTCCGATCCAAAGCAGCATACGCACTCGGGAAGATCGTTGGGCGACCCAGGACTCGGCTACTCAGGATGATCAGGACCGCTTTGACTGACGTCACTGTCCTGAGGTTGAGAAGTTCCGATGGCCATCCCGATTGTCGCCAATAAGCATGTGGCGAAGATGCCGAATCCAAACACAAAGAGAGCTGTATCAGTCATGGCGACCGCCCAGGATCAGCGTTCCAAACGAAAGTATCGACGGAACCCAGAGCCCTACATACAGGCCCTGTTTCTTGCTGCCGTTGAACCACAGATAGACTGAGAGCAGAAACGAAACTCCCGCCCCGGCGACATAGGCCGCCTTCGCAATACTTCTCTTTGTCATCAGATCACCTCGGATGCTTTGCCGCTCCGCGTTGTCGCGACCAATGCCAGACAGGCATTTCATGGCCGACGCTCTGTGTCACGCTTTCAGGCTTACACGGGATTGATAGACGTGATCAGTGCGAAACAAAGATGGATTCGAAAGGTTTCGCGACTTCGCCGAGTTTTTCGAGACTTCTCTGGAGCAACTGGCGGACTCTCTCTTTGCTGAGCCCGAGCTGTTCTCCAAGTTCGCGAAATGTCAGACTCTTGCCCGAGTCGTCGAGTCCGAACCGGCCACGGACGATAACCCGCTCACGCTCGTCGAGTGTGTCATCGAATTTCGAGATCACCGCAGCGGCTGCGATTTTGATCTCGTCTTCAATCGACTCAGACGGATCCGTTTCGATCATCGGCTCCTGAGCCATCATCGCCGTCGGACTGGCATGCTCGCGCTGGGCTCGTTTGCGGCGGCGATCGATCACGCGATAGAGGTGACGCTGCACGGCATGTGTCAGATAAGTGCTGAAGCGGTAGCCACGCGAGTAGTCAAACTTGTCAATCGCGTAGAGCAGAATCCCATTTCCCTCGGCAACGAACTCGTCGAACTCATCAGGCGAGATCGAAACCTTTCCAGCAACTGAAACAACCAGTCGCAGGTTGGCCTTCGCCAGCTCCTCACGGACTTCTTTCGCCTGGCCGAGCAGTCGGTCAACCTCTTTCAACTTTCTTGCCGATGGACGTTTCGGATGCAGTCCTGCCTGAATCGCGCTGGCACGGAAACGCAGGAAGTTCAACTGCTTGAACAGAAGTTGCTCGCCCTCGAACGTCAGCAGGCGGCTCTCCTGCAACGGGGCCAGAATCGACGCCTCGACGCGATTGGGGTCGAGTGATCCCGGCACTTGCTTTTCC
>Ga0302132_10000295_pt1 | contig 27828 bp, 32 predicted proteins | sample CB9_321_MG_FD_203113 | JGI IMG/M metagenome (GOLD analysis project Ga0302132, IMG submission 203113) | Marine microbial communities from Western Arctic Ocean, Canada - CB9_32.1 | ecosystem: Environmental > Aquatic > Marine > Oceanic | place: Canada: Western Arctic Ocean | collected 2017-09-19
AATATGTCGCTCTTACCCGCGCTAAGAAAGCGATGTACGACATTGTGGATGATAGGGAGTTGTTAGTATGAACGAAATGCCTGAAGTTCCTGAGTTTTGTATTGATTGCAAACGACCTATCAAAGGTACGTGCATTATGAGTGTAGGCAACCGACACCCACTATCGGTAGACATTATATGTGGGTTCTGCACTAAGACGATGGAAGTGGTTTAATGTCAGCATTCGTAGAACCTGGCAACGGAGCATTTCTTGGCGATTGGATATTCTACGTATTCTACCTGATGGTTCTATACCAATTTGGTAGAGTGGCAATTGCCAAGTTTCTGATATGGTCGATACCCGAGCTCGGATTCGTGTGTGACCCTGTGCTAGCCCCAACAGAACAGCCTAATAATCTTACAGCCGAACCTCCAACATCCCACACAGGCATGCCCGAGGGTCACACACCTGACAACAGGGACCAGCCCTCTCCTTTACGCGCGGATACGCATGCGCGAGTAGTACACTACGAACGTGTCCCAGTGAGATGTTCCCGCGGTAGATACACAAAAGAGCGGGTACTCGTACAAATCGACCTGTGAGCTTGCCTCACTTGTTCTAATCGTTATCTACTTATACGCGCGCGCGCGTGTACGTGATACGCGTAGTAGAATATACGCGACGCGCCCGAGCACGCGTGATACGCGCGAGACGCCCTCTCGGAAGAGTAAGCCTTATATATACATACCCTTACCGAAGCTTAACCCACTAGGAGTGGGAGGTAAAACAATATGCAAAAAACAATGACGCAAAAAACAATGACAGTTATCGCAGTGATGATGATGATAGCAGTAGTGGCCCCAACCGTTACAGCTACCACATCGGACTTCGATGATGTAGACCAAAGAACGACCGTGGCAGCTCTGCCAATGATGTCGCTATTATACACTGTGTTCGCAGTAGGTGGTAGTGGTAGAAGGAAGAGAGCAGTCGCACAACTGACACGAACCATGTTGGTGGAGCAAGCTGAGACGCTGGGCATTCGAGTGACCTCGAAGATGACTAAGTCTGCTCTAGAAATTGCTATCGCTGAGCAAACAAAAGCGATGGAAGCAATTCCACCAACCGGTAGTGGGCAGATACGCCGCTTTGACGCAAGGGACCAGATCGACCTCCCTTTCCAGCGCGCTGTAGAAATCCGTGGAAAGGTAAAATCCGTCGGACATCCGAACAACTCGGGCATAACCATCATCGATGAAGATGGTGGAGAGCACGTTTGTTCCTACAGCAACTGGACTGCGTTAGGACAGGCATTGGAGCGAGGATTGGATGGCTTCTACTACAGCACATGGACGCCAGGTGGCGGAAAGAAAGCTTCAGTAGACGCACAAAACCAAATGCTACAGCAGGCTAACGCTATCCCTATGGAGAAGCGACCTACCGTAAGATTTGTAGTCATCACCCATCGTACTAACGAGCAATTGTTAGAACGATTTATCCTGCACTCAGTAGTGACAGATACCTACACACAGATAGCATCTGAAGATATCTACAATCGACTGATAGACGTGCTCCCGCCTGAGCAGTATCAATACCGCCTCCGCGGTAATGATGGAGTACACGCAGGTAGCATACAAGTGACGCAGAGAGAAAGCGATGCAATGGGAATCTTCAACTGGACCATTAACATCGACTGTGGAAACTTCAATGGCATGAACTCGATTAAAGTATCGGGTGGAATGAGAGTTCTATTCTGTAGCAATCAGATTTCGCTAGATGTTATGCAGACAGCGCGAGAGTTAGGAATCAATATAGATGTTGGCTCTAACAGCAATACAACTCGCAGACACGCTGGCGATTTGAATGGTATCATTGACCAGATAACATCGGTCGCAGGATATGGTGCTAGTGGAGACGTAAATGGAATGGTTCAAACAGCAATATCGCATGACCTATCCAATGATGACTTCTTAGATATCGTGGATTACTACTCCGATGTTAAAGGATTGAGTGGCAAAGTACGCGACTTACTCTTCGATGCATGGGATAACGATGCTAAGTCACAAATACCAGAGACGCTCTACGGGGCTATCATGGCAGTGACCTACGCTGGTACTCACACCGAAGATATGAAGAATGGAGTGGAGAGCAAACTACGAGTTATGGGTGGAGAGCTTATGGCAATCGCTCCACACTTCGAACAACTCTTACCCGCGATTAGAGATAGAGCGGAGAAGGGTAGAGTCGCAGCAGTTGAGAAAGCCAAAGTCGCTAAGCCATGGGCAGTCACTGGCGCTGAAGGATTAATTCAGAACCGTGATGAAAGCATAATGGGCTTTAAGACTATCAACCACGCTCAAGCATGGATTGATGAGAACCAACCGAAGGATGCTCCCTTCAAGATGACGCCCCAAGTCTGGGGAGTGCTACCAAAGGAAGTCGTAGAACCGGCAACCGAAGAAGTAGTTTCTCAAGATTGAGACAGCAAACGACAAACACGTAAAGCTGGTGTCAGACTGGTGCTAACGCACTGGTCTGGCATCGGCCCTCTTTTTTTTGACTAGACCTAAACGACTGCGACTTACGCGCGCGCGTTACGCGTACACACGTGTGTCCAGGTACGCGAGTATGAGGGAACAGGCCTGTTGCCATGATTCTGGGTCCTGTGGATACGTGTGTGGGCATGTAGCATGCCTCCTTTATGGTATATCAAAAACATGGGTACTCGGTCACGTGCTTAACACGGCTAACCCATATTCCAGCGACCTGGGTCCAGACCGGCGATACTAGGTTTCGTGCACTTACTAGATGCTACGTAGTGCATGTGATACTTATTAAAGGCGTACCCTATACGATGTATATGAGCGGAGATATGCGACCAATAAGATGTGTAGTATGCAAATCTACACACGTGATTCTAGAAGTTGGCGACTACCAGTGCCAAGAACCCAGCTGCTACGCAACATGGCCAGAGGATGAGATATGAGAGAATTCACTAATACATGGATAGACCCTTCCACTGGGGCTATCTATCACGAAGGCGATACGATAGACATGCGCTTCACAGAACATGGCGCCTATTACAACGAAGAGGTCGTACGAATAGAATGTGGTGGATTCCCTGGTGGCGTTATGGAAGATAGCGCCGGACAAGCAATAATGATGATACCCGAATTGGAACCAACAGGCGCCGTATTCGTCGGTCCAGCCAGCCAAGCATGGGCATGGCAGTATCGACAATCCCAATGGTGCAGGCATCTTGCGCTCATGGCAGCTAACGTCAAGCAATATCAGTCTGACGACTAATCAACTGTAATCAACTTTAATCACGCAATTGGCAGGCTGAGGCGAGCCGAGCCACAGACGATATCTAAAATCGTGGGCATTTCTTTAACAACTGCGACTTTTGTCACGTTTATCAATAGGCCCTCCTTATATTCTCCTATATTCCGCAACGCTCCTCGTCTCTCTTTTCTCTATATAGAGTATATAGAGATATGATTATATTGATAATAGTCGTATAGATAGTAGTATGTTAAACGATACCTGTTAGTTATATTCCAGAGCATGCTATCGCCTGGTCACATAGCTGATAATAGTTGACCAGAGTTGATTACGTAAAAGCTATAAATAGTAGACATCTACTACGATAGATTAATGGGAAGCTACCGCAAGTCAGTTGTTAACCGAAAGGAGCTACGACGACTAGTCCGCGAGAAGAATGGACGGATGCGAATGGGTGACCAGTTCTCTAGGAGGTTGGAGAAGCGTATAAATGCAGAAGTTGACGAGGCCATACGACGGGCTAAGCAGGACAATCGGTCAACACTACTTCCGAGGGATATAGATAATGGAAATTAATCACGTAACGATAGATACCCGCGAAACTCAAGAAGTTCGCGACATAATAAAGATGGCTCTTGTAGAGATGGGTATCGAAGTAAGAGAAGCTCCTATCCAACCTAGCGGAGATGTACGTATTGTTTATGGTAGAGGTTCAGCCGTTACATTTGAGCGTAAAGAACGACTCGATGGAGTACATAGCTGGCAATCAGGACATTTAGACGACCAAATTGGACGTATGCTTGAGACAGGAGATGACATTGAACTCATAGTAGAAGGCGACCTATATGAAAAGGTCTACGCGAAAGGCCAGAACATGATGAAGTTGGGACCTGCTTTCGGTTCACGACTAAGGTACTACAATCGATTACTACCAGTGCGAAAGACGAAAGACCTTGCACAGACTGTTGAGTGGATTTGTGAAACATGCAAGTTAATACGTAGCGGCGACTACCGTTCAGTGCAGAGGAAGTATCGTATGGAACATCCAACTATGCTTGAGAACGTTGTTCAACTTATTTGCAAGAAAGCCAAAATCAGGCGCGTGCGTAGAGCCGACCTCGCGAGCAGGTTCTCATCTGTGGGAGAGATGGTTGATTGCATTACGCGAGAGAGATACGTCCGTATGTACGAACCAATGCGTTGGTTAATCTACTACAATCCCTGGCATGACGGATTACTCTCTATCGAACAATCACAACGGTTCGAAGACCAACTCTTTAGTGACGCTGTGGCACCAATCACGATAAGAGGCTTAGGTCCAGGAGTCGTTCAACTGATACGGTCTCACTGGCCAACGTATCTAGATTTCAAGGGCTACGTCTTGCAGCAACCAAACTCCTTCTTAACAGTTTCTGTAGGCGGCTTGAGTCGGAACGCTAAGGAGCGAGTAATAGCCATCCTACAGTCAGCTGATGGGCATGCACTAGTCGGATTCGGTCCTCATGTAGGTAAGGCCATCGAGAACATGTCTACTCACACAACGTACGGAAATAAATAACGAAAGTTAACGGGGGACGATATTGAATGGTACTACCAGATAGCGAATGGGATGCTGCGTGGATTGCGAGGTGTCAAGAGATTGAAGACGATATGGGTCATGTAATCTGTGGAGCACCTACAAGTAACGATAAGCAGTGCAGGAAGCGACCAATAAGAGGACAGATACGATGTAGGGAACATATTCGAGCCGCTCACATGAGGGGAGGCGATGGGGGGAGGGCTGCTTTGCCGACAACTCGAGTAGCCGTTGTAGAAGTTGATAACGATAGAGGAGTTGTAGAACGATGGCGTTCAACCTTTGAGGAACGGTTGCCGGCTGAGTTGAGGGTTCACTTCGAAGTACTACATGATAGGACGATTACGTCAGAGATGATGCTAAGAGAACTCATTGGGGCTCAACGCGCAAGGCTGCACACTGCGTTGATTCAAGAGAATGAGATAGGATTGCTCGACCCCCAGGTAACGGCAGAGATGTCGCTGTTGACAAAGATGGTTAACGACTTGGCTAGGACGTCAGCGAAGAAGAACGATGCTGGGTCGTCTTCTGTATTGGCAATGGCGAAGTACGCCTTCGATGTAGAAGCCGAGGTCGATAACATTGACTTTGTCGACGACGAGGAAGAATAGGCCCTCACATGGTAGCACTACGCCAATCCCGGATATAAACGTTCTTTTCCAGCGGCGCTGTCTGCCTCGAGAGAGTCCTCGCTGACGACGTGCGGGAACTGCAATGTCTCACACCATGACGACACGGGAATCCCGGATATAATGGTCTTTTCCCTATACGGGCGCCCTCGACCCTGGCGTCGACTCGCGGGTATTAGAAATATACGCGCGCGCCGCGTAGCGCGTACGCGTCAGGTCGACGACGAGGGCGCGCGATAGGAAAGGAGAATGACACTTGTGAACCTTTATATACTAGTGATGCTACGGTTAAATACTTGAGAGAGAGGAGGAAAAAGCGACATGACAGACACAACCGACATTGAGCCCAAAGCGAGTTCAACGTTCGTCCGCACTGTTGGCAAGACAACACTAGAAGTTGTCAACACCAAACAACGACCGACCGACGTAACCGTTAAAGCAAAGCAGTCAAAGTGGGCAGTTATCGAGTACAACGGCAAGACCAAAAAGCTGTTGCACGCTGGCGACAAGAAATACCCAGCGATTGCAGTACTACGTGCCCGCGAGATTGCGTTGAAAGCAGATGCAGTAAAGTCAACGACCGAGTCCTGAACGGATTCGACCTGACCTACTCATTCTGATGCCGTCGATGGGGCGACGAGATGTAAGCGACCGGGAGATTTGACATGCTCCCGGTTGTGACCCACCAACGACCTCTTCGGGGGGTCTCGCGCGTACGCGTCCGTGAGACGTCTGCGCTGACGACCCGCCTGTACCCGCGCGCGCGTATACATGACGCATACGCTGACGACCAGCCAAAGGGCTTGCGTGTGGCCGCGAATACCCCCACCCAATAAAACATATAAGTGGGGCCCATGTCTGCATACGTGCATAACACAGGCATGCTGTGCTCGCTACGTGGCCCATCTGGTCTTGTACGCGCGCGTTTAGGACGATTGGTGACGACCTGCTCTATATACGCGCGTACGCGACGCGTATACGCGGGATACACCCTCACATGCGTAACGTCAACGCATCCCGGATATAATGGTCTTTAGGCTGCGGCTGTAGACGGCGTCCGGTTCCTATGAACACGGTGGGGAAAGGTTTATATAGGTGAAGAAGTGCCCACGTGGGGCACAGGGGCAATAGAAACCTTTATATAGGTAAAGGCACCTCTCTGGAGAATCGGCCCATTTGGGCACGCGGATACCCCTGAGGTGTAGCGCCACCAGTGTCCGTTTATTAAAGATGGGGTGCCCTCGACCCTCGTCAGCCGTGCTAACCTCTGGTGCCATCGACTGCAACCTCGACCACACCCCAATATAAACCTGCAACGTGGGGGGCGTTAGCCGGCTGAGGGGGGCCCGCGCTAGCGTCGGGCGGGGTCGGGCCCAGCCGCTGAGTCTTGCCCAGCGGTGGGTTGTGTAAATCTGCCTGCGTGAAGTCAGTGGGAGCCGAGGCTCAAACTTTCTTCTCGACGAGGGCGGCTTTGAGCGCAATCTCTCGTGCTCTCAGCGAGTCAATCTGCGGGTATTTTTTGTCACCTTGGGACACAACTTTTCGGGTTTTGCCCTTCAGTTCCAAAACACACCACTTCGACTTTACCGACGCGGGGGTCGGGTTCTGTCGAGAGTTGACAACTTCTAAAGTGGTTTTACCCACCACGCGTGTAAATGCGCTAGAAATTTTTAATATCTCTTCAATTTTTTCTTCCAATCTTTCACCTCCTAGAAATCGCATATGTCTGTCATTGCTGTTTGGTTTCTAATCTATGGTAAGCACCTTAGTATATAAAGGTTTCTATTGACTGTTCTCCTTCCCATTTTGCCCCCCGTCCCGTGGGCCCGCCCACGCGCCGCAGCGTTCGCGCCTTTATCTACCATAGTTTCATACCTATATAAAGGTTTCTACCTGGGGTTCTCGTTTCCTGCGGACGACGGCGGACCGTGCCGGCCCGTGGCCGCCGCTCGGAGGCGGCTCTGCCCTTCCCCAGAGCCCGAGAATGGGGGGGCGAGCGGCTCTCGTCGCGGTTAGCGGATGAGCGGGTCTGCCAACTCAACACTGCCCAAACTCAGTCGCGGTGAGGGAGAGCGTCTCGGGTCGGCTCTGTCTCGCGTCTGGTTTTTCGATGTTGGTGGTGCGCTATCTACTTACTTATTTATGCTAAGGGTCACTAGTATATAAAGGTTTCCCCTCGCTCGTCTGGCTACGCGTGACACCGACGACGCCCGCGCCGGCGGGGGGCCGTGCCTTTTGACAATTCCCCAAGGATACCTTTATATAGGTATGATACTACCATTAAATATGCAAAAAGATGCGAATACGGAAAATGATGCGAATACGGAAAATGAAGAGTGGGTATGTTGTGGAAGATTTTGCGACGTCCCAAATTCGCCGCTGTGCACATGCCCAGCGGAAGAAGAGTGATATAAACTTGCGCATCTGGCGACAGCACTGTCCTAGACGTCAGGCGGTCGGTCTCGGCGGGGGGCCGCGGCTTTAGGCTGCCCACATAGAAACCTTTATATACTTGTGACCCTACCATCTAATATGAGCAATGATGCCATCCCAACACCACGCCCAGAGCCAACGCTAACACGATATGACCGAATGGTTTTGGGAGAAGTCTGCCCAATCATTTGGCCAGCCATCGCGGCCATGACCCCCCGCGAAGTCTACCTCCTGTCGGAAGTGCTTCATGGATGGGCCGTGAAAATGGACGCTCAAAAGACCGACCCAGTATAAACGTGTGCATCTGGCGACAGCACTGTCCCAGACGACAGGGGGTCGGTCGCGGCGGGGAGCGGCGGGCTCAGGCCCAGGTGCCAGGGTCACTTGCACAGTCGTCGCACAGCGCAATATGGACGAGTGTTGTCCCTCTCACCAGCTCCATGTGTGGGTTCAATTTTTCGTCGGCAGTGTGGGGTAGGGCGCAATCATCGCATATGGCATCTTTGCTCATATACTAAGGTAAGCCCACTGCTATATAAAGGTTTCTAGGGGTCAGTCTTGCGCAAAGCAGGCCCGCCTAACGTGGGCCCGTCCCCGCCCGCCGTCGACGGCGGAGCGAGAAGGGGGGGGTCGCACCCGTCGAGAAACGTCTTTCCCGACGGGCGGTCGTAAATCCGTCAAATCTTTGGTCGTGTGTCGCTCACGCTTTTTGGGCTTTCGCCTTCAAAGCGATTTCGCGAGCACGTAGAGAATCGATTTGGTCGTACTTTTTGTCGCCTTGGGAATGAACTTTCGTTTTCTTCCCGTTGACTTCAAGTACGCACCACTTCGATTTCACCGACGCCGGAGTTTTGTTCTGTCGTGAATTCACAACGTTTAGTTGGATTTTTCCAACTACACGTGTAAATGCGGACGAAACTTTATTTTCCGTTGTTGGGGTTTCAGTTGTGTCTGTCATCGTGTATTACCTCCTATATAATGCTAAGGTCTCAAGTATATAAAGGTTTCCCTTCACTGTTCTCCTTCCCCCAGCGCCAACGACGTGCCTGGCGGGCGGGTGCGGCGAGCGTAGGGCAGCCCCCTAGAAACCTTTATATAGGAGGGATGCTTAGCATAAATATGAAAGAAGCCCCACCCCTAGAACCGTGCGGACATCACATCCATTTCCAGGACGAACCGTATTGGTCGCTCGGAAGGTGCAGAGACTGCGTCAAAGCCTCGCTTCGACACACCGCGAAACCGACGTGGTGGGGCCACACCTGACCCGATATAAACGTTGCGTTCGACCAGCCACCGTCCCACCAGATAGACGGCGGTCGACCGGGCCGTGGGCCGCAGGCCTTGGCCTCACATGCACACATGGGACGCATCCCGGATATAATGCCTTTTCACCTGCAGGCTGGCCTGCCGAGACGATTCCTATAAACCCTCGTGGAGCTACGGTTTTCCCCTCGGTCAGAACAGCGGACAAAATGGATGGTGATGACCCTCGCCCCCACCACATTCCCAACATTCATCGTCATCCCACTTTTGGTGTGTCTTCTCCATATACTATGGTATACCCACTCCTATATAAAGGTTTCTATAAGACGTTCTCACCCCCCCTTGGTCCCGCCAGACGACACCCCGTCCCCGCCCCTCGCATTTCTCCTTTATCTACCATAGTCTCATACCTATATAAAGGTTTCTATATAAGGTTCAGGGGGTCCGAGGGGTGGTGAGATGTGTTAAAAGTGGGGGCGGGATGTAAGACTCCCGTTTTTGAATATCACTCATTTATGTCATGGATAAAAAAGTCGTGACTTTCAAGACTTACACCGTCACACCCATAGATATTTATCATATAATTTTGGGTCTCGTCATTAACGGGGAATCCACAATACCATCCACCATTAACATAATAAACCACTCTCCATAAAGTTTTTAATTTCATCATGTCGTCCGCGAATTGACTGATATCACTTATGTCAACCCTATATTCAATTTCAATTTCATTTTCATTCGTCATCTTTTTTAGTCTCCTATACTATGGTAGTGTCACTCCTATATAAAGGTATCTATCTATAGTTCTCAGACCAAAAAGTGGGGACTACACAACCCCCCCGTCCCCGCCCCCCACCTTTCTCCTTTATCTACCATAGTCTCATACCTATATAAAGGTTTCTATATAAGGTTCAGGTGGGTCAGTGGGGGCCGGCGTGGGCGAAAAGTGGGGGCGAGCCAAAAGCGAGTTGTGTTGGCCACGAGTGATGTCTGTGGGAGTGGGGTTGGATTAGAGGGAGTTGTGTAGGGGGGTGTTAATTCCAAATGAGTGATAGGTGTCCGAGTCCCCAAATCCGATTAGTGTGCAAATGTTGTTTGGGGAGTTAAATGCGATTAGGATGAGGGTATCGAATTCCGAATTTGGGTAAAGAATTGCGAGTGGGTGAGGGGAACAAAATGGATTTTGGGAGTATTCCAAATTTCTGTCGGATGGCATTTGTATATCGGGTGTCGCATTTGATTGCATATATATCGATAGTGCCCTTACTATATAAAGGTTTCTATTGGGAGTTCTCTCCCCCAAAAATGCCCACGGCGTGGGCGAAAAGTGGGGGCTGCCCCCCTAGGGCCCAGAGGATGAGACTGGGGGAGTTAGGTGGGTTGCTTATTGGTCATCCATTTGGTCTATTTCAATGACAAAGGCAGTTGTTGCAGGTGTCACTGGCACTTCAAAGTATATGGCATCAAAGTTCCACATTACTGGGGTTGGCACAATTGGTGTTAGGGCATTTTCAAAATTTGCAATATCAATTGGATTGTTGCAAACACATATGGTGTATATTTCCATATATATCCATAGTGACCTTAGTATATAAAGGTTTCTATGTGGTGTTCTCAACCCCCAAAAGTGCCCCGCTGGTGGGGTGGGCCGGGGTCGGCCGTATCAGACGGCCGTCAGTGAGTAGCAGGCCTGACGCCCGCGATCTGCTGGTCGCCGAGGGCCTGCCACCTCGCCGAGCTTGACGATGAGCGGGGCGGGCGCTCTGGCCAGCTCGCTGAGGATGGCCGACACTGAGCGCTGATGGACTGACCGAGCGGTGAATTTGTGAATGCGCGATTCAGGGGGGTGTAGCTCTGGCATCAGGAGCCAGTTTGTCATGTCCTCAGCGGTGAATAGGCCAATCGGGATGTGGTACAAGTGCGCGCGAACCGCTCGCCTGAGAGTATCTCGCCGCTGGTGTTTCGCCATCTCATCCGCTCCGCTGACAGGATACCCATCCACTCAGGCTGGGGCGGTCGCTGGTGCAGTTCAAGCTGGCGAAAGGCACCACCTTCAGGGGGGCGGGTCGGACGCGAATCCAGGCGCCATTGACTCTGGTCCAGCGGCTTGTCACTCGTATGGGGGTTTGTCTCATATATATGCTAAGAGTCCCTCCTATATAAAGGTTTCTAGGCACTCAGCTGGCGAGCGCAGGGGGCCTGACGCTAGGGTGGGGCGGGTGCGGCGACCCCCCCAGGCAAGTGGGCCAGCTGGGAGCATGCTCCCAGCCAGCTTTTTGTCTCAGACTTTTGGTGGGAAGAAGGTGCTCATCTTGTCTGTCACATCAATGTCTCGCGCCATCTCCATCCATACTCCAGCGCCACAAGCGGTGCATCTCAGCAGGACTTCACTGTACAATCTTGGCAGGAAGTTGCCGCTCTCCAGCTCGGGGATGGCGTTGCTAGCATCCATGGTGGGAATCTTGTGAAGTTCCCAGCGGTGGAAGTACCCTACGGTCACTCCACTGCACTCGTTGGCAGTTCTCTTTTCGTCAGTCAGTTCGTTTTTTGTCATCTGTCTTTTCCTCCTGTAAGTCATCGCACTGGGTTCGGTGCGCCTCCTTACGGTACATGATAGGGCCCACTACTATATAAACGTATCTACTGACGGCTCAGGGGCGACCGGCAGCGCTGGGGCCCAGGTGGCGCGGGGGCTGCCCTCACGGTTGGCGGCCATGAAGAGCCCGGATATAATGGTCTTTCGCCTGCGGGGAAAAATTCCCCTCCTTTAAAAAAATCCCCACTTTTTTTTTTATTTTTTTAATGTTTTTTGATGAGAAAAAAAGGGAGAATGGAAGATGAAAGGGTTGATAAGTAAATGATGAGTGGAGAAGAATAAGGAGTGATAAAATATGGTTGATAAAAGATTGAAGAAAGGAGAAATATATGGTGGAATGGAGAGAAGATTAAATGAAGAGGTGAGAGAAAAAATTAAGGATGTTGGATATGAAGGATTGAGTGAAGAAGAGAAGATTGAGAGAAAGAGGATATTTGATATGTATATTGAATATGGAGATAGATTGGAGAGAGATGAATGGGATGAGAATAGATGTGTTAGAGTATGGTTAGGATATGGTATGTATGGTGTTGAATTTAGAGTGATGGATGGAAGAGATGGGATAGTAAAAGAAGAGAAGATGATAGGTGGTAATGGGATAGATATGGTAGGATTAATTGAGAAGAGAGATGAGAAGTATTTGAATAATGATAGTAGGAATTATGAGATTGAGAGTAGGATTGTTTGGGGATATATTTTAGGTGTTTGTAAAAGTTTGAATGTTGAGAGAGTTTATGATAGTGAGAATGGAGAATGGGAAGATTGGGATGGATATGAAAAGGTGATGATTGATTATTTGAATAGTGATATTGATGATTATTATTGATAATAATAAATTAAAATATCAATTCTAATACCCATACAATCAATCCTATCCACCCATTTACCCCCACCCTATATACCCTACCACCACAACTTTAACTCCCTTAAAACACACCTATATACCCTAATTCTCAATATCCATTTTTACCCCCAACAACACCCACCTGCTCCTAATAGATTTCCGTGGAACGCGGCCAAAAAGCATACTATATATACTTTCGAAGGGATAATTTATATAGGTGCCTTTATGTATGTACTATGAGTTAGATGCGCGTAGTACAGTGTACAAGATGTTTAACTGTTAAAGAAACGTCTGCTAGAACGAATCGACCACAATGCAATCGAGGTATTGCTCGCTCTTGGGGAATGTATGATAATGTTAGGAGGTGCTCAGGACCAATGATAGAATTAGATATGGTTAGATGTTGGAATTGCAATGAGTTCCTAGATGTTAATACATTAGATGTAATGCTATCATGCACAATGTGCGCAGAGCATCTACGTAGACCACATGACGTTAAACCACTTAAGTTAAAGTTCGTATAAAGCGTTTCATTCCCATTAGTCCACCACCTCTACCTAGACATCGATGTGCAGGTACTAATTGTCCTCCACCTCTAGGATGAAAGTCTCGCTCAAATAGATATTCTTGTTTACACGCTTCGCATATGATTCCTGTTGGTCCTCCTTCTATTTTTTCATAGACGACAGGTTCATCTATATCTTCAGGTATTTCGATATTTAGGTTATCCGCCACTTTGGCCCATCCCTTTGACATATACCTAGGATGCATCTCTCATAAATAAACCTTCTCCAAAAATAGAAACTAATATATACTAGGGAGCTATCCGAAGTATATGACAGACACAGGGTTATACGACTGGCAAAAGGCAGCGTATTTAATATGGCGCGAGCGAAAGAGAGGAATTATACAGGCTACAACAGGTAGTGGAAAGACACGTGTTGCCGTACACGCGTATAAGGAAGTAAAACCGCGTGCGTGTTATGTTGTTGTGCCTAGAGTTGCATTATTACATGAATGGTACGAAGAGTTTCGTACTCAAGATATTATACCCTCGCGTATAGGAGGAAAATACCGAGATGACATCTCAGAAGTCAATATAATTACTATCAACACAGCTAGAAAGATATTAGCCAACGCAGACCCAAAGGATGCAATGCTAGTAGTCGATGAAGTACACCGCTCCTCATCTCCAAAGAATAGAAGAATCTACGCTCCTAGGTGGGAATATACTTTAGGTCTAAGTGCTACAGCTTTCCAAGGTGGAACTAGTATAGCGAAACTATGTGGTGGTATTGTGTTTGATTATAACTTTGAAGATGCATTAGCAGATGGAGTTGTAAATGATTATAGAATAACTAATATCGGCTATCAGGTTGAAGCTGACATAACCAGAGAACTTTCAACTATGGCTGAACGATTGAGATTACTACGTGGCATTCTTATACAAGAATATGGTGGTCCTGGTAGCGATGACCAATGGCCCATGTATATCTCTCAACTAATTCAAGAACACGACGAACCTAATGCTATAAATATGCAGCACTTATGGTTGGAACGGAAGAGACTACTATGGTCTTCAGATATTAGAACAGATATTACATGTGCACTTGTAGAGAAATACCACAATCAGCGTATAGTAATCTTCCATCAGGAAATTGAAGGTGTGGAAAAAATCTACGAACAGTTATTAGAAGACTTCCCTCATTTATTTTCTGAACATAATGTTGTTATGGAACACAGTGGTAGACATAGACGAGACAGAGATGCTGCGCTTAAAAACTTTAGAGATGGTAGTGCAAGTATACTTGTTTCATGTAGAACATTAGATGAAGGGTTTAACGTGCCTGATGTTGGAATTGGAATAATTGCAGCATCTTCAAGCACATCAACACAATACATTCAGCGAATGGGAAGGATTCTGAGAAAGAAAGCAGATGGCTCTATATCAATGTTATATCGTATTAGTGCAAAAGGTACAGTGGATGAATATGCGACCTTTAATTTATTGTCTTCAGGTGCTGTAGATGGAACTAGAGTTGCGTTTAGAGATTGGGATTCAAGGACCAATTCTATTGGTAGACATTATAGTCAGCCAACTGCAACAGCTAGGCGTCTTTCTGCCTGCACTATTGGTATGGATTCGAAGCAACAGGTTTTCTTTCCTGGTAGAACTAAAATGATTAGAAATTATGTTGGAGTTCGAACAGAGAAATTGGTAGAGTATTTAGCTTTACATCAGTTTACTGCTGGTAGATTTAGAATATCCCATGATAATAATTTGTATTTATGGGTAAACGATAGATTCGCGAATGTTGGAAGAAGTCCGATAGCATGGCAAGATTTACGCTATGACCAAAACCAACAACCAATACGCGTTCAATGGACATCAATGTATGATAATACGGAGGAAGAATAATGACAAGTGAAAAAATAGCATATAGCTTAAGAGATATAATGACGAATGTCGCCGATAGATTCGGCGAACCTGCAGGAATGATGTTTGATATGTCAGTCCTTAGTGAGATACAGAAAGAATATGTGGGAGCAGTTGAATCCCTAGATTCTGAAATATCTGAACTACGAGGGATGATAGCAAAACTGACTGCAAGAGTGCAAGAACTCGAAGAACCGAGTAGCGGCGAGGAGAGCTGAGTAATGGATAGCCAATCAGATTGTCAGCAGTGTGGTATATTATTATCCAGTACATTGTTAGGCTCACTTATAAAACAACAAGCGAAGATTGAGAAAAGCAATAATCGTCGCGTAGTATGCGTGACATGCTTCTCATTAAACGGCTGTAAATACTTTCCAACACAAGATGAATCGCCTCTCAGCGAGCGTGTTCGTACTGAGATTGCACATCAGCCAGCTAAGGAAGATAAGTCGACTGGAGAGTCTGCTATACTTGCCACTGTAAAGATAGCTACTGGTACACTTCCAACCGATTTGCGCAAGAGAGCGCGCTTCGATTTGTCGAAAAGAGGCAGATTGGGGAGACCAAATAGCCTGAAGGTAGATGGAGAGTCTTTATACGAGTGTCCAATATGTGGCGACCCTTGCGCGCGTACGCGAAATCATGGAAAGTCCCTAGACGACGTGGTAGCCCATATGTGCGATACGGACTGTTATAACAGCTTTGAGTCAAAATACTGAGCCACGTGTGATTGCACGTGTAAGACAACAAAAGTATCTGAATAGCTATTAGGCAAAAGATACTTCGGCCCACGTGTGTACCTCTGGGCATAATCAATAGACAGATATATTAAGAGCGTCCTTTTAGACGTATATGATGAACTGGTGGGAAAACCCTAAGTATCGCGCATCTTTGGCTAAAATTAAAGACCCATGTTGGTTTTTTGAACATATGTTAGTATTACGATATGTTAAGGGGAAACCGTTGTTCTTCAAATTAACTCGAATGCAACGTGAAATCTTAGAACACGTTAGAGATGAGCTTGAAGCGGGCAGACCGATTAGAGTGGTATTATTGAAAGGTCGGAGAATTGGGTATTCTACATTGATGGCTGGATTGTTATTATGGAATGCTACAGTTAAAATGATTGAAGATGGTGAAGACAAGTCGTGGGATATTGTCAGTGCATCATATCAACAGGCAACATTACTATTTGAGACTACAAGAAGAATGATTGAGTTTAATCCACTTCTACTTGATGCTGTTCAAGAAAATAAAGGTGGAAAGCGAATATATGCAGATGCAGTGTACTTTGAGAATGACGATAAGACCTTGCGTTCTACAGTCACAGCACTAGCAAGTGGAGGAGCCACGAAGAGAGGCAGGTCGCCTGATGGAATAGTATGGGATGAAGCCGCTCAAGTTAGGGATGAAGACTATAATGACTTATCAATTTCCGCACTATCTGGTGACAATCATGAGTTTATTGGTTCTACACCTTATGATGATATGGGATTCTTCCACGAAAAAGCTACATCTACAACGCAGGGCTACACGATTTTCTACTATCCAATGGCTGAATTAACAGACGAAGGAGAGAAGCTTCTAGAAATAGGAGAGCATCGAAAGATAACACCAGAGATGATAACCTACGTGCACGGATGTAAGAAATCTGGCGGACATATGTCTCCTAAAGAAGTTTGCGCATATCTCAATACTGTTGACCATCTTACTGCAAGAAGAGAAGTGTTTGGTCAGTTCGTTGCAGGAAGCGAGTTGTACTATCCTGTCTCACTTATTAGAAAGTGTATGTATGATTACTTGCCAATGGATATCTACAAGATGAATGAAAATGAGATGAATATCGCGCTTGTTGGATATAGTTCGTTCAGAATTGGAATAGATTGGGCAGGAGCAGGAAAACACAAGACGTGTATTTCGGTATTTGGTTTCGATGGAGCAACTAATACTTGGCATGAAGTATATTGGGAGTCTTGGATTCGCACTAGATATAATGACCAATGGGAGCGCGTAAAAGTAATTTACAACATGTTCCATGGACATAATCGAGATGTGAGAGTATTATGCGATTCTACTGGAACTCAAGATACAAATGTGGATGCTTTGCAAGGTTTGGGCGTTCCTGCTGAAGCTGTTAACTTCTCACTATCTGAGAAAGTGAATATGGGACGTACATTATACGATTTGTTTCAGCGCGAACAAATACGTCTGGGATGGTCACAAGACAAGTTTGACGAGCTAGCAACCGTAGACGCGAAGATGAAAGGTATTGACGGACATCTTGGCGATTGGGTTGCTGCGATATGGTGTGCGACTAGAGGATTAAAAACTTACGCAACTGGACGCACAAATATGTTCAGTGATGGTAAGCGAAAAACAGCCAGAGATGGTAGTCGTCACTTTAGAGTTGAACGAGGAATGTTCAGCTAGTTAGCAACCTTTAATAAGACAATCCACCATCAAGTAATATGGCAGATGACGATAAGCAACTACCACCAAATCGACAGATGCAGCGCGACACTGGAGTTTTGATTCCGCGTGTATTTAATTTTAATAATGGAAAATATGGAAATCTTCCTAGAGATGACAACATTAGTCTCGATACATACAAAGGAATGTTGAATGATGCTCAAGTTAGAGCAGGAATTGAAGTTGTCACTCTAGCAACAATAGGAAGTGGTTGGGAATTTAACTTTCCATATGCATCAGACGCAGAGAAAGCAGATAAAGTTCTCAAGTTCGTTCGAGGAGCTTTTGGCAATATCAACAAGACTCCTGGTCTGAGGAGCGATTTGTTTCAAGTCTTTAATGAAGTATTAACTGCATTGTGGGCTGGATTCAGTGTGACAGAGAAAGTATGGGGTAAAGATAAAGAAGGTCGATGGATAATTAAGAAATATAAGGTTCTACCTCCAGAAACCGTTAAGTTCAATATCAACAAACAAGGTGTTCTTTCTCCAACAGAAGCTGTAGAACAATCTTACTTAGTACAAGACAACATCAAACTTCCAGCTAGAAAAGTGAACATTTTTATAGTGAATCCACAATTCGGCTCTCCTTGGGGAGAGAGCATTCTAAAGCCAGTATATAACAACTGGTACGTTAAAGATTGGATGGTAAAGTTTCATGCTTCCTATATGGAAAATCTTGGGTCTCCAATTCTGATTGGTAAAACCAACAGAGATACTGTCACAATGAATAATGCACTACAAGAAGCTCGAAACAGTTCAGTCATTACACTTAATGAAAGTGAAGAAGTTTCATTGTTAAATGCTGGAGGAAGTGGAGGCGACTTTGAAGATGCAATTCGATATCACGATGCACAGATTATGCGAGGTATGCTAGTTCCTTCGTTATTGATTGGACAAGATGAAGCAATGGGTTCGAGAGCATTAAGTGAGATTCACTTTGAAATGTTCAAATTATCAAGAATAGGTGCATTACAACAACAACTACGTACTTGGATAAATACTGACATACGTGAGATGGTTAGATTAAACTTTGGAGATTTCGATACATATCCAGAATTAACATTTAAGTCATGGTCACGCTCAGACCAACAAAGGATATCCACAATGATAGTTGAGTTAGTCAACGCACAAGTTATTACTCCAAATGAAGCATGGATTAGAGAGTTCTTAGAATTACCAGATGCAGGAGATGATTACGACCCCAAGGCTTTCCCAGACCGTTCTAGTCCAGCTGGAGGAAAGGCTCCAACTAAAAAGCCAGAAGATAGAAAAGTTCCGCCGCAAGTACGCCAACCAGGTGAAGACTCACAGCGAGACCAACTCCAGAGCCCGGATATAAAGGAAACCATTTTGCCAGATTATACAGTCACGTCGTTTAGTGATTCACGTTATGCATGGCCAGCTAAATGGGATAAAGAAAACGTGCACCCAGACTTAGCTATAATTCTTACGCGCGGAGGCGTAGCTCTTTCAAATAGGGAACGAAAAGCACTAGAAGTGCGTGAAGTTGCACTGCTGAACTATACTGGTGACACTAATATCGACTTTTTACTAGGAATCAATAGTGCTGACGGGTCCCCCGAGCAGGCGAATGATTGAAATTGTACACGTTGCAAGGTACGCTTAATATAGGCCATTAGCTGACGATGAAATAAGATGTCAAGTGAAGAGCCTCAAGTAGAGACGACCTCAGTGAACATGGAGTTCTCTGAAGTTAAACTTGCTGAAGATAAGGAAGGTACTAAAACGATGTTTATTAGTGCCCTTGCACTTGACGAAGGAGTATGGAATGGCATGTACTTTAATGCTGAAGATATACAAGAAAAGATTGAGACCTTAAATGGTCGGAGAGTTCTTGTATCTCACGAGTTCGAAAATCCTGATGATGTGAAGGGTTGGGTAGAAGGAGTAAGCAGCGATGGAGTTGCTTCTCTACGCGTATTTGATAATGATACAATTACACGTGTACAAGATGGAGAGCTTAATGCTGTATCTGTTGGAGTACAGATTTCACAAAAGAATGGTATGGCTACTATTCTTGACTTTAATGAGATTTCTTTAACTGGCAACCCAGCGTGTGCAACCTGCACAATATCAGAATACGAGGTAGCTATGTTAGAGAAGAATCCCAATGAGGAGACGAATATGACTGATGAAGAAACAGCAACTATTATAGACGAACCAGAAAATACACTAGTTATCGAAGAGCTCTGTGCCTGCGACCCAGTTGCAGAAACTCCAACTTTAGAAGAAGTTGAAGAAGTTGGCGACGAATGGTCAGCTAACCTAGAAGCAGTAGCACTTGTTGAGAAGCTAAATGCAGAGCTAGCAGCAGTTAAAGAAGAGGCGTCAAAATCCTCAGCTTACATTGCTGAGCTAGAAACAGACCGAAGACTTGCTGAGATGAACGCTAGAGTCGAGATTCTTCTCGATGAAGCGAGATTTAAGCCAGCTCATTCAGAGAAGCTAGTTAGTTTCCTAATGACCCTATCAGATTCCCAAATGAACGCTTGGACAGAAGTCGAAAGCGGACTAGGAGCAGTTGTGCCCCTTGATGATTTGGCAGAGACAGGAGAGTTCTCGCCAACTGATAAAGACACAGCAAAGCTTGCGTCCGATAAGACTGAGTTCCGCCGACAAATGGGCTTTAAGGAGTGAATGAAATATGGCAATAAGTGGAATAGCGGCATTAAGAGGCGGATTTGGAGACAGAGGTCTCACAATTACTTTTCAATGCTTAGAAGGAAATGCAACGGCTTCGACAGTAGTTGGAACAAGAGGCAGCATGGGTGGAGTATCCTATGCAGCACCAGTTACGAAGGGAGATTTGGTGAAATTAGACACTGCTTGCACTTGGGGAATAATCAAGTGCGCAGCTAATGACCAAAACGTACTTGGAGTGTTAGTATCTGAGCCAGTTGGAGACCTGGAAATTACTATGACACAAGCAAACCAGATTACGAATAAAAGGCTACGAACTGGTGTAATCTTGTGCTTCGGTCAGATGGTCAGAGAAGTTGATACAGCTTCAGATTGTTCTGCTCTAGCTATTGGAAACTCAGTGAAGCATTCAGCTACACAAGTTAATAAGTTCGATAAGGATTCTACACCAAATCAAACTCTCGCACTGCACGCATCAGCCGCTGCAACTACAACTACTGTTCCTGTTTTGTTTGGGTGGTATGGAGCACTCTAAACAGGAAATGATGGAGAATAAGGAGGATAAATAATATGGCAATGGAAAATGTTAACAGCTTACCAAACGACCGCTTTTTGAGGAAAGAGTTTATCGAGTCTACGATAATGGACTTTGTGGACCCGCTACTACCTTGGGAAGATATGTTCCCACACGTTACGATTGATGCACTCAGCGTGACATGGTTTAAGGAACAATACAGCAAAACGAACGACCCTAATAAGCGCACCCCTTCTCTTAGGAGAGAAGATGGTACCTTCCCACATGTACAGATGTCTGGAATTGTGGAGAAGACTGCACAGATGCAGCAATTCGCTTTTGAGATGGACTTTGATGAGAGAGTACGCAGGTACGCTTCAATGATTGACCACATCGACAGAGGAATGAGGAGAATGGCTTTCTGGCTAGCTGAGTCAATTAATACTCAGGTAATCAACACTCTTACTAATGACCTCGATACAGCACAAACTGGAGACGATGCAATCCTACTTAAGGCAGGAGCAGCAGTATGGTCCGCTGGTGGTGCGAAACCTATCGATGACATCAGAGAGTCGATTCACGATATGGAAATACAAGCAGGATATTCATACAGTCCAACTGATTTGTTCCTACATCCAACAAACTACATGGAACTTAAAGCTTACCTGACTACTGGAGTCACTTTCCAATGGGTTAAAGACCCAACCACTAATGATTGGAATGGTATGGTAGAAGGATTAAACATCCACAAGCTAAAGGATTCTGGACTTCCAGAAGGAAAAGCAATTCTAATGGACCGAACAGTCGCACCTCTTACAATTTATGAAAGTAGCGATGCAGCTTACAGTTCTCAAGGCAAGCTACAAGTTCACACCTACACTAGTGACATGGACCACAGATACCATGTTCAAGTGTGGAGAGACCTTGTACCAGTGCTGAAGGAACCTAAAGCAGTTCTTATGCTACACACCATTTAAGGTGGTAGCATCCTTGGTTAAAGAGCTCGTGCGCGGAAAGGTTGTTTATCGACCTCCTGAACGAGCTTTAATTGGAGCTGTTGTGATGAGCCCAGATGAGGCTCCTAATCATATCAGTATTACTTTAGAAGACGGAAATGTAAGATATATTGCGCTCAAAGATGTAGTTAGTATAGATGGATGTTAAGGAAGCTTTATTTATAGAATGGGAGGTAGAGTAAACATGCCAGAGTATAAAGTGTTGTCTGAGGGACTAGCATACTCCGTCGTAGGAAGGATACAATTCGCTTCTGTCGGCTTAGTTTTGCCTGAAGGAACTTGGGACGCGTTTACTACCCAGAAGCATTTAGATTATGGTAATATCGAAAGGGTCGTTAAATTAGAGACGGCTGCGCCAGTAGTGGATGTAGTTGTACCTAAGACACTTGATGATATGACTGTTGCCGAACTCAAGGCACTATGCAAGGAGCGAAGTTTGGCTGCTTCTGGAAAGAAAGCAGACCTTTTAGCTCGATTGCATGGTGAGGAAGAGTAATGGCATATTCGTCGGTAGCATTTGTTAGACAACTCGCAGGACTAAGAACAGCAGAGCTGTTTCGTAATGTCGTAGGCGGCAAGATTTTAACTAAACAGCACTTCAAAAGTGTCGTTTCTGTAATGATGAATGGCGGTGCATTAACGCTTAGCAGCCATTATACTGTCACTAGTCCCAATAAATTATTAATATCTACATCATACACTCAACTTACTGATGAGTTCTATGTGACGTACGATGTGCTCTACACTGATACAGAAGTAGAAGCATATATGGCTGAAGCCGACGCTACAATAGATGCGTATCTTTCTAATTTCTATACTGTTCCATTTACTGGAACGGCACCTGCAATAATCTCAATGGTAGCTGCATCATTAACTGCCTCGCGCGTATTAGATGCTTTGTACTCTAGTAGTGGAAGAACAGAACAATCAGATTTGTCTTCTCAATATCGAGAAACTGCTCTTACTATGTTAGAGAAAATAATGGATGGTGAAGTTGGAATACCTAGTGTGACTCCAACAAATCGAAACTATATTTTCGTGGATGGAACTAAATCTGGAGCATCAGCAAATAAGGTATTCGACGTAGATAATTCTCCAATTGGAGAAACCTACGCATTTATCAATGGAATATACCATGCTCAAGGAAGTGCTGGTACAATCATTGGAAGTAGTGGTGCTGGAGTAATAAACTCCATTGGAGATAATGTGCTCCGAGAAGGTGACAATATCAGTCGCCTGACAAATAATTCTAACTTTATTACAAATGATACTAGCTCTTTGACTGTGGCTACCCTCGCTATTACCACGGGCGCAACTGTGAGTGGCTACATAACCATGACAGATGTTCTTACAACTCATGGAGTCACATTCACGCGTGTCTCCGTTAATCCCTCCTCATCTTCTGCAACTGATACACTATGGATGGCTAGTGATGGAAAGCTGATGCATGGTAGTAGTGAGATTGCTGCAGGTTCTGGAGCAGCTGGTCCAGCAGGACCGACTGGTCCGACTGGTCCGACAGGCGCTGATGGTGATGATGGTGCTGATGGTGAGACTGGTCCGACAGGTCCAACTGGAGTAGCTGGTCCAACAGGCCCAACTGGAAGCGCAGGCGATGATGGTTCCGATGGAGGAACCGGTCCAACTGGTCCGCCAGGCGCATCTGGCCCAGCAGGTCCGGCCGGCCCAGCAGGTCCGACAGGTCCAGACGGCGCAGATTCTACAGTAGCTGGTCCAACAGGTCCAACAGGAGCAGCTGGAGGAACTGGTCCGACAGGAGTAGCTGGCCCAACAGGTCCAAACGGTCCAGATGGTGCAACAGGCCCAGCTGGAGCTGTCGGTCCAGAAGGTTTACTATGGGAAGGAGCTTGGGCAACAGCAACAGCTTACACTGTTGATGATGCTGTTTATTATTCAGTCGATGGAAATTCATATATTTGTATTGTTGCACACACTTCTAGTGGTTCGATACTTCCAACAGACAGTGCTAAGTGGTCAGTTCTTGCTCAGAAAGGAGCAACAGGTTCAACTGGAGGAACAGGCCCAGTAGGAGGACCAGGTCCAACAGGAGGAACAGGTCCGACAGGTCCAGACGGCGCAGATTCTACAGTAGCTGGCCCAACAGGCCCAACTGGTCCAACAGGAGCAGCTGGCTCAGATGGAGGAGCTGGCCCAGCAGGCCCAGCTGGTCCGACAGGACCGACAGGAACATTTGGAGGAAGTGTGTCTTCAGATGTTGATTTTACTGACGCCTATGATTTACAAAATGTATTGGAAGCAGAAATAACCACTATATCTACTGACCAAATAAATCAGCGTGCAAGTGGAAATGTTCTGATTAAGAGAACATCTGGAACTGGAAGTATTACACAACAACTTGAAACTGGATTCAAAATGGACGTACAGACTTCAGCTTTGACCAAAGGAATTAGTACTGCAATTGGCGAGTATTCTCAAGGAAATAATGATAGCGGTGGAGCGGTTCACGCTACGACATTTGATATAGGGTTTACTTCATTAGCTGACGATGCATCTGTAGTGTTGGCTCGAATAGATGGTAGTACTGTTTGTGGTAAAATGTTTATCTATGCTACATTAGGCAGTGTTGGAACTCTTGCTGGTGTCACAAATAAGCAGACATTCACAAATCACTTTATGATTAACGACGTCTCAGGTTCCACTAATACTTACACATTATTCTTTACAGATTATGGAACGTTATTACTGTCTGGAAGCGATGCATTTTGTGAAATTGAACTTGTACAAGTAGGTGCTGGCGAGAAAATTGACATTAAGTTGAAGAATGTATCTGGTAGTACCAACTATATATCAGCTCGTGTGTTTATGGAATGGATGTGAGTGATTTGGCAAAGCAACCATTTAGAACTGGCGAAGTAGATATTACTAAAATTACATTCCCCGACGAAAGCAGCATGGATGAGCTGTCTGATGCAACAGGATTAACAGGTCCAGCAGGCCCGACTGGTCCAGCTTCTACAGTAGCTGGTCCACCAGGAGATGATGGTCCAACAGGAGCACCAGGTTCAGCTGGAGGAACAGGTCCAACAGGAGGACCAGGAACAGACGGTTCTGATGGTGATGATGGAACAGATGGAAAAACTTGGCTATCTGGTTCTTCTGCACCTGCCGACAGTCTTGGCTCAAATGGAGATTTCTATCTTGATACTACAACTGCTAAAGTATACAAGAAAGCTGATGGCTCATGGACAGAACAAGTAGATATTACTGGTCCAACAGGAGCACCAGGTTCAGCTGGAGGAACAGGTCCAACAGGAGGACCTGGCCCAACAGGAGGGGTAGGTGGACTTGGCCCAACAGGTCCAAACGGTCCCAATGGTCCGCCTGGCCCAGCTGGTCCGACAGGTGATGATGGTGCTGATGGTGATGATGGAGTAGCAGCTGGTTTTGGTACTCCAACTGTTGCTTCAGGCACATTAGCAATCACGAGTTCTGGAACAGATACCGCTAAAATCTTTGCTTTCACAATTCCACCTGGAGGAGATGGCCCAGTAGGAGCAGATGGCACAGCAGCTGGATTCGGAACTCCAACAATAACTGCTGGAGCTGCGGGTTCAGCAGCTTCAATTACTTCAAGTGGAACAGATGCCGCTAAAATCTTTGCATTCACAATTCCAAGAGGAGCTACTGGTGGAGATGGAACAGATGGTTCCGATGGTGCAGCAGCTGGCTTTGGAACTCCAACAGTAGCAAGTGGTCCATTAGCGATAGCTTCAAGTGGAACAGACGCATCTAAAATCTTTGCATTCACGCTACCTCCAGGAACAGATGGTTCCGATGGTTCTGATGGTTCTGATGGCGCAGCTGGAGCAGCTGCTGGTTTTGGAACTCCAACAGTAGCAAGTGGACCATTAGCGATAGCGAGTTCTGGTACAGATGCTAGTAAAATCTTTGCATTCACACTACCTCCAGGAACAACTGGAGGAACTGGTCCGACAGGAGAAGCAGCTGGATTTGGACCTCCAACAATAACTACTGGAGATGCTGGAACGAGTGCATCAATTAGTTCTAGTGGACCAGACACAGCCAAAATCTTTGCTTTCACAGTACCAACAGGAAATACAGGAGCAGCTGGTTCTGATGGTTCTGATGGTTCTGATGGCGCAGCTGGAGCAGCTGCTGGTTTTGGAACTCCAACAGTAGCGTCTGGTCCGCTAGCAATAGCTTCTAGTGGAACAGACGCATCTAAAATCTTTGCATTCACACTACCTCCAGGAACAGATGGTTCCGATGGTTCTGATGGTGCAGCCGCTGGTTTTGGAACTCCAACAGTAGCAAGTGGTCCATTAGCGATAGCGAGTTCTGGTACAGACGCATCTAAAATCTTTGCATTCACGCTACCTCCAGGAACAGCTGGCTCAGACGGAGATGATGGTTCTGATGGCGCAGCTGGAGCAGCTGCTGGTTTTGGAACTCCAACAATAACTACTGGAGCTGCAGGAACAAGTGCTTCAATTACTTCAAGTGGAACAGATGCTAGTAAAATCTTTGCATTCACAATTCCAACAGGAAATACAGGAGCAGGTGGACCACCTGGTTCCGATGGTTCCGATGGTACAGCTGCTGGTTTTGGAACTCCAACAGTAGCAAGTGGTCCATTAGCGATAGCTTCAAGTGGAACAGACGCATCTAAAATCTTTGCATTCACGCTACCTCCAGGAACAGCTGGCTCAGACGGAGATGATGGAACAGACGGAGCAGCTGGAGCCGCTGCTGGTTTCGGAACTCCAACTGTAGCGTCTGGTCCGCTAGCAATAGCTTCAAGTGGTACAGATGCTAGTAAAATCTTTGCATTCACAATACCTCCAGGAACAGCTGGCTCAGACGGAGATGATGGAACTGATGGCGCAGCCGCTGGCTTTGGAACTCCAACTATGACTACAGGTAGTGCAGGAACAAGTGCTTCAATTACTTCAAGTGGAACAGATGCTGCTAAGATATTCGCATTCACAATTCCAAGAGGAAATACAGGAGCAGCTGGTTCCGATGGAACAGATGGTTCCGATGGTTCTGATGGAGCAGCTGGAGCAGCTGCTGGTTTTGGAACTCCAACAGTAGCGTCTGGAACATTAGCGATAGCGAGTTCTGGTACAGATGCTAGTAAAATCTTTGCTTTTACAATACCTCCAGGAACAGATGGTTCTGATGGTGATGATGGAACAGACGGAGCAGCTGGTGCAGCAGCTGGCTTTGGAACTCCAACAGTAGCAAGTGGACCTTTAGCAATATCATCAAGTGGTACAGATGCATCTAAAATCTTTGCATTCACTATACCCCCAGGAACTGATGGTTCTGATGGTGATGATGGAACAGACGGAGCAGCTGGAGCAGCAGCTGGTTTTGATACTCCAACTATGACTACTGGAGCTGCAGGAACAGCTGCTTCAATTAGTTCTAGTGGACCAAATACTGCTAAGATATTCGCATTCACAGTTCCAAGAGGAGCAACTGGAGTAGCTGGTCCACCTGGTCCAGCTGGGGCAGTCGGACCAGAAGGTCTAATTTGGGAAGGAGCCTGGACAACATCGACAGCTTATACTGTTGATGATGCTGTTTACTATTCAGTTGACGGACAGTCGTATATTTGTATTGTTGCACATACTTCTAGTGGTTCGATACTTCCGACAGATAATGCTAAGTGGGCAGTTCTTGCTCAGAAAGGAGCAACAGGAGCAGCTGGTTCTGATGGAGATGATGGAGCAGCAGGAGCAGATGGTGCAGCTGCTGGTTTTGGAACTCCAACAGTAGCGTCTGGAACATTAGCGATAGCGAGTTCTGGTACAGATGCTAGTAAAATCTTTGCTTTTACAATACCTCCAGGAACAGATGGTTCTGATGGAGCTGATGGTGCAGCAGCTGGATTCGGAACTCCAACAGTAGCAAGTGGACCTTTAGCAATATCTTCAAGTGGTACAGATGCATCTAAAATCTTTGCATTCACGCTACCTCCAGGAACAGATGGTTCCGATGGTTCTGATGGAGCTGATGGTGCAGCAGCTGGCTTTGGAACTCCAACAGTAGCATCAGGAACATTAGGAATTACGTCTAGTGGAACAGACGCATCTAAAATCTTTGCGTTCACAA
>Ga0302132_10000300_pt1 | contig 27597 bp, 44 predicted proteins | sample CB9_321_MG_FD_203113 | JGI IMG/M metagenome (GOLD analysis project Ga0302132, IMG submission 203113) | Marine microbial communities from Western Arctic Ocean, Canada - CB9_32.1 | ecosystem: Environmental > Aquatic > Marine > Oceanic | place: Canada: Western Arctic Ocean | collected 2017-09-19
GGGTCAGTTGTTGGCGGTGCAGCAGACGATGAGCTAAGCGACCTTATCACAGTTGGCGGTGGAGTAATTGCCGGTGGCGTTGCTACAGTTACAGCAATTTACAATCCTGTTCCTGCCGGTGGGTCAGTTGTTGGCGGTGCAGCAGATGATGAGCTAAGCGATGTTGTTGAGGTAAGCGGTGGAGCACTGGCTGGTGGCGTTGCTACAGTTACAGCAATTTACAATCCTGTTCCTGCCGGTGGGTCAATTGTCGGTGGTGCAGCAGACGAAGAGCTAAGCGATGTTGTTGAGGTAAGCGGTGGAGCAGTTGTTTCAGGTGAAGCTGAACTGTCTGTAACCTTTGTTCCAGAAGGCGGCGTGATTGTATCTGGAACAAAACAATCCTTGTTCACTTACAATCCTTCTGTTGACGGTGGCGCAATAATCAGCGGCAAAGCCGATCTTTCAGTAGCACAGGATGAAATCAGTGAAGGTGGATCAATTACATCTGGAACAGCGGATGTAAATGTTGTTTACACAGGACTTGCATCTGGCGGATCAATTGTTTCAGGCGATATTGAACTGTCTGTAACCTTTGTTCCAGAAGGCGGCGTGATTGTATCTGGAACAAAACAAGCACTGTTCACCTACAATCCTTCTGTTTCTGGCGGTGCAATACTTAGCGGATTTGCTGTTCCTGCCATTGGTGAAATAGGCGAAGGTGGATCAGTTGTATCTGGAGCAGCGGATGTAAATGTTGTTTATGCAATAAGCACATCTGGTGGATCAATTGTTTCGGGACAAATTCAACAACTTCTTGCTTACAATCCTTCTGCAAATGGCGGATTGATTGTTGGTGGAGAAGCAATTGATCAAAACATCTTTGATATCGCACTACTTGGTGGAGCGATAGTTTCTGGAGTTTCAATTGCTTCACTCACTTACCTGCCTGTAACATCAGGTGGAGTAATCATCTCTGGTAACGCAGCAAAAGGTCGCATACTCACACCAATTGTTATTGGCGGATCAATTGTTGGTGGCGAATCAGACATAGAAGTCATTCAAAGTGTTGTTCTTGGAACAGGCGGATCACTTGTTGGTGGAGCTTCTGTAATTACAGTTGTTTACAACACACAAATTTCTGGTGGAGCACTTGTCTCAGGCGAGTTCCAAGGCTTGATCATAAGAATAGATGGAAGCGGTGGTGCATTAGTTACAGGCACATCTGTAATAGGAATTGCTCCACAAGTCTCTGGTGGTGTTAGTGTTGGCGGAATACCTGTCATTGAAGATTCGTTCTTCAACAAAGCCAGAAACAAAGGACATCTTTATTCAATTGGCGATGGGGTTTACTTAAGATACGAGCCTAAAAACAATATTCCATCCCGTTATGAAAGACGCACTGTTATAGGTCTTAGGTTCTTTGGAGAAAGAAACCTGTATAATGTAGGCATTGGCATTCTTGTCGATGAGAGCTTTCTTGTATCTGATCTCAATATTGATGTAGTTCGATCAGATGAAGCTTCGGAAACATATGATTGGGCTGAAAATCAAACTGAAGATTTAGAGAACATCATACCATCATCTGATCCAATTGGTGGAACTGTTGCAGATACAGAAATCATATCTGATGGTGGAGCGGCAGAAGCCGAAATAGAAGTTAATGCTTCTGACAAAATCAATAATATTGATTCTCTTACACCAATCTCTGATCCAGTTGGTGGAGTCGTTGTTTCTTCAAGTGAAACATTCAATCCACTGGATCGCACATCTGCCATCTTGAATAAAATGAAGTCTCTTCAAGATGCAACAGTATTGCCAGACCCAGTTGGCAGCACCTTAAGAGTGACTTCTGTAGATTCCAATAGATTTGAAAATGTGGCAAACAAAGCCATGGCGAGATTGGAAGCATTACAGAATACTACGGTTATTTCAGACCCACTTGGTGGATCGCTTATGACCACTTATTCTGAAGGATTGACTCCAGATAATGTTACAAGCGTGCAGAACTCCATGAATGGCTTGGAAGATGTAGTATTGCTACCCGGTCCATCTGGTGCATATATAATTGTGAGCATCGATACAGAAGGATTAAATAGCTTCAAGCCCTTAGAGGCTGATGCCATTGACAAAATTAAAGAGTTAGGAATTCAAGCCGCTGAAGTAGTTTTGGCGAAGACAGGAGCAGGAGTATAATGGCTGTATTTAATGAAAATGGTGCTGGTGGTGTTAATGTTGCAGGCTGTGGCATAATCACCTACATCGACGTTCATAAAACTCTCTACGCAGCCAGAGATATTCTCTTTAACATCTACAAAGCCAAGAAAGGCGTGCTAGAGAAGGTTGTTATTAAGAAAGTCAAGATAATCAATGGCAAACTGACGTATGGTCAGTTTGAGGTGATGTACGTAGACACCTACAATGCCCTCTGGAACGAATGGGACTTGGTTAGCCACTCTCAGGCCATTGTTCTTGCTACGGCCCACTACCAGTGCGTACTGGACGCTCTGGATGAGATTAAGGTCTGTTAAGCCAGTTTCCAGTACAACATGTCTTTGGCCCGTGATCCCGCTGTGTATGCCCAACGGCGGTGACTCCAATTTTTGCATTTCTGTTCAATGACCAGAACTCTTCCCCATTCATCGCCTTGTGCTTTGTGACATGTTATTCCATAGGCGTAATCAAATGGGTTGAGAGTTCCTTTGCCATGTTTGATCTTATACTTCTCTTGACCGAACTGCTTGAGATCAAGAGGAATTCCTTTGATGACTGTATCATCAAATTCGAAGTCTAAAAGTTGTCTCCCTCGTTTACTTTTGTAAAGGTCAACAACAACTCCTTGCATACCATTGAACAAGCCCAACTCTTTGTTGTTCCGTAAGCACATTATTCTTTCGCCTACGTTGACCACGCCTTCGTATCCCAGAATCCTTCTCATTCTGGTATTGATTCCAACACGGGTTGCATTGTAGGCACAGATGACTTGATCGACTTCTGAGAGCAAACTATCAGTGACTTGTTTTTGACTAAGGAACTTTACCTTTCCAGATGTGTCATCGAAACCACGAGCAGAGAATCCCTTTCTGATATGCTCGGCGAATTTTGCAATGGTGCCAGCGTTTCTGTGGATTTCTTCCAGAGTATACATGGGCTTGGCCATTAAGTTGAAATTAGAATCAACTGGCTCAAGTTGTCCATGGTCTCCTACGAAAACTATGGGAAGGTCGAAGGAACATAAATCATCATAGATTTCTTGAGAAACCATAGAGGCTTCATCTACAACGAATCCTTCACATCCGGGAGTTGCTGTAAGATCAAAATGAATTTGGTTGTTGTAGAAGACTGGCTCATAAATCCGGCTGTGGATGGTTGTAGCAGCCATGCCCTTTTTTCTAAGGACATTTGCTGCTTTCCCGGTGTATGCGCAGATTCCAAAATTAGGGTAAAACTTTGTCAGGTATTTGATCAAAGTGGTTTTCCCAGTGCCCGCATATCCACCGAGAGTTTGTTCTTTAAGTTCTTCGTCCCTAAGCCCAACCACAATCTTGTGAAGGGCGTTTGTCTGGTGATTAGATAGTTTCATTCTTTATTCTCGCACTTTATGACAAAAAACTTTTGCTCTAGTCCTCTATTTATATTAAGATAAATGAACTCATTACTCAAGAGGAAAGAGATGGATAACAAGCAAGTTTCAACAGTTTTATTGTGTCTTGTATTATGCTTATTTTGCGGTGGAATTGGATTTGTTGCTGGGCAAAGATACGAAAGGGAAAATTCAGACTATCTTAGATTCAGGTTTAACGATCAAGGAATAATGATTGAAGGAAGCGAACCTCGTAAAAACGGACATGTTAGAGTGTGGCCTTTTGTTGATGTTGAAACACATGAGAGATAAATTATGGAAGTAGTAAATCACGTATCGCCAGATGTCCTTGAAATTCTCAGAAGAAACCATGAAGGTATTCAAGTTGACGAACTAGAGATAGGCACAAGGCTTTCTGTGGAGACAAGGAATTCTGTTTATGAGATTCAAATAACAGAAGGTGGTAGCCCTCATGTTTCTATGACAATCTCTGGTGGCACAAAAAGAGACGGCGACACTCGCTATGAAGATCCAGAAGAAGCCAGTTTTGTTGGTTCAACTTTTGGAGACAGTTTGTTAAAGATAAACTGGATCGGCAAAAACATGTGTATGGAGATTTACCACAACGGGGCAATCTTAAACACATCTCCTGTTAAAAATGTAGTTCTTGAAAACACAGATAGGAGTTGGGGTTATTCCATGGGCTGGAATAATGAAGACCAGTTTTGAAGTGCTTGCCCGAGCTTTCTTAGGTAATCGTTCTCTTGTGGCAAGTTCACGCCGATCTCGTCCATGCAATCTGCTGGTGTGGTTTCAGTCAACTGTATATTATCAATGGTTTCCCAGAACCATTCATTAGCTGCAATTCCCGGAGCTTCTTTTACTAGGTTGACGAAAGGATCGCTGGCCCTCATGTGATTTATGAATGGCTCTCCAACAGACACGTTCCATCGCAGGTGATCGCACACCTTCTTCATGATAATGCCACACCAGATGTCATCTAATCTTTTGTAGGGATAACCTTCTCCCATTAAGGGAAAGTACATTAAAGGTGTGACTTCTCTTTTGAAACAAAGATTCATTCCACACATTGGAAAATATTGATCATGGGGAATTATTTCATGACTTCTGTAATGATCAAAACCTTTCCATTCTTTTTCTTGTCCGCTGATAGACTGAACTGCATCTAAGTCAGGATTTGTTTCCCACCATCCCATGTTCAACAAGACATTTGTAAGAGTGCCTTTATTCTTATATGGGATTCCTCTAGTTCTCCATCCATGAACAGATCCCTTCCATCTGGACCATTCATCTAATGCTTTTATATGATCGGCAATGAATTGTTTGGGGGTGTTTATTGGATAGCAGTCATCATCAAGAGTGAAGATGTAATCAGCACCTTGCTTCCAAGCGTAATAGAAGCCGTATGAGCGAATGGCACTGTCTCGATGAGAGATGATCCAGTTTTTGTCGCCAAGATCGGCTTCGATGTCGTCCCAAGCTACATGAACAACATCTTCTTCGTATATTCCGAGATCAAATGTTTTTGTGGGACTGTCTTCTACAATCACCACCAGATCCCAATTCTCCCATGGACTCCATTGAATAAGAAACTCCATGAGAGAGTTTTGCCGAATTGAGGGCACGATTAAAGCGTTCATGCCCTATAAGAGTCTTTATCCACATAAAGCTGCAATTTTTGTGTCAAGCTTTTCAGATACAGATTTCATAGACAAAAAATGTTTGTTCTTCAATCGAATGATTTCTGTAATATCAGTCAGAAAGCACTCAATGCAAGTTCCACCACAATTCAGTCTGAAATTGGCTTTGACCCAAACTTTGCGATCATCAGGTAGTTGAAGCTCTATTTCTTCAGCTTCAATTACTCCTTGATGTTTCAGTTTGTTGATCAATTTGTGTCTAATGTCATCTGGATAAAAATCAGTTGATTTGTGTTTTTTAATTAGTTCTTCAACCGAGTCGCATCCAAATAACTTTGCGGCAAAGTTATTCGCCATCTCAAATTCGCCAGTTTCTACATTTGTACGAACAAGGGCAACAGGAGCGTCATCAAAAAATACTTTGTAGTCTTCTGAATTACACATACTTCCTCTCTTCTAAATGAACATAGGCAATGTATCTATGTCGATAGAGAGTAAATGATGTGTGAATGGTGCCTGATCAGACTTCTTTAAGAAATGGTCTGTTTTCTAGTTTCAGAAAGAATTCTTGTCCATTCTCCCTGCATCTGTTTTTGACGCACTTGACTTTGAAGCCTAGTGAGTTGTTTTCTCTAATTTTTCTGATGTGGAACACATAGTTAGCCGCATAAAGAGGCGACATTGGAATTCCTATTCCAGTTCCATCATATGGCTTTCTTTCTCTTTGAGATTGCATCGTTACGATTGCCCAATCAATGTTTTTCTGAATCTCTGTTCGCAAGTCCCGAAATTCATGACCTGTTCTGTGAATTGATAATTCATCATAAACCACCAAGTGCTTGCGACCTGAAGAATGCTTTAGTGCATCTTCTAAATTCACATAGAGGTTGTTTGTTTTGAATGCGCAATTGTCATCATGTTGAATGACGCTTTTGAAAATTTGGTTCACCAACAATGTTTTGCCAGCACCACAGGAGCCTGCGATTACAATAAGACTTCCCTTGTTCATTCCTTTAAGCATTTCATCTAATTGACGAAAGCCGGTGCGGGGAGACAATGTGTCGCCGCATGGCCCAAAGGATGGTCGTTCTTCAACAACGGTTTTTCTTATGTAAGTCTTGGAAAAGTGAGGCTCGATACCAGCACAGTGTTCTCCCATTGGTCGATATGGGGGAAAACGGAAATCTGGCTTTGTGACCGTCACTTTCACAGATTTTTGCTGTGCTGTGACAATAGGCTTACTGCGAGCTTGTGACAGGGCTTGCAATTTTTCTAGCGGTATGTTGGGGATTCCCAGTTTCAGACACTCTTCTGTCGCTTTCAGCATTCTCTCGTTCATCATTCAATCCTTGATTAGTGAGTCTAAGAATTCCATTCTTTAATGCACCTTCTCGCATGTCGGTGCAAGTATCTGTCTCATCCACAATTTCGCCTGTGAGAACCTCTAGCACGTCTTCTAAGGTCACAAGGCCAGACACGCCACCGTATTCATCTATTACGATGGCAAGGTGGACACAGCTTGTTTTGAAGTACGCCAGCAACTCATCGGCTGGCGTAGACTCCTTAAACATCTTGACAGGCTCAACATGATCTTCAATAAGATCATTTTCGTCAATTCCGTCAATAAGTAAACGTAGAATTGTGCTTTTTAAGATGATGCCTTTTATATCATCCCGAGTTTCTCCAACTACGACAATTCTACTGTGTTGGCTGTGAGCTATTTGTTCGGCAGCGATTGAAAAAGGCTCAATTCCTCTGATCCAAGTCATAGCAGTTCTTGGAGTCATGATCATTTCTGCGGTGGCATCATCAAGTTCGAAAACCTTGCCAATCATATGACTTTCATCTTGGTCAATGATTCCTTCGTTTCCTGCAATTCTTGAAAGTGCTCGAATCTCTTGTTCGGACGTGATTAAAGAGACGTGACCTCTGGTGAACAGAGATGTGAATTTTTCGATCAACCACACCAACGGAGTTAAAGTCCATGTTACCCAAAGCAAGGGTCTTGATGCAAAAGTTGTAATGCGTACACAGAAACGCTCTCCAATTGTTTTGGGCACAATTTCTGCAAACAGGATCACAAGTCCTGTAAGCAAAAATGGAAACCAAGTAGCTGCTTGGCCTGTGAGCGTCTTTGTGGCAAGATAGGCCACAAAATAAGTTCCAACAATATTTGAGATATTGTTACCAATTACAATGGTGCTAATAGGTCGAGCCGGATTTTCTCTTATCTTTTGAACAATTCGACCATTTTTTGATTTCTCACCCATTTGCCGTGCTTTAGTAACGGGCAGCGAGAAAATTGCAGCTTCTATCATCGAAAATAATGCACTAAACACCAATACGATGAGCACGGCGGCTATCAAACTTAACATATATTCTTCCTTGAGAAGTCAATCCTCCTATTCACACTTGAATTATTGTAACGACTAAACTTTGGGGTGTAAATCTCAATTTGAGCTACATGTCCCGCCGCCACAACATTCTTCTTCAATGATTCCTCGAACATTATGAACTTCAAGTAAAGCCACAACTCTACCAGAGTCTTCTGATCTTGGGTCATTTACAGCAAGTCCTTTTCCTTCCCAGTAAATTCTTTGTCCTACTTTCAACCCGCACTTTTCATCCAATTGCGGCCCTAGCTCCAAAATGTATGCTTGTGGGGCATCGCTTGGGGCTGTGTCCTCTGGGATAAATAAGTTTGTGTCAATAAGCTCTTTGTTATTTACGCATTCAATTAAAACCTTTGAACCAAAAGGATGAACCGCTTTCACCTTGGGGACTCTTTTGTTAGTTTCAATCGTTTGTCCATCAATTCCTAGAATTCCGTCTGACATGATATTCTCCTTTTCTGTCTTTCCGGCCATATATATTATTGGCTTGTATCTATAATAGTTAAAGACTTACAGGAATTAGGAGAAACTCCATGACGTTCTTCCAGAACTTATTCGCACAGGACTTTGAAGGCAATTGGCTGCTAGGCGACCGGCACCACATTCCAAAGTTCGTTTGCCCAAAAAATACAGGTCGTGGAGATGAATTAGTCACAGTTTGGAATGAAGGTCCATACGACCTTACAGGACAAGATGCAGACGGAACAGTAGACAGTGATCTGCTGGATATCACATTTGCCCTACATGAGCCTAAGAATTGGGCTACTATTCAGGTTGATGTAGGTGCTGGTGCTGCTGTGGCTGCTGCTGTCACACCTCAAGAAGTTGTTACAAATCTTAATGCTCACACTTTGTTCTCTGAAAGATTTTCAGCTTATCTTGGATCATACAATGGTGGTGGAGCAGATGGTGGCGGGTCACGAAGAATTATTATCAAGCAAAAAAAAGATATTACACAATTTCGATTTTTTATTGAGAATAGTGGAGCAGAAGAAGTTTTAGGTTTCAATGCTCGTGCTGGCGTAGGAGAACTTCCAAGTTTCTTCGACAGACATACCGTGGATAACAGATTTGTTTTTGAAGATTCTCAGAACCAAATAAGGTTGTTAGACACAGGTAGCACTGTTGATTCAAATCTTATTGATAATGCTGTGAATTTTAGAGGAGCATCTTTAGATTACACTTCAACTACAGTAAGAGCCGATTGGCAGCTTTTGGAAGGAAGATCAGGAATGTTTGATTTCACAAATGATGATGGATCAACAACTCCAAATACAAAGATCATTTATTCCGCTGGAGCAGGTATAGGAGACTTGGCAAAGAAAGTTATCACAAATGGAAACGAACATTTTGTGATTCCTTATACTTTGGTCTCTGGAGACCTGATTACTCCTCCGTAATTCCGCCTAACCATTTGTTGGCAGAATCCGACCTTTCATGTTCAGGTGGGAATCCGACGCTTCTAAAGTCGGATTTCGCCTGTTGCAAAAGTTGTGTTGCAAATTTTTGTCTCCTGAAGTCAGGATGCGTAAAGACATTTGCAACTCTCGCCCCAGACCGCTTGTCTTGGCTCACAACTTGTATTGCACTAACAGCTTGCCCATCATGGTAATAGACATATCTGTGTGATCCATGTGGAGAATCATATCTTGCGATCCCATGGTTTATGGGGTCTCCTGTTTCTTGGCCAATGTGCGGCACTTTTCCGGGCGGTCCTAAGAGATATGATAAGTCTGGATCATTGGACATGAATTTTCGTCCGACTCTATCGCCACCAAAGAGCTTGGTGGCTATTTCAGAACCCGGAATTTTTCTGGTTAGGTATTGCGGCCTCACTAGACCGTTATCATCTGGAGACACATCGTTTCCATATTGCTCCCCAGATTGAGCCGCATCTTCTATCCACTGTTTGAATCGCATATCCTATTTATGTTTAGTATGCTCATTGTTTTCATGACGTTTTATCCATTGACAGTTCATACACAAAATTTGAAACTCTTTTGGGTAATCATTGTTTTTTATCCATCTGTAGAATTGAGTTCCGCCTCTGATTCCAAGTTGTTTTCTATGTTCGCTTCCACCGCCATTGATGTGATCAATGGTGAGGGCACGTAAATCAGAAAAAGAGCATCTAGTGCATTTTATTTCTTCTTCGCTATAGTGCTCGAACACTTCGATCTTGATAGCCTCTTTATCTTTTTTTTCTCTTTGATATCTCTTTTCGGGATATCTGTGACGATATTCTTTGTTTTGTATATTACGACATTTTTTACATGCAGTGGCAAGTCCGTCTTTTCTTGATTTGTTTTTATGAAAACAAGATATGGATAGCGTAGTGTTACATTTGTGACAATGTTTTGTACTCATTTCATATAGTAGTTTTATTTGACTCATTTTACAAAAAAATGATGAGTCAAATAAAACAAAAAAATAAGACTCGCCGCAGGGTGAGGCAGCGAGTCTCAAGGTAACAGATGGGGTTGTTCACACGAACGACCTTCATCAACTAGGGTAGTTTAGTTAAGAGTTTGGCAATCTTAGAGAGCCATACCCTTCTTGATAATGCTCCAAGACACAGTTTGCGATGCTGTACCGATAAGGGTAACAGTCGTTTCTGTGGCTGTAATAACAAGTGCAGCACCAACGGCGGTAGCACCAACAACAGTTGAGTCGGTAGCTGAAACGATGTAGTCAGCAGTCACACCAGCCAAAACAGGCAGGATAACTGTGGCATTGCCAGCACCGTCAAGTGTAGCTTCGTCAGCGGCCATAACTCGTGGCCCGATTAAATGTCCCACGCCCAGCGTCATGTGCTCAGAACCTTTGTTCTGGCCATCTGCGGAGCCGAGACCAACTCCAGTAACGGAAGTAGCAGTCATGTTTATCTCCTTAAATTCTCTTTGAGAGGGTGTTTAATTTTCTAAGAGTAGTTATCCCTCTCAATTTGAACTTTGCCCAGCATGGTACATGAAAAAACTGAAACAGGCATACATACAGTAGATGGGTAATAAAAAAGACTCGTTGTAAACAACGAGTCTTTGTCTTGCATGTATGTATTGGTCTTTCGACATTATGCTTTTGGCTGGGATAATTTAGTAAATGCTTTACAATTTTGAAAATCAAGTTTTGATTGGAACTGTGCTTGGGGGGTCGTCTTTGATCAAGCCTCCGAGGGGCAAGAATTACTACCTGTCTATGAGAAGCAAAAACGATATTTGGCTTCAGTATAAGATGGAAGAAATGCCAACGTATTTCAAGAAACCTGTTTTACATTTATACGGTGGGACTAACAGGTGTAACTCTGCTTGCAGTGAAGCACTTACTGAAATACAAGAAAATCTGTATGAAGGAAATAAAAGAACTATCAAAATGGAAGTTTTGGACAGCTTACGAGATATTGCTTTGGCGATCTGGTTCTTAGATGGCGGTAGCAAAACAGGGCGTGGAAGAAAAAACGCCTATATCAACACAACAAAGTTCGGAGAAGAAGGTACAAATATTGTGTTGAAGTATTTTAATGAAATTGGGATGCCATGCAATATCAACAGAGATGCTTCTCGATTTAAGATTTTGTTTACAGTTGATGGCACAACAACATTTCTGAAAACAATAGCTCACAGGTTTCCAACATTTATGTATGATCGCCTCTAAATAGGATATGGGAAAAAAGGGACAAAATTTCATTACACGTAGCGGAAGCAAAGGTGTTGTTCTTCAAGATAACGGCAACACTTTTTTCGTTAAATTTTTTGGTGGAGATACAACAAATATTTCAGCCAGTGAAATATCCGAATTTTACAGAAACAGAGGAAGAGGAAAAAGCAAAAAAGCCTCTTCTCAGCAAGGTCTTCCAGTCTCAAACAAGCCTTGTGGCAATTGTGGCAATAACGAACCACATTATGTTGGCGGCGGTTATAGATGCTCTTTATGCGACACAGAATACCTAGAGGGCTTCAAGAACTGGTATTTTTGCCAGTGTATTCCATAAATAATTACATGAAAAAACTAATAATTGCGGCAACTCTACTTTTGGCTACTTCTATTTGCCAAGCAGGAGAACCGGACAAAGATTTGCACAATAAGTGCATTTACCCCACAGTGATGCTACAAGGAAAAAATGGAGGAACTGGCACTGGCGTTATAGTCAAGTCAGTCAAAAGAGGCGAGCAATACATGAACTATGTATTTACTTGTGCTCATGTGTTAAAGAAAACCGAAGCAAGAGTAATTGAGCCCGAAGACGGGCCTCCAACTGTAATACCTTCAAAGTATGAATATGTTGTTCGTGTTGCTGTTTATGAAAATTGGTCTTTGATTAAAGAAATCAAAGCATACAAATGTAATGTAATTCATGCAGAAAATGGAGTTTCAAAAGACATAGCTTTAGTGACTTTCAAAACAGATAAAAAAATGAATGTCGCCGAAATCAACCTAAGTCCTAAACTTTACATTGGCAATGAAGTTTTAAGAGTAGGATGTGGAGTCGGAGACCCTTTTCGTATTGATTTTGGAAAAGTTACATCTTTAAGCAAATCTATTGGAAGAGCACAATCCGAAACTCAAGGAACTTATAGAACATCTATACACACTGTTCCCGGAGATTCTGGTGGCCCTGTTTATCATGAAAACAAACTGATTGGTGTTGCGCAAATGATTCGTGCTATGCCGAGTAACGCTGGTCCTTTTTCAACAAGCATTCCTTTGTTTCATATGTCATATGTGATACCAATGGAAAGATTTATGAGTTGTGAAAAGATTACAAAACATCTTAAAGATCGACCTGCACCAGTGGTGGAAGAAGAGGTGGCACCGCCCCCTCCAGTTGTTGAAGAGCAGCCTTAGATGTGTATATAAGGTAAGTAAATCAACAAGGAGGTTTTATGAAAACATTAAATGTAATTGCGTTTTTGATTTTGAGTTTTACAGCTTTTGTGCGATTTGGATATGCAGAAGCAGTTGTGAAAGACATCGCAAAAGAAGTTGTGCGAGAAGTGGTGCAAGAAGAAATCAAAAAGGTAATGCCAACAATGCCGCAACTCGAAAGCCAAGACACATCATCTTGGTGGAGGTAGAAATGAACGAAGAAAATGGAGCTATGAAGATATTTTTAGGAGCAGCCGTCATGGTCATGTTTGGATTCATGCTCTGGGCTGTTCTGGAACATTATCATGATGAGCATTCAAATGATCAATATGATCATCGCATGAATAACAATCAAAATCGTGAATTGATAATTCGTGACTCAGATAGACGCAGTGACAACAGGCAGCACAATCCATATTACTGTCCAGATTGCAGAAGAACTGTTAATTCCTGCCAACATTACAGAAGATACGATCCTTATTACAACAAAGGATATTATTACTGCCCAGACTGCAATCGTCTCACAAGAGGATGTGCTCATTCGAGACATAGAAACCCATATTTCGGTATAGAAATTGACATAAGGTGATAAATAATAATGGGAAACCCGTTTACGGATCATCCAAAGGAAGTTGATGAAACTTATTTGCAGCATTTGTTATATGCTGTGAAGCTTGGCCTAAAGATGATTGTTGTTGGACTTTGTTGTATAGTTCACGGACCTTTTCCTTTTTTGTTTACAAGTACAACAAGTAGGAACATTAAGATTTGGGGAGAGAAGTTAAATGAAAGATTTTCATCAATGGCTGGCGGAAAGAGGGATTGAAATTAACGAGAAGGGCAAGAGAACTGCCTTGAGCGCAAATTATCCTAGTCTGTATCACAGCATCCGTCAGCAACCAAGACAAACTTGGACGCCCATTAGTGCAACTGCGGCTTTGGCTGATAAACAAATTGGGCCAGACGAGAAGGTCACAGATGGTGGACCTAACGAGACAGACAAGAAAGACAATCCACACAAGAGTTTCTACAACACTTCTGAATGGAGCAAATTCAGAGACAACAAGATTGGTCTTAATGAACATCCTGCTTTAGCCGCTGTTGCCGGGGTTGCACGAGCCGCTCTACCACACGTTGCAAGAGGTGCAGGAGCCGCTGTTGCAAATAAGATGATGCAACCTAAGCAACAAGATCAAGCGAACTGTCGTAAGATGATGCACAAAGGGGACAAGCCTTGGATGAAAACTAAAGGTCATCCCGGCAAGCACGACGTGTAATCAGTAATTAACCAAAAAGCCCAATGCAAATTTTGCATTGGGCTTTTTTTATGTAACAAAATCCAATAGAATACCTACATGTCTAAATTCTTTATGAAACCGAGCGATCTTGTAAGTCACGAAAAATCTCTTGATCATGGCCCTCTTCGTGGGACGCTCGGTTGGGCAGAGATAGAAGAAGCAATGTTTTCTGTCATATCACAAATGGCTGAAGAACACGACCATTGATTGGAACAAGAACATTCTGTGAATACTTTACTTATGAAAAAGGCAGTTTCCAATTTTTCATTGGAGCAGAGGCTATTGTAAAAATTCATCGAGGAATAAATGAGAGGCCAGAGACTATGATACTAATAACACAAACCAAGGAGAAATAATGACAATACACAAAAGCGATCTTGATGAACTGCGGAGAATGGCCACGAACGTATACGACAATGACAAGAAGTTTTTGAATCGAGTAATCATGGGCATTGGAATAATGGAGAGTGAGATCAGAAAGCTCACGGAAGAAAACAGCGAATTGAAAAAGAAAGCGAAGGAATTGAAAGTGGCAAATAAGGTCAAGCTTGAAGGATAACTGATGAAAGTCGATAGGATGAAGCAGAGGGTTGAATTTCGAGGAGAAGATGGTTGTTCTCTTGAAATATGTTACAGTAACATGGGAGAACCGTTCAGAGAGGGCATCCAGCTATCTCTGGACGAAGGCGATCATGAGAGGTCGCCGTATATCTTTCTCGAACAACATGAAGCTAAAGAGCTTCGGGATTTGCTAAACAGGCTGTATCCAGAATGACTACAAGAGTTCATTTTCAAAAGAAGCCATTTGATGTTTTTATTGGCAGACCGGAAAAATGGGGTAATCCATTTCCGATCAGGAGTGACCGCTCCAGAGAGGAAGCTGTCAGGTTGTTTGAAAAATGGATACGCAACAAACCTGATATGCTGGCTGAGCTTGATGAGTTGGAAGGAAAAGTGTTAGGATGTTGGTGTGACGAAGAGGAGTTATGTCACGGAGATGTTTTGATAAAACTTATCGAGGAAAAAAATGAACATAGAGCCAGCGAAGGGTAAAAAGGGATTTCTTCTATACAATCCTTTTACCCATAAATATTTCTTTAGGGTCTATGATCCAGAGGATAAAAGCCAGCACACAGATTATGATCTGTGTGCTGAAGACATCGAGGTTGAGATCCTCGATGGTCACACTGAGCTTTATGAAGGCGAGGATCGTAATCGCTTGGATTACTCTCGCAAGGTCTTAGGTCGCACACTTGACACAAAGTGATCTTATCCAATTTGGACGACCTTCACAGGTGACGTTTTCTTTTGACCCACAAGATTCACACGTTTTGCGAGATTCGATTTCGGCATCCCCAACAAGTCTGCTGATTACTTTTGATTCGCTGGTGAGTATCTTGTCCGGTCCATAAATCAGGCCCGAATAATAGAATCTTAATTCTCCAAACTTCTCTTTAACCTGCTCGGCCTTAAATCCCGATTGAGGATCGAGAGCCATGATCTTTTCACACATGTTGTGAATGATGTCATACCAGCCGTCACCGGCGCAAATACCACAAGACATGCAAGATTCCATGGGCGTGCTGTTATACATGTCACAGAAGATTGTTGGAAAGTTTTCTTTTAGTTTGTCTTCAAGTTCTCTTTTCACAGTAATCCCTTCCTTCTCAACTCTGCACATTCTGGGCACATTTTTCTAAACACTTTGTGCTCTCTTGCATAGTGTCCAACTCTTACAGATGTGTCCATTATGTAATGCAGATTGATTTCGCTGCGAATGTACTGTTTGTCTAAAAGCTCAATTTCTTTTTTGACAGTTTGAGCAGAGCCAAAACAAAAAACAGTGATCGCAATGTTAAGTCCAAAAAACGCTGTCCAAAAAATTCTACTTGTTGTCTTCATAATAGCTCAATGTCTCCTTTTCTTTGTCTTTCACAATTTGTTTGCACCTCTTGCAATCATGATAGTTTCCTTCATGTTTTGCTGACATGTGATAACTGATCATCTCAGTTACCAAAATGCTCCATGTCACATTTTCCATAGACACGGACACCTGATCAACCATTTTATCTTTTTTGACCAGTTGTTGTTGGTACGCTCCAAAAGAAACAATTGCGCATATTTGAACAACAACTGCCATTATCATAAGTTTGTAAGACATCTAATTCCTTTCAATACAATTTTTCGTCTTCATACACTTCCAAAACAAGTCCGACAAGATCATCCAATTCACTTAAAGTGACTTCTTGTCCTTGTTCGGCAAACTGACGACAAAGACTTTGTTTTTGCTCCAAAGTTAAGTTTGCCAGCTTTTCGTATTCTTCGGGGTTTTCTCTGGCCCCATCATGAATGCTTTTACGAAACTCTTCTGTTGATTTCATAACGCTTCCAGCTTGTACTGGAGTGTATTCAACGCCGATTTCTGCCATCGCATTGCGGAAAGCTAGTGAATCTTCCATGATTTCTCCATGATTTGGGACTTTGTGTCACAAAGATACTCAAATATAGGAGTTAGGTCAATGCCAAGACTTTAAGAAAAACCCAAACAGTTTGAGTTTTTCTTAAAGTGGTGTGTAGATATAAAAGGAGGAAGAATGGAAAATAGGAATCTTCAAAAGTTGTTCAAGTCGGGAGACTTTGACGAAATGCTTCATCAAGGAAAGCAAAGAACTGCAAAGGTAGCAGAAGAGAAAGCCACTCAAGAGAAGGCTCAGCTTAAAGAGCTTCTTGAAATGGTGGACGAAGTAGATGAAATTGAAGAAGCTTTTCTGACAGCAGAGCAAGCCGCTGTGCAACTGGGTGTGTCAGCCCAAACTATCAGAAATTGGGAAAAGCAAGAAAAGCTCATTCCTCTTCAAAGAACAGAAGGCGGTCATCGTCGTTATAGCCAAAGTCAGATAACGGAACTTAAGAAGAACCATAATGATTTTGAAATCTTCATGAGAATCAAACCCAACGATCTTTTGCTGTCGATTCAGCAGATTTTGTCAAGTTTCAATCCAGAAGAAAACATATCTGTGTCAATCAAAAATGATGAACTCAACCGTAGAGTTTACTTTACATTGGACTCAGAAGATGGCCTCTGTACCTTTACAAAAACTCTAAAAATGGAGGAGTGATGAAAGAAAAGAAATTGAAGGTAAACGTAACATTCCCGTTAGAAGTTCCAGTGTTAACAGATAGTGCTGGTCGTCGTAGAAGCATACCAGATCAAGTTGCTGGATACATTGATGATTTCATGAGTGATGTCAGGATCTCTATGGAATGCGGGAGAACAAATTATGGTTTGAGTCTTAGCAAAGGACCATCTGAAAGTGATAGAGTTATTTATGATAAGATCAGCAGTGAAAAAATAGCTTTAAGAATTGCTGAAAGTGAAAAGCTTTCAAGGGAAAATCACATTAAGTTTGAGAAAAGCAAAGACAAAGAATGTAGAGAATTATATGACATGTCTTGGAATGAATTTCGAGTTCTTAATTGGAAAGAACAAACAGCCATCAAGGAAATAAATGGTGTTTATTGGAGAGAAGGAAAATGGGTGAAAAAATGAGAAAGGTAGTTGTTTTCAGTGGGGCTGGACTTTCGGCAGATAGTGGAGTTCCGACGTTCAGAGACAGCAACGGATTGTGGGAAAACCACAGTGTGGAAGATGTGGCGACTCATGAGTCTTGGTACGAACACAACAAGCAAGATTTGATGTTACGGTTCTACGAAGAAAGATACAATCAATACAAAAATTGCAAACCGCACGCTGGTCACGAAGCGTTGGTAAAATTAGAAGAACAGTTCGATGTTACACACGTAACTCAAAACATTGACAGCCTTCTTGAAGATGCAGGTTGCAAGGATGTTAGACATGTCCATGGACGGATTGGCATGAAGAAATGTGAATGGCACAAAAACATCACTACCCTCGACGGTGACGGAATGTTTAAGTGTGATTACAAAGTGGAAACTTTGAAGCCAGTGGAGTCTGGAGAAAAATGTCCTTACTGTGATGGGAAATTGAGACCAGATGTCTGTTGGTTTAATGAGTGTGTGCATATTGACTTTGAGGAGATGAAAGAATGGGTTCGGGAAGTTAAGTACGAAGAAGGCGTATTCATCTGTACTGGCACTTCTGCCCAAGTTTACCCTGCTGGCTACCTTCTTTCATTCTTCTCACAAGTCAAGGAGAAATACATTATTGACTTGAAGCCACAACCTGTTGCCGATTATGTATTGCTTGAAGGAAGGGCCAGTGATTTGTTACCGGCTTTAGTTGAAAATCTTCTAAAGTAATTGATGTCATCTCCGATAATAACAGTACAAGTTACTTAAAGGAGATACTAAAATGACAGGCAAGAATAAAGTAGACACAGGAAAAATCAAAGTCAGTGACATCATGTCTTTCGTGTATTACACGAAGGTAAAATCAATAGTCGGCGATACAATTGTCGTGCATGATTTAGATGATGGAAACAAGGAAATTTCTATCTCAGGTAAAGAACTACTGGAAAAGTCTTTTTCAGCAGATCAATTTGAGAAAGAAGAGAACATTTCAAAGACCAGAGCAGCAGAAATTCTGGTCCACTCGCCAAACCGTCCCCTTACGGTTTGCTTTCTCAAGGCAAAAGGAGAAGAGCGAGTGCTTCGGGGGCGTCTAGTAAAGCCAGAACCGCTTCTGGGACGCAGTATGGTAGAAGACTTGGATGTCAAAGGTGAGCATCGTCTACGCCAAGTAGATCATAGAACCATCAAGTGGCTCACTGTTGATGGTGTTAAATACACCGTGAAATAAACAAAAACCCGGTAATTTGCCGGGTTTTTTTGTTTTGGCTTTACAATCCAAATTTTGTAGCCTAAAATGCGGACATGTTCAAATTCAACGCAGGCCGCATCGAATCCCGTTTATCAAATCTTTTGGGATTTGGTTTTTCGGAAGAGAACCTAGTGCGGTTAAAATTAGATGACCCCATTCTCATCAAAGGCTCAGACCTTGATGTTGAGGGATGTGATTTCGTAGTCTTCTACTCAGAAGGCTTTGAAAGCAGATTTGAAAAGATATCAAAAATGCTTTCCCTCCCAACTCCAAAAGATAACATCAAGGTTCTTCACATCGATGAATCTTTTTACTTAGTGCCTTTATCCAGAGATGGGCAAACCATTTATGTTATTGGTTTGAATGACATCTCTTACGATAAATTGAGATCAGGAAGTCCCTTGTCATTTCGAATGAGAATTATCGAAGGCGAAGGGGACAACATAGAAGTAATGATGTTCTGGGGTCAAACTGAAGATTCCATGAAAAAACAATTCATCAATATGATTGGACAAAGATAACATGGGTGGCAAAAACGAAACCACAGTTCCGGCAAAGAAATCTGGCAAGGCTGGCGAGTCCATTGATGTAGGCTCTCTTCGAGTCCATGAGAGCGGTGGAGAAATTCACCTTCATGATGATGCCAACAAACTGAAGTGTGCAGTCCCGGTTGCAACATGGTCCAAAGAATGGTCTAATCTCTGGAAGCGAGTTCACGAAAGATGGACATTCGCAGACGTGGAGAACAAAACTTGGATGTCTGCAACAATTGTCGTTGTAGATGGCAATGCAAATATTGAAATTGGAATTGAGGCATTAAAAATTTCGCCAGAATTGGCAAAGCTGAATAAATTCACGGAAGGATAAGCATGTCTGGCAGAATCACTCAAGAGTTTTATTGTGGCGAATGTTCCGGTTATTTCCTTGTTAGACTTAACATGGAATTGAACTCCGTCGTCATGATTCGATGTCCGAAATGCAGCCACTTGCATCAGCGTTGTATTAACGATGGCCAGATATTTGAAAAAGGGCGTCATCAAACATCGGTCAAAGAAAACATCAGAACCACGATGGCGACCTATTCAAAAGAGCCACACACTGTTAAGATGCAGGAAGCTCAAAAGAAAAACAAACATAGCACTTATTGTGCGGATCGTCGTGACGGTGTTCCTATGTCCCAAGACCAAATGGACCGGTGGCTCAATGTCGCCGCCCGTGAAAGAGGAGAAGACTGATGAGTACAACTGAGGCACGCACGCTTAAGTTCAATCCGATCCGTGGCAGCAAACTGGAGAAGACTCTGGAAGTGCCACCAGAAATACAAATTTTGGACGACGGCCAAGATGTCCCAGAACATCATGGCTGCTTTCGTATATTGAACACCGAGTCTGGCGATGACAGACTCGTGTGGGATCGTCGATCTCTTGCTGAAATCAATGCAGCTAAGAAATCCTTCAGAGAACTGATCAAACAAGGCATGACCCCATATCGTGTCGGAACTGGCGGAAAGGCCACATCAGAAGTTATGGATGAGTTCGACCCAACAGCAGAGGAAGTAATTTTTATGGAAACAGCACTTGTTATGGGTGGCTAGTTTCTGAACAACAACCAGTAAGAAAAGGGATTTTCCGCATGAAAAACACCACTCCTTGGATCATTGTAATATGCACGATCACATTATTCGGGCATTATTTCATTGCAGCCGAGAACCAAAAGAGTCAATTGAAATTGACTGTTGAGCTTTCTGACAAAGCCATAGCTATCGAAGGGGAAACCATTCGTGATCTGATGCACGCCAATAGGCAAATTTCGCAAGAGAAAGAAGCCATTGGAAGTGAGCGATATGTCGCCGGGGTTGTTGATGCCCTTCAAAGGCCCGATCACTATGATGCCATTTGGCATGATGGATACAACCGTGGCACAGAAACCGAGCAACTTGCTCAAGCTTCCGCTTCTGAATCAGCAAAACAGAAGTTGCGAGCAGAACTCAAAACCAAACAGGTTAGTTACCCCAAGAAATAAGGATCGCAGCAATGGTCGAATATGATTCTCTTACAATTGAATGTGATCTTTACGATACAACAAGCCTCTCTTCAGGAGGGCTTACATCCTATTGTAAGGGAACATCTTCGGTCACGGCTACCAATTATTACAATAATTTAGATAATTGGGGGATGAAAACTAAAAACAATTTGTTCTGGAAAGAAAGTAATTGTGCGACCACAAATGACAAATATTCCACATGGATCGAATGTGATACATATGGAAGTACAGCAGCAACAACAATTGTAAAAATCAAAAGGCTTATCACAGAGGCTTGCGAAAACTGGTATTTTCACAGGGGCGAATGCGAATGCGAATGCGAATATAAGACTGTTCGCAAATCTTCAGAAGATAAACTCAGAGAAATCCTTCAGAGGCGTCAGTCTCCCCTTGTAATCACTTCTCGTAAGTCCATGCCCGAACCTTCGGATATACGAGAAATACGTGCTAGAGAGACGCTGAAGCGTGTTTTAGGGGATGATAAGTTCAAATCCTTCCTCAAGAAAGGATTTATCAGCGTCAGAGCTAAATCTGGGCTAGTTTACCAGATATTCCCAGCCCATGGCATCACAGCCGTCTATAGAGACGGAGAGATGACTGAGCGTCTCTGTGTGGTCCTCAAAGGCAATTTCCCGCCCACAGACTCCATCATTATGAGATATCTTCTCATTCTTAATGATGAGCGTGATTTCCGCAAACATGCCATCAAACATCAGATCATCCAGAAGAAAACGGCACCTGCTGTGGATGATCGATCTTTGCCGGAAATCTGGAAGGGTTTGAAAGTTGCATAATGTCAAATGGCTGGTAGAAACCACAGCAATTGTAGATGACACAGAGCCTATGGTCTCTGCATTCTCTTCTCTTGGCATTGAATACAAAGAAATTCATAGGAATGTCGTGAGAACAATGTCACGATAACAATTGACTAGGTGTATTTTTTACAAGTGCAATCTAATCACTTTTCCAGATGAGCCTTCTTAACTCCTTCTTTGCTAAGCAACCAATCCAAGAATGTTTTTTTGTTTTTGCGTGTCTTCACTTTGACTTCGTAAGAGGAGTCGGCATTCTGCTTAACAGTGATGACTTCCCCTCCAATATCAGATACAATTTTTGTAATGGACTGAGATGAACCATTTTCTACATCCATGATAACTGTGAATTGTTTGACTGATACCATATCGTACATGTTGTAGGTCATGAAACTGCCCAAGCTTATGATGATCAGCATCATCATTGAAAAAATGGCTTGTTGAGACCAGTATATGAACGATCTCTTTGCTACAGGTGTTTCGCAAATCTGTCCCATGCTTACCACAGGAGCACTTCCTGTGTCTCCTGTTTCTTTAATAGACTTTAGGTATTGTGGCAAATTCTTAAGAGGCATTGGTTTTTTTGACATTGTGATCTCCTTGTAACTTATTTATCCACTGCGCATAAGAAAGGCCCGATTGTTTCCAATCGGGCCTTTCTTATTTTCTTAGAGTATGAAACTTACCTATTGTTGAGTTGATTCTTGAAGTAATTTTTGACTCCAATAGCCGTAGTTTTTCCAATTGCATGACATGGATGATTCGCATTGGTGTCACCCACTCATCTGCAATAGCCTGAGCGTCTTCAAGAACCTTAAGTTGCTTCGGATCAACTGACCGAGGGGTTTTCGTTTCCATGAACTCTGCCCTCTTGTGCTTTGACATGATTCGACTGCCGTTGTTCTTCGTGACTTCGATCAAAGGCCGCAGAACGACGCCCTCACGGACCTTATCGCCCATACCAAGGTCATACGCCAAAGTTGAATTAGCGTCTCTCTGAGCATCAATGAAGGCGATTTCCGTGGGAATCTGCACATAGTCCACGAATTTGAGGCCAACTTCTTTACAGAAATCCTCTGCTTGTAGCACAGCAAGCCACATATCATCTATTTGAACATCAAAAGCAATGAACCCAAGTGATTTCCCATATGTCCCAGACATGCCTAGAAGCTTGCCACCATATGCTTCGCCATAAATCTTTACATTGATCCCTCGAAGTTCAGCAAGAATCTTTTCTTGATCAAACAACTTAACGAAGTTAACGTGACTGGCTGCTCCAGAGGAGAACTTCAATTCTTCTTTATGTGTCAAATGAGCGGATGTACCATGGATTTTCTCCAAAGCATAACACTCACGGAACATCATGATCTCTTGGTTCTTGGGCAGGATGACACAAAGAGTTACGCCAGAAATGTTGAAAGACTGGGAAAGTAATGAAAAAACCGGGGTTCGATTCCTCGTGGAAGCTTTTTTATTTGTTGCCGCCAAGCCAGCCCCAGCGTTTTTTCTTCTGCTGTGACTGATGTTGTTGAGGCGGGCCGAGATAGCTCACTGGACCAACAGGCGAACCAATATGTGCAAACTGATCATCGTCAGTTTGTTGCGGTGCTCGTTTGATTACAGGTGATTGCACAGTTGTAGTTGCAGGATCAACAGGAGGTCGAGCAGCAGCAGGCTTAGCACTTGCTTGATTCCACTGATCATCAATTTCTCCATGTCTTTGCATGACATTTTGTCTGCCTTGATTTCTGCTTTGCTTGGCATTACTCATGTTTGCACCATGATCGTCTATGTTTTTTCTGGTGTTTGCCACATAGTCTTTATTTTGTGTGCCTTTTTGTGTATGAGCGTCTTTTCTTACAATTTGGTCGCCCATCATTGCGTAGGGCTGAGTTCCATTGGCATTAGCACTGGCATTAGCGTTAGTCACAGATAGTTCGATTGACTTCTCAAGCATGATTTTGAACCTTGGAAGCAAGGCTGGATCTATTCCCCAACTGGTCAGGCCATCAAGTTCAGAATACAGAGGGCTGAAGTCCAGTGTTCCCGGAGATTCTGCTTGTATGAATTTACCAATTGCAGCAGCCATTTGTTGTGCGAGTTGAGGAATCTTGGAAGCGAGATTTTCTTTAGTAGCGTCAACTCTGCTATTATCTCTGCCGACCATATCATTAGCCAGTTTTACTTTCCATCCTTGTGTGTCTTCGGGAGTGCTGGCTTGTGGCATTTTTTGAGAGTTCAGATCCCAATCAGATACAAAGTTTAAAACTGTTCCGAAGTCTTGGCTGATGGCTGCTGTTGTTCGGTCGCTGGTTTGCTTTAGCTGGATTGAGTTAGACAATTCAGATATCTCTGAGAGCAAAGTCTCTTTTTTCTTGACAAATTCTTGAAAGTTCATTTCTGGTTCTCCATTTCAGTTATTTAGACTCATTTTCACAAAATTTGCATTTTTTATGAGGCGCAAGGCTAAGTTGTTGTCCCTAGAGTGTAGCCCATCTTAAAATCCTTCTAATTTTTGGATTGAAAACATGCCACAATTGATTTATTTTGGCATTTGAGATATGATCATTAAATGACAGATCCATTTGACAAACATCAATTCGCCGACCAACCGGATTATTGTTCAAATCCAGTGAAAATGCAGGCAAGAAATCAAATTGTCGAAGCATATCGCAAGAGTACGGGTTTGAATTTTGTACCCAAAAATAAGAACTATTGGACCTTCTGTAACAAACAACCAAACATCGAAGGTTCTGAAGTTGTTCAACTTGTAAAAACAGGATTCATAACAAAAAATCAGTTCTTCGGAGTTGACAATGATCTAAAGGGCGAAGGGATTATTGAGTTTAATAGAAGTTGTCACCCTGAAGCTAATTGGTTTCAAGGAGATTGGCTGGAAGTGATTGAAGATAATTTTGAACTCTTCAATCCGGCACTTGTGTTTTTTGATTACACCAAAACAGTAGTTAAAACAAGTTGTCACATTTATCTTGCCAGAACAATGAATATGTGTCCTTCAAAAACAGTTGTGGCCGCAAACCTCATGTTGTCAGATGGTCATTCCAGCAAAAGATTTGATCCAAAAATTCTTGTAGAATCTGTCATCAACTATCTTAGAGATCCCCAAGAATGGATTGTGTCGGATCATTATTTTTCATACAAGTCATCCCGAACTGAGATGGGTACGTTTATTTTCACAAGGACGTGATATGAGACCAACGGATTTTAACTTTACAGACCCTAATTGGAAGTTGCATAAAGCCAAACTTCCACCAATCAAATTACAAGAACCAAGAGAGCTTGGCTATGGTGGAAGAGACTATCAAGTACGTCGCTATAAAGCATTCAACAACAAAACTCTAACGCTTACTGTTGCACCTACAGGAAGCGGCAAAAGCTTAATGCAAATTTTTGATTCCGCACGAGAGATCATTCAAACAGATTATCAAAGAAAACAAATTTTCATTGTTCCACAACTCAACATTGGTTACGGATTCACAGAAAGAAAGCATCCCAAACTGTTGATTGATGGAAAGGTCTACAACTGGGAAGTGACAGAAAATTGTTGTGAGGATAATGATGAATCGGTAGCAAGAGTTAAAAAATTCTTGCTGAAAAAACCACATCCTTGTAAATCGTATAGAAAACAAGATGTGCTGGGAGGAGTTACCTGTGTTGTTAGCTATGCCGCTTTTTTAGCCGCCTTTCAAAGCATGACGCTTTCTGAAAAAAAGAAAGCCATCATCAATACGTCTTTTCGAGTTGATGAAATACAACATGTCGCAGGCGTAAGTTCCGAAGAAGACGATGCAATGAATCGTCTTGGGTCTTTCTGTAAGTTCGTGTTAGATCATGATGGTTTTCTTCACTTGATGACAGCTACGTTTTTTCGAAGCAACCATCAATCTATTATTCATCATGATTATCTCGATTCATTTGATATTTTTCGTGTCCCGTTTTTAGAACATTGGGACGTATTGAATCTTCGTGAACTACAACAAAACTTCGTTTGCTACAAAAGTGGAAAAGATTTGATGAACAAAGTTATCAAATCGATCAAACAAGAGACAGAGGAGCCTTCTCTTGTTATAGTTCCTGCGGATGGGACAGGTATCTTTAAGAACACAAACAAACCAAAGTGGACACAAGAGTTAATTCACAAACTAGAAAACATCTATCATGTTGATGAAATCCTCGATCTCATAAGCCCTGAAAGACAAGGGAAAGACAAAAAAAGATTGATGTCGGAGAATCAAAACTTCAAAGTTGTAGTGACATGTATGATCGGCAGAGAAGGCTCTGACTGGCCTCCATGCTCAAGAATTCACAACTTGAGCCTTGATCACTCAACTTTGCCCATTATTCAAAAACTTGGACGAGGGTTACGTGAACATCCAGACAAAGAAGATGTGAAAATGTTCAACTACATCAAGCATTTCAGTGATTGGGATGAAGCTCCCGAAAATATACGTCAGAAGCTCTCTGATCGATTCAATGCCGTAGTTGTGTCATCTATGCTTGATGACATGTTCTACCCCATCCTGATGCCTGTGCTGCCGCTAGACAAGGATGATAGCGAACCAGTCAAGTACATCTCTCTGGAAGACCTTTATGGCACAAAGAAGAATGATGTCATTGAAGAGATGATGAGGATGGTATTATCCATCCCCAAAACAGCACGAACTCCAGAAGCTATTGATGAAGTTCTTGAAGACATCATTGAAGCGTTTGGAGAGGATGTCTTGGAACACGTTGATCACGATGTTCTCAAAGACCGTTTAAGAAAAGAACTGTTAAGACGACAGAATCCAACTAATCCAGAGTTACGTCTTGATGGGATGATCATTGACTTTGTTCGAGAACATGGCTGGGACAAAGTGGTGCGCAAGAACATTGCGGCTCAATCCCCGTTTGTGGGGCGAGCAAACACAGATGACTTGAAAGAACTGCAAAAGTTCTTGAAGTCTGATTGGGATGCTAAAGTTGATGAGGCACTCAAAATCGGATTGATGAATCTGGACAAAGATAGTCGCCTATACCGCTTCATGAGGAATCAAGCTCGTCTTTTCAAGAGGCAAAAAGATGCTTAACAAAAGACAATTGCAAAAGTTGGAATCGGCAACTGACTGGCACGATTTCCAGTCGCAGTTTGGTTTCAAGTTTGCAAAAGGTCGCACTCCTGAAGAATGGGTTCTTGTTGCCGAACAGCTTGCAGAAAACAACGATGACAAATTGCCAATTTCAACATGGCTTTACAAAAATGGCTATCAAGGCTTGTCTCAAGCAATGAGAAAACGACCAGAGCTATTCAAAAATATTGAGCAAGAAAAGACTTCATTTCGTACTCCTGAAGAATGGGTTCTTGTTGCAGTCCAGCTTGCCAAAGACAACGATAGCAAATTACCAATTGGAAAATGGCTTATAGACAATGGCTATGGCGGCTTGGATCGAGTAATGAGAAAACAACCAGAATTGTTCAAGCGAATCAAGCGAGAGAAGAAGTACAATTCATCCAAAGAGTGGGTTCTTGTTGCAGAGCAACTTGCGGAAGATAATGGAGATGTACTGCCAAGTTGCACATGGCTCTTGAATAATAATTATACTGGCTTGGATCGAGCAATAAGAAAATATCCAAAACTATTCAAGCACATCAAGCAAGATAAAAATTGGCATACTGCTAAAGAGTGGGTTCCTATTGCAGAACAACTTGCAAAAGACAATGGAGATGTGTTGCCTAATTTCACGTGGATGAAAAAAAATGGCTATAATAGCTTATATCAAATATTGAAAAAACATCCAGAAATGTTCAAGCACATTGAGCAAAAAGATGCTTAACAAAAGACAATTGCAAAAGTTGGAGTCTGCACCGGACTGGCATGAGTTCCAGTTACAGCTTAAACGTCGCACACCTGAAGAATGGATAGCTGTTGCCGAACAGCTTGCCGAAGACAACGGCGGCAAATTACATACTTCATGGTGGCTAATCAAAAATGGTTATTCTGGTTTAGATCATGCAATAAGAAACAACCTAGAACTCTTCAATCACATTGAGCAAAATAACAATAAAGGTCGTTCACCTGAAGAGTGGGTTCCTATCGCAGTCCAGCTTGCGAAAGATAATGGCGGAAAATTACAGAATCCGAAATGGCTCACAAAGAATGGCT